>Ga0209633_10000362_pt1 | contig 54020 bp, 56 predicted proteins | sample Cruoilmetagenom1_FD_187290 | JGI IMG/M metagenome (GOLD analysis project Ga0209633, IMG submission 187290) | Oil polluted marine microbial communities from Coal Oil Point, Santa Barbara, California, USA - Sample 1 (SPAdes) (version 2) | ecosystem: Environmental > Aquatic > Marine > Oil seeps ... | reverse complement strand
GCGTGCAATTCCTTCATCTTGGGAGCGATCTTGGCTACAGCCATGACGGTCTTGTATGCCTTTTCCTCATCGAACTCAGGATGCACCGCGGCGTAGGCCCGGTTCACACCGATCCCCAGTGGCTCTTTCTGGTGCGGCAAGGTATTAGGCGGCAGATTCACATGAATCCATGTTGCCTGATACTTCTTGTTGAGAGAGGCGATATCCTCTTTCGTCACGCCGATATAGCAAATCTTCCGGCCCGTCGCTTCGAGTTGACGCACTGTTCCGGGAATCATGAATTCCTTCATGTTTGGCTCGGCACCGATTGGAACAATGGCAGCATCCGTTGCCCCGTCAATGAGCTGTTGGGTCAATTGTGCCGGCGTCATGTGACGGATGTCGGCATTCTTGGGCGTGATGCCAAAAACATGCTCGAGAAGAAGTCGCGGGAAAACGCCCCAATCGGACTGACCACGCAGACCAAGAGAGATACGTTTGCCCTTGAGGTCTTTCATCGTTTTGAGACTGCAATCGAAGGTGCCGAGGAATTTGCCCTGGCCCCACCAGGTTTCACCGTAGAGAATCTTCCAGGGAATCTTCACCGGCTCGGGAATAAACTCCTTCATGTCTGCGCTGCCACCGGCATAGGCAATCTGTATGAGAACGTCCTCGGTCTTGAAAATGGAATTCTTCCACTTCCTCTTGGTCCGCCCCATCTCGCGAATGTTGTACATATAGCCAGGCGTTTCCTGCGGCAGAAGAATGACGTCGGAACCGGCTTTGATGAGCTGGTTCATGAGGATCGTATCGCCAGCCATGGGGCCGCAACCGAACGGACACAGCAGGATCGGAATGGTTTCTGCGGCTCGTACCGCAGAGCTGCCGGCAAACGTTCCTGCGGCAACCAGGCCGACCGCAGCAAGTTTCCCGATTGACTTCAAAATCGACATATTTGTGCTCCCTTTCAAATACGCGCGGGGCTGTTTTGACTGATTTGGTTCGTGCCCCACTCTTCCATGATATATCGTTCAAGACGTTATTTCTATTTTTTGGAACGAAAAGTATCATAATACGAAACCGCCTTCGTCAAGCCCGAGTCTGCTCGAAGGCAATTATTTGTGCATCAACAGGGGCTGCGAGTTCCCGTGCAGCGCGATCCACTTTTTGATCTGGACAATAAAGTCGTGCTCTTTACGGGCGCTGCCGGTGGCCTTGGTTCGGCAATTGCGAGGGCATTCGCTGCGCGCGGAGCGACGCTTGTCCTGACGGATTTTCAGCAAGAGCATGTCGACAATCTTGCTGCCGATTTCGGTGATCTGGATGTAACGGATACGGCAGCGCTGGACATTCGGGACGAGGCGGCAGTTGAGAAAACCGTTCAGGGCGTGGCGGAACGACATGGCCGTCTCGATGGACTGATTAACGCAGCGGGGATTTTCCGTATCGCGCCAATCACCGAAATGAATAGCGACGACTTCGCCGCCTCAATCGCGTCAAACCTGACGGGGCCATTCCTTCTCACCCGCGCCGCAGCGCGTGTGATGGGCCAAGCCGGCGGCGGACGAATCTTGCACCTCGCGTCGGTCTCCAGTCAGGTCGCCAACCCGGAGTATGCAGCCTACGCGGCGTCCAAGGCCGGCCTGTCCCAAATGATACGCGTTGCCGCGCGTGAACTTGCTCCCAAAGGCATCACAGTGAACGCCATCGGGCAGGCTGTAACCGAGACACCGCTCACGGAGGAGGTTCTTTCCGATCAGAACCGGCGCGCCGAAATCTTGTCGCAAATTCCCATGGGCCGGCTGTGCGAACCAAATGACATCCTTGCAGCCGCCATTCTCCTCATGGCACCCGGCGGCTCTTTCATCACCGGACAGACTTTATACGTCGACGGCGGACGGACACTGGTATAGGGGGCGCAAGTGGCAAAAGAACTCTGCAAAATGGACGCAATTTCCTGCGCACAGGCAATCGCCAGTCGTGAAACTTCTCCCGCCGAGCTGGCTTCCACTTGCCTGGCCCGGATAGATATGCGCGAGGAGGCGACTGGCGCCTGGCAATTTCTTGATCCCGAAATCATCGAGAGCCAGTTGCGAAAGCTCGATAGTATTGCGAAAGACGCGCGCGGACCGCTGCACGGCCTGCCAGTGGGTGTGAAAGATATCTATGACACCTGCGATATGCCCACCGCCTACGGGTCGGATATCTATTCAGGCAACCGACCCCCATGGGACGCCGCAGCGGTTGCCCGGCTGCGTGCGGCAGGTGCGGTGGTTCTCGGCAAAACGGTGACGACCGAATTCGCATATTGGAAGGCTGGCAAGACACGCAATCCTCATGACACGTCACGGACGCCCGGCGGGTCGTCAAGCGGTTCGGCCGCCGGGGTGGCAGATTTCATGATGCCGCTGGCGATCGGCTCGCAGACCGTCGCCTCGACCATGCGCCCTGCTTCCTTTTGCGGGATCATCGGCTTCAAGCCGAGCTACGGCCGGATATCGATGGCCGGGATCAAGCCTCTTGCCGGGTCACTCGACACCGCTGGTGTCTTCGCTCGGACGGTGTCAGACGCAGCACTGATCGCAAGTGTGATGGCTGGACGGAACGACTGGGGTTCCGACGGTAACACTGGAAGTGCACCCTCACTGCGGATCGCCCGCACGCCCGACTGGGACCACGTTTTGCCAGAGGCTGTGTCGAGTGTCGAAAAAGCGGCTCATATGCTGCTGGATGAGGGGGCGACGCTGGAGGATCACGCGACCCCGGAGATATTTGACGACCTCAGCAACGCTCAAAACACGGTCCTGGCCTTCGAAGCTGCTCGTGAATTCTCCTCGGAGTGGCTTTACCACCGGCAACAGTTGAGTCCGCAGATAGCCGGTCTGATCGAAGAGGGTCTCGCCCTAACGCCCGAGCAGTATGAGGATGCTGTAAAGGCGCGTGACGCGGCCCGTTGCGCCATCGATGAGCTCTTCGGAAGCGCAGATTTTCTTTTGGCGCCCAGTACGATTGGGGAAGCGCCACCCGCTGACCAGGGGACGGGCGATCCTCTTATGAGTCGCGCGTGGACTTTGCTCGGCCTGCCAACATTCACTGTGCCATGTGGCAATGGTCCTGCTGGATTGCCGCTTGGGCTTCAGATCGCCGCACGGCCGGGCATGGACCATAAATTGATTGCCGCTGCGCAATGGATCGAGCCGCGGCTGTCATGAGCGAGTATTTCGATCCCTCTTACTTGAGGGAAATGGGCTTGCTGGATTCCCGCATGGCCGTAGCGCTCGCAGTCGTGGCTCTGGGTGGCGTAATGCGGGGATTTGCAGGTTTTGGAGGAGCGCTCGTCATCGTTCCCGTGCTCAGTATTGTCTTTACACCTCAGGAAGGTGTTCCAATGCATACGATCATGGAATTGCCCGGCATATTACAGCTTCTGCCAACGGCCGTGCGACACGCGGACAGGCCAACCGTCATACCCATGATCCTCGCGCTGTTTGTCTCGATCCCGCTTGGAGTTTTGCTGCTGGTTTCAATCAATCCGGATGTCATGCGCATCGTGATTTCGGCAATGGTGCTGGTAATGGTTGGATTGCTGGCGACAAACTGGCGCTACTCCGGACCAACAAGGCTTCCCGCATCATTGGTTTCGGGGGCGATGAGTGGTCTGGTCCATGGCTCCACTGGTGTCGGCGGTCCGATCGTCGTTGCCGTGTTGATGGCTCGCGACGACGTAACCGATACGACCCGTGCGAATATTATCGCCATGATGGGGGCGCTCGTCGTTGTTGGGCTTCCGATTATGTGGGCCTACGGCTTGCTCACGCCACGAGTTCTGATCGTGGGTGCAATCGCTGCGCCGGTTTATTTCGCGTCGATCTATATCGGATCGCGCATTTTTGACGGGCGAGGCAAGAAATTCCATCGCCGCGTGTCGCTGATCATGCTTTCGATAATAGCCTTGACGACGCTGCTTGCTGCCATACTGAAATAGGCGTTCTAGGCGGGCTCTTACCTTAGCCTGCCCCTAAACTGGCAAGGTCGTTATTTCCGGCGTCTTCCCTACCGATGGGAGTAAACATTGCAGCCTGCATCTTGGCAGCCGCAGCCCGCAATACCGGCACATACTCCAATGCTCGTTCCTTGCTCATCCTCGCTTCGGGAGCCGATATGGCGAGTCCCGCCCGCATCCGGCCAGAAGGATCAAGTACGGGCACAGCGATACAGACCACGCCATACATGAACTCCTGATCGTCAACGCTGATGCCGTCCTTGCGGATATTCGTAAGACCGGATCGCAATGACCTTTGATCGGTAATGGTCGAGTCGGTGTATTTCGTCAGACGAATCACTTTCAACAGAGAGCCGAGCGCATCCTCAGGCTGCATGCTCAGGAACAATTTGCCAATAGCCGTGCAATGTAACGGCACGCGGCTGCCTGGCTCAAACCGCAATCCGAGCGGCCATTCCGCCTCGACACGGTCAAGATAGACAAGCTCCCCGCGATGCATGATGCCGAGGTTGCATGTCTCACCGGTCTGCTCGACGACCCATTCGAGGATGGCGTGCCTGTCAGGCCGCCGCGCTGCTGCGAGCAACACGTTGAGCGACATGTCAATCAAACGCTGACTCTCGACGAAGCGACGCCCGTCCGGTTCACGCTCAAGGAACCCGAACTCCTCAAGAAAAGTGGCGATCCGGTGGGTGGTCGGTTTGGAGTAACTCAGATAAGTCGAAAGCTCAGCAACCGACATCGGTTTGGCGCTCTCGACAATATGCTCAAGGATGCGCAACGCTTTGAGGATACTGCCCGCACCGGCAGGAGCTTCGACTGACTGCCCATTCCGGTCATTCGCGTGCCCGTCGCGGTTCGGATCAGACGATGCCTTCTCCGAAGAACGAGAGACCGTGTCGCCGCCATTCCGCGGAACTGCTCTGTTTGAGCCCATTGAGCGTCCTTTCACCTGGCTGGCATCAGCATATAACAAGCTGTTGCATCGGACAAAACGCAGGGATGACCGCCAGTGACGCCAACATCAGCTCACCCCAACTGGGCTATCACGCACAATGGTCAAACGGCCTTGAGCCATATCAACCGCCGGGGTATCACGGAACAAGGCCCCGTAGCTCAGATGGATAGAGCATCAGATTCCTAATCTGGAGGTCGCAGGTTCGAGTCCTGCCGGGGTCACCATCAAACAACAATGCCTTACGGCCCACCTTCCTTCCGCCACTTCGCGAGGTTGGCGGGGTCATCGATATCGCGAAACACAGCATCATCCTCAACCGGCACGCCGAACGCTGCATCCTGATTGGCTGAAATCAGGCGCTTTGCTCCACTGTCACCTTGGAGCGAGAGGAGTGGAGCAAAATAGCGTTTGGGCCAAATCACCGGATTGCGCTGGCGCCCATCACAAGTTGGGAAAACGATCTTGCCACTCTCCTCCCCTTCGAAGGCATCGATGAGCTGATCGACCAACGCGGTTGTCACTCCCGGCATATCTCCAAGTGCAATCATCGCGCCGCTGGCTTCGTCCGATACGCTACCAATTCCGCCGCGAAGCGAAGAAGCAAGACCTGTTTCGAAGTCCGGATTGTCGACGCATTGAACGTGCAGTCCCGACAGTGCTTGCCTAACACGTTCTGACTCAAAACCGGTCACGACAACGACATTCGCCAATCGGCTCTCGAGAAGGCGCTCGGCCATACGACGCACCAAAGGTGTGCCGTGAATTTCGACAAGAAGCTTGTTTGCCTCTCCAAAGCGTCGCGATTTGCCCGCCGCGAGCAGCACCCCACAGATCGATGACTTGCCAGCGGTGGACACTGTCACCCCTCACTCTGCCGCAACAGATCGCAGGTCCTGCACGATCTCCGCAATGATCGAAAGCGCGATTTCAGCCGGACTCACCGACCCGATGTCGAGGCCAACCGGACCGTGGATGCGCCCGAAACCTGTTTCCGCATGGCCTTTTTCCTGGAGCCTCTCAAGCCGCTTCGCGTGAGATCGGCTGCTCCCGAGCGCTCCGATATAGAAACAGTCGCTCTCAAGTGCTGCACCCAGTGCCTCATCATCGATATCCGGCACATGGGCAAGGCAGACAACCGCGCAACGCCGATCGAGCCCTATTTTCTTCAGCGCATCGCCTGGCCACTCCGCGATAACGTCCACGTCGCGAAACCGCTCTTCGGTCGCGAATGCGGTACGCGGGTCGACTATGATGGGTTCGATCTCAATTTCGCGGGCAAGCCGCACCAGAACCTGGCCGATATGAGTGGCACCGATGATCATAACGCGCGGTGCGGGCAGGAACGCCTGCAAGAAAATCTCGCCTTCTCCCGTCTCGATAATCTCGCTACGACCGGTGCGGAAGCATTCCTTTATCGGTGCGGCGTGGACATGGTTCTTATCCAGCGCCTCCTCATGGACAATCTGTTCGTCCCCGCCACCGAGAGGCGTGATCAGCACCAGCGCGCGTCGCAACTGCTGCGCCTCCAGCACATCCCTCAGGGTTTCCTTGCGCATGAAGGCTATCCGAGCCTTTCGACAAAGACGCGGATGCGCCCGCCACAAGCAAGCCCAACACCCCAGGCGGTCTCGTTGGCAACACCAAATTCCAGAAGTTCAGGCCGACCGCTGGAGATGACATCCTCCGCCCGTGCGATCACTTCGGCTTCGACACACCCGCCGGACACCGACCCGGCAAAGTCACCTTGCCCGTCAATGACCAGATGCCCGCCGACCGGAACCGGTGCCGAACCCCAGGTCTCCACCACCGTTGCCAGGGCAATGTTACGGCCCTCGTCGATCCAGGCGCTTGCGGTTTCTAACGTCGTGCTCATGACGCAAGTTCCTCACTCTCTCTGCTTTCATCCTCTCCTGACACCACCTTGCGGAAATTTTCAAAAAACTCACCCGCGAGCGCACGCGCGCTGTTGTCAATAAGCCGACCGCCGAGTTGGGCAAGTTTGCCGCCCACAGTGGCATTGACATCATATTGAAGCAGAGTCGCATCGCCATCCTCGGTGAGGCGAACCGACGCCTCTCCGCGCGCAAACCCCGCCGCACCGCCCTTACCCTGTCCCGCCAGTGTATAGCTCTCCGGGGGGTTCAGGTCCGACAGCGTCACCTCGCCTTTGAATCGTGCGCGTACGGGACCGACTTTCGCTCTTATGGTGGCGTTCAATTCCGTGTCGGACACCATCTCAAGCGTCTCACAGCCGGGGATCGATTGGCGCAAGATTTCCGGATCATTCAGCGCCGCGTAAACCTTCTCCCGCGGTGCTTCAATCCTGATTTCTTCAGCAAGTTTCATATCTGCTCCCTATATCCCCGGCATGCGCATTCATGCCGTGCAGGAAAAAACAACAATACATCCTGCGGTTATTCTCATCTTGCAATTCGTGATGTAAGGTCCGGCGAACCTTCCGGAATGCGCTCTATCATACAGCGGAGTTTGTCACAGTCATGCCCGTTATATCCCTGACGGTGAACGGTAATCCAGTCACTGTTGAAGTTGAGGCGCGCAGCCTGCTTTCAGGTGTGCTTCGTTCCAATCTCGCTCTCACCGGAACTCATGTTGGCTGCGATACGAGCCAGTGCGGCGCGTGCGTTGTCCACGTTGACGGAAAGCCGGTCAAAAGCTGCGCCATGCTGGCGGTACAGGCGGACGGCGCCAGCGTCACGACAATTGAGGGGCTGGCAAAGAACGGCAAGCTCCACCCCATGCAGGAAGCATTTCGCGAGCATCACGGCCTGCAATGCGGCTTCTGTACGCCCGGCATGTTGATGTCGGCTGTTGCCCTGGCGGAACAGAATCCAGATCTTGACGATGCCGCCGTGCGAAAGGGGCTGGAGGGCAATCTGTGCCGCTGCACCGGCTACCAGAATATTGTTCACGCCGTCCTCGATGGCGCCAAAGCGATGCGGGGTTAGCGGGCTCATGTACGACTTCACCTACCACCGCCCGGATACGCTGGACGAAGCGGTAAAAATATTCTCTGACGCCGACGATCCACAATTCATGGCGGGCGGACAAACGATTATTCCCGTCATGAAACAGCGCCTTGCCATGCCATCGGACGTTATCGACCTTGGCAAAATTGGCGAACTGCAGGGTATCTCCATTGTTGGCGATACGCTCACCATAGGCGCCATGACCAGCCACGCCGAGGTCGCATCGTCGGCCGATGTCAAAAAGGCCGTTCCCGCGCTGGCGCAGCTTGCCAATGATATTGGTGACCCGGCGGTGCGCAACCGGGGCTCCATCGGCGGCTCTATCGCCAACAACGACCCCGCAGCCGACTATCCCGCCGCACTGGTTGCACTTGGCGCAACTATTCACACAACAAGTCGCGAGATTGCCGCGGAAGACTTCTTCACCGGCCTGTTCGAAACCGCCCTTGATGAGGGTGAGATAATCGCAAAAATCGCAATCCCGGTGCCGGACAAGGCGGCCTACATGAAATTTCCACAACCCGCCTCCCGCTTCGCGCTTGTTGGTGTATTTGTGGCCAAGTCCGGAGACCAAGTCTGCGTTGCGGTCACGGGTGCGGGCCCATGCGTGTTCCGCGCAACAGACTTCGAAAAAGCGCTTGAGAAGAATTTCTCCGCGGACGCTCTCGACGGCATATCAATTTCTTCCGAAGAGCTCAGCACAGACATCCATGCCTCGGCGCAGTACCGCGCAAGTTTGGTGACAACCCTTGCCCGACGCGCAGTCGAAAATGCTGCTTGAACAGGTGAAATAGAATGGAAAAATATGGAATTGGACAGCCCGTTCGCCGCAAGGAGGACGTTCGCTTTCTCACCGGCACCGGCACCTACGTCGATGACATAACCGACGAGGCACTCGCACATGCGGTCGTCCTCCGCTCACCCCACGCGCATGCGAAAATCCTGAGCATCGACACGAGTGAGGCCGAGAGTATGCCGGGTGTGCTCGGCATCATAACGGGCAAGGACTGGGCCGCAGAAGATTTCCAGTTCATTCCGACGAAGTCAGCAGTCGCCAAGAAGATTGATGGAACGCCGCTCAACCAGCCGCCGCGCCATTGCTTCGCGATCGAGCGCGCACGTTACGTCGGAGAACCGGTCGCCATGATTGTCGCGGAAACCCGCGAACAGGCGCAGGATGCGGCTGAAGTCATTGACGTCGATTACGAGGAACTGCCTGCCGTCACCGATCTCCGCAAGACGATTGAAACTGGTGCCCCGCAAATCTGGGACGACATTGAAGGCAATCTTTGCCTCGATTTCGAGCTTGGCGACAAAGAGGCAACCGACAAGGCATTTGCGGATGCCGACCACGTCGTCTCCCTGGACCTGGTCAACAACCGCGTCACCGCCACACCGATCGAGACACGCGGAGCAGTTGCCACATATGACGCCGACACCGACAGTTACAAACTGCAGAACGCGACACAGAACGTGCACGCGAACCGCGCCACATTTGCCGATGTGCTGAAAATTCCAGCCGACTCGATCCATCACGTTGCGCCTGATGTGGGCGGCGGTTTTGGTGCGAAGAACAGCAGCTATCCCGAGCCGCCAATTTTGCTTTATGCCGCAAAGAAGCTGGGACGCCCGATCAAGTGGATCAACGACCGCAACGAAGGTTTTCAGTCGGACACCCATGGCCGCGCCCAGTTTTCGACCGTTGAGCTTGCGCTCGACAAGGACGGGAAGTTTCTGGGGCTCCGCACAAAAACGATCGGCGATATCGGCGCTTATTGCTGGACCATCGGACCGTTCACGCCGACAGGTGGTTCTGCGCGCACGCAAGGCGGCGCCTATTTTATTCCGGCGATGTACTATTCCTCTGTGGCCGTCTTCACCAACACCATGCCCACGGATCCCTATCGCGGTGCAGGTCGGCCCGAGGCCTCATACCAGATTGAACGCATCATACAGCACGCTGCAACGACGCTCGGGTTTGACCCGATTGAACTCAGGCGCAAGAATCTCATGCCCGAGGACAGCCTGCCGCGAAAAACGCCCATGGGACTTGATGTGGACTGCGGGAATTTTCCCGAGGTGTTTGAGCGCACGCTCAAGATGACCGACCGCGAAGGCTACGCGAGCCGTGTCGAGGAAAGTCAAAAGAAAGGTTTGCGCCGCGGATTTTCTATTGCGGCTTACCTGGAATGCACCGGTGGCGCGCCAAAGGAGTTCGCGGGCATATCGTTCGGGAAGGACGGAAGCGCCACACTGAGAGTGGGCTCACACTCAACCGGCATGGGGCATGAGACATCTAAAGCGCAGATCCTTGCGCACACGCTTGGTATCAATTTCGACAAAGTCGATTTCATCCAGGCGGACACCAAGGCCACACCGATCGGCGGCGGCCATGGCGGGTCGCGAAACCTCGAGGTTGGTGGCAATGCGGTGCTGAAAGCGGCAAAGGAAGTGCTCGAAAAGGCAAAGGTGCTTGCAGCGCACCTGCTCAACTCCAATGCAGACGATATGAACTTTGCTGACGGCACGTTTACGGACGTCAAAACCGAACAGACCATATCCATGGACGAGGTCATTGCAGCATCATTTGAAAAGGGCCGTTTGCCGGAAGGCATGGAACCGGGCTGCATGGACACGGAGTCGATATTTGAGCGCGAGATCATCAGTTGCCCCAATGGCAGCCATGCAGCCGAAGTCGAGGTGGATCCCGAAACCGGCATGGTGCATGTCCAGCATTATTGGGTGATCGATGACTTCGGCCCCATCATCAACCCGATGCTCGCCGACGGACAGGTTATGGGTGGTGTGGCCCAGGGACTTGGTCAGGCGCTCATGGAAGAGATCGTCTATGATGAAGAAAGTGGCCAGCTTGTGACAGGGTCACTGATGGACTATGCGCTGCCGCGCGCCGATTCCATGCCACACATGGAACTTGGATATTATGAGGACGCGCCAACGGCCAAAAACCCGCTTGGCGTCAAAGGCGCCGGTGAGGCCGGCTGTTGCGGTGCACCACCGGCAATCGTGAATGCAGTGCTCGACGCCTTGAAAGAAGATGGCGTCACGCATATCGACATGCCACTGACGCCGGAGAAGGTCTGGCGCGCAATTTCCGAAGCGGCGAAGTAGCGCTACTCGGCTGCCTCCCGGATTGCGCCGATCTGCCCTGCCTGTTCGCCCAGGAACCGGGCAACGGCCATCATGCCTGCACGCTCCGTACCGGCGATGCCGGCAGCTGCTTCAGCCTGACCGTTGTAGTTGGTATTGATGTTGATGTCGTAAGTCCACGCCCGCCCCTCGTCATCGAACAGAAACTCAACACCGGCAATCTCGATATCCTCATTCCGGAGCATCTCTTCAAACAGCACGATGTCGGGATGGGTGAAGTCAGTCAGCACCTGGAACTTGTTCGGCTCATCGGCCTTCTCACCGACCGGACAGACAGCATCGTCGATTTCACACACATCCGCAGGGCACAATTCAAACCCACCCGTGGTGTCCACTTTAACCGAATAAAGGTGCCTTCCGCCGACAAATTCATTTCTGATGATGAAGGGCTTGGCAGGCTGGATATAGGCCTGAACCACCATAGTCGTTTCGAGCGATGCGTCGAGGTGACCTGCTTCCACGCTCTCCACCAGAGCACCTCCACTTTCGAAGAGCTGCACACCAGCACCCTTTCCGCCGCAGTCGGGCTTGAGGATGACAGGGCCGTCAAAGGTCAACGCGGCCTGGGCAATATCAACTCTGCCCACAGCTAGAACGGACCGTGGTGTACGAATGCCAGCCCTGTCCAGTACCGCCGCCTGGCGCGCCTTTGAGATTTCGAGATCGAGCGCCCGGGCCTTGTTCACCACGCGTCGACCATGGGTCTGAAGGTTTTCCAGCAATGCCAGAGTGAGTTGGGGTGCTGCCTTGTGAGCGCGTGTCCATGACGATGCGCTCATGCGATTGTAGTAGACACCCTCTTGGGGCGTTTTGGACAAATCGACCGAACGCCCACTCATATAGAGCTCATCCCATTCGAGCCCGTAGACGCCCAGCGCTTCAGCCAGTGGCGGCAGCCACTCTTCATTTTCGTGAATGACAAAAATTCGGCTCATGCTCGATACCCTTTTGTGCTTGCAGCGCGAGCGGCTCAAATTCGCCCGATCCAAAACTCAGTGCGCAGTTAGTCAGGTTGCGCAAAAAAATCAACGTTTACCGGGTGCATGGCTGCCATTCACAAAAAATAATTTACTGAAATGGATGTTGCTGAGAATAATATTCTAATTGCCGCATTCATGACGACAACGGCAAATAGCAAGGCCGGCTCAAAAAACCGCGACAATTTGGGGATTGGCCCTCTTCACGGGTTGCCGGAAAAGCAATCCGCCTCTACCAATATGTATATGTCCGAGAAGCAGCATGTTCTGGCCGCCAACGAAGCGTTCTACGCTGCGTTCAGAAATGCTGATTTCGAGGCGATGGAGGCGCTTTGGTCTCGCAGCCGGAAAGTGTCGGTGTATCACCCCAACTGGCCGGGCATCGCCAATCGTGACGCTGTCATGGAATCCTGGTACCGCATTCTCGTCTCAGGGAACCCGCCCCAAGTCGAAGCGAGCAACCCGACCGTCATCAAGACTGATCGCTCGGCTTTCGTGATCTGCAACGAAAATCTGGGAACAACCCAACTGATTGCAACGAACGTCTTCGTTCTTGAGGACGGCGCATGGCGGATGACCTGCCACCAGTCGAGCCGCCTGCCAGCTCAGGCCGAACAGAACGACAAGGCCAAAAAGCGCGAAGAATAGGCGCTATAGCGTCACACCGAACACGAACTTTTAGATTACCCGTCCACCATCCACTTCCAGACAAACGCCGGTAATGAACGCTGCCTCATCGCTGCAAAGGAACAGGGCAGCATTCGCGATGTCGGCAGGTCGGCTCATGCGTCCGAGCGGGATACCGGAGATGAACTGCTCTCGCATTTCCGGAGTGTCGGGACCGCCCATGAAGGATGTCAGAAGTGCGGTCTCTCCAATGACAGGATTGATGGCGCAAACGCGGATTTTCTCCGGGGCAAGCTCAATCGCCATCGATTTTGTGAGCGTGACCGCTGCACCCTTTGTGCCATTGTACCATGTGAGTCCTTCCCGCGGACGGATTGCGGCGGTTGACGCGATATTGAGGATAACGCCGCCGCCGCGCTTCTTGAGCGCGGGGACGCCGTGAATAGCGCCAAGATAGATACCCTTCACATTGACCGCGTAGACTTTGTCAAATTCTTCCTCACTGACTTCAAGCATCGGTTTGCGCAAATGGGTCGTTCCCGCATTGTTGACGAGAACATCAACACCCCCGAACTCTTTCTCTGCCAACTCAACCGCTTCGCCCACATCCGCACTGCTTGTCACATCGCACTTGACGAATTTCCCTTTTTTAAGCGAGCTCGCCACCGCTTCCCCGGCGTCTTCAGCAATGTCGGCGACGATGACGGCCGCCCCTTCATCACCAAACCGTCGCGCAATTCCCTCCCCGAATCCCGACGCTGCACCGGTCACGATCGCGACCTTGTCTTTGAGTCTCATGAAACGAACTCCCTCAGGCAAATTTGATGCAAATGTATTTCATTCCGTTGCAGCGACGTCGATGCCGTGCCTAAATTGGGGTTTATCGTCTTAGTCTTTTTCCCAAATGTCAGAGAATTGAGTTCTAATCGCGAACGGACTTGCGCGCCATGGACATTATCAAGCAATACGAAAGCACGGTTAAAGGCAAAGGCGGCCGTGTGGTTCTGCCCGAGGGATGCGATGCGCGCGTACTGCGCGCGGCGCGGCATCTCAAGGACAAGGACCTGGCGCAGCCTATCCTGCTCGGCGCGCCTGATGACATCGCCGAGGCGGCAAAAGAGGCCGGCGTTCCACTCGAAGGCCTTGAACGGCGCTGCACGGAGACCGACATTGCCGCGTCCGAGTTCGCTGCACACATTGAGGCAACGCGCGAAAAGATGACGCCTGAAATGGCGGAACGGCTCGTTCGTCGTCCGCTCTACTTCGGCGGCATGATGGTTGCTCAGAGGCAGGCCGAAACCATGGTCGCAGGCGTCTCCATTCCCACGCGGCGGGTTATCGAGGCGGGCATGATGACCGTTGGTCTTGCCGAGGGCATCGCGACACCCTCCAGTTTTTTTCTGATGGTCGTACCGGACTTTTTGGGGGAAGGGCCAAAGAGTTTCATCTATGCCGATTGCGGATTCAACGTCGACCCGACCCAAGAGGAATTGGCAGACATCGCAATCTCGTCGGCCGTCAGCGCCACCGAATTGCTGCCGGAGACGCCGCGGGTGGCAATGCTTTCTTTCTCAACACAGGGCAGTGCCACTCACCCCCGCATCGACAAAGTTACCCAGGCGCTTGCACTCGTTCGGGAACGCGCGCCAAACATCCTGATTGACGGTGAATTTCAAGCAGATACTGCCCTCGCGCCGTCCGTTGCCAAAGTGAAGTTGAAACATGATAGCCCGGTGGCAGGGCGCGCCAATGTCCTTGTGTTCCCCGACCTGGACTCCGGCAATATCGCCTACAAAATCACCCAGTACATGGCCGGCGCCCGTGCTATCGGTCCGGTGCTGCAGGGATTCAAGGCGCCCATTTGCGACTTGTCGCGAGGCGCCAGCATGGAGGATATCTTTGCTGCTGCAGTCATTAATTTATGTCGGGCGCGTCAAGGCCAAGCCTGAATTTTTCCTGCTATTCGGTAAGCGGCAGGCGGCTTAACACCTCAGCGCCACGGTCATTTCATTTCAATTTCGATGAAAGCGTATTCGAAGTCGTTCGCATTTATGACATCGTGCTCAACACCGGCGCCACGATAGTAGGGCACACCGGCCTTCAGGGAGGCGGTATCTTCTTTTCCACCCTCGGTAACGAGTGTAAGTGCGCCATCAAGAAGTGGCACCACCACATAGTCATACTCATGTCTGTGCCAACCCGTGGCGGCACCTGGTGCAAATCGCCATTCGGTGACGCGGGTACGATCATTGTCAACAAACACCGTTGGATGTGCCTTTATTGGGTCCACGCGAAATCCTCCTGAACAGTAATCGACGAGCAGGTGAGCCAGCGCTCATCCACCTGGTGCGAACTTAATAATCGCACTGTCAGTCCGCAACATCCCAAATTTCAGCAATATTCCGGGCGGCGACCTGGAGTTTTCCGGCTACATCGGGAGCATTTTCGACAGGCAGTCGCGCCATCGGCGCATGCATGGCAAGTGAAGCCAGCGCTTCGCCGTCAGAGCCGAGAACCGGAACACCGACACCAATGATACCGTCTGCAAATTCCTGAACTGCAACGGCAAATCCACGCTCGCGAATGTTCACAATTTCCATCGCAAATTCCTTGCGGCTCGTGATAGTGTTGTTTGTAAAAGGCTGTAGCGTCATCGTTTTGATGAGCCGCGCTCTGACGGGATCGGGAAGAAACGCCAGCATCGCCTTGCCGCCCGATGTACAATGTGCGGGAATCCGGGTGCCTGTCTCAAGGTAAATTCGCGGCGTGCGGATTGCTTCGACCCGCTCGAGGTAAACAAAATCCTGGCCCGAAATCACACCGAGATTGCAGCCCTCCCCAATTTCCTCGACAAGGGTCTGCAAAACCGCACGCAACGGAATTCCCTTGTTTGCCGAACACATTGTATCGAGCGCAAGTTTCGAAAACCGCTCGCCAATGGCATAGCGTTCGCGGTTCGGCATCTTGATAATCAGCCCCTCTGCCTCAAGCTGAGCAAGCAAACGATGCAGCGATTGGCGAGACATTCCAAGCCTGTCTGCAAGATCTGGCACGCCAACAGATTGCGGTTGGTCGACGATTGCTCCAAGAATGTTCATCGCTTTTGAAAGTGTGGAATTGGTGTTTCGGTCGGTTTTTTTTGGATGCATGCGTTTATTTCCAAAAATGATCTCCGATGAGACTATTATTCTGACGTGATTTGGGCACTCAACGCATTACTTTTGTTTGCAAGAGACTTGTTCTGATGCATCGACTGCAGACACTGCGGTCAAGAAGGCCGCATTGACAGCCCTTCGCATGGTCTCGTAAAACGAGACGAAATGTCTTGCCATGCGGGACGCAGACGCCGGGAAATTTGCATTGAATGGCTCGGCAAGGGAGGACGCCATGACCAACATGACCCCAGGTACGATTGCCGGACTCATCAGTCGTGCAAAAGCCGCGATGAAGGATTTCTCCGGCGCATCTCAGCAACAACTGGACGAAGCTGTTACAGCGCTTGCATGGTCTCTCTACAAGCCCGAAACCGCGAAAAGCCTTGCAGAACAGGCTGTTGAGATCACAGGCCTCGGCAACGTTGATAGCAAAATCACGAAGAATCAACGCAAAACATTCGGAACACTGCGCGATCTGCTGCGGGTGAAATCGACAGGCATCATCGAGGAAATTCCCGAAAAAGGTCTTGTGAAATACGCCAAGCCCGTCGGAGTCGTCGCCGCGGTAACACCCTCCACCAACCCATCAGCAACGCCGGTCAACAAAGCGATGATGGCGGTCAAGGGTGGCAACGCAATTATCATTGCCCCCTCGCCATTGGCCTGGCCCGTCACCAACGCCACGGTCGAAGCGATGCGGGCCGAACTCAAAAAAGTCGGCGCACCAGAAGATCTTGTGCAGATCCTGCCTGATCCGGTGACGCGGGAAGCGACCAACGAATTGATGGGCGCTGCGGACCTGGTGGTCGTGACCGGAAGCCAAAACAATGTGCGCAATGCCTATTCGTCCGGCAAGCCGGCGATTGGCGTCGGTGCTGGCAATGTACCGGTGATCATCGACGCAAGCGCTGACCTTGATGACGCGGCGGAAAAGATTTGCGCATCCAAGACCTTTGATAACTCGACGTCCTGTTCATCAGAGAACTCTGTCATCATTCTCAACGAGATCTACGATGACGCCATTGCAGCACTCACCCGTGCAGGCGGTTATCTGGCGACCAACGAAGAAGGCAAGCGTATCGTCGACATGCTTTGGCAGGAGGGCAAACTCAACCGCAACATCATTGCCAAAGACGCGCCCGTTCTCGCAGAAACATTCCAGCTTTCCGGCGACGCCGGATCAGCCAAGTTCTTTATGGTTGAGGAAACCGGCATCGGGCCGGACCATCCGTTGTCGGACGAGAAACTCTCTCTTGTCCTCACCGTCTATCGCGCAAAGGATTTTGCAGATGCCAAGCGCATCGGCACCGAGATTCTCGACCATGTCGGCAAGGGCCATTCAATAGGCATCCACACGGAAGATATGGACCATGCCCGCGAGCTCGCCGAGGACCTTGAAACCGTCCGCGTGCTGGTCAATCAGGCGCACACATTCGGAAATGGCGGTGGGTTCAACAATGGCCTGCCCTTTACGCTGTCCATGGGCTGCGGCACATGGCAAGGCAATTCGATATCCGACAATCTGAACTACACCTGTTTCCTGAATATCACCCACCTGGTCACAACCATCCCTGAGGATATGCCAGCCGAGGAAGACCTGTTCGGTCCTCACTGGGAGAAATACGGAAAATAAGAACAACAGCGTAAGCGCGTTGGGGGAGACATGAACTTCGAGGAACACGCGGCAAAGCCGCTTCTCAAGGCGGTTGGTATCTCGGTGCCTGACAGCGGTCTCGCTGCTACCGCTGACGAAGCCAGGAGCATTGCCCAACGCATCGGCCCCTGCGTTGTGAAAGCACAGGTCCCGACCGGAAAGCGCGGTAAGGCAGGCGGTATTGCCCTTGCAAACTCACCTGATGAAGCGCATGCGGAAGCGGGCCGCATCCTCGCCATGGAGATCGCCGGATTTCCGGTCCGTTCGGTGCTCGTTGAGGCGCAAGTTCCCATCGCGAAGGAATTTTATGCGTCCGTTCTCAACGATTCCGAGAGCAAGGGACCTCTGCTTCTGTTTTCTGCCGAAGGCGGTATGGATATCGAAGAGATCGCGGAAAAGCACCCCGAAGCCTTGCTGAGACTGCCTGTCGATATCCGACAAGGGCTCTCCGCCGATGCGCTCGCCAACGCTCTGCCGCAAGTTGACGGCGTAGATCGCGGCGATCTTCTGACGGTACTGACGCGGCTTTACGAGGCCTATGCCAGCAACGACGCCGAGCTGATCGAAATAAATCCGTTGATCGCAACCACGGACGGCGAAATTGTTGCGCTCGATTGCAAATTCACCCTCGATGATTCCGCCGTGCGCCGCCACAAAGAACTTGCCAAGAGCGGTTCGCCCGAAAAGCTTACCGAACTGGAGCAACGTGGCCAGGACATCGGCTTCAAATATATAGAGCTCGAAGGACAGGTCGGCGTGCTCTCAAACGGGGCGGGCCTGACAATGACCACCATGGATGCGATTTCGCACTATGGCGGTGAGCCCGCGAACTTTCTGGAGATCGGCGGCAACGCCTTCACGCTCGGCAAACAGGCCCTGGAAGTGGTGCTGGGAAATCCACGCGTAAAGTCGTTACTCATAAATTTCTGTGGCGCGATTGCCCGCACCGACGTGATGACAGGCGGTGTGCTGGAGGCATGGGACGAGGTCGACCCGCAGGTTCCAGTGTTCTGGTCCATCAGCGGCACGGGCGAGGACGAAGCCCGGGCAATGCTCAAAGACAAGCTCGGCGTTGAGCCCTATCCCACAATGGATGAAGCGGTGAGAGCCGCTGTGGAGGCGCTACGATGATCGTCAAAGGACATGAAACCGTACTTGTTCATGGCATTACCGGTACGCAAGCGACGTTCTGGTCGGACAAGATGAAACAATACGGCACCAAAGTCGTCGGCGGATTAAATCCGAAAAAAGCCGGCACAGAGCATCTGGGCCTGCCGGTTTGGGGTTCCGCGAAAGACGCCGCGAAAGAACAGGATGCGCCCATCGACTGTTCATGCGTTATCGTTCCCCCGGCTGCGGTTAAGCCATCCGTGCTCGACGCACTGGACGCCGGCGTCAAAAAGGTCGTCATTCTGACCGAGCACATACCCGTTCACGACACCATGTATTTCCTGAGTGCCGCGCGGGAAGCGGGAGCGTCTGTCATCGGTCCGAACACAGCAGGCATCGTCACGCCCGGTGAATGTTTTGTCGGCTTCATGCCGGCGTTCAACGAGCGCGTTTTCAAGCCGGGCAACATCGGTGTCATTTCACGTTCCGGCAGCCTCGGCACACTCGTCTGCCTGAATATGGTGCAGGCAGGGTACGGCATCTCCGCCTTTGTCGGTATTGGCGGTGATCCGGTTATCGGTACAACGACCAAAGATGCGCTTCAGTGCCTTGACGAGGACCCGAAGACCGAGGCCATCGCCCTCATCGGCGAAATCGGCGGGGCCATGGAAGAGGAAGCGGCGGAATACGCCAAGACAATGAACAAACCCATTGTCTGTTTCATGGCGGGCGCGGCCTCACCGCCGGGCAAGAAGATGGGCCACGCGGGTGCGATCGTCATGGGCGACAAGGGATCCTATGCCGGCAAAAAAAAGGCCCTCGAGGCGGCGGGCGTTGCTGTCCTCCCCACCCCCTCCATGTTACCCGATGCGCTCAAAGGCCGGCTATCGGCCTAGCTCAGCTACGCGCGCGCATCGACGGACTCAACTTCACATACACATAGACTGCCGCGATCAGCGTTGCCGCAGCGACGCACAGCAAGGCCGCGTCATAGCCGGAAAGGGCCACGAGACCCGCGAACAGTGCCGGGAATACGAGCGACCCACAAAACACCATTGTCATGATACCCGACGTTGCAGCCGCGACCCGCTCCGGCCCGGCGATATCGGCAACGAGCGCAAGAAATACACCGTTCCAGCTAAAACCTGCTGCTCCAAACCAGCACCCCAGCGCGACGAGTGCGATACGCGTCCAGTCCGGTGTCACGAAAATCGCCGTGATCACCGATCCCGCCGTCAAAAGGCCGATCGCCGTAAGCACAATATCCGGGCGCGTCCAGTCGGCAAAATACCCCCATGCTAGGCGCGCTATGACGCTTGCCACCATCGCGGCACTGAGCACCAGGCCGGCGTCAACCGGCGAAATACCAGCGCGATCGACAAGAAATGCAACCATCACCGCGCCAAATGCATATTGCATGCCCGAATAGACGAGACCGGTGATGCCGAGTGCCCGCAGCCGTGGACCGTTGAAGACAGTAACTACCGATCCGACCAGATTGCCGGGCCGAAGCGGTTCCTCCGGATTGCGATTGCCGTCCAATCGGGACCGCCACGGCTGTACAGCCAGCGCAAACAGAATACAGAACACTCCAGTTGCCGCTGCTGCTCCTTGCCAGCCCAACTGCAGCGCGAGGGGAGGCAAGACAACTCCGCAGACCGCGCCGCCCGCGGGAACGCACGTCTGTTTGATCGAGAATATTCCCGAGCGCTGACCCTCGGAAGTCATGGCTGTAAGCAATTGGCCGCTGGCCGTATTGCCCGGTCCATAGGCAAGGCCGACAAAAATTGCACTGACGACTGCCGACAGGGGCGTACCTGCGGCAAGCAAAAACAGACCGGCAGCGGCGAAGACCAAAGTGCCTTGGCTGGTTCGCAATGCGCCGTATCTGGCGACCAAATGGGGTGCGAACATGGACGAACCCGCCGCCGCCGCATACAGCACTGCGGCATAAAGCCCGACATATTTGGCAGGGATTTCAAGTGTCTTCGATGCGATCGGTGCGAGTACGGGAAGCACCATGGACGCCAGGATGACCAGACCGTATGTCACGAACATTGTGACCACCGCCGCAAGAAGCGGCGGGCGGGGCTGCGGTCCCGACGTCAAGCGCCAATATCCAGCAAGAGCTTGCCGCGCGTGCGGCCACTCTCGATCGTCTCATGGGCGCGCGCCGCTTCCGAGAGTGGAAAGACGGTGTCGATAGTCACCTTGAGTTTGTCCTCACGATAAGCGTCGAAGAGATCATCGATGCGACCCGCGATCTCGGCTGTGTCACGCATATAGTCTGCCAGATGCGGGCGGGTGAAGAAGACGGAACCGGCTTCGGCAAGTTCCAGTGGTTCAATCGATTGAACGAGCCCGGAAGCCCCACCATAGTTCACGCATAGTCCCCTTTTCGCGAGTGAACGGATTGAGTCGTGGATCGTATCCTTGCCAACCGCGTCATACACCACGTCAACGCCCTTGCCATCGGTAATTTCCATCACCCGTTCTCGAAAATTTTCGTCACGGTAGAGGATCGTGTGATCGGCCCCCAAGGATTTCGCAATGTCCGCCTTATCTTGCGAGCCGACAGTAACGATCACTGTCGCGCCACGCATCTTGGCAAGCTGGGTAAGGAGTTGCCCGACACCACCCGCACCCGCATGGGCCAGACAGACATCCCACTCTTTAAGGCTGAAAGCCGAGTGGGTGAGGTAGTGCGCCGTGCAGCCTTGGAGCTGCAGGGTCGTAGCTACATCCAGCGGTACGTCATCGGGCACCTTGACGATTTTCCACGCCGGAACGACTGCATATTCGGCATAGGAGCCGCGAAAGATACACCAGGCCACCCGCTCGCCTTCGGCAAGCGAATCAACGCCGCCCCCGCAGGCTGCGACGGTTCCGGCACCCTCCATCCCAATGACCATAGGTAGGGGAGTTGTGTATGTGTCCGATTTCGCGTACCGCCCGGAGCGCATGTAGATGTCGATGAAATTGATGCCGGCGAGGTCCAGCTTCACCAGCACCTCGCCTTGACCGGGCACTGGTACCGGTTGTTCGAGTAGCTCCAGCGCATCGGGACCGCCGAACGCATTTACGCCGACGGCGCGCATTGTATTAGTCATGTTCATTAATCCCGTACCGTGGTGCGTCCTTCCCCCGATTCCACTTTACGACGCAGGCGGGGTCAAACAAAATGCCGCCCGGCCAACAGAAGCTGAAAAAAACGAGGGAAGTCTCTATGTTCACTATTTACGGACGCGCCAATTCATCCAATGTCCGCAAGGTACTTTGGCTGTGTGATGAAATCGGTCAGACAGATTACGAACGGCTCGATTACGGTCGCGGGTACAAGGCGTGCAGTTCGCCGGAGTATTTGGAACTCAACCCCAACATGGTGGTCCCCACTCTCGTGGACGGCGATCTGGTTATCTGGGAATCGAACACGCAGCTTCGCTATCTCGCCAGCAAATTCGGACCCGAAGAATTTTACCCGAAGGATATCGCCGCGCGTGCGATGGTCGACATGTGGCTTGACTGGCAATTGACAACCCTGCTCAACGGCATTCGCAATCTTTTCCAGGGCCTGCATGTGAAGGACGAAGCCTTTACCGACCCGAAGGATCTCGAAAGCGCACACAAGGAAACCACCCGTTCCATGACGATTCTCGATGCCCATCTGGCAGAGGACAATGCGTATGTGGCGGGCAGGCATCTCACGATTGCAGACTGTGCGATCGGCATGTTCGTCCATCGCTGGTTTGCGCTGCCCGTTGATCGCCAGGACCTGCCGGCCCTTACCTCCTACTACGAGCTCTTGAAGCAACGCGAACCGTTCGAGAAATGGATTGTCGGCCAGGGCGTGTAATGAAAAAGATTGGAATGATCGGTGGTCTGAGCTGGGTCTCGACCGCGGCCTACTACCGTCTCATCAATGAGTTGACACAAAAGAAACTCGGTGGCGTCAGCTCGGCGCACCTCATTCTGGAGAGCGTCAACCGTCAGGAATATGTCGAAGCGGTCATCGACCGGGGCGATGAAGGTGCGGCGTGCCAAATTATTCTTGAGGCCGCACGTTCGATAGAGCGCGGCGGCGCGGAGTTCATCGTCATCAGCTGCAACGACGTTCACCGCTTCGTTCCTGCAATCACGCCGCAGATCAAGATACCGTTTCTGCACATCGCAGAAGCAACAGCCGAGGCAATCACGGCGGCGGGCATCAAAAGCGTCGCATTGCTCGGCGTGCGCAAGACGATGGAGGAGCCGTTCTATCCCGACATACTCAAAAGCCACGGCATTGAGACCATCATCCCGGATGAAGCAGAGAAGACCACCATTCACGACTCGATCTATAACGAGCTGGTCAAGAATGTGTTTCTCGACACAACGCGGGCACGTTACGTCGAGATAATCCGCGCGTTACAATCGCGCGGCGCCGAAGGCGTCATTCTGGGCTGTACCGAAATCCCGCTGCTGCTGAGCGACGATGATGTCGACGTACCCGCCTTCTCGACAACGGACATCCATTGCCGAGCTGCAATCGCGGAGGCCATCTCACAGTGAAGAAAATAGGCATGATCGGTGGCTTGAGCTGGGTTTCGACCGCGGCTTACTACCGTCTCATCAATGAGATCATGCAGAAGAAACTTGGCGGCGTGAGCTCGGCGCACCTGCTGCTTGAGAGCATCAACCGGGAGGAATACATAGATGCGGCCGAGAAGCGCGGTGATGACAGGACAGCATGCGATATCGTTCTCAAAGCCGCCCAATCCGTCGAACGCGGTAGCGCGGCATTCATCGTCATGGCCTGCAACGGCGCACACCGGTTCGTTCCAGAGATCGAACTGCAGATCGAGATACCGTTCCTGCATATTGCGGACACGACGGCCCTAGCAATCAAGGCGGCGAACATATCGAGTGTTGCAATATTGGGCATGCGCCAGACCATGGAAGGGCAGTTTTATCCCGAAGCACTCGAGCGGCACGGCATCGCGACCATCGTTCCGGAAGAAGCCGAGAAGTCCTTCATTCACGACTCGATCCTGAGCGAATTGGTCAGGAACATCTTCCTCGACACGACACGCGCGCGTTATGTCGAGATTATCCGGGATCTGCATGCACGCGGCGCTGAGGGCGTCATACTGGGGTGTACGGAGATTCCATTGCTGGTGAGCGAAAACGATGTCGACGTGCCCATCTTCTCAACCACCGACATTCATTGCCGCGCGGCTGTTGAGATGGCCCTCACGCACTAGAGCATCATCAATTCAATCCAGATCATGGCCTGCTGCGGCGAAGTAGTTGCGGCATTCGGCCGACCTGACGGCGTTGAGGCCATCAGCGATGGTGGACCAGAGATCATCGACGGTTCTGGCGGCGGCTTGTCGAAGCAGAGTCTTGATTTTCGAGAAGGCCATACTCGAACAGGCTGAGTTCAACTTTTACCGAAAACCAGGATTAGGTCGGCTGTCTCAATTTGGCCAGCAAAGAAACCAGCATCCTTGGTCCCCTTAGATTTCAGCGTCTCTAAAACTTGCGCAGTTTCTTCGGCGCCCGCCTTGCAAGTTTCAGGTCGAGCCTTTCTCGTTAGAGCGATGAAGCCATCGGTGAGCAAAATGGAGTCGTCTTCCCCAGCGTCAAGAAATGCTGCGCGCGACATCTCAAAAGCAGCAATCGCCTTGTCATTTGAGCCAGCGGCCAGGTGTAGTGCGCCGATGATCCAAAAAGCATTTCCAATTTGACTGCTTCCCAACTCCAATTCTTCAACGAGTTGAAGGCTGACGGCCGCCGCCTCCAAACCTGCCGCAAGATCAGCCTGTCCTATCACGATGCCCTCGTCGCCCCAGCCAGGCCAGGAGTTTGTCGCCATATTGTATGCGATGATCTTGGCCACCTCTTTCATCTTCAGAGCTGACTTTTGGTCCTCACTAGCAAACGCTTCAGCCGAATCCAAGCAGTAGCGAATGCCGGCGTTCGAGAGCGCCGCCATTATCTGAACGCTCTTGCGTTCCGAATACGCGGTTTGAGAGGCCTTGGCGTAGATTTGTGCGATCGTATGTTGATCTGAGCAGGACTCAATTGTGTTGCACGCCGAAGGGACATCACCATGGGCGGCCACCTCCAGCGCCTCACTGGAAAGTCTTGCCAACTCTTCCTCGCTTGCAGTCATCTAGATCTCCTTCGAGACAGACAACCCAAATCTCTGCACACGAAGACCAAGTCGACGTCGAGCTCCTCACAGCCCCACAAGACCTTGCGAACATTGATCGAGGTAGCCTTCCCCAGGATCTTGATGGAGGGTGTATTCACCTAACTCTGCCCGGCCAAGACCTTCGCCTCCTCGACCAGATTGGCCGGTACGTTAAGGCCCTCGCTCGCTGCCGCCTTGCGCAATGCCTCGCGTTTTCCACCGGGCAGCCGGGCGCCCTCCTGGGCCGTAATGCTTTCAAGGATCGCTTCGACGCGTTTGAGAAAGTGATCGCGGCCCGCAAAGGCATCAGGGTCGATGACAATCAGCAGTTCGCCTACGGAAGGTGGGGCACCGTCGGTGGTGAAGAAGGAGGTAGCTTCGGTCGAGAGCGCGCTTCCCGTGAGAGGTGCTGCAAGAATTTCAACCATGAGCCCGAGTGCGGCGCCTTTGGCACCGCCGACCGGCAACAGGACACCTTCACTCAATGCCACCGTTGGGTCGGTGGTCGGGTTGCCCTTGGCGTCCGTCGCCCAGCCTTCAGGAATCTGCTTACCCTGCTGCTGCGCCGTCATGATGTTGCCACGTGCCACTTGCGTGAGCGCCATATCCATCACCAGCGGCAGCCCGTTTGCGCGCGGGCTGGCAAAGGCCAGCGGCTGCGTCCCGAAAAGTGGTTGGGTGCCACCCCAGGGCGCCATGGCCTGCGGCGTGTTGCCCATGACGATTGCAACGAGACCGTCATCAGCCAGGTTCTCCACGTGATGGCCGAGCACACCACAGTGATGCGAGTTGTGAAATGCGATCGCCGCGATGCCGTTGGCACGCGCCTTGGCTGGCACGTTTTCGAGAGCCATGTCGAAGGCCGGGTAGAAAAAGCCGTTCTTCACGTCGATCATGAGCGAACCTGGCAACTCCTTCATGATTTCAGGTTCGGCCATACCATCGACCTTTCCGGTGCGCGCCTGCCCCGCATAGGAGGGGATGCGGGAAAACCCGTGTCCCTTGCGTCCGTCGATCTCGGCCGCCAGCAGGGCGGCGGCGACAGCCCGGGCATTCTTTTCACTGGTGTTGGAACCGACAAGCGCGGCGAGCATCAGCTCCTCGAGCTCCGAGCAGGAGAAATGCACTGTGTCGCTCACGATGTCTCTCCCAATACGCGCAAAACATTGTCGACCGTGATGCGGCTAATAGCGGCGCTCGATTCCTCCGTAACGCCTGAAATGTGTGGGGTCATGATGAGATTCGGCACATCGGCAAATTTGGCAGCCTCTTCGCTCGACAGGGGTTCATCGACAAACACATCAAGTGCTGCTCCGCCGATTTGCCCAGACTTCAGCGCCGCGATGAGATCATCCTCATTGATGATACCGCCACGCGCCGTGTTGATAAGGTAGGCACCCATTTTCATCTTGCTCATGGCATTCGCATTGATGAGGTCCCGCGTCTCGGGCAGCAGTGGCGTATGAACGGAAAGGATATCACTGCGGGCCAACAGATCATCGATCGAGACACTTGTCGCAACGCTCCATCCTTCCGCGTCAAACGGGACATGTGGATCGTGGGCGATGACGGTCATGTCCAAACCCTTCGCCATACGTGCCGCCGACTGGCCGATCATTCCGTAGCCAAGCAAGCCCAACGTCCTGCCCCGCGCCTCCAGGCCGATATTGTCGTTGCGCGGCCACTTGCCGGCGAGCACGTCTTCCTTGGAGTAAAATGACCCGCGCAACAGCATCATCATGGCGCAGATGGCATACTCCGCCACTGATACATTGTTGGAACCGGTAGCCGGGCACACGGTGACGCCACGACGTTCGCAGGCTTCCACGTCCACATTGTCGAGGCCGACACCGAGTCGACCAAGCACCTTCAGGTTTGGTCCGGCACTCAGTAGATCATCCGTGACGGGTGTCCGATTGCGCACAATCAGGGCAATCGCGTCCGGGATCAGCGCCTTGATTTCATCCGGCTTCTCGCACAGCGTCTTGTCCCAATGGACGGAATAATTGGCCTTGAGGTCTTCGACCGGTTCTTCATCCATGAATTCGGTAATAACAATATCGGGCATGTTTCTGACCTAACTCAGTTCGAGCACTCTTCTCATTTCGTCCATCAGTTTCGGCTTCAGTTCCATCCCGATGCCGGGCTGGTCCTGGGGCAGCGTCACATAGCCTTCGACGACCGGGATGCCGTCAGCGAAGCCGCCATAAGGAGCAAAAACACCAGGATAGGATTCGGTCCCACCGAGTTGAAGACCGGACGCCATGTGCAAACCGATCTGGTGACCGCCGTGCGGCAGGAAGCGGCGGCGTGACCAGCCGAGTTTGACTGCCTGCTCAAGCATGACAAGGTTTTCCGTCAACCCGTAGCAGAGCGTCGGATCAGGCTGTACCCAGTCGACCTCGGGACGCATGCCGCCGAAACGCAGCAGGTTGTTCATGTCCTGATGTGAGAACAGGTTCTCACCTGTCGCAATGGCGCCTGAATAATTCTGAATGAGTTCAGCATTGAGGTGGTAGTCGAGCGGGTCGCCCGGTTCTTCATACCAGGCGAGTTTCATTGGCTCGATGGCTTTGCCGAATTCGATAGCCTCGCCCAGGGCGAACCGCCCGTTTGCATCGATGGCGAGATTTTCGCCCGAACCGAGCTCATCCACCGCGGCCTCGACGCGCTTCATGTCATCGGTGAGCGAGGCGGCCCCGACCTTCATTTTGCAAATCCGGTAGCCCTGCTCGCGATACCCTCGCATCTCCGCGCGCAGGGTTTCGACATCCTTGCCCGGGTTGTAGTAACCACCGCCAGGATAGACGAGGACCTTCTCGTCATACGCACCGTCATTGTGGCGCTCGGACAATATTTCCCAGAGCGGCTTCCCGGCGATTTTTCCGTGCGCGTCCCAAATTGCCGTATCGAGTGCACCCATACAGTAGGAGCGTTCGCCATGCCCGCCAGGCTTCTCGTTGGACATAAGCGTGGTCCAGACAGACTGCGGGCTGAAGTTCTCACCCGTTTCATCCAGAAGCGATTTCGGGTCCGCCTCATGGAGGCGCGGCAGAAAGCGGGACTTCAGCAAACCCGGTTGTGCATAACGGCCGTTGGAGGAAAAACCGTAGCCGATCACCGTTTCGCCGTTTCTGACTACGTCGGTTTCCACGGCGACGACGTTGGTGGTCATCGTCCGGAAATTGATGAACGCATTCGACATCTCCGACGCAAGCGGCGCCGACACGTGCCGGACGTTGGTGATTTTCACAGGCGCGTCCCCCAAGAACACATCCCCGGCAAAGTGCCGGGGATGGGAGCAGTGTATCGTGTCTTACGCGCTGCGATAAAGCTTGGTCATGACGAATTCGCGGTGGCCAAGTGCCTCAGCCGCCGTGCTGCGACCGTTTGCAGTCCGCCGGATCATTTCGATCAAGGCGTCACCAGCCGTATCAAGCGTCATTTCCCGCTTCAGAATACCAGTGACATCCACATCAACATGCTCAGACATGGTGCGAACCGTGCGCGGGTTGGCGGTAATTTTGATCACCGGCACAATCGGGTTGCCGACGATATTGCCCTGACCGGTCGGGAAGGTGTGGACCGCGTATCCGGCAGCCGCCATGAGCGTCACGCACTCGGCTGCCGCGGACGATGTGTCCATATAGTAGAGCCCGGCGCCTTTTTCCGGCGCTTCGGCCGGCTCAAGTACGTCGATGTATGTGCATTTGCGTCCGATTTTTTCCAGGTTGCCGAGCGCCTTTTCCTCAATGGTGGTGAGGCCGCCCTCGATGTTACCCTTCGTCGGTTGAGAGTCGGAGAGATCGTCAACCTTGAACGGCTCAATCACCTCATCCTGATAGGCCTGGAAGGTCTTCATGAACTTCTTGGCGACTTCAGAGTTGGCAGCACGGGCTTCGCAAATATGTTCAGCACCCGTGATCTCCGACGTTTCACCGAAGCAGCCATAAATGCCTTTCGGGATAAGCTTGTCGTACATGTTGCCAACGGTCGGGCAGGAGCCAAGACCAGTCGTCGTGTCGGACTCACCGCACTTGGTCGAAACCCACAGCTCCGACATGTCGCATTCTTCGCGTTGCAGCTCCGTTGCCCAATGAACATATTCCTTAGCCTGGCGTCCGGCGGTCGCAACAGTTTCGAAATCACCATGCTGCTCGATGGCGAAACCGGAAACCGGTTTCCCGGTCTTGGCGATGCCGTCGACGATGCGCTGTGTCCAGCTTGGCTCAATGCCGATCACAATTACCGCGGCCACGTTCGGGTTTGACCCGGTACCGATCATCGTGCGGAAGTGAAGCTCCAAGTCTTCGCCGAACTGAAGCCGCCCATAAGAGTGCGGCAGCGCCAGCGTGCCCTTGACGTTGTTTCCGATCGCCTCGCACGCCGCGTTCGAAATGTCATCGACGGGCAAAATGATGACGTGATTGCGGACGCCGACGCGGCCATTCTCGCGCCGATATCCCATGAATGTATTATTACTCATTCCGTTGCCCTTGGCCATTTCCAGTTTCCTTCTCTTGTTCCTTGAGCGCTATTCCGCCTTGCCGGTCGGATACAGCACCACATGTTCCTGTTCGTCGGGATCGTTGCGCACGACGATGGCAATCGCCGGCTCCGTCTTGCTTAAATTCGTTGGCTGGTGGGGCACGTCAGCCGGGATGAAAATGAAGTCGCCTGCTTCGTTGACCACGCTCTTCCCAAGGCCTTTGCCGTAGCGGGTTTCGACCTTGCCCTGCAGCAGATAGACCGCCGACTCATAACCCTTGTGCACATGGGCCTTCGCAGTTGCTCCCGGCGGGATAACCACCCGTAGCATCGAGAGGTGTTTGGCACCTGCCGTCTTCCCCGAAATACCGGGGAAGATTGGCAGCGCCTGTTTCGAGCCAATCTCTTTGGAGTTGCGGACGGTGACGACATCCTTGCCGTCTTTCTTGCCGATGATCTGCTGCTCGGCCGCTGAAACGACAGCGGGAACAGCCAGCAGCAATGCCAATGTCAGGATGGTCGTACGCATGAGTGTGCCCCGGTAAATCCTCTACCAGCGTTTGGTTTTGAGATTGTGGACGTGGACGTGCTCACCTTTTTTGGCATCGCCAACCATTTTGCCAATATCCACGCCATATTTGATGATGGTGTCGCCTTCCTTCAGGTCGATTAGCGCAACCTTGTGGCCGATCGGGATATCGTGCTCCGATTTGACGTTGATCGTCGTGTCATTCTCGGTGATGACGCCGAGCATGTCGGTGCCAGACTTAAGCCCTTCAATGACGACGACGCCGACATTGTCTTTCGGGCTGTGCACCAGGAATTGCGGTTCTGCCATTTCTCTTTCCTCACTCTTTTTTGGTGTTGCGCTAAATCAGTTCATCAGTCTTATCGCGCGTCTCGCCATAGCGGCTGAGCGCGGGGGGCCTGAGCCCTTCATACAGGCCCTCAACACGCGCATTCACTTCGGCATTGTTGCGCTCAAACAGCGAATTGCCGTGGATGTCACTTTCCACGAGCAATGGGCCGAAATTCTCTACACGCAAAATCCACATGGCCTGGGCAATGCCAAGCTCATCCAGCCAGTTCACGGCTTCCACGCTCTTGATGCCGCGCCCGAGGAGCGCACCTGTTCCGTATCCGACCGTTGTGAGATAGACCGCACCGGCTGGGACGAAGAGCTCGTTATAGTGTTTCTGGCTCATGCCGCCCTTGCCTAGAATGACCTTGGTGCCGGTCTCGGCGAACCAGCGCTTGAGATATTTCGCGAAACGGAAACTTGCCGTCGCCGTCACCGCGCCGACATTGAAGCTGCCGTCGTCATTCTGTGCGGCTGCCGGGGCGCAATGAAAATTCACATTGGTCAAATTCGCGAATTCGACGGGCGGCGTCTCGCCCTTGTTCAATATCTTTTCGTAGACGCCTTCTCGTGCGGTGTAGATCAACCCGTCGAGATAGGCGACCGACCCGATCTCAAGCTTTTTGAGGTCCGCATCCGAGATCGGCGTCTTGAGCCGGACCTGTTTCAGCTTGTCAGCACGCTCACCCATGTTCGCCTCCTACTCCGCTGCACCGGCAAGTGCTGCACTGTCGTCCCAGCCTACCGTGTTGCGCCGCATATAGGGCGTGAACCATTTGGGATCGGTGCGGTATTCCACCTCGCCGCTGCTGTGGAGACGCGCGGTAGCGCGCCGCGAGGAGAGGCAAAAGCAATGCACCGACATGGGCATCCCACCCGTGTGCGTGTAACCGACCTCGATGTTGCACCCCACAACGGTTGAGGTTCCTTTGAATCCCATGGCGCCAAGCCCGGTCTTGTTGCCGAGTTCCTTCAGCTCGTCTTCAAGTTTGGCGATCTCCGGATCAGGATGGTGCGAGCCGACGGGCCGCAGACACGCCGCCTGTTTGCCGAGCACCATGCAAGTATCTTTTGAGCCACCGAGCCCGATGCCAACGATCGCCGGCTGGCATGCGAGGCCGCGTTTTCCAAAGGCGAGCAAAACGTCCAGGAAAAACCGCTTGATGCCGTCGATCCCGTCTCCGGGGAACAGCATTCGGTAGTCCGTGCCGAACAGCCCCCCCTTGTGCACCGTCGTGATATCGAGCCAGTCCGCATCGGGCTCGAATGAGTATTCGATCTCCGGTGCGTTCATGCCGACGTTATTGTTGTTGTCCTGCCGGGAAATCGGATGCACACGGTTGGGGCGAAGCGGAATGTCATGTGTCGCCTGCGCGGTCGCGCGGCGGATGCGATGCTCCAACTCGACAAAACCGCCCTCGATCTGAGCGTTGTTACCCGTCTTTACGTAGAATCTGGGAAGTCCTGAGTCGGCACACATGGGCCGACGGTCGTCGCGCGCAGCCTGCCAGTTCTCCAGCATCGCCTCCAGCACAAATGCGGAAAGGTCGCCTTGCTCCAGATCGATCATCGAGCGGATGCCGGATTCATAGTCCTCAGGGATGTCGATGGCCGCATTGGACATGATCCGGTTTGCGGCCCGCTCGATTGTTTCGGCCTTGATCATTTGGCTCCTCCTACTCCGCCGCCTGTGGTGGCGGCGCGACTTCTGGCGGGGCGCCCGCTTCGTCATCGATGAGCGACTCGCCAGGCTTCACGATGGTGAACTTGACCGGTTTTGACCCGGTTTTCAGCTTGCCATCACTGTTCATCTCAATCGTCGTGTAGCGCGTCGTCTCCAGATCACCCGCCTCTGGAAAATCCGACCGATAGTGGGCTCCACGTGAATCCTCGCGTGCCAGGGCCGCGCGGGCAATCGTTTTGGAAACCAGAATCTGACTCTCCAGATTGAGCCAATCATGCCAGGTCAGGTTGAAGGCGCGCGTGGGATCCGCCAATCCTGAGGCCGCATGTTGTTGCGCCAGATCGTCCAGCTCCGAGATGCAGGCCTCAAGCAACTCCTGGTCGCGAATGATGCCGGCCTTGTCCCACATGAGATCGACGAGCGTTTCCCGGATTGCATTGAGATCCCCTGGCGTACCGGCAAAAGGTTTGAGGCAGCGCCCAACATGATCCTCAAGAACCGATGCGTCCGGCTCACGCCAGCCAGCGCCTTTGGCAATTGCCTCCGCCATGGACTTGCCCGCAACACCTCCGAACACGGTTGAGTTGGCAACCCCGTTTCCGCCGAGGCGGTTCGCACCGTGAACGCCACCTGAGTCCTCACCGGCCACATAAAGGCCTTCGAGCGCAGACGAGCAGTCGGTCTCGAATTCAATGCCACCCATCATGTAATGGGCCGTTGGCAGCACCTCCACGTCGCCGCCAGCAAGATCGAACCCACAGTCAGCGCAGCGCTTTACCATGCCCTTGAACTGCTTCGCGACCTTCTCTGGTCCCAGATGCTCCATGCGGATATAGATGCCACCATTCGGCGTACCGCGCCCGGCGCGCACCTCTTCATACATGGCGCGAGAGACGATATCGCGTGTCGCGCGCTCGCCGTGAGAGTGATAGTCGAACATGAAACGTTCGCGCGCACCATTGAGCAGATAGCCTCCAGCGCCGCGCAAACCTTCCTCCAGAATGGTGCCGGTCATGCGGGTGTCGTTTCCGGCAAGGATGCCGGTCGGGTGGAACTGCACCATTTCCATGTCGCGCAAGGCAAGTCCGGCCCGGAGCCCCATAGCCATTCCGTCACATGTCTTGTCTCCGGACGGCGTGTGATAGCGATACATGGTCGGACCACCGCCCGCGCCAAGCAGCACGGTCTTGGCCTGCACGAAGCGGAAATGCCCTTGCCGGATATCGATGAACAGAACACCGGCAATTCCCGAACCATCCTTGGTCGGAATGAGAGCGACGGCGCGGTGCTCCTCCAACCGATGAACATCAAGCGCCCAAACCTGCTCCGACAGCCGGTTGATGATCTCGATACCGGTCAAATCGCCTTTGTGAACCGTGCGGTCGAAGCTTTGCCCTGCGAAGGCTTTCTGGTGCAGCGTCCCGTCGGGGTTGCGATCGAAATAACAACCATACTCGTTCTCAAGCTCATGAATGCACTTGACCGCGCCATTCACCAGCGCCCAGGCAAGGTCCTGATGCGGGAGCCACTTGCCGCCAACGATGGTGTCCATGAAATGGCGTTCGATGGAGTCGCCTGCTGCAACAGCAACATTGTACCCGCCCTGCACCATGCGCGTGCAGCCAGATTTTCCAACGAGACCCTTTACGGCCAAGGTGATATCCAAATCAGGACTGGCCTTGGCTGCATGGAGCGCGGCGAACAAGCCCGCACCACCTGAGCCAATTATGAGGATATCCGTCTTCAGCGTTTCAATCATCTAGAACGCCCTCAACAGGAACAGCAGGCCTGCACCGACACCGAATGCAAATGCGCTTGCAATCCAGATGGACTGCGCGCGCGTGAGGCCGAAAAATTCGACCGCCAGCAACCGCAGTCCTCCGGCGAAATGAACGGCAAGGGCCGCAACCAGAAAGGCTTCGCTCAGCTTGACCATCGGATTGTTGGACCAGGCGATGAAGCCGTCAAATGCCTCTCTTTCGAAGGCGAGCCCGAGCGAGAGAAAATGCAACGGTAGAAAGATCGCAAGCGCCAGTCCCGACAGCCGGTGAACCATCGCTGCCACAAAACCCCAATGCGCCCTGCTTGCGCGTGTCAGTCCTGCCGCGCTCATATCCCATACACTCCAAAAACAGCCCGCATGCCCAGCGACAGGAGCAACAGAATGAAGAGGTGACCGGCAATAGTGGCGGAACGATTGCCCAGACCAAACCATTCCCGGGAAATGGTCTGCATTCCAATTCCCGCGTGGATCGCCGCGGCAAAGACAAAGAGGCTGTAGAAAGCCGCCCACGCTATGTTGCCACGCGTCCGCCCAAGAATTTCCCCACCTGTCAGGCCGCCCTGTACGGCCATCACAATGACGACCAGGTGGATAATCACCAACGGCACCATCACCATGGCGGTGCCGCGTTGGAGGAGATAAAGCCGTGGGCTCATTCTGAAAGCTCCCCCTTGAGGCTTGCCTTCAGTGTTGCGCGCTTTAGCCCGGCTATGGAAAAGGTCGGGTTGAGCGAAACAGGGCAATGCTCCGCGCAGGATTGATGGGTATGACATGTGTGGCATCCCGCGCCCGACGACACGGCCTTGAGGATGCCGTTGCGATCGCCGTCGCGCACGTCGTTGTAGCCAGCCCAAGCGCGGTTGAGCGCAGCAGGTCCGAGATAGTCATCGCGCCAGGAGACGACATCGCAGGCCGAGTAGCACACACCACAATTGATGCATTCAATGGCAGCATTCGCGTCCGCCCGCTGTTTTTCCTCCGGCGGCACCTGTGCAAATCTGTCCTTCGGACCGTCGCCCGGCACAAAGCGGCCGCGCGCAGCCTGCCATTTCTCAAAGAATGGCGTCATGTCCGTTACAAGGTCGCGGATAAGCGGCAAGTTTTGCAATGGTGCCAGCTTCAATTCGCCGTTCTTCGCGACGCGCGACACATGCGTCCGGCAGGTCCAGCGGGGGCGGCCATTCACGGTCATGGCGCAGGACCCACACACTCCGACACGGCAGGCAAATCGATAGGCAAGTGCTGCATCCAGGTTGCGCTGGATATAGGTCACAACATCAAGCACGGTCTGGTTTTCCTGGGCAGGAACCTCGAAGGATTCGTATGCCCCGTCCGTGCCTCCACGCCAAACCTCGACCTGCAAAGTCTTTTCCGCAGCTGCACTCATGACGCAGCCTCGATCCCGCTTCCGGCCAGCGTGATATCGAGCTTCACAGCGTCGCCGCGATAATTCACCGTGCCCACATAGATGGCCTTGCCCGACTTGTCCTGGACGACACGACGCAGGATTCCAATGGGCGAACCGATCGGGACACCGAGCCCCTCCGCCACCTGTTTGTCAGCTGTGCCGATGGTGAGCGTCTGACGGATGTCGGCGATCTCCACGCCGCGCATGCTGTCAATGACCGGAATAATCATTTCCTTGTCGAAACGTCTCGGCGCGCGTTTGTAAACTTTTGCGTCGAGATACATATCGACAACAGCATAGGCGCCCTCTCCGCGTCCATGAATCCGGCGCATATGGCGATATGACGGCGCACTCTCGCCGTCGCCCGGATCGAGGTGAGGCAAACTTTCCGCAGCATCAACGTCGATAATTCTGGACCAGGTCCCCTCGAGCGAGTGGATGAGTTCGTCGCGGCTGGTCTCCAGTTTGAACCATTCCGGTCCCGCACTTTCGCTTACGAACGTGCCGCGCCCGCGTTTGCGCCAGATCATCCCTTCCGCTTCCAACAGCGAAAGCGCCTGGCGCAGTGTCACCCGAGCAACCTGAAATTCACGCTCCAGCTCATCAAGTGTTGGCAGTTGATCGCCTGCCGCCCACTGGGCTGAACGGATCCGCTGGCGCAGCACATTCGCCACTTGCGCATAGAGCGTGCCGTGTTTTTCCGAAAAGGTCGGACGTCCATCGGTGCTGATTTTTGTGGCAACTTCGAGGGACATGAGCACTGGACAAAGCGTGAGAAAGTTCTAAAAGTACTAAAAATAGTATCTTAGGTCTTTTCATTAAGCAAGGGGGATAAACCGGTGGGCAAGGAAGTGGCAAGTGTCGCGGTCCGCATGGCGGAAACCATGCATGCCTATGGCGTTCGTTTCGCGTTTGGAATTCCCGGCAACGACGTGCTGGAACTGATCCGTGCCTGCGAGCAAACGGGCATCACGTTCGTTCTTGCAAAGAGTGAACCATCGGCAGGCTTTATGGCGGATGCCGTAGCCCAGCTGACGGGTGATCCGGCGGCCTGTATCTTTGCGCTCGGACCAGGCGTGGTCAATGGGGCCACAGGCGTAGCAACTGCGCTGATGGAACGCACGCCGGTGATCATTCTCGGCGGTGAAATGGCGTCGAACCGGCGCGGGCTCTATACCCATCAGGTGTTCGATCACGTGGCGCTGATGGCGCCGATCACCAAACTTGCAGCTGAACTAAACCCCGATAGGGCGGCACAACAGGTAGCCAAAGCGTTGGACGTCGCTATGTCGGAGCCGCGTGGTGCTGTGTTCCTCAATTGCCCGGCAGACGCAAGCCGCGCTGAGGCCACCGAAACAGCTGCGAGATCACCCGGCGTGCAACACCACGGCACAGCGAACGCAGCCGCGCTCGATGACGCACGCTCAAGCCTTCAAAAAGCCAAGAAACCCATCGCACTCATCGGTCTCGGCGCATTGCGTCCCGGCGTTGCAGGTCCTCTCAAGGCATTTCTCGAAGCCTGGGAAATTCCATTCCTCACCACGTTCAAGGCCAAGGGCGTTGTTTCCGAGCGCGACGATCTTTCTCTTGGGGCGCTGGGCCTCAGCCCCATTGCGGATGAACTCACCCAGGAACTGGTGCGGGAGGCCGATCACCTCACCCTCGTCGGCTTTGACCCGATTGAACTGCGCGATGCGTGGCTCGATGCATGGGCTCCGGAGACGCCCTGTGTGACCCTCGATTGGGCCGCGCAGACCAACCGGGTATTCCCCGCGGGCACCCAAATCCTCGGGGATCTCATTGCCAATCTTGGACTGCTCACGGAAAGGGCTGCCCCGATTGCGGCATGGCCTCAGGATCGGATCGACGTATTTCGCGCGGCCAGCCAAAAAATCGTCGAACCACGCGAACCCGATTCGGGGATCAGTCCAGCCGCTCTGTTCGCACAGGTGAACAAACTTCTCGACGACGCAACGATCCTCACCGCCGATGTGGGCGCCCATCGAATTCTCGCCTGCCATGCCTTTCATTGCACAATGCCAAACCAATTGCTGCAGACGAACGGGCTATGCTCGATGGGGTATGCAATTCCCGCAGCAGTCGGCGCAGCGCTTGTAGAGTCCGAAAAGCGAATAGTCGCGTTGGTGGGTGACGGCTCAACCTTGATGAGCCTGGGCGAACTCGCGGTTGTCGCTGAGCGTCAGCTCCCAATCACTGTTATCGTACTGAACGACGCAAGCCTTGCACTGATCGAGCTGAAACAATCGAAATTGCAGGTTGAAACGAACGCCGTCCGGTTCAAGAGCCCAAATTTCTGCGAGGTCGCGAAAGGCTTCGGCGTGGAGGCATTACGCGCTGGAAGCATCGCCGAATTCGAAGCCGCCTACGAAAAGTCTCGTAACGCCAAAGGCCCGTTCCTGATTGAGGCGATTTGCGATCCGCGCGAATATTGGGATCAGATGTAGGCATTTACGCAGTCGCGGCGAATACACGATGAGGGCACTCACGTGTCCTGGCCAACAATGATGATTGCGGAGATGGTTTGAGAAGGGGGATCCGACTGGGCCGTCGCCGGACCCTCCCCGCTCATTGCATCCGGCGCTATGCGCCAGCCGCGAAATCACATCGGCGAACGACTCAATGCAATCTATTGGTGTATCGATATACTAATACAATTATTGATAGAATATTAATGGCGCTTGCACCCGGACGAACCGGAGATGGAAGCCCTAGCGGATAAGCTGGTTGTCGGATCCGATGCGCACGAGCGGACTCAAGCTCCCATCCTTGAAGGTAAGCCGAACGGCGATGGAATTTGCTGTCTTGAGCGGTAGGGAAATATAGACCTTGTCAGTTGTGATCTCGTTCGGCTTTTTCAGATCACAAGGTTGCAGTTTCCATTCTTTATCCAGGGAATCGTTGTTGAGACTGTACTGAGCCCTGGCTATACCGCAGCGATACACTTCCAGATGCGTGAAATAGATCAGCTGCCGGCCATTGTAGTCGCGGAAATAGGCCCAGCTGCCACGCGTCAGATCAAGCAGCTTTGCCTCTTGCCCCACCAAACCCTGCGCCACAATCGGGCTGGAGAATAAACTCGCCACGACGAAGATCACGGCCAGCTGCAGATGTTGGATTGCACGCATTTCTGATTTCGCCCTTTTTTTGACTCGCAGTGAGGGCAAAAAACCTAGACCAGTCATTCCGGGCGCGCCAGCGAAACGCTCTTTTAACGTCAAGCGGCGATGCTTGGGTGGAGTCTTTGTAGGATTCGCGTATCGAGGCCGCCGACAAGTGAGTGTTCGAATTCTAAAAGTTGCGTTTGCGGTGCTGGCGCTCACCGGCTGCGCCGAAGCGCCATCGAGCAAGTTTGCGCCAACAGCACAGTTGGAGCTCTCCCGCGTCACACTTGAACCTGAAACCGCGCGGGTGATGATAAACAGGTATCGCTCAACGCGCGGCCTCAGGCCTTTGACCATGGAGACCAAACTGACGGCTGCAGCCGAACGCCACTCAACCGATCTGGCGCGCGCCGACCGGATATCGCATACCGGCACAGATGGCTCGAACCCGTGGCATCGCGTAAAGCTCTCCGGCTACCGCCCTCTGCTTGCTGCGGAGAATGTTGGCGCCGGGCAACGTTCTTTCGAAGAGGTCTTGCAAGGTTGGAAAGAAAGCCCCGGTCATGACAAGAACCTGCTTCTCGCTGACGCCACCCATATGGGGATAGCGCTCAAGACCAATCCCGACAGCAGTTATCAAACATTCTGGACGTTGGTGCTGGGCAAACCCGCCCGAAAGGTCAGATAAAGCAGGTGAGTTTGACCCGCTTGTGTGCGGCATACGCCATGGAGAATGCTCCAAGCGCCATGGATATTGCCGTCGCTGCGGCGGCACCCATCAACCCATAAGCCGGGATGAGCGCAAAATTTAGCGCAAGATTAAGCCCGGCCATCGCAAACAGAATAGCGGCACAAATTTTCTGCTCACCAAGCATGTTGAGCACGATTTCGACCGGTCCTGTAGCGGCGCGCAATACAAGGCCGATACCAAGCACAAACATAGCCGGATAGCCCATAGTGAACTCGCTTCCGAACAGCCAAAGCAGGGGTTTGCCGAGAAGCAGCAATACTATTGCTCCGCCAAGCGATGGCCAGAAGGTCCATTTGACCGCATCTCGAACTGCGCGCTGCAGCTTGGTCTTTTCACCAAGAGCATTGTGAGCGGAGAACCGGTTGGCCGTAGCTGCACCGACGGCAAAATGAACGAAGGCAACGAGGCTGATGGTCTTCAGGGCGGCGAAGTAGACGGCGACATCGGATGGGCTCACGTAAAGGGAGAGCACCAGAATGTCGGTATTCTGCAGGAGCAATTCAAACCCGTGGAACAGCAGCAGCGGCAACGCCGTACTCATCCAGAGTTTCGTATCATAGTCACACTTTCCCGTGCCGATATCGGTGTTAAAGCGTTTGCGAAGTTGCAGACCCTGTACGATCGCCGAGGCCCAACTCGCGAAAATTGCAGCGCCAGCAGCACTCACGGCCGACATCTCAATTCCACTGACATAAATGCCCAACATGGCCAGGAGCAGAAGAAGTGGACGGAGGATGTAAGGCGGCACGAGCGCCACGTCCATCCAGCCGCAGCCGCGTGCGATGCCGTCCTGGACATCAACAAGCGTGTACATTGGCAGGCAGAAAAGAATGAGAAATGCTGGCAGCACATAGTAGGTGGCGACCCTATCTCCAAGCACGTAAAGACCTACCAAGCCTGCCAGCGCCAGGAGCGTGCTTGCAAATACGGCGATTACGCGCGACCGGTTGAGCAATCCGCGCAGGAGTTCGTGACGCCCGGTTTCCCTGTATTCCGCGACATACCGCATGGCGGCGGCAGAGAGGCCAAGTGTCGTCAGTCCACCGAGTATCAGAACCCATACCCAGACGAATACGAAGACGCCGTATTCGAAGCTGCCCATCCAGCGCGCAAGCAGCACTTGCGACAAATACGCGATCGCCGCGCTGCCAATTCGAATGGAAAAGGCCAGGATTGCCGCACGCCCGGTTTGCGCACTGCCCTCGTTCCCGAGCAGGGGCGCGAGCACTTTTCTGAGTGCAACGGGTAGCGCCTGTAGGCGCGCCGGGGTTGTTCCCGGGACTGCTTCACCGATCGACATGCTCAATCTCCGATCCTGAAGCGCAAATCTTAGTGAGTGCCCACTTAAGAAAGCGTTCGCGAAGAGGTTATGGCGCCAGTTGCGCCTGAACCTCCTGCCACACATTTGCCCGGACGTGATCGCCAACCACCTCATGCTCATGTGTGAAGTGTTGGGCAATTTCGCCTGCTCGCGGACCATATCGGCGGGTCAGCACTGCCGCCATTGCGGCAATTTCATCAGTGGTGATTTGTTCGTCAGAGGGCAGCGTTTGCGGAGTAAAGTGTGCCAAATTGATCTCCCGGAGTGACCTGTACCCCTGACAGAGCAAGAGTTGAGCCACGTCCAGACAGGCGAACGAATCTACCTTGCGAACCGGTGAATTTCAGCGATTTTCGGGAACTCTCCACCAACGCCAGGCGGAATCTACTTCTTCTTTTTCTTCCTCACGGTGCGCCGGCGTTTTTTCCGGACTTTGCGTCGTTTTGAACACACTACGGATCGCAAATTCGGTGCGCCTTCCGTGAGGGATGCCTGAATGGCTAATTTGTCGATATTCTTGCCGAACATCGAGCGCCAACTGTAACGGCTGAACCCGTGGTCGAGCAGGCTCGCAGCCCGGGCGTTGCGTTCACCGCCGCTTCTCCCACCCAGGACAACGGCGACCAACTTGCGTCCGTCCCGGGTCGCGCTCGCAACCAGATTGTACCCTGAAGCACAGACAAAACCTGTTTTCATTCCATCTGCGCCGTCGAATGTCCTGAGCAAGGCGTTGTAGTTGCGCATCCGACGTTTGCCAATTTTTACATAGGTAACGGCAAAGTAGTGGGCGTATTCCGGATATTGCTGGATGAGCCCGCGGGCGAGATACCCCATGTCGCGCGCCGTCGTAATCTGCCGGTCATCGGGAAGACCGTTAGGATTGACGAAGCGCGTGCGCCGCATACCCAGGAGCTTCGCGGCCTTGTTCATGCGTATTATGAATGCAGGTTCGGAACCAGCGACGGCCTCTGCCAACATAACCGCGACATCGTTTGCCGATTTGACCAGCAATGCCCTTATTGCCAGATCGACGCTCATGCTTGCGCCAACGGGCAGGCCGATCTTGCTCGGCGCCTGGGAGTTAGCGTTTTTGGAAACGGGAATTTTAGTCTTTAGCGTGAGTTTTTTTGCGCGAAGGGCTTCAAAGGTGAGGTAGGCGGTCATAAGTTTGGTGAGCGAAGCCGGATGCCAAAGCGCATCCATGTCCTCCTGATAGAGGATCGTACCCTTGTAGGGATCAAAAACCAGCGCGGGGCCTGCGATAACACGCGAAGAACCCAGCAACGCCAATATGAGCACCGTCGCCGCCACCGCCCGTACAAACATCAAATGCTCCTCCCTGCACTCTCGCATCGTGCAAGCATACGATTGGTCCTACTTGACCCAGCCCCATCGCAGGATGGTGCCCCAGGCCTGACTCGAACAGGCACGCCCTTGCAGGCAATAGATTTTGAGTCTACCGCGTCTACCAATTCCGCCACTGGGGCCACGCTCGGCGATGATAGCGATGCGAACTCCACGGTCAACATAAGCATTGCAGCGCTATCGGAACGTTCCCATTGCGTGTCAGCAACGCCCTAACATGCAGTTGTGCCACGCACAACCCGGTCATGTCGGTGCGCGTCTAATCCCATGGACAAATGAGATTTACGCCGGTAAGCAGACGCGATGTTAAGGCGACTTTACGACTATATGATCGCTCTCGCGGGGCACCCCAAGGCACCTTGGGTCCTCGCGGGCGTTTCATTTGCGGAAAGTTCCGTATTTCCCATTCCGCCTGATGCGATGCTGATTCCCATGGTGCTCGCGGAGCGGGCCAAGGCTTGGTTCTTCGCTACCGTCGCAACGGTCAGTTCGGTTCTTGGTGGTATCGCCGGATACGCAATTGGCTATTTTCTCTTCGAACTGATCGGCAGGCAGATCCTCGCTTTTTATGGCTATGAGCAGGCCTTCGCCCAGTTTGCAGGCCGTTACAATGAATATGGCGCGTGGATCGTCTTTTTTGCCGGCCTGACCCCGTTTCCTTACAAGGTCATCACGATTGCGAGCGGTGCGACGCTTCTCAATTTCTGGGTGTTCATGATCGCCAGCGTCGCTGCACGGGGCCTGCGGTTTTTTGTCGTCTGCGCACTTCTTTACTGGTTCGGCCCGCCAATTCGCGCTTTCATCGAGCGGCGTCTCGGGCTGGTCACGACCTTGTTTCTTGTCAGCCTGTTCGCCGGTTTTGTAGCAATCAAGTATCTGAAGTAGGCGTTACCGGGTCAAAAAAACCATGGCTGATCATTTCACCAAAAACCTGTCTTTGCCTGTCGGCGCGGCGATCGTCTGCGTAGTGGCTCTCGCTGCAATCGTTTCCGCGCATGGGTTCGAACATATCGGCGGATACGCGCCCTGTCCGCTCTGTCTGATGCAACGCTATGCCTACTATGCCGGCATTCCGCTTGCCGCGCTGTCTTTCATCCTCGCGCGCGCCGAGCGTCACGGTCTGGCCGCGATTCTGCTGGCGCTGTGCGGTATCGGTTTTCTCGCGAATGCAGGGCTCGGCGTCTATCATTCCGGCATTGAATGGAAATGGTGGCCAGGCCCCGCGTCCTGCAGCGGCGGAGATCTTGCCCCCATATCCGGTAACTTGCTGGAGGCACTGGAAGGCGCCCGCGCCGTCGCCTGTGACGAAGCACCGTGGAGGTTTCTCGGCCTGTCATTCGCCGGATGGAACGTGCTCGTGTCGATCTGCATTGGGCTCACCGCGCTCTTGGCCATACGCGCCGCGGGACCAAACCGCCCCGCCTAGAATCCCGGCAGTACAAGAAGCTTGGGCTTCCTCGGCATCGTCGCTGGCGAGATCACCACTGTCTTGGATTTGCTCACCTCGATATCGTGCGTCTCGCGCAAACTTTCCTGGAACCCATCCAGAGAACCGAAAAAGTGCATCGGGATAACAAGGCGCGCCTGGAGTTCCTTCAGCACTTTGAGAATGCCGCCATGGTCGAGCGTGAACACACCATCGACCGCCACCATTACGACATCCAGCTGACCGATCTGTCCCAGCTGCTGGAGTGTCAATTCGTGATGCAAATGCCCGAGATGGCCGATGCATATGCCAGCCACTTCGAAAATAAAGACCGAATTGCCGAACTTTTCGGTCCCACCTTCAGACCAGGTGCGGATATTCGTCGGCACGTTGCGGATATAGACATCACCAACGGTGAGGTTGTGGTCTGCCCAGCCGCCCTTGGGATTCCAGCCTCGCAGCACATGCTTGATGGCCGGGTCGGGCGTGTCCGTATAGTGCGTGTCATGTGCGTGGTTCATGGTCACGACGTCGGGGACAGGGCCACGCCCGTGCCAGCCGGCATAGTCAGTGGCGATGCGCACGCCCTGCGGGCTCTCGACGATGAAGGTCGAATGTCCGACGAAAGTGATGCGCACCTCATTGGCGGCGAGTTCGGCGGTACGATAGGCAACCCGCATCACATTTGAGAGATTTTCCGCAACCGCCAGACATTTGCTTGTGATGGGGGCCGCTGTTGCCGAGCCAAGCCCTGCAAGAATAAAAAGACAGGCCAGGGCGGCCCTCGCCAGGAAGAAACGTGTAATGCGCATAGGTTCTGCTCCGGCCAGTTGGCTGACTAAAATCATACGTCACTAGGTAAATTCTGCCCAGCAGGCAGAAACGTTGCACCCGAGCGGAATGAAACGAAAATCTAACTGATTGTTATTTCTTGGCTTTCCTCCCGAACGCTGCTGGCATGCAGCTTGCCTTGCTTCAGGTGGGTGCGTATCGCCCGAGTCAGTAAAGAGTATGAGGGCATCATGCTGTATGGAATGAATGTGCTTGCCCTGACGGGACCGGGGAGTTTGAACCGGCCTGAAGGACTTCCAAACATCTCTCAAGTCGCCGAGAGGCGCGTCGACCATCTGGAGGCGCGCCTCGAGGCTGGGAAACTGGATACCGCAACGCTGGAGAAGCGCCTGGAAGCGCGCTTCGGTGAAGCGGCTCAAGGTATTGTCAGCGAAGACGGTTCAGTTGATTTCGATGCACTCGAAAAGCTCATCGTTCAATCCCGATCGGCCGAACTGCAGGAACGCATTAGCGCGCGTTTCGGCGACGCCGGCGATGACATCGTTGACGCCGATGGAGTGATTGATACCGAACGACTGAGGGAATTGTTTGCGGGTGAACGCGTGGACCGGATCAGCAATTGGCTGGAGCGGCAGGTTGGTGAAGATGCAGTCAAGCGCGTAATCGGTGAAGACGGCAAAATCGATTTCGACGCGTTGCGGAAACTCATTGCCGAAGCCCGCAGTGACAGATCTGAGAAACCACCCCTGGACAGGATTAGTGAGGTACGGCGCGGCGATCACGTTGGCCGCACAATCGAGCAACTCGGTCCACCAATCACATCCGATGACGACACCGCCGACGAAACCAAGGGTATCTTTACGGAAAAGGGCAGCGTTGATACCGAGGCTTTGCGCAAGCACCTGACCGGTCACGAAGTTCGCTTGCAATCCGGCGAACTGGCGACCCCAATTCGCTACCCGGGACCTTTGACCACTTTCCCACCGCTTTTTGACCTCCGCGCCTAACCCGATCCAGGCCTCGCATGCGCGGAAACAGAGGGTCGGGGCACCGCCACTCCGGCCCTCAAACAATTCTCTGGTAGTTCCGGTCTAAAACTCGAAGCAAATAAGCGTATCGAATGCGCCGATGGCGGCATCAACGCCATTTTCTTTTTGCGACACGGAAACCTGATCTGCAAGGTCATCAAGTAAGGCAGAAAGCTTGTCGGGATCAGCGCAGCGAAGGCCAACCGCACCAATGAAAATTTCGCGGCCCTCACCGTCACAGGCAAGCGCACCGAAGCGTTTGCCATACGCATCACGGGAGAGGACGGTGAGCCGGAAACCGCTTTCGAGCATGATCTCCCGCTGATCGGACCCGGAACTTTCCGCGGAATGTCCAAGCAGGCCTGCGAGCAGGTCTGCATGCTCAACAGGTTGTGGATGAACGATGACGAGTTCGGTGAAACCGGTAACGCCATTGGCGTGGGTCTGCCACTCTTCACGCCAGAGCAGTTCCGGCGTCAGGTGCTCGCAAAAATAGAGCCGGCCGGCCGGGAAGGCATCGGCACTTGCCGTCACGGTACGAAAGCTCGCTTCTTGATGCGTCCCATCGCTCAGGATCAAGGGCCGCGCAAAGGCACGCGGCGGATCGCCCGCCATGTTGAATTTGTCGAGACGTTGGTACGCTTCATCCGCATTGCCGGTCTTGAACACCAGGCCGTTGAGGCCCGCAGGTGCTCCCGAGACGTCCGGGCGTTTGTCCCCTTCAGCTTCCGGGATTCCCAGAAGCTCAAGATAATCCTCCGAGAACATCATCAGGTGATTGATGGAGCCGAGTGAATGGCGTCCGCGTGGCGTGAGCGTGAAACCCAATCGCGTGAAAATATCTTCCGCCCGCTCCATGTCGAAGCGGGTGTTGATGACGATATGGTCGAGAACCCCAGGCAGTTTCATGAAAAAGCCCTCACAGCCAGAACAACAATCATTACCGCGCCTACAAGAAGTTTGCCAAGGGTTCCAAGAACACGACCAACGGCAGCACCCCAGCCGACACTGACGCTCTTTTCGCCGCCGCCATGCTTCCACATCTCGCCAAGATACGCCCCCGCGAAGGCACCGCCCGCGCCGCCGGCAAGCGCACCGAGCAGGGGTCCAATGATTGGAATTGGCAGCCCCATTACAGCACCGGCAACACTCCCTGTAACGGTTCCAACGACGGCAAGCGCAATCGCGCGACGACTTCCGCCTCGCTTTGCCGCACCTGCAGCCCCGGCAAAGAACTCAACCGCCTCACCGCCCGCTGCAAGCATGACCAGAAGTGCAACGGCCTGCCAGTTCAGACCTTGTGCCGCGTCCCCGCTCCCCTGAGCTGAGACAAACAGTGCGGCTAGGCCCACCACGAACCAGTTTCCCGGCAGCGTGAAAAAATTTGTGCTCCACGCGACGCACGCACCGAAGAGCAACACAATGACCCAGAGATAGTAGGAAAATTCAATTTCTGACATGAGGCGATAAGTAAGATCTGGATCAGTCGTTTACCAGCGTCAATTCGCAACCCTTCCACCCGATGCGTTGCATCACGGCGGTGTAGAAGAGATGAAAACCTAGAGATCCACCAAGACCCCTGACGGCCGTGTGGTTTTTGTTTATGATTGCAGGCTATTCTGCGGAGCAGGACGACGCCGTGGGGCCGAGGCTGTCGCCCAATGCACTGGTTGACACCGCAGCGTATGGGGCAAATCACATGTTTCGTTTCCTGGCAATGACCGCGCTTTGCGCCCTTCCGACACTCATATCCACTAACGCAAACGCTGACGTCCTCGCACATGTGGATCTTTCCGAACAACGGCTCCACCTCTATGTGGATGGCGAGAAGAAGGACACCTGGAAGATTTCTGGCGGCAAGAGGCCCGGCTGGACCCATACCGGAACCTTCCGGCCCTATTTCCTCAGCCGGCATCACCGCTCCCGCCTATTCCGAGGCGCGCCCATGCCCTACGCCGTCTTCTATGACAGCCACTGGGCCATTCACGGCACCAACGCCATTAAAAGGCTTGGTAAACCGGCCTCACACGGCTGCGTCCGCCTACATCCCAAGAACGCTGCCGTGCTGTTCAGGCTGGTCCAGAAGCAGGGTAAGAAAAACACGGTGATCTGGATTACCGAGTGAGGAACGGTGCGGCCTCAGAAGCAGATCTCCCGCTCTGGGCCGACCGCCATCACAACCCCACCCCGACTATGCTGCGGGCATGTGGAAACCGGGAGTTGAAAGCGAAAGCGCTATTTCTTCCGCGGTCATCTCTTCTTCGATAGCTTCAAAAAGCGGCGATGAAAGATAGCGTTCCCCTGTGTCGGGCAACATACACAGGATAACCGAGCCCGGCTCAGCCTTTTCAGCAATCTGCATCGCTATCGCAAACGTTGCCCCGCCCGAGACACCTGTAAGAATGCCCTCCTGCGCTGCAAGCTTGTTCGACCACTCAATTCCAACTGGCCCCGGCACCGGGATGAGCTCGTCATAGTAGCCCTTGTCGATTGCCTCTTGCAGCACAAGCGGAATGAAATCAGGTGTCCATCCCTGGATCGGGTGCGGCTCGAATGCGGAATGACTAACCGCCGGTGCACCGTCTTCGCCGCGTTGTTGTTTTTCGCCACTGCCTATGAGCTGCGCGTTGGCCGGCTCGCTAAGTATGATTTTGGTTTCGGGGCGTTCCTTGCGGAGCACGCGGGCAACACCGGCTATTGTGCCACCTGTGCCATAACCGGTGACCCAGTAGTCCAGTCGATCGCCTTTGAAGTCGGCCAGGATTTCCCGCGCCGTCGTATTTTCGTGGATCTTGGCGTTGTCTTCGGTTTCGAATTGGTGGGCAAGAAACCAGCCATTCGCCTCAGCCAGTTCCACGGCCTTTTGATACATGCCGAAGCCTTTTTCCGCCCGAGGGGTAAGGACGACCTTCGCACCAAGAAATCGCATCAGCCTGCGACGCTCTACAGAAAAACTATCAGCCATAGTAACGACGAGGGGATAGCCTTTCGCAGCACAGACCATCGCCAGACCGATACCCGTGTTGCCGCTGGTCGCTTCAACAACCGTCTGGCCGGGTTTGAGGTCGCCGCGCTTTTCCGCTTCCTCAATGATGCTGATCGCCAGCCGGTCTTTCACCGAGGCGGCTGGATTGAAAAACTCAGCCTTCACGTAGAGGCGCACGTTATCCGGCGCAAGATTGTTTACTCTGATACAGGGCGTATTGCCGATTGTGTCCACGACACTCTCATAAAGCCGGCCTTGTCCATTGGTTGTTCTCGAAGTCATAAAGTTTCTCCAATTCCCTTATTCGTCTGCCGGAGCGACTCGACCGCGACAAAACTAAATGAGCTTTTCCCGCGGAGGCTCCACACAATAATCTGGTGAGAGATAGTGGGTGTCAGGCCAAGCACAAGGGGAGCAACGGAGCGTATTGCCAAATCTGCGTTCGCTCCTCGCTATGCTGAAGTCATCAGGGCAATGCAAAATCAGCAACCTGAGGCAACCTGCACACCGGATCGCTGTGCCCGGAATCCAACAATCCTCACTCGGGAGACAGCGTGCGCCGGACGGCCTGCTGCCACCCGGCATATTTCCGTTCCCGCTCTTTGGAGCTCATCGCCGGCTTAAACCGCCGCTCAAACGACCATAGGTGCGCAAACTCATGCTGATCCGGATAGAAGCCCGCGTACATCCCGGCCAGATAGGCGGCGCCCAGCGCGGTCGTTTCGTGAACGCCTGGCCGGTCGACTGGAGCATCGAGAATGTCCGCAAGACGTTGCATCGTCCAGTCGGACGCGACCATGCCACCGTCCACACGCAACACCGTCTCACTGGCCTTGGCCCAGTCTCTCCGCATGGCTTCGAGCAAATCCCGCGTCTGGAAGCACACGCTCTCAAGTGCCGCACGGGCGAATTCCGCAGGCCCGGTTGCACGCGTCAGTCCGTAAATCGCGCCACGAGCATCCGCATCCCAATGCGGCGCTCCAAGGCCGGCGAATGCCGGGACGAGATAGACGTCATGATGTTCGTCGGCTTCGCCCGCCAGCGCATCGGACTGCTCAGCACTTTCAATGAGGCCCAATCCATCCCGCAGCCACTGCACGGCAGCCCCGGCGATAAAGATGGATCCCTCAAGGGCATAAACCGGCCTACCCTGGAGCTGATAGGCAATGGTTGTCAGCAGCCGGTTTTGAGACGTCACGGGCCGGTTACCTGTCACTAGCAGCGCGAAGCAGCCCGTACCATAGGTCGACTTCATCATGCCCGGCTCAAAGCAGGCCTGCCCAACCGTCGCCGCCTGCTGGTCGCCTGCAATGCCGGTGATGGGAACGGCTGCACCGAATATGTCTGGGTCCGTATGGCCGAAGTCGGCAGCGCAATCCTTGACCTCGGGCAGTATAGCGCCGGGCACACGAAACAGCCGCAACAAGTCCTCGTCCCAATGACCTTTTTTGATGTCATACAAAAGCGTCCGGCTGGCATTCGTTGCGTCAGTTGCGTGAACCCTTCCTCCGGTGAGCCGCCACAGCAGAAAGCTGTCTATGGTTCCGAAGGCGAGTCTTCCCTCCTCTGCCGCCTTGCGGGCACCATCCACATGGTCCAGCAGCCACGCAATCTTGGTCGCTGAGAAGTAGGGGTCGAGCAGCAGTCCGGTCTTGGCCGTCACCATCTCCTCATGACCTTGCGCTCTAAGAGCATCACACAGCTCCGCCGTGCGACGATCCTGCCAGACGATGGCGCGATGAATGGGCGTGCCGGTTTCCCGGTCCCACACAACGGTGGTTTCGCGCTGGTTTGTGATGCCGATGGCGGTGATATCTGATCCCTCAGCAACCACCTGCTCAAGCGCCGCTTTGCAAGTCCGGACACAGCTTTGCCAGATATCCTCCGGGTCATGCTCGACCCAGCCAGAGCGGGGAAAGTGTTGCTCAAATTCCTCCTGAGACTGGGAAGCGACGTCCAGCTTCTCAGTAAACAGGATCGCGCGGCTGGACGTCGTCCCCTGATCTATCGCGATCACATATTTCGCCATTACCCGCACTCCGGCTCAAAGTCGCGCAAGTCCCGGGCCAGGAATACCTTGTCCGGCCATTTGGGTCCGTCTTCCTCATATGGATCGCGGGGGAGAAACCCAAGGCCGCGATAGAGCGCGACTGCCTCATGTTGCAGAGGTCCGGTGTCGAGGCGCATTGCGGCAAAGCCCCGTGCCTTGGCGGCTGTGAGCACGGCAATGCACAGCGCCCTGCCGATGCTGTGGCGGCGCGTTGCGGGATCAACAAACATACGTTTCATTTCGCACATCTTATCGTCTATGGGCGTGAGCATGACGCAACCAGCAGGCTCGTCATCCTTTCGCGCCAGAAAAATGACGCCACGGGGCGGGGCGTGAAGTTCCGAGAGACGCCCAAGCGTTTTTTCGAATACAGCTTCGCCATATTGCTGCTCGATCCGCTCGATCTGTTGTCCATAGCGCTCATATTGCCCATGGCGAAAGGCGCGGCACAGATCGCGCACGGTCTCAAGGTCTGCGCCGCCGGTAACTTCGGTGATGGTGACTTGCGACATGGGTGCCGCTTTCCTTTTTACGACGGGTGGACCAACCATGAGGCGTGCATGGCGCGGCCGCCGCTAGTGCGCCTCATCCCAATTGTCTGCGGCTCGGGCATCGACCTTGAGCGGTACGTCGAGACGGACAGCAGGCGCGGGTGAGTTCTCCATAACGTCCGCGGCGACCTTCATGGTCTTGTCGCTCTCAGCCTCAGGTGCTTCAAAAATCAGCTCGTCATGCACCTGCAGCAGCATGCGCGCTGAAACGCCGGCCTGCTTCAAAGCGCCCTCCATGCGGACCATGGCGCGGCGGATGATATCTGCCGCCGACCCCTGGATCGGCGCATTGATTGCCGCTCGCTCCTTGAAAGAACGCACCTGCTGGTTCTTCGAGTTGATATCGGCGAAATGGATACGGCGCCCGAACAGGGTCTCGACATACCCTTGTTTGCGAGCGGTCTCTTTTGTGGCCTCCATATAGTCGCGGATACCGGGAAAGCGCTCGAAATAGGTCTTGATGTATTCTCCGGCTTCCGAACGGGAGATGCCGAGCTGGTTGGCCAGGCCGAAGGCGGAGATGCCGTAAATGATGCCGAAGTTGATCGCCTTGGCGCGGCGGCGGGTCTCGGACGGCATGTCCTTCACCGGCACGCCGAACATTTCGCTCGCCGTCATGGCGTGAATGTCGAGCCCGTCGTCAAACGCTTTTTTCAGGGTGGCAATATCGGCGATATGAGCGAGTACACGCAGCTCGATCTGGGAATAGTCGGCGGAGATCAGCTTGTTGCCCTTTTCCGCAACAAATGCTGTGCGAATCGAGCGCCCCTCGGGTGTGCGCACGGGAATATTCTGCAAATTTGGGTCCGTCGAGGCGAGCCGTCCGGTCGACGTGGCCGCCATGGCATAGGACGTGTGGATGCGGCCTGTCTCGGGGTCGATATGACCGGGGAGCGCATCGGTGTAGGTGCTCTTGAGTTTCGACAACTGCCGCCACTCAAGCATTTCCTGGACAAACGCGCGTGCCTCGTTGGGCAAATCCTCGTTTGCGACAAGGTCGTCGAGCAGCCCGGCGCGCGTTTCCCATTGGCCTGATTTCGTCTTCTTGCCGCCCGGCAGCTTCATTTGATCGAACAGAATCTCGCCGAGCTGCCGCGGGCTTGCGATATTGAATTCCGCGTTGGCCGCCTTGTGGATTGAATCTTCAAGGCCGCCGAGCTTCTGCGCGAAATCACCCGATAGGCGCGACAGCACCTGCCGCTCCACATGCACACCATTGCGTTCGATGCGAGCCAGCACCGGCGCCAATGGGCGTTCAAGCGTCTCATAGACGGATGTCATGCTTTCCGCCGCCAATCGCGGTTTGAGCAACAGCCACAGCCTGAGCGTGATGTCGGCGTCTTCTGCGGCGTATGCGCTCGCCTTGTCGATGGGGATTTGATCAAATGTGAGGGCAGACTTTCCGGTGCCGGCGATGTCCTTGAAGGCGATGCACACGTGTCCCAGATGCCGCAGCGCCAGCTCGTCCATGCCATGGCGCCCGCGCCCTGAATCGAGTGTGTAGGACAGCAGCATCGTGTCATCCAACGGTGCCAGATCGATCCCATGGTTGGCAAGCACGAGCATATCGTATTTCAAATTCTGCCCGATCTTGAGAACAGCCGCATCTTCCAGAAGAGGTTTCAGCGCAGCGATCGCATCGGCCATAGGAATTTGTTTCGCGTCACCGACACCCTCAAGATCGAGACCATCCCCTGCACCGTGCTGCAACGGCACGTAGCAGGCGCGTCCGGGTTCCGTCGCCATCGACACGCCGACGAGGCGTGCCTGCATTGCATCGAGGGAATCTGTCTCGGTATCGACTGCGACGAAGCCTTTGTCTCGCGCTTGCGCAACCCAAGCCTCAAGTGCGGGCAATTCCGTCACCGTCTCGTATTTCGAGCGGTCCACCGGGAGCCGGGCAACCTCATCCGCGCGATATGCCGCCAGCTTGGCAGGCGTCCCCTCCGCCACACTGGTCATGGAGCCATTGCCGCCTGGACTTGCGTCCGACGGCGTATCCTTGCTGGACTTGTCCGCCTTGCCTGGCATTGAGGATTTCACAGGCGGCTCGGCGTTGAGCGCTTCAGCCACACGGCGAGTGAGTGTGGTGAATTCCATGTCCACCATGAAACCCAGAATTTCGTCCGCCACCGGTTCGCGGATACCCGTTCCTTCGAGCGAAACCTCAACCGGCACATCCTGTTTGAGCGTCACCAGCTCTCGGCTCACCCGCGCCTGGTCCGCAAACTCAATGAGATTTTCCCGACGTTTTGGCTGCTTGATCTCCTCCGCACGCGCAAGCAGCGTATCGAGGTCGCCATATTCCTCAATGAGCTGGGCCGCCGTCTTGACGCCGATACCGGGGACACCGGGCACATTGTCGGTAGAGTCGCCCGCCAGCGCCTGTATTTCGATCACCTTTTCAGGTCCAAGCCCAAAGCGTTCCCGGACCTGTGCTTCGCCGATCTCCTTGTTCTTCATGGTGTCGACCATCATCACGCCCGGTCGGATGAGCTGCATCAGATCCTTGTCCGATGAGATGATGGTGACATCGCCTCCCGCTTCGACCACTTCCCGGGCGTAGGTGGCGATAAGGTCGTCCGCCTCATAGCCTTCCTGTTCGATGCAGGCGACATTGAAGGCCCGGGTGGCATCGCGGATGATGGAGAATTGCGGCACCAGATCTTCGGGCGCCGGCGGACGGTTGGCCTTGTATTGGGGATAGATATCGTTGCGGAATGAGCGCCCTGAATAATCGAAAATCACGGCAAGATGGGTCGGCTCGAACGCATCCGAGGTATCCTTCAACAGCTTCCACAGCATTTGGCAGAAGCCGTGCACGGCACCGACCGGCAATCCGTCGGAGGGGCGTGAAAGGGGGGGAAGCGCGTGATAGGCACGGAAGATATAACCCGAGCCATCAATCAGGAAGACGTGGTCGCCTTTTCCGACCGGACGCGACTCCGGAGACCCTGGATTTTTTTCGGTACTATTCATGGCTGCGCACTATAAGGCGCACCCACGATCAGGTCAGGCGAAAGTTGCCGCCATCCGTGCGCGCATCCACAGGTGTATCAGCCTCGTTCGAGCTTGCAGGGCTTGGCCGAAACAACGCACTGGATATGTTTGCTGTTTTTGTATGCCCGGCATCTCATCGACCGCCTCTTTGCCAGATGCCAGTTTCCTGATCCGGGATTATTTTCCTCCACTTCCTCCTGCCATTTGGTAATCGCGGCCAACTCCGCCATCGGGAGGTGTCGATCAGTCCAGCCAAAGGCCGCGAGGCGATCGCTCTGGCAGGTCATGCCGTCAGGCTGGCTCTCTATCACAAGGGCCTGCGTTGCCGCGATTCCGCCGACCATGACGGCGAAAAACAGGAACAGAATGTATGAGCGCTTCATGAGTGCCCTCAGGGTTCGGGGAAGGCCATTTGTAGGTCAAAGACCCTGAGATCGAGCAAAAATGCGATGCGCAATTCATTGAAAAATTTCAGAGAATTTGTAGAAAATTCTCCTTAATCCGCGCCGGAATTCGGCCAATTGCACCGGTTGCGACGATACAGTAAGGTCCCGCACATACGACGCACCCGTAGCTCAGCTGGATAGAGCGCTGCCCTCCGAAGGCAGAGGTC
>Ga0209633_10000361_pt1 | contig 54020 bp, 43 predicted proteins | sample Cruoilmetagenom1_FD_187290 | JGI IMG/M metagenome (GOLD analysis project Ga0209633, IMG submission 187290) | Oil polluted marine microbial communities from Coal Oil Point, Santa Barbara, California, USA - Sample 1 (SPAdes) (version 2) | ecosystem: Environmental > Aquatic > Marine > Oil seeps ... | reverse complement strand
TTGGTTCCAAAATCTGTAGTTAATGTTATTAAAGACATTTGTTGATTACTTATTGAAAGAGGGAGCGATTATTTAATGAATAAATTGTTAAATTTGCTTACAAACCTACATATTATTTTTTGTATTCGTAAATTATTATGAGCAAAAAATAATATAATGTAAGTTAACTCTAACCAGATTATTTAATAGTATTTTTACACTGTAAAAATAAACAATTTAAGAATATAAATTTATCATTTTAAAAGTAGATTTTTAATATTTAAAATAAATTAAATTGAACGAAAGAATTATAGAATTAACAGAAGTTAGTCCAAAAGAGTTTTTTGGTACTCATAATAGTAATATAGAGCAGTTAAAAAAGTACTTTCCTAAGATTAAAGTTGTTGCTAGAGGAAATAAAATAAAAATATTTGGTGAGAAAGATTTATTGGATGAATTTGAAAGGCGGTTGGAAATGTTGATCAATTATTTTAATAAGTATAATAGATTGGATGAAAACAGTATTGAACATTTGCTTACAACAAATGGTATTGCACAAAAAAACACTAAAAAAGATATTGACGTTTTGGTGCATGGAGTTAATGGTAAATTGATAAAGGCACAAACAGAAAACCAACGTAAGATGGTAGCCGAAATGAGAGATAATGACATGCTTTTTGCCGTAGGTCCAGCGGGTACAGGTAAAACTTATACTGCGGTAGCATTAGCGGTTAGAGCATTAAAAAACAAAGATGTAAGGCGGATTGTATTAACAAGACCAGCTGTAGAATCAGGGGAGAACTTGGGGTTTTTACCTGGTGATTTAAAAGAAAAATTAGATCCATATATGCAGCCCCTATATGATGCCCTGCGTGATATGATTTCACATGAGAAATTACAATCGTATATTGAATCCGGTGTGATACAAATTGCACCATTAGCATTTATGCGTGGTAGAACTTTAGATAATGCATTTGTAATTTTAGATGAAGCTCAAAATACTACACATGCTCAAATGAAAATGTTTTTGACAAGAATGGGAAAACATGCAAAATTTATAATTAATGGAGATCCTGGTCAAATTGATTTACCTAGAAGGCAAATTTCCGGTTTGAAGGAGTCTTTACTTGCATTGAAAGATATCAATGGTATTGCCATGATATATCTTGATGAAAAAGATGTGATACGTCATAGATTAGTTAAACAAGTTATAGCTGCCTATAAAAGTATAGAGACGGAATAATCATACTGATTTGATATCCATGTCATTTGACTTTAGATAGGGTACTCATTTAAAAAAAAATCAGCTAACTCCAAATTAATAACTATTTAAGTATACATGAATACCATAAATAATACAAATTTTAATTTCCCAAAACAAAAGTCAGTTTATAAAGGGAAAGTACGTGAGGTGTATAATATCGATGATAGATTACTTGTGATGATCGCTACAGACAGGCTTTCGGCATTTGATGTTGTTTTACCAAAACAAATTCCATTTAAAGGTCAGATTTTAAATCAAATAGCCACTAAAATGATGGAAGAAACCGCTGATATTGTACCTAATTGGTTGATATCTGTACCAGATCCTAATGTGGCCATAGGTCATTTATGTACACCCTTTAAAGTAGAAATGGTTATTAGAGGCTACCTATCAGGACATGCAGCACGTGAATATAAAGTGGGTAAACGAACACTTTGTGGAGTTACCATGCCAGAGGGGCTGAAAGAAAATGATAGATTTCCTAATCCCCTAATAACACCAGCAACAAAAGCTGAAGAAGGGAATCATGATGAAGATATATCGCGAGAAGATATTATTTCAAAAAATATTGTCTCAGAACAAGATTATGATATTTTAGAAACTTACACTAGAGCTTTGTTTAAACGTGGAACAGAAATTGCGGCTAAACGAGGGCTGATCTTAGTAGATACAAAATATGAATTTGGTAAAAAAATGGATGGAACTATAGTGTTAATTGATGAAATTCATACACCAGATTCTTCTAGATATTTTTATACAGAAGGCTATCAAGAAAGACAGAATAGGAGTGAAGCACAAAAACAATTGTCAAAAGAGTTTGTAAGAGAATGGTTAATTGTTAATGGATTTCAAGGGAAAGTAGGACAACAATTACCGGATATTTCAGAAGAAAAAGTATTGGAAATTTCTGAAAGATATATAGAGTTATATGAAAAAATTACTGGAGAAAAGTTTATAAAATCTGATACTACATCTATTTTAAAACGTATGGAAGATCATATAATTATAAATTTAAAAATGTTACAACCATATTCATAACATCTTATAAAGTATTATTTCACAACATCATTCAAAATTTTACATATTATTTTAATATTAAATGTTTATTAATATCTCAAATTAAAACATTATTAGGAATTATATGAAATTTTTTAGAATTAAAAACGTTATGATAGATTAAGGTGAAAATGATTAAAATTAAAGATTTTATAACATTTATTAAATCAATCTTTCCCAGATATTTACTACTACTGGTATTAATTCCAGTTATAATAGGTTATATCATAGATTTTGAAGCTTCTGATAAATTTGGAATTGTTGCAAATTTAATCTGGATTCCTATTTTTACCATTCCATTTTATATAACGAAAAAGAAAGTATTCTATAATTTAGTTGTTGTTTTTTATTTCATAGTTGGTTTTATTGAAATTACACATTGGTTTTTATTGAAAGGCCCCTTGTCGATTACAAGCTTGTTTATGGTATCAAATACAAACTATAATGAAGCATCAGAATTTTTAGGAGCAAAACTTAGTCCTATATTGTTATTGCTTATTCCTTATTGTTTTTTGTTTTATTTAGCATTAAAACGGCCAATAAAGATGGAAATACCAAAGTATAAATTCTTTATTTTTGGACTAATATTGTTTATTTTGGGGTTATTTTTTTACTTGCCATTAGATAGATTCTTATTAAAAGTTACTCCTCAAATTTCACGAGTCTCTCATGCATTTATTTTTGATTTACAAAAATATTACAAGGCCATATCAAATAATCATTTAAAGGAAGTAAAAGCTCAATTATCTACAAGTAACCAAGAGCAATTATTTGTATTAATTATAGGAGAAGCAGCATCTCGAAATCATATGTCTTTATATAATTATCAAAAGAATACAAATCCAAAATTGTCAGCTAGAAAAGATAATATAATTTTTGACAATGTAGTTTCAGGATATTCAAATACCATATCAGGTGTAATGTCAATGATTACTGAATCAAATATCGAAAATAAATTACCCTTTTACAAAAGTATAGATTTAATAGATGTATTCCATGCGGCAGGCTTTAAGACGTATTGGATATCTAATCAACCTCCATTTGGTTGGGCAGAAAATTTAATTAGTTCTATAGGGAATAAATCTACTTATTCTAAATTTGTAAATGTTTCTAATAATTCCACATATGAGGGTATTGTAACAAGTTCTTTTGACGAAAAACTTTTTGAGCCTTTTTCTGATGCATTAAATGAAAATGTTTCTAAAAAATTTATCATACTGCACCTCATGGGCAATCATCTATTATATAATAAACGATATCCTATGGAATATAATATTTTTAATGGTAAAGATGATAAGGATCAAATGGTGGCTGAATATGACAATTCAATGTTATATAACGATTTTGTCATTGATAGTTTATTAAATATAGTAAAACAAAACAATTTAAAGAATAAAGAACAAATAGCTTCGGCTATTTATGTGTCTGACCATGGTGAAAATGTTTATGATGAAAAAAACATATTAGGTCATCATTTTGTAAAAACATTATTAAAATCAAATGTAGAAATACCTATGTTGGTATGGTTATCTCCGTCATTTATAGATAGAAATAATACAAAAGTTAGCACCATTATATCAAATAAACAAAAACCATTTGTTGCTGACGATATATTTCACTCTATACTAGATATAAACAGTATTAAGAGTCCGTTGTTAGATCAAAAGAGAAGTATTTTTAATGCAAATTTTGATGATAAGCGGATTAGAATATTGGTTGATGGAAAAGATTATGACAAAAAATTAAAATACCCTAAACATTAAATGTTTAGGGTATTTAACAAAAAACTCTAAATTTAAAAACACTAATGTTTCAATTTTTCCTTAAACTGGTCAAATTGAGTTTTTTCAACTTTTTTAGGCCAACTATTGTTGGTTATATCAATATCTGCGGTTTCTAAGTCTGGATCGACTACAAAATTAGTAATTTGTTTTGAACTGGCAAAAATTCTTTTTACTTGGTCATCATGTTTACTCCAAATTTCAGCTGGAAATTGCTTACGGAATTTTGAACCATCTTCATAAGTTAATTCAACTATAAGTGGTAATACCAAGCCTCCTGGCTTTTCAAAAGTTACTTCATAAAAATAATTTGGTGCGTCTTTTTTTAATCTATTCTTCTCATCAATAGACAAACTTTTTACATGATTATTTAATATAGCGAAATCTGACACTTTTTTCGCCTTTATAGGATCACCTATTTCTTCTTCTGATGTAAAATACACTAGTTTATCCTTAAATTCATCTAAATTCATTCCATACTTTTTGGCATCAGTCTTTGCCTTTTCAGTAGGTTGGTCTGTTAAAAAATATTTTTTTACATCCTTTATGCCAACATCATTATAGTCGGTGGTATAAAACCAACCTCTCCAAAACCAATCTAAATCCATTCCGGAGGCGTCTTCCATTGTTCTAAAAAAATCTGCGGGTGTTGGATGTTTAAACATCCATCGTTTAGAATAAGTTCTAAATGCATGGTCAAACAATTCAGGTCCCATAATCGTATTTCTTAACATAGTTAAACCAGCAGCAGGTTTACTATAGGCATTAGGTCCAAAATTATAAACATGGTCGCCTTGTGTCATTATTGGAGATAAACGATCTTGATCTAAACTCATATACCTTACAATATCTTTTGGTAAACCCCGAGAATTAAAATTAGGATCATATTCATATTCTGCTTGTATTTCAACAAAGGAATTTAACCCTTCATCCATCCATGTCCATTGTCTTTCATCAGAATTTACAATCATAGGAAAAAAATTATGTCCAATTTCATGTGTTACCACTCCTATCATCCCATTTTTCACTCTATCGGAATAAGTGCCATCTTCTTTTGGCCTACCAAAATTCCAACAAATTTGAGGATACTCCATACCTTGTCGTCTGGCATGTACCGAAATAGCTTTATGGTATGGGTAATCAAAAGTATATTTAGAATAAACTTTTAAAGTATTTGCAACAACTCTTGTGGAATGTTCTTCCCATAATGGATTTCCTTCCTTAGGATATAATGAATAGGCCATAACTGTTTTGCCATTAATGTCAACTGCCATAGCATCCCATATAAATTTTCTTGAAGTTGCAATACCAATATCCCTTACATTTTCAGCATAAAATCGCCATGTTTTCGTTTTTTTAGAATGACCTTTTTCTGCTTTTTTTGCCTCTTCTTGATTAACAATCATTACAGGGTTGTCAAAAGCTTTTTTAGCTGATTCAAAACGTTTATGTTGCAGTTTTGTTAGCACCTCTTTGGGGTTTTGAAGCACCCCTGTAGCATTTAATATATGATCATCTGGGACATTGATGTTGACGGTATAATTACCAAATTCTAATGCAAATTCACTACGGCCCCAAAATTGCATATTTTGCCAACCATCCACATTATCATAGACTGCAAGACGTGGGAAGAATTGAGCTATAACATATAAATTATTACCATCTTTTGGGAAATGTTCATAACCAGATCTGCCTCTATCTACAATATAATTGTTAATATTATACCACCATTTGATTTTGAAAACATAAGTTTCACCCGGAGCCAAAGGTTTATCAAGATTTACACGCATCATGGTACTATTGATAAAATAGGAGACAGGTTTATCATTTACATCTTTTACATACTCCAAATGAAAACCACCATCAAAATTCTTTTTTAGATGTGTTTTGGTAAATGCATCAGCACCACTAAAGCTCCGATTCATTGTTGTTTCTTTCACATCAGGTGTTTTAGAATCTGGTGCTCTCATATTTTGGTCTAACTGAACCCATAAATACTCTAAATGATCTTTAGAATTGTTGTGATATGTAATTACTTCATCTCCATATAATTTTTGAGTATCATCATCGATGGTAATATTCATTATATAATCAACTTGCTGTTGCGTATATTCATATCCGGGTGCTCCCGAAGCGGTATGTTGACTATTGGGTGTTGGTAATTCCTGTTTAAGTTGCCTGAACTTACTTATATTGGTATGTCCGGGTTTTCTTTTTTGTGTTTCAGTTTCTTGATTTTGAGACTGAGCATAATTGAAAACAATTAAAAAAGCAAGAAATGTTAAATTAAATTTATTCATTAATAAATGGGTTGATTATTATAAGTTTTCGAAGATAATTAATTTGATTAAGATGCCATATAATTAATTTAATTTTAACAAATCTTTATCCTTTTTTGCAGTTAATAAAAAGGTCTTTTTTATCTCGTTTATTTGAAGTTTAATTATGTTTTTTTGATCAGGATATATATCCATTAGCATACTGTCTTTAATTTCAATTGATTCTAAATTTTCAACATTGGTTATTTCTAAATATAAGAATACAACATCATTTTCATATTCTTTACCTATAAATTGATAGGGTTGTGATATGGTATTAATTTTTACTTCAAAATTATCTTTTACATATTTTAATATAAGTGTATTCACTTCTTTAACTTCATTAGAAACTGCAAGCTCAATATTTGCTTCATAAATCTTGTTTATGGTTTCTTGTAAGTCGTCAATGAAGATACGCATGGTTATCTGAACAGATTTGTTTTCCGTTTTGTATTCAATCTTAACCAAACTGAGATAATATTTATGCAGTGTAAAAGCAAATAATGGTAGTATAAGAGCTATAATTAGTATTTTAAATTTAGTCATTAATATAAATAATTAGATTGTAAAATTAATATTTACTTTACAAATAAGATACCAATACATTATTTTTTAAGACTTAAATTATTTTTATATAGTTTACTCTCTTCTAAAAACATTTCAATCATTTCAATTTTTTTGTTCTCTACAAATAAATAGGCTATTCCTTTTGGTAAGCAAAAAGCAATAAAATCTTCAATATTTTCTTTTGGTATTTCTAGCGTTTCGATAAAAAATGAGTCACCAAAGACTGTCCTTATTTTTTCTGGAGCATTTTGTATTTTGGTCTCAAAATTTCGTTCATATTTTTTTATATTTCTTTTCGTAGCTCCAATTTTGCTTACTTGTTTAACAATAGGAGTTAAAATTAAGGAGGTAATTACTAATAAATTCGGATTCATGCTTGGCATTAACTGTGAATTATTTGATGTTCTACTTCTTGAAAATTCATCATTTATATTGCTGACTAGACTTAAATCAATATTAGAAAAATCTAAAGCTTCTTTGTTAATTTTAGAAATTGAATCCTTTAAATTGCCACCATCAATGGCTAAATTGCCTATTAAATTATGTTTAACGGTAACTTCTTCTAATTCATTAATTTTTTGAACTAAATCAACAGTCATTGTTTTGCTAGTAATATGTACTCTTTGAACAGGATATTCTAAATAATAAAATTGAATTCCTGAGAAAATAATGGTGTCATTTTCTTTTGCTTTTATTTTAAATTTTCCATAGGTATCGGTGATGGTACCCAGCTTAGAATTTTTATTTAATACATGAATATTTTCCAAATCAAGACTGTTACTAATAACATTTCCATAAATGCTTGTACTCTCTTCTTGCGTAAAAACTTTCAAGCCAATGAGCATTAGAATTAGTAAGACTATTTTATTTCTCATTTTCTAATTCTTTTAAATATAGTTTACTTTCTGTAATTAAGATATCCATGACATCAAGATGACTATCTTTAATAAATAAGTCTAAAATATCTTTAACAATACAATATTCAATGAAATAATTAATTTTTTCTTCTGGTATCTGTAATGTGGTTATAAAAAAAGAGTCTTTAAAATAAGATCTAATTTCTTTTATAACACACTGGTTATATTCAATTAATTTATCAGCTTCAATCAACGCTTTTAATTTTCGGTCTCTTTTTCTATTTCCAGATATGACATGATAAAGGTCTTCAATGTTACCTTTTTTATTCAAAAGAGTTGATAATATTACGAAAGTAATACTTGCTTGACTATAATAAACTTCTCGTGCTTCCAATTTAGTGAGCGGTTTTTTACCGGCATTTGGTAAGCCTAAATCCATCGCGATATTTTTGGGTTTTCTGAGTAAAACCTCGTCTAATTGATTGACCTTGGAAATTAAACTAATTGTTATTGTTTTGCTTAAAACATCAAAATTAGAAATTACTATTTTTTTATTTTTAAATTGTATTCCTGAAAAAGTAAGCGTATCATTTTCTTTGACAAGTATCAAAAACTTACCATAATCATCAGTAATTGTACCTATATTTGAATCTTTATTGATAATATGGATATTACCTAAATCAATAGCATCACTTCTAATTGATCCAGAAATAGTTATTCTTTCAACCTGTGCATGAGCAACAACAGAGAACACTAAGTATAAAATGAGGTAGGTTGATTTAATCATCATTACAAATTAAAGAGATGATTTCATAAATAAATATTAAAGCTATGATAAACTTTTGTTAAAGCATAGGTTTTTATAAATCGGAAAGTTAGTTCTATAATAATTTGGTTAGAGCCCTATAGGTTTGTGATAAACAAAATTAGTAGGAAAGTGTTCTAAATTTGTTTAATATAAAATAATAAAATCGCTAATTATTAGAACATTCTTTGATTTATTCAATAAAAGACATGCTACGTTTAGTATTCCCTAATATACTCGTTATAGTAAGTTTTTGATAAGGTTTAAACCCTAATTCATAAATAATTTTTATAAATGAAGAATTAAAATGATGTGCTCCTATATAAACTTCATCAATATTCTTTATTTTACATTCATTTATCATTTCCTGAATGATTAACAATAAGTTATCATCTTCTACAAAAAAATCATATAAAATAGCACTATTTGCCGGGAATTCAAATTGATTATCAAATTGTGGAATATTTTGATTTTTCAGTTTAGTTGTCATCCAACCATAATGTACTTTTTTATTATTCTTAATAACCGAAAATAATTTATCATTTAAAGAAAAACGCCTTAACGCTTGTGATAAAATGTGTTGTTTTTTATCATCGTTTTTATTACAAAATAATAAATCAGAATAGTTATTTTGTTTAACATTTGTATTATACTTTTCTATTTTTTTTATATTTAATCTATAGTAAATGTATATTTCTTTCTTAAAAGGTTTCTTAAAAGTTTCTTTAATTTTGGATGGAACAGTTTTAAAATTTGATATTATAATTTTGGGTTCTACATTCAATTTTTTTGCAGTATTTTTTAGAGGTTTTATAATTGCATCTCTAAGCTTAGAAATTAGATAATTTTTTTTATCAAAAAAAATATTTAAATAATATAGTTTTTGACGTGTATTGCAAAACCATTCTTTATAACCGTCATTACCAGGAGTTAAATCTAGATATCTAAACCCTTCTTTTTTTATGAATTCAGCAAGCATTACCAGGTGTATTTTGCCAGGAGAATTTTTACTCTCTGTTGGATCGTAAGAGGTTACCCCTAAATAAACTGTAGTAGAATCACATTCTCCAAAATTATAGGCTATAGGTCTATTATTCGACCATAATACTGTGAAATGGCAATCATTCGGAAAGTCAAGTTTGTTAATGTAATAAGAACCTTTATTTGGGTCATCACCAAATGGGGATACTTTATTAATTGCCATTTGTCTAAAATCTGATTGCTTTTCAAGAACATCAAATATTTCAATGGCTTTATCTTTAGATGTGATTCTTTCTATATAAAATTTTCCACCTTTTATATAGCGATTGGTTTTTGTTTTTAAAGACCGATTCTTTTTTAATTCATTAATTTTTACATTATCAAAAACATCTAACAAAGGAGAATCAAATTCTCGGTATTTTATGTAAATATTTGCTTTTTTTAAGGTATCAGAAAAAAACCAACTGATATCAGAATTAGGAGTAACCCAACCCCATGTCCACCTTTTTAGATTAAAATGGTTCTTTATAGAAACTATTGCCTGAGTAATAAATAGCTCACAATAGGATTCTTTACATATCCAACCGCAATATTCAGCCTGTAGATGACCCGCATGAGAGATTTGACTATTGTCTAAGCTTTGTGCTAATGGGATTAGACCAACTAATTGTGCCTTAGGATCATAACCTAATATAAGAATGGGGCTAAATTTTGTGAAATATTGTTTATACCAAGTACTTACAAATGGGAACTCTTGTTGGACAGTTACATTAGCTTGTTGAGACGCTAACTCTTTCCATTTTGAAATAAAAATATTATTTTCTAATAATTCGAGTGCTTCTTCATTTTTTACAATTTTTAATTCAAGGTTCATAGATAGTTTAATATGGAATTTGGTTAAGCCGATAAAATTAGTAAAATAGTATTAGAAATAAATGAATCAAGCAAGAATGTTTTAGGAAACTCTTTGTTAATTATATGATGTCATGTTTGAATTTACAAAGCATATATTTTTTCTTTTTGTAAGTAAAATAGATTTGTTATGTGATCAGAAAAAATTAATATTAATACTGTGATAAATTTTTGTTAAAGCCTATGTTTTTATATTTTTGAAACCAAAGTAATCTATAAATGAAGAGACTTATTCTAGCCAGTACATCAACAGTATATGGAAGTGATTATTTGGAATACCTTTTGCCAACACTAAGCAATTTCTTTAAAGGTACAAATGAAGTTCTATTTATACCTTATGCTAGACCTGGAGGGATTAGTTATGGTGCTTATACAAAATTAGTGGCAATAGCTTTTGCAAAAATTGGAATTAATCTAGAGGGTATTCATCAATTCAAAAACACCCAAGAAACAATACTAAAGGCTGAAGCTATATTTGTAGGTGGTGGTAATACTTTTGTTTTGATAAATGAGTTGTATCAACAAAACCTTATTGAAATTCTCAGACAAAAAATTAGTTCAGGGACTCCTTATTTAGGAGCAAGTGCAGGAAGTAATATTGCGGGACTTACGATGCAAAATACTAATGACATGCCTATTGTTTATCCCTTAACTTATAGTACCTTAGGGAGTATTCCTTTTAATATCAATGCTCATTATTTAGACCCCGACCCGTTATCAAAACACAAAGGAGAGACTAGAGAAACCAGAATAAAAGAGTTTCATTGTTATAACAATATACCTGTACTTGGGTTAAGAGAAGGTAGTTGGTTGGAAGTCATTGGAGATCAGATTATTTTAAAAGGAGCGTTGAAAGCAAAATGGTTTGAAAAGAATAAAAAACCAATTGAAATAAACCCTGAAAGAAAAATTATTATTTAATTTGAGTTGTTATTCAATTCATTTGAGCCTTCGATGAATAATAAAGTTTCAATAGCGAAATCACCTTTTTTAACATATTTAGAAAAGTTATTGTAAATATTAGCAATAGTATCTTTGGGAATTGTATGATCTTTTAATACAGACTGTAAAGCAAAAGCAGCGATATAAGAATCTGAATGTGATTTGGCATATTTAAGAGCAAATTGTGTTTTTTCGCTATTAATGTCTTGCATCTTTTTATTGATTTCTTTTAACTTTTCAACATTGTTTTCTGATCTTGCTTTTTGAAAGATGGGAAAAAGTACATTCATTTTGGAAACTATTTGATTGGATTGTAATAAAAAATCTAAATATTCCTTATTAAGTGTTGATCCGGAAATTTTAGAATTGGATAAACTTTTAGGATCAACATCAATTATAATACTATCATTTTCCATAAATAAACCTATAACATCCTGTAAACTATCAATATAAATACCATATACTGCAGGCCTATCAATGCTGCCACTAAATATGAATTTACCATTATTAATAGAAGTAGTATCCAGTGAGATGATTGTATTTGATTCTTGAATTTTTAGAAAAACCTTATAATTATTATAAACATTTTCAATATTTCCTTCAATATAAAACCTCTTAAAGTTACTTTCATTAAAGTCATTTTCACATGAAATTAAAAACAATAAAACAAATGATAATAAGAATAATTTTTTCATATTTTTTAAATAAAAACTGTTCTGTTTAAATACAAACTCAAGATACTAAATTTTGGTATTATAAAGTTCAAAATACTTATTAACAAAACATGTTGTTTTTAAACATTATTGACAATAATATAAAATCTTTAGAATTCCTTTAGAATTCAAAATTAGTTTCGCCAACGTTGATTTTTACTGAATAAATAAAAATATGTAATGCATAAACAATTTTATCCAATTGTTTGCGTTAAATAAGTTCTGCTAAGAAAAGAATCCAAGAAAATTTATTCTAAAAATCTTCCCTATGATTTGAATATTTTTATTCAATGAATTAGAATATGGTATTGTTCAAAACTTGCTATGATTTTGAGAAATATTACTGATAATTATTTAATAATAATTTATTTGTAAAAAACCTATGATTAAAAAATTATTCTCATTTATTAGTATAGTATTTATTACTAATATTTTGTATTCAAGTGTTTCTACAGCTAATTTTGGTGATGGTACACCACCAATAATTTTTAATTTTAGAATAGAAGAGTCAGAGCCGAATAGAGTTTATTTTGATAGTGACGAGCCTATTAGTGGATCCAATATTGAAGGGTTTTTTATCAGTAATAAATCTATTACGGGTATTACCATTAATGAAAGTCAAACCACAAACCATTATATAAGAGTTTCAGAATCATTTACCTATTGGGATAATATTACTATAAGATATGAAGGTGGTGGTAACATAAAAGATGGTGATAATAATTATTTAATTGATTTCACTCTTTCTTATATAAAGAATAATATCCCTGAACCACAAACAAATATAGACAGATATGTAACAACTGGTGCCAGTGGTGGTGGAGATGGTTTGAGTGAGGCATCGGCATGGACATTTAAAGAAGCTTTTGCCAATGCAAATGCAGGAATGACTGTTTGGGTTAAATCAGGAAATTATGGCAATCTCAATTTGCAAATATACAATGACGGAACTTCAATAAGTCCTATTAAATTCATTGGCTATAAAAATTCTATCGGAGATATAACATCTAACTATTATGATTATGGCAGAACTTGGAGTGATTCTGAAATGCCAACGTTTTCTGGTAATGATCCTACGCAAGGGATTGCAATACAGCCAATGGGAATAGAATACATTATTTTTCGTAATTTACAATTTAAAAACTATTCTGCAGGAATTCAAGCTCAAAATACTAATAATAAATATTTAGTTTTTGATAGATTGAATGGTCATACCTTTGGTAATGGCAGTAGAGTAGGTGGGTCTGTTTATGCCTCATTTATTGATTTTTCAGTACAAGCCGTTAATAATCCGCTATATTATCATACAAATGCTCCTTACACTGGCAATGACCATTTCAAATTCTTAGATATCAGAGTTGTTAATGCCTCCATGGGTAATATAATAGCTATGGGAGATGGAAATCATCTTTTTGACGGTTGTAAATCCTATAGTGATAGAGTTACAGAGCCTGAAAGATTAGATTATCATATCACTTTTAATGGACATAATAATATAGCTAGAAACTGTTATGCAGAGAACCATAATACAACACGTACCAATGTAAGTACTCATGGTATTGGAGTTAGAAGTTCTTACAACCATAATAAAGTAACTGACCCAGGGAGTACTTATAATTTAATAGAAAAATCAACAGCTGTTAATATCGGCGAGGGTTTCTACTTTCGTAATTTTGGTGCTAATCATAATGTAATAAAAGATTGTGTTGTAAGCAATAATGAAAATGCTGTTAACTACCTTAGTGCACTCCATGAAAATACCGGTGGAATTTTCTTCTATGGAGGTACAGATTATAATACAGTTGAGCGAGTTAAAGTAAGTCAAGTTACTTTTGGTGTAGGATTTATTGATGATAGTGATGAGGATGGTTCACCAGACAAATCTATAGGTAAAAATAATATTGTTAGAAATAGTGTTTTTAATAAAACTAAATATGCAATATATGCAGGCGGAGACCCTACTGTTGGTATAATGAAGGACAATAAAATAATTAATACTACATTTGATGATGCAAGATTTATCCTTACAAAATATACCGCAGTAGTTCAAAATCTAGAATTTAGAAATTGTATTATAACAAATGTTCAGGGGGTTAAAGGACTTCCTGCTAATCCACATCCAGAGGGTATGAGTTATCATAACACTGACTTTTTTGGAAATAAAGATAATTGGATTGAAGCTGGAAATGGTAATATAAATCTGAACCCTCAATATGTTAGTTTAAATGATTTTCATTTAAGTTCTTCGTCACCAATAGAAGTTACAGAAGGAGGTAAACAGGAATTGCTATCAGAATATGATTTTGAAGGTAAATATAGGGGAGGAAAGCCTTCAATGGGTGCATATCAATATGGAGACAGTCCAACAGGTTCTATCGTTGTTAATGCTGGTTCAGATGTTGAAATTTGCCAAGGGTCTGAAACCACTTTAACTGCTACGGGAAATGGCCAGTTTTCATGGAATACTGGTGAAACAACGGCAAGTATCACAGTAAGCCCCGAAGTAACAACTACCTACACTGTAACAGTATCTGATGATGAAAATTCTGCATCAGATGAAGTTATTGTAACTGTTAATGATGCTCCTGCTGTTAATTTAGGAGAAGATGTTACTATTTGTCTAGGTAGTGAGGCAATATTAACAGCTGAAGGTGTTGGTGAACTCTTGTGGAGTACCGGAGATATTTCAAATAGTATTACTACCAATCCATCTGAAACTACAATATATACGGTAACGGCTAGTGTTACATGCGGTGATGAAATTTTAAGTGTAACTGATTCAATTACTGTAATTGTTATGCCCGAAATTGTGCTTAACGCTGGTGAAGATGTAACTATTTGTTCAGGGGATGAAGTGATTTTAACAGCCGAGGGCGACCAAGATTTTTTATGGAATACAGGAGAAACTACAGCTAGTATAACAGTAAGTCCTTCAGAAACTACAACATATTCAGTAACATCAAGTTCAGGAGATTGTTCAGTTACAGATGAAGTTATTGTAAGTATAACTGAATTACCTGAAGTAAGTTTAGGCGATGATATATCTATTTGTTCTGGTAATGAGGTAACTTTGTCCGCTCAGGGTATAGGTGAATTTTTATGGAGTACTGGTGAAAATTCAGAAAGTATATCAGTCAATCCAACTGAAACTTCTATTTATACTGTAACGGCAAGTGTTACTTGTGGAGGTGAAATTTTAAGTGTAACTGATACACTTATCGTAAATGTTACTCCCGGTATTATCTTGAATGCAGGTGAAGATGTAGTTATTTGTTCTGGTAGTGAAATAACATTGACGGCTGAAGGGAATCAAGGCTTCTTATGGAGTACAGGTGAAACAACGGCTAGTATAACAGTGAGCCCTGCAGAAACCACAACATATTCTGTCACTTCAAGTTCAGGAGATTGTACGGCTACCGATAATGTAGTTGTTACAGTTGGTGATTTTCCTACTGTAAATTTAGGTGAAGATATTAATATATGTTTAGGAAATGAAACCATTTTAACCGCTGAGGGTTCGGGTGATTTTTTATGGAATACAGGAGAAACTACTTCAAGTATAACTGTCAACCCATCAGAAACTACAATATATTCAGTAATAGCTAGCAGTCCTTGTAGTGCAGATGTTTCTGATGAAATTCAAGTAAATGTTACACCTAGCTTAACTGTTAATGCAGGTGATGACATAACCATTTGTTCAGGTAATGAAATTACTTTAACCGCTGAAGGTAATGGTGGTTTTTTATGGAATACTGGTGAAACTACAGCAAGTATAATAGTTAATCCGGATGATACAACAACGTATACTGTATCTTCTGGTTCAGGAGATTGTATGGTTACGGATGAAGTTATTGTAACAGTTAATCAATTACCTACGCTAATTCTGGGTGATGATGAAAGTATTTGTTATGGAGAAGAAATTGTATTAATAGCTGAAGGGTTTGGTGAATTTTTATGGAGTACAGGAGAAACATCTGATAGAATTAGAGTGAATCCACTAGTAACAACAACATATTCTGTATCAGTTAGTAATTCATGTGGCACATCTGTTACTGATGAAATAACTGTTAATGTTGGCCAACAAATTACTGTTAATGCAGGAGAAGATGAAACTATTTGTACGGGTGAGTCGGTTACCTTGATTGCCGAAGGTAATGGTGACTTTTTATGGAGTACAGGTGAAACTACACCTAGTATTACCGTGAGTCCTAATACTCCCACTTTATACTGGGTTACTTCAACAATAGGTGATTGTTCTTTGTCCGATGATGTTTACGTTTTAGTAGAAAATGCTCCTTCAGTAAGTTTGGGTGAAGATAAAACAATTTGTTCTGGAGACAATATTACATTAGTAGCTGAAGGTATTGGAGATTTTTTATGGAGTACAGGTGAAACTACATCAAGTATTTTGGTTAAACCTAATGAAACTACTACTTATTCTGTAACAGCAAGTAGTAGTTGTAGTGCAAGTGATACTGATGAACTAACAGTATTTGTTAATAATGGAGTTATAGCGAATGCTGGTAACGATATAAGTATTATTCAAGGTGAAAAAATAACTTTAACGGCAAGTGGTGGTAGCTTGTTTTTATGGAATACAGGAGAAACCACGGCAAGTATTGACGTTCAACCTACTGAAACAACTATTTATACAGTTGAAGTTAGTAATGAAGAAGGTAGTTGTATAGATTCTGATGATGTTAAAGTTACAATTGAAAATATTCCGTTGACTATAAATTCTGGAGAACCAGAGATTACTATTTGTCTGGGAGATGAGATTACTTTATTAGGAAGAGGTGGAATAAATTATTTATGGAATACTAAAGATATCTCATCCTCAATTATAGTGAAACCCGAGGAAACTACTACTTATTATGTTTCGGCTTTAATAAATAATGTATTAGAGACAACAGAAGTAACTATAATAGTTGAGGACTGTTCTACATTTAAGAAAGAAGAATTTAATATATATCCTAATCCTTCTAAAGGTTTAGTAAATATTCACTTACCCTCGCAAAAAACAAAATTAAAATTAAGTGTAATATCATTAAAAGGTGAATTGGTGTTAGTTAAAGAGGTTAAAGCTGACAATAACAAAGGTGTTTTTACACAAATAGATCTTTCTAGAATAGCGAGAGGGATGTATTTACTCAATATGTCTAATGATAGTTTTAATGAAACAAAAAAAATAATAATTAACTAATATTTTCGAGAGAAGTATATTATTTAAAATATATAAATTTTTAAAAAAAAACTCTAAAATAATTTTTAGAGTTTTTTATTGCGATTTAGTTTTTAGTTAAATTTTAATGGATATAATTTATATATATATAATTATAAAGATTGAATCAATTATTAAAATAAACTTATATTTGCGGCGTTATAGAAAAGAAAATTAAGTATGTTTACTCCCAAACCTAAGAATTGGTATGCAATTTATACGCGAGCCAAAGCTGAAAAGAAAGTCTATGAGCAATTGCAATGTTCAGGATACGAAGCATATTTACCCCTTATTACTACTCTAAAACAATGGAGCGATAGGAAAAAAAAAGTTAAGATTCCATTAATTTCATCTTATGTTTTTATCAAAATTGAAGAGGAAAAACTAAATCATATTTTATCTGTTTATGGTGTAGTTAGAATATTAAAATATTTAGGAAAAAATGCTATCGTTAAAGATCAGGAAATAGAAGATCTAAAATTGCTTTTAAATAATGATGGTAGTATTCATATAATTGAAGAGAATGACCTTTTGAAAGGAGATGAAATTGAAGTTGTAAAAGGTCCTTTATCTGGATTAAAGGCTTTTGTTGCTAGAGAGAAAAATAAACATAAGATATTTGTAAAAATTAAGGCACTAAATAGTTATATTGGAGCGGAAATCCCCTTAAGTTTTATAAGAAAGATAGAATGTCAAACCGTATAGTAGTTTGACTTAAATATGTAATTTTAATATTAAACATTGACTATGAAGAATTTTGCATTAATTGGAGCAGCAGGATATATTGCCCCAAGACATTTAAAAGCCATTAAAGATACTAATAACAACCTTTTGGCTGCCTTAGATAAGTTTGATTCTGTTGGTATTATGGATAGTTATTTTCCTAATGCTGATTTTTTTGTTGAATTTGAACGATTTGACAGGCATATAGAAAAATTAAAAAGAGAAAAAAACATACATTTAGATTATGTAAGTATTTGTACTCCAAATTATTTACATGATGCACACATAAGATCTGCTTTGAGAAGAGATGCTCACGCTATTTGTGAAAAACCACTTGTTCTAAATCCATGGAATGTTGATGCATTGACAGATGTAGAACAAAGTACTGGTAATAAGGTATATACGATATTACAATTAAGATTGCATCAAAGTATAATAGATTTAAAGAATAAGGTATTAAATGGTCCTAAAGACAAAATTTATGATGTCGACTTGACATATTTAACTTCCAGAGGACATTGGTATTATACTTCATGGAAGGGAGATGTTTCTAAATCTGGTGGAATCGCTTCTAATATAGGTGTTCATTTTTACGATATGCTGTCTTGGATTTTTGGTGATGTTAAAAAAAATATTGTACACAAACATACACATGATAGAGCCGCTGGGTATTTAGAATTTGAAAAAGCAAGAGTACGTTGGTTCTTGTCTATTGATTATAATACAATACCTGAAGATATTAGAAAAAGTGGGCAACGTACCTATAGATCCATAACTGTTAATGGTGAAGAAATCGAATTTAGTGGTGGATTTACTGAACTTCATACTGAAAGTTATAAGGATATTTTAAATGGTAACGGTTTCGGTTTATCAGATGCAAGACAGTCTATTGAAATTGTTCAAAAAATAAGAAATGCTGAAATTTCTCCATTGATTGGAGATTATCATCCTTATGTTAAAATTTCGCAATCAAACCATCCTTTTAACAACGGTCATAGTTAATTAATATTTGTCTATGAGGATTACCAAACTTGACGGATTGCGTGGTATATTTAGTTTAATGATTGTGCCAATACATTACAGTGCTAGTTATTTACCAGGATATATTTCTGGTAACTTTATAATTGATGAATCTTATACTTTTGTTGATTTTTTTTTCGTTTTGAGTGGCTTTGTAATTGCATATAACTATGATGGTATTCGGACGATTAATGATTTTTGGGTATATATGAAAAAGAGGGTAGCAAGACTTTATCCGTTGTTGTTTTTTACAACAACATTAATGTTAAGCTATAGGTTATTTAGATACTTTATCAGCACATACTATACTTCTATGTATAATTTTACAAATGAAGAAACACAACCTATAACTGCTTTACTTCATGATTATCTAGATACAATTTTAATGTCTAATTCTAACCCAATTTTAGGTACAAGTCTAGGGGTTAATTCACCTACTTGGTCTATATCGGCAGAAATGATTTCATATTTGGTTTTTGGGTTGGTTTCAGTATATGCTATTGGAAAAGGTAAAAAAGTATTGCTTTTTTTAGTGATTTTATTTTCGATATTATTTTGTATTTATAAGGGTGAATTGTTCATGACCGGTAATTACGGATTTGTACGAGGTTTAATCTCCTTTAATCTTGGATATTTTGTTTATCTTCTATCCAAAACTAATTTTAAGTTGAATAATAAATTAGAGTTTTTAATTCCAATATTTTTAATCCTTATTTTTTATTTTCTTAACTCTTACCCTGAAGGAAGCCTTGCAAAGAATATGTTTGGATTAATTACTATTCCACTTTTCTTTGCTCTATCTATCCTTACTTTGTTGAAGACAAATGGAGTTCTTAGTGATTTTTTAGATACCAAATTTATGCAATTTCTTGGTCAGACTTCTTATTCTATTTACTTAAACCATTATTTACTAGTTGCATTAATTCCTATGATTCTATTTCAGTTATTGAAACTGCCACAAAGCGATATAACACATATTTTAGTTTTTATTTTTTCTCTTTTAATTGTAGTTTTTTATTCAAAATATACATACAAATATGTAGAACTTAAAGGTGGTAGATACTTAAGAAAAAAAATGTTTAAGAATTAAATTTTTTATGCTCAAATATTAAAAAAGATTGTATTAGTTCAGTCTTTCTTAGTAATACTAAAAATTATTAAAAAACAATTTAAGAAACCTAAAAATAATATGCTTTTTAATTCAATAGATTTTGCAATTTTTTTACCCATAGTTTTTTTGCTCTATTGGTTTGCAACAAACAAGAATTTAAAATTACAAAATTTATTAATAGTATTTGCTAGTTATTTATTTTATGGTTGGTGGGATTGGCGATTTTTATTCTTAATTTTATTTAGTACAATTATCGATTATTCAGTTGGTATTAGATTAAAAAAGAATGAATATAAATCAAAAAGGAAAGGATTACTTTGGACAAGTATTTTAGTCAATCTTGGATTTCTTGGATTTTTTAAATATTATAATTTTTTTCTCGATAGTTTTGTAACAGCATTTTCATTCTTTGGAACAGAAATTCAATTAAATTCTCTAAATATCATTTTGCCAGTAGGTATTAGTTTTTACACTTTTCAAACTTTAAGTTATACAATAGATATTTATAAGGGGAAACTAGAACCAACAAAAGATTTTATTGCATTTTCTGCTTTTGTAAGTTTTTTTCCTCAACTTGTTGCAGGACCAATTGAAAGAGCTACCAATTTACTTCCTCAGTTTTATATAAAACGAAAATTTGAATATGAAAACATTTCTAAGGGTTTAAAAATGATGCTTTGGGGCTTTTTTATGAAATTGGTTGTTGCAGATAGACTTTCTTTATATGTTGAAAGTGTGTACGGAAATATAGATATGCATTCAGGAATTTCATTAATGATGGCTACAGCATTTTTTGCTATTCAAATTTATTGTGACTTTGGTGGTTATTCTTTAATAGCAATTGGTTGTGCAAAATTATTTGGCTTTAGTTTAATGCAAAATTTTAATCGACCTTATTTATCATTATCCTTTAAAGAATTTTGGTCTCGTTGGCATATATCACTATCAACTTGGTTTAGAGATTATCTTTATATTCCACTTGGAGGGAATAGAAAAGGAAAAATTAGAACAAATACCAATCTATTAGTAACTTTTATTGTTAGTGGTCTATGGCATGGTGCAAATTGGACTTTTATTATTTGGGGAGCTTTACATGGTTTATATTTAGTAATTGAGAAAATTTTGGGAAATTTTCGAATACCCAAAATATTGAATATTATTTTTATTTTTAGTTTAACAAACTTTGCATGGATATTTTTTAGAGCATCTTCAGTAGAAGAATCCTTTAAAATAATTCGTTTGATTTTTACATCTTCAAATTTTGACCTCTATATTGGTGATAAGGGGATATTTTCTTTTTCCATTTTAGCATTGCTTATTTTATTTATAAATGATTTTATCTCTGAATATTATCCAAAACTAAAATTATTTGAAAACAAGAGTATTTTCGTTAGGTATTTGTCAATTACATTTATTATTATTTACATTATTGCATTTGGAGTTTTTGACAATAGCCAATTCATTTATTTCCAATTCTAGATAAATATTATATTATGAAAAATTTATTTAAGAAAATATTACTTTTAATAATCATTTTAATAACGATAGATTTTTGTGTAGGACTAATTCTCAACGTAGTTCTGGTAAATTCACCCGATGGAAGGTATTTTAAAGCGGAATATAGCTTAGGAAGAAGTACGGAAGATATAATTGTTTTTGGTAGTTCTAGGGCAGAAACTAATTACGCACCTTACATTTTTGAAGATTCGTTAAAACTTACATGTTGGAATACCGGTAGAGGTGGGCAAACTTTACCTTTTTGGTACGCTATGGAACAAGGTATTTTGTCTAGGTATACTCCAAAGATTGCTATTGTAAATGTTGAGAGAGATTTCTTATCAGATGATTTAAGTTTTTCATATGAACACTCAGGTTTTTTGCGTCCCTTTTACTATAACCACCCAGAAATTAGAACAGTTATTAATAAAATTTCTAAATTCGAAAGACTTTTATTATTATCTAAAACATATGCCTATAATTCAAGTTTTTATTATTTATTTCGTCCTTATTTGATTAAAGGCTTAGATGGTGATCGAGAAGATAATGGTTGGAAAACAAAACATGGTATAATTCAAAAAAGTGAGTCTGAGCCTCAAAAATATAAAACTAACTTTAAATTAAGTCAAAATACGCTAGAATTATTTGAGATATTTATAAATGACCTAACAAATAAAGGTTGTAAAGTCTATGTAGTTGTTTCTCCAAATTATGGCCATTTCGTTGAATCTACAGCAACAATTAATCATATCAAAGCAATGAAGGATATCAAGTTTATTAACTTTAGTAATGATTCTTTATTTATTAGAAATAATGAATATTTTAAAGATAATAATCACCTAAATGTAAATGGAGCTATTGAATTTTCTAAGCATGTGAGCAATGAAATATTGAAGCTAGAAAATAAAGTTTCAACTTTAAAACAAACTAAAAATATTGTACAATAAATTTTGTGTAATTAGTGCTGAATTAACTAAAGTGAAGTTTTTTCATCAAAATAAATTGTTAATTGAATATATTTAATTAAAAACTTTAAACATACTTAAAAATTCAATATTGTATATATTGATTTACTTTAAATATTGATAAAATAGGATTAAGTTATTAAAAATAATTGTTTATAATTATTGGACAATTTCAACGTTAACTATACTGAATATTCTATTTTTACTTTAATTTTCTAGAAGCAAAGGAATATGATTTTTATGTGGTTACATATGAGATTATCGACCTCATAATTTTTAACTTTTTCTCTTTTGTGGGACTTAGAAGGGCGAAGCCGTTTGTTTAGAGCGTTTCTCGCATTAATATTATCATTTAGTATTAATACATAATAGTTTATATTTATTTACAATCTACTAATCAATGAAAAAAATTTTAGTAACAGGTATATCTGGATTCATAGGTAATCATTGTATTCCTTTTTTATTGGAAAGGGGATATGAAGTACATGCCATTAGTCGTACTTCACAAGAAAGTGATAATGTGAAAGTTATTTGGCATTATATTGATCTTTTTAATACAGAAGTAGTAGAAGAAGTTTTTAAGAGAATAAGACCAACTCATTTTTTGCACCTGGCATGGAAAGTAGAAAGTGGTTTAAAATTAGATTCTGATGAAAATGAAAAATGGTATCACCTTAGTAAAAAATTGGTCAGTTATTTTCATGAGAATGGAGGTGAACGGTTAGTTATTACAGGTTCTTGTTTTGAGTATGACCATAGTAATGGTATTATTACAGAAGAATTTACACCATTAAAACCTAATAATGAATACGGTAAAAATAAGAATAAACTATATCAACATTTAAAAAATTTGAAAGAAAATGATGGTATAAGCTATACTTGGGCAAGAATTTTTTTCACTTTTGGGCCTGGTCAAAAAGCACAAAGTTTAGTGCCTTATGTAATATCTAGTTTAATGAATAATAAAGTTGTTGAAACTACAGATGGCAATCAAAAGTATGATTATGTGTATGTTGAAGATGTTGCCTTAGCATTAGTTTTAGTGCTTGAGAGTTCTTATAATGGTGCAGTTAATATTTCATCTGGTAAAACATTAAAGTTAAAAGATCTAATTTCAAAAATTGCAAAAGTATTTGATAAAGAAAATCTTATCAAATTTGGTGAGAGAGAAAGACCAGAGGGTAGCCCCGATTTGGTTTTAGGAATTAATGATGTATTAAAGAGAGAAACGGATTGGGAGGAAAATTATACAATTGACCAAGCAATAGAAAAAACAATAAATTATTTTAAAAAATAAGATGACAGAAAAAGGAATAGTTATTCTTGGAGGTGGAATGGCAGGCTTAGGAGCAGCACATAAACTTAGAGAAAATGGATTAGGTTCTAAAGTTTTTGATAAACAAGCTTATTTTGGAGGCCAAACAGCATCTTTTACTAAAGATGGTTGGACTTTCGATATTGGACCTCATATTTCCTTTTCTAAAGACGAAACCATTAAGGAACTATTAGCAGATGGTGTTGATGGTAAATTTTTAGAAATTAAAGCAGGAGTTAATAATTATTGGCAAGGACATTGGATAAAGCATCCTGCTCAAGTTAACCTTCATGGTTTACCCTCTGATTTAGTGACTACCATTATCATAGAATTTATTGAAGCAAGTAAAAAACAAACTGATAAAAGTAAAATTAAAACCTTTAAAGAATGGTTGTATGCAAGTTTTGGTGAAACATTTGCAGAAACTTTTCCAATGAAATATGGTATTAAATTTCATACAGTTCATGCAGATAAAATGTCTATTGAATGGTTAGGCCCAAGGTTATATCAACCTCAAATGAAGGAGATAATTTATGGAGCTGTAAGCCCTCAAAGTCCTGATGTACATTATATTAGTGATTTTAGATATCCAGAAAATGGTGGTTATGTAAGTTTTTTGAAAAAATTTAAGCAAAAATCAAATATCTCTCTAAGTAGTAAAGTAGTAGCCATTGATCCAGAGGTGAAAAATGTAACTTTCGAAGATGGTAAAATCGTTCGATACGAGCACTTAATTTCGTCCTTACCTTTACCAGTGATCATTCCTATGATTAAAGGAATTCCTGAAAATGTGTTAAAAGCGTCTCAAGAATTAACATGCTCTAACTGTGTATTAGTAAATATTGGTATTGATAGAGCAGATATTTTAGATGCAGTGTGGACTTATTTTTATGATGAAGATATAATTTTTACACGATTAAATTTTCCTCATGTTCAATCGCCAAATAATGTCCCAGAAAACTATGGAAGTATCCAAGCTGAAATTTATTTTTCTGATAAATACAAACCATTAGAGCTAAAACCGGAAGAATTTGTTGATAGAACTATAGCCGATTTAAAAAAATGCGGATTGATAAAAGAAGGAGATAAAATATTGTATAAAGAAACTAGACAAATAGAATATGCAAATGTTATATTCGATTTAGATACCAAAAAGAACACAAAAATTGTTCATGATTATTTAGATGAAATTGGAGTAGAATACTGTGGTAGATATGGTGAATGGGCATATATCTGGACGGATCAATCTTTTAGGAGTGGAATGAATGCCGGTAAAAATATTGTTCGTAGAATTGAAAAAGAAAATAATAAATAAAAAAATAAAATTATGAAAACAGTAATTCTAGCAGGTGGTTTTGGAACCCGTTTAAGTGAGGAAACAGGAGTTAGGCCCAAACCTTTAGTAGAAATAGGAGGTAAACCAATCTTATGGCATATTATGAAGATGTATTCTTCATATGGTTATAATGATTTTATTATTTGCTGCGGATATAAAGGGCATATGATAAAAGAATTTTTCTCAAATTATTATTTGCATTCCTCAGATGTTGTTTATGATTTAAAAAATAATGACACTCAATTAATTAATAACAGTATTGAACCTTGGAAAGTTACTTTAATTGATACAGGAGAAAATACGATGACCGGTGGTAGAATTAAAAGAATCCAAAAATATGTTGGTGATGAACCATTTTTTTTAACTTATGGAGACGGCGTTAGTGATGTTAATTTTAAAGAATTATTACAATTTCATCAAAAACAGAATAATTTAGCCACATTAACAGCTGTACAACAACCTGGGAGGTATGGAGCATTTAATTTGGAACAAAATAATAATAAAATAGCAAATTTTAGAGAAAAACCTAAAGGAGGAACACGTGAAACAGCCTGGATTAATGGAGGTTTTTTTGTTCTAGAACCTGAAATATTTGATTTCATTGATGAAGATGCAACAGTATGGGAAAGAGAACCTATGGAAAATTTAGCAAAGAATAATCAGTTATCTGGTTTTAAGCATGAAGGTTATTGGCAGAGTATGGACTCATTAAGAGATAAAACTGTGTTAGAGGATGAATGGAATCGTGAAAATCCTGCTTGGAAAAATTGGTAAAAATCGAACGACCAATTTTTTTCAAGTAAACAATAATTATGGTTTAAATAATATTTTATAAATGTTAAGAAAAAAATAAGCCAATAAAAAGAATTAAAATTATTATAATGAAAAATAAAATAGTACTTGAAGATTTATCTTATATCTTAGAAAAGTTATCATTAGAAGAAAAAAACAAATTTAATAATGCAACAATTATTGTTACTGGTTGTGGAGGGTTTTTAGGATATTATTTCATGCATTTTTTCTCCCATTATGCCGATGAACTTAAAATTAATAAAATTATAGGCTTAGATAATTTTTTAACAGGTACACGTGATTGGTTAGAAAAGTTAGAAAAAAATAATGATAAAATCATTTTAAAAGAATTTAATGTTATTACGGATAATATATCAGATATTGAAGATACTAAAGATGCCAATTTAATCATTCATGGTGCTTCCATTGCGTCGCCAATTTTTTATAGAATTTATCCTGAAGAAACTATTGATGCTAATATTACAGGTTTGAGAAGAATATTAGATTTTTATAAGAATAAAAATATTGATGGGCTTTTGTTCTTTTCTAGTAGTGAAATATATGGAGACCCTTTTCCTGAGTTCATTCCAACAAGTGAAGATTATAGAGGTAATGTGGCAACGATGGGGCCAAGAGCATGTTATGATGAAGCTAAGAGGTTTGGTGAAACTTTATGTTATATTTTTAACCAAAAATATAACATACCAATTTCAATTGCTAGACCATTCAACAATTACGGACCAGGTATGAATATTAATGATAAAAGATTACCGGCAGATTTTGCTAAAGCAGTTCATGAAGACAGAGATTTGATTATGTATTCTAACGGAAAACCAACTAGAACTTTTTGCTATATAGCAGATGCAATAACCGGTTATCTTAAAGTTTTACTTCATGGAAAATTAGATGTTTTTAATATTGGAATAGATAAACCAGAGGTTTCAGTGGCTGAATTTGCTGAAATGTTTTCAAAGAATGCTAAAGAGATTTATAATTATAAAGGAAAAGTAGTTTTTGAAATACCTGAAGATAAAGAATATATGACCGATAATCCTAATAGAAGATGTCCAAATATTGAAAAAGCACAAAGAATTTTAAATTATAAACCATCAATATATGTTGATGAAGGTATAGGAAGGTATTTACAATTTTTAAAAATTAATAAAGGGAAATTATAATGATTACAATTTTAGGTTTAGGATTTGTTGGTTTAACAACTGGTTTAGGTTTTAGTAAAAAAGGATTCAAAACTTTCGGATTTGATATTAACGAAGATAGGCTTAATATGCTAAAAAAATATGAAATCCCTTTCCATGAACCACATTTGAAAGAGGTATTACAGCAAACTCTAGGCAAATCATTTTTTTTAGATACCCCTTTTGAAGAAGCTATTAAAAATAGTGAAGCTATATTTATTTGTGTTGGTACACCTTCTGCACCAGATGGAAGTGCTGATTTAAAATATATTTTAGCTGCAATAGATCAAATATTAGAGGTTGATGATGATAAATTTAAAGTTATCATTACCAAATCTACCGTTCCACCATCAACAGTATCGAAGAAGGTTATTCCTTATGTTAAAGAAAAAGGATTAATATATAAAAGAGATGTTGGTTTTGCTTCCAATCCGGAATTTTTAAGAGAAGGTTATTGTTGGGAAGATTTCATTGAACCCGATAGAGTAGTGTTAGGTGTGGAAGATGAAAGATCGAAATCGATTTTAGATAAAATTTATAAACCTTTTAATGCTCCTATTCATTACGTATCTTATAATTCGGCAGAATTTATTAAATATCTATCAAATACATTGTTGTCAACGTTGATTAGTTATTCTAATGAAATGTCTATGATTGCTGACAGCATTGGTGATATTGATATTCCAAAAGCTTTTAAAATTCTTCATGAAGATAAAAGATGGCATGGTAGCCCTGCAGGTATGGCAAGTTATGTATTTCCAGGATGTGGATATGGCGGATATTGTTTACCAAAAGATACTGCTGCTTTGAATAGTATTGCTATTGAAAATGGCGTAAATACTCAAGTGCTTAGTGGAAATTTAAAAATTAATGATGATATTAAGGACTTTGTAGTTAAAAAAATTACAAGCAAACTTGATAAATTAGAAAGTATAGGAGTTTTAGGATTATCTTTTAAACCAGAATCTGATGATGTTAGATTAACACCAAGTAAAGATATAATAGAAAAATTAATGAATAACGGTTATAAGAAGATAAATGCATATGACCCTATTGCAAATAACTCATTTAAAGAAAATTATCCTGAATTAAATGTTAACTATTGTAATAACTTACAGTCCGTTTTAGAATTGTCCGATAATATTGTCATTCTTACTTCATGGAAAGAATTCAAGGAAAATAAAGAGCTAATTTCAAAGAAAAACGTATTTGATTTTAGATATATATATTAATCAATTAATGGTCAATTATGGATAAAATAGAAACTTCAATCCCCGGATGTTTCGAATTGCAACCTAGAATTTTTAAAGATTCAAGAGGTAAATTAATTAAAACCTTTCATAAAGATTCTTTTGCAGCATTGGATTTAGAAACTGATTTTAAAGAAGAGTATTATTCTGTATCAAAAAAAGGAGTGTTGAGAGGGTTACATTTTCAATTGCCGCCTGCTGACCATGTAAAATGTGTTACTTGCATATCGGGTAAAATATTTGATGTGGTAGTAGATTTGAGAAAAGATTCTCCGACATACAAACAACATTTCAGCATAGAATTAGATGATGAAAAAGGTAATATGTTATACATACCTAGGGGTTTAGCACATGGTTTTTATGTATTAAGCGAAAAAGCCATTTTTCTAAACCGTACTACAACAGTTTACGAACCTAGTTGTGATACCGGTATTAAATGGGATTCATGTAATATTTCATGGCCAATAGAAAATCCAATTTTGTCGATAAAAGATCAACAAATGATAGAACTTTCTAATTTTAAAAGCCCGTTTTAAAATTAAAAAATAAAAGTCTTTAGCTAAAATTTTATTTTGAGTCGTTATTATTCTATACCAAATAAGTATAATCGTTTCATACTGTTGATTCTGATGGTTTCACCTTTTGTGGGGTTTATTTTATTGAGGTTTTCAGATATAGATTTTAATAAATTTTTTACAGCTCTTACCTATATTGGTGTCATATTAATTTTATTTTTTGCAACTAAAAATAACCCTATAAGATTTCCCAAATATCTTTGGTTTTATTTATTGTTTATTTTATATATCTATTATTCTGCATTTGTTCAGCTTGAAGGGGAGTTTAAGTTAATTTATCTCGTATATAATTATGCCGGTGCATTTAATGTGTTATTTATAGTTGAAAATATACAAATAGATAAAAAATATTATGATTTCCTTTTTAAATTGAGTAAAAAAATTCTAATTATAGCAATAATTGTAATTATAATTCAACAAGTTTTTAATTCAAATTTCTTTGTAAGAACGGATTGGATTACAGATTCAAATGTTGCTGGTAATGAAGATCGATTGCATTCAATATATTCTTGGGTTACAATATTAGGAGCTGGTTTGTGTTTTGTCCCAGTGCTATTAATCGTAGTTGAAAGAGTAGACAAACAGAATAAAACTAACAAAGTTTTACTATGGATATTTTTAGCTATTTTATTTGCCATCTTATCTAGGGCTAGATGGGTAATGGTTAATACCTTATTACTTTTTGTAGTGATAGTAATTTCGAAAAAAAATATTTTTCAGAGTGCTCTAAAATATCTATTTATAATGCCAATAATACTTATACTTTCCTATATTGCTTTTGATGGTGTTGGCATCAATGTAAAAGGAATAGTTGAAGATAGGATTTTAGAAAGTAACGCTAAATCAAGTCATCAATCTGCAACTACTCGACTTTTAGCATTTACTGTTTTTAACAAGTTTTATTGGAAAAATGCGATTTTTGGAGTTGGAGATAGGAAATATGGAATGGGTGCTAGTGGAAAACATAATTATGAATTATCAAAAGCATTGGGGGGAAGCTCCTCTCAAATACATGTTGGTTATTTATCACTTTTCTATTTGTATGGTGCCATTGGAGGCATATTTTTCCTCCTATTCTTGTTTTATTTGTTGAAGACATTATATCATAATGCAAAGAAAACTAAATTATGGGCTCCATTTTTTGGCATCATATGCTTTGTTCTTGCCAATTTTACTTTGGTTGCTTTTTCTTTTTTAGAGATAGGGTTAATCTTTTCAGTATTGAGTTCCAAATATTTTGTTCAACAAAATGATAAACGCATATTGTTAAATAAACGATTAAAATGATAAAAGCAATCCTAGATAAAGTAAAATCCTTTTTTCAAGGTCATGAAAGATCAATAAAGGCTAAGAAAAATATTATAGCCTCTTTCGTAATTAAAGGTATGAGTATGATTGTTGGGTTTTTGATGGTCAGGATAACTCTATTTTATTTAGATGAAACAGCCTACGGAATATGGCTCACCTTAACTGCCTTTTATGCATGGTTTACGTTTTTTGAGGTAGGTCTAGGTAATGGATTAAAAAATAAGTTAGCCGAGGCGTTGGCTGTAAAGGATTATGATTTAGGAAAGGCCTATGTAAGTACTACTTATGCAATTTTAAGTGCTATTGTCTGCGTTATCGCATTAGTATTTTTCATTGGTAATAATTTTATTGATTGGACTGTAATTTTGAATACCGATAAAGAATTAGGAAGCCAACTTACATATTTGTCATTTATAGTATTCGGTTTTTTCTTTTTAAGGTTTATTATGCAATTAATAACCATAGTATTATTTGCGGATCAGCGACCTGCAATGGCAAATGCTTTCGGTCCAATTGGTAATCTAATTACCCTTATTTTAATTTATATTTTAACATTAACTACCGAAGGTTCACTTATTTATTTAGGATGGGTTTTAAGTGTCATTCCTGTCTTGGTGTTAGTTATTGTAACTATATATTTTTACACTAATGACTATAAACATATTGCTCCATCTTTAAAATTTGTAAAAATGGAGTATGCCAAAGATTTGTTGAATTTAGGTCTTAAGTTTTTCCTAATCCAAATTGTTGGGTTAATTGTATATCAGTCATCAAATATTATAATCGCACAATATTTTGGACCTGCAGAAGTCACTGTATATAATATAGCATATAAATATTTTTCAATTATAATGATGGTTTTTACAATAATAATCTCTCCTTTTTGGTCTGCATATACTGAAGCTTGGGTTACCAAAGATGTTATTTGGATTAAAAATACAGTTAAAAAATTGTTGTTGATTTGGTTATCTTTAAGTGTGGTAGGTGTAATCATGTTAATCTTTGCTCAACAATTTTATCATTTATGGATTGAAGATAAAGTTCATATTCCTTTTAAATTATCACTTACCCTATTGATTTATTTCATAACGTTTACATTTGGAGGTGTTTTTGTAATGTTTATGAATGGAATAGGAAAGATTAAATTACAAATGTATTCTTCTTTTTTTACCGTAGTAATATTTATTTCATCAGCGTTAATTTTAATAGAATATTTTGAAATGGGTATTATTGGCCTTGTTCTAGCATCAATATTTAGTAATTTTTATGGTATTATTTTAGCACCAATTCAGTATAATAAGTTAATAAAATTTAAAGCCAAAGGAATATGGAATCAATAAAGAAAGTTCTGATTTTATCCACTTCTCACCCTTATAGAACTTCTGGAATTGTTGCCCATGATATATTTAAAGGATTTAAGCAAAATGGATACCAGACAAAATTGGTAGTTGAAAATTTTGATAAATACGAGGATGGAATTGTCAGTGTTCATTACTATTATGAAATTCTATTAAAAAAAATAAAGAATAGGATAAGAAAATTATATTTTAAAATATTCAATATAAAATATCCTATTGATACTTTAAGAGATTACCATTTTGATGGTTTTATAGAAAGAAAACGTAAATATGCTACAAAGAGAATATTAAATAAAGTGGGATTTAAACCAGATGTTATAGTAATAATTTTTTCTCAAAATTTTATTTCTTTTAAAAATTTAAAGGAACTTCAGGCTGCTACCAATGCTCCAATTATTTGGCAATTTGCCGATATGTTTCCTTTTACAGGAGGTTGCCATTACGCATGGGATTGTAACGGTTATAAAAATCTGTGTGAAAATTGTCCTGGAATTTTAGAAAATTTTGATAAAAACAGAACTCATATTGAATTATTAGAAAAAATAGAATATGCAAAAGATCTAAATATTATTCCAGTAATAGGTTCTGATTGGTTAATAGATAGAGCTAAATTAAGTACTTTATTCAAAAATGCAGAAATAAAAAAAATATATCTATCTCTAGACACCAATTTTTTTAAGCCATATGATGATATAGTTCGGCAAAAAATTAGAGAGAAATACAATATAAATCGTGATGACCATGTTATTTTAATTATGGCTACATATCTGTCTCATAAACGAAAAGGTATCGATTTAATTCTTGAAGCTTTTTCTTCAATTAATGAAGAATTTATTAAAAATAAAAATTGTCATTTAGTAGTAGTAGGTGCTGAGTTTGATAGTGTAAAAAAAATGATTCCATCATATTTGCCACATACACATATTGATAGCATAGATAGAGATTTATTACCTGAAATATATAATATGTCAGATTTATTTGTTTCTGCATCTTTACAAGAGGTAGGGCCATATACTTTAACCGAAGCTTTATTGTGCTCAGTACCAGTTGTTTCCTTAGATCATGGATATGCCAATGAATTTGTAATAAATAATGAGACTGGAATATTGGTAAAAGATGATTTGCCTAGTTCAATAGCAAAAGGAATTACTGAAATGATTGAAGTTGAAAATCAAGATTTAATAAAGATTAAAGGCAATTGTAGAAGTAGAACTGCCAAAATTGTTTCAAAAAACAAACAAATTGAAGAATATATTAAATTAATAAATAACCTTAATTATGAAGTTAGATAAACCAATATATGTAACGCAACCTTCACTACCTAATTTGGATGAATTTATGCCATATTTAAAGGAAATATGGGAAAGTAAAATTCTAACTAATAATGGACAATTTCATCAAACCTTAGAGTTAGAATTAGCGAAGTTCTTAGGGGTTAAATATGTATCTTTATTTGCAAATGCCACTTTAGCATTATTAACTGCCATGCAAGCATTGAGAATAAAAGGAGAAGTAATAACAACACCTTATACTTTTGTTGCAACTGCTAATTCACTAATCTGGAATAATTTAAAGCCTGTATTTGTTGATATTGATCCAGATACATGTAATCTTGATGTAAATAAGGTAGAAGATGCAATTACGTCTAATACCACTGCAATTTTGCCAGTACATGTTTACGGAAACCCTTGTGAAGTTGACAAAATTCAGGAATTAGCGGATATATATAACCTAAAAGTTATTTATGACGCTGCCCATGCTTTTGGAGTGAATTTTAATGGTACATCTTTATTAAATTATGGAGATTTATCTATTCTAAGTTTTCATGCAACTAAGGTTTTTAACACCATGGAAGGAGGTGCAATTATTTCTCATGATGAAAAGACTAAAAAACGTATCGATTATTTGAAAAATTTTGGATTTAAGGATGAGGTCACTGTAATTGCGGCAGGAATAAATTCTAAAATGAATGAAATGCAGGCAGCCTTTGGATTATTACAACTCAAAGACATTAGAAATAATATTTTACGAAGAAAGGAAATTGCAACTGTTTACTATAAAGAATTAACACAAATAAAAGGAATAAATGTATTACCTATTGTAAAAGGTGTACAGGATTTTAATTACTCCTATTTTCCAATCTTTATTGAAAAAGATTATGGTAAAAGTAGAGATGAAATCTATGATATTTTAAAAAGTAATAATATATTTGGAAGACGTTATTTCTATCCATTAATCACGCATTTTCCAATTTATAAAAGGAATGATTCGGCAGCTCCTTCTAATTTAAAAGTAGCCGAAAGTGTTGCGGACAAGGTAATCTGTTTACCAATTTATCCAAATTTGAGTAAAGAAAATGTCCATAAAATAATAGATATTCTAAAATTGTAGAAATGGGGAATTCTTTTTATACAAATAATGAATTATATAAATTAGGTTTTAAAAAAATTGGTAAAAACTGTTTAATCAGTCGTTTTGCTAAATTTTATGGAATCGAAAAAATGGAGATTGGGGATAAGGTAAGAATTGATGATTTTTGTATTTTGAGTGGAAATATTAAATTAGGTTCATTTATTCATATTTCTGCATTTAGTGCGTTGTACGGAGTAAATGGAATTGAAGTTGACGATTTTTCTGGATTATCACCAAGATCAACAATTTTCAGTGCCATGGATGATTTTTCGGGTAACTTTTTAATCAATCCTATGGTCGATGAACAATATACTAATGTCATTGGAGGTAAAGTAAAGATTGAAAAATATGTACAATTAGGGGCAAACACCACCGTTTTTCCAAACCTTAGAATAGGTCAAGGGGTTGTTACTGGGGCATTTACTCTAGTTAAATCTGATTTAAAAGATTGGAATATTTTTGTTGGAATTCCCGCTAAAGCTATAAAAAAAAGAGAAAAAGAATTACTTAAGTTTGTAGATAATATACTTTAAATTAAAAAAATACGTTTATTTTTGCAACTTTTATTTCTTGACAAATAATTAAACTATTTCAGTAAATTTATAGAATTATTATATAATATAAAATCAAATCGTAAAAAATAATAACCAAAAAAAAAGAAAATGAGAATTTTAGTAACAGGATCAAAAGGTGTAGTAGGACAGAAATTAGTTAAAGATTTACAAGCCAGAGGAAACTCAGTATTCGGTGTTGATATCCAACATCACCCAGGTGAAGTAGGTTATATTCAAAATATGAGTAATGAAGAATGGACCTATTCAAGATGTGATATTGGAGAATATAGACAAATTGAAAGAATAATTGATAAGGCTGGTCCTTTTGACTTAGTATATAATTGTGCGGCTGAATTTGGAAGATGGAACGGTGAAGATTATTTTGAGCAAATGTGGAAATCTAATTTAATTGGATTGAAAAATATTATTCGATTGCAAGAAGAGCATAAATTTAAATTGGTACATTTCTCAAGTTCTGAAGTATATGGAGATTATGAAGATGAAATGTTTGAAGATGTTATGGATAAACATGAAATTAAACAGATGAATGATTATGCTATTTCTAAATGGGCGAATGAAATGCAATTGGCAAATTCTAGACAAGTTTTTAATACTGAAACTGTTGTAGTTCGTTTATTCAATACCTATGGTGATGGTGAGTATTATCACCCATATAGATCAGTAAATTGTAAATTTTGCTACCATGCTTTACATAATTTACCTATTACAGTTTATAAAGGGTATTATAGATCTAGTACTTATATTGATGATTGTGTTAGAACTATTGCAAATATTAGTGAAAATTTTATTTCAGGTAGAACATATAATATAGGTAGTAATCAATTTCATGATATTGAAACTTTGGCAAAAACAATTTGGGATTATACAGGAGCCTCAGAAGATTTAATAGAGTTTAAAGAGGCTGAAATGTTGACTACAAAAATTAAAAAAGTTAACAATGAACTTTCTGTAAAAGAATTAGATCATAAAGAATCTATTTCTCTTGAATCTGGCGTTCAAAAGACTATCGATTGGATGATAGATTATTATAGACTAGATAGAAAAAAATAGTAATTTATAATTTGCAAGTAGTTTACTAAAAGAACTACTTGCAATTTTTTTTCCATTGACGTTTTAACACTTTTTTGTTATAGATAGTCTAAAGTTTTAAATATTTTTTACTGCATCCTTTTAGATTCATCAAAATATTGGATTACAATCCCAAAATATAACAATTAGCATTTTGAATCTTTATAATTACTAAATGTTATTTAACTCTATCCAATTTATTTATTTTTTTCCTATAGTATTATTACTATATTTTTCATGTCCATATAAATGGAGATGGTTAATTTTATTGATTTCTAGTTATTATTTTTATATGAGCTGGAATATCGATTATGTTTTTTTAATACTTTTCACAACTATAATTTCCTATGTGTCAGCTATTAAAATAGAAGAATCGGAATCAAAAAAAGAGAAAAAAATATATTTAGCCATTTCTGTAATTGCTAGTTTAGGCGTCTTGTTCTTTTATAAGTATTTTAACTTTTTTGGTACATCTTTGAATACTATTTTTGGTGGTTTCAACATTAATACTCAAATTCCTTATTTAAAATTATTATTACCCGTTGGTATATCATTTTATACTTTTCAAACACTCAGTTATACTATAGATGTTTATAGAGGTGATATAACTACAGAAAAACATTTTGGAATTTATGCATTATATGTGTCGTTTTTTCCACAATTAGTGGCAGGTCCTATTGAAAGAAGTACTCGCCTCTTACCTCAATTTAGAGTTCGACATCAGTTAAAGTTAGAAAATATAATAAAAGGGTTAAAATGGATGATCTTAGGGTTTTTTATGAAACTTGTAATAGCCGATAGATTATCATTATATGTCGATTCTGTGTTTAATAATGTTTATCAACATTCTGGATCAACATTTATAATAGCAACTTTTCTGTTTGCTTTTCAAATATTTGGGGATTTTGCGGGATATTCGAGTATAGCAATTGGTACAGCAAGAATTATGGGGTTTGATTTGATGACAAATTTTAAAAGACCTTATTTTGCAACCTCAATCAGTGATTTTTGGCATAGATGGCACATTTCTTTATCAACTTGGTTTAGAGATTATTTCTATATACCCATGGGTGGGAGTAGAGTTGGAGTTTCTAGATGGTATTTAAACTTATTTTTAACCTTTTTGGTAAGTGGTCTATGGCATGGTGCAAATTGGACTTTTGTTATTTGGGGAGCGCTACATGGTATATTTATAGTAGTTGAAAACTTATTTAAATTACAAGTCAAAAGTAATACAAAAATTTCCAAATTGAATAGGGTTTTTAGGACTATAGTTGTTTTTATATTAGTAGATTTTGCCTGGATATTTTTTAGAGCTAACAACGTTACTGAAGCGTTCTATGTTGTTACTCATATTTTTAATTTTACAGGAGAAGTGTTTTATGATTATAAAATTTTCTTCTATGCAGGTCTTGGTCTATTGGTGTTAATTATAAATGATCTAATTGTAGAAAATAATAAAAATTCAATAATAGAGAATTCTAAATTAAATTATACATCAATTATATATTTTGTTTTTTTAGTTTGTTTGATATTATTTACGGGAGTATTTAATGGCGGACAATTTATTTATTTTCAATTCTAATGAAAAAATCACATATAAAAAATATCATTTTATTTCTGGCTTTAATTGTCGGTATTGATTTTGGCTTAGGTAAAATAATAAGTAATAATTTTTATACTTTAAATTATGGAGATTATAGTATTATCAATAAAAGTCTTAAATCTGATACAGAAGTTTTAGTTTTAGGCAGCTCTAGGGCCTTACACCACTATAATCCCAATATTATATCAAAATCTCTTAATTTATCTTGCTATAATGCGGGTTTTGGTGGTTACGGTGTTTTTTTAAATTATGCTATACTTTATGAAAAGATAAAAGTTAATTCTCCAAAAATTGTAATTATTGATTTGTCTCCTAATATAATTGTTGATAAAAATGCATATTCAAAGTTAAACTTATTACTTCCGTATTACAAAAAAAATTCATCATTTAAAGAAATAATTCAGTTGAATCCCAAATTTTCTAAATTAGAATTAGTTTCAAATTTATACATTTACAATTCTACTTTATATGATTTTACAAGAAGTTATTTTACAGAAAACAATGATAATAACTTAGGATTTTTCCCATTAAAAGGTAAAATAAACAAGGGAGATTATTCACCATTTTTTTTAGAAAAAGAAAATATGGATGAAAATAATATAGATTATATGAATAAAATTATTAATCTCTGTAAACAAAATAATATTAGATTAGTTGGTGTTGTTTCACCAACTTATGAAAAATTTGACAAGGAAAATAAAATTATCAGCAGTTTAGCATCTATTTTCAAGAATAATAGTTTTGAATTCTATAATTATTCTAACTATTCAAAATTTTATCAAAAACCTGAATATTTTAAAGATCAGTTACATTTAAATGAATTTGGAGCTACTATTTTTTCCACAAACATGGCAGAGGTAATTAAAAATAAATAGCATAAATTATTAATAGATATATTAATAAATCTACTAAAATCAAGAGTTTATGAAAGTTGAAAAGGTTATTATATTTACAGATGGATCATTTCCCAATGGAATGGCTGTAACCAATAGAACGATTTCCTACGGTAAAGGATTTAATCATAATGGTGTTACTGCAGAGGTGATATGCTTAAGAAGAGAGGAAACAAAAGATAATATAAAGAATACTGAAGTAAAAGGAGTTTTTGAAGGTATAAAGTTTAAATACTTGACTAGTAGTACTATAAAATCAAGATATTTTATACTTAGAAGAATTCAGAATTTTAATACCTATATATACTTATTTTTATTTAGTTTAAAAAAACTCAATAATTCAACTATATCTATTTATTATTCAGACCATACAGTTCCTGCAATTATCTTATGGCTTGTAATAAAAATAAAAGGAGGTAAGTTGTTAAAGGAAGAAAGTGAACACCCGTCAGTTTATTTTGAAGGTAAAAATTTAGTTGCAAAATTTTTATTAAAAAACGTCCATTATAAACTATTTGATGCGTATTTATTGATGACTAAGAATTTAATTTCATATTTCAATTCTGTATCAAAAACTCCTGTAATTCATGTTCCTATGACTGTTGATCTAAATAGATTTGATCCAAATTTAAAAAATCATCATAAAACAATAAATAAAATTTTATATACTGGCCAATTAGATGATTATAAAGATGGTGTAGATATTCTATTAAAGGCATTTGCAAGTATTGTTAAAAATCATAGAGATTATCATTTATACCTTTATGGCTCTGCAAATTCTGACCAAAAGTTACAAGAGTATCATAAAATGGTTAAACGGTTAGGAATTGATGAATTTGTGCACTTTGAAGGTTTAGTTAATAGAGAAGTTATTACTGAGAAAGTATTAAATGCCAAAATATTGGTACTCCCTAGGCCAGACAGTATTCAGGCTCAAAATGGATTTCCAACAAAATTAGGTGAATATTTAGCTTCTGGAAATCCAACTTTAGTAACCAGCGTGGGTGAAATACCAAATTATTTAACAGATAGAGAAAATACTTTTATGGCAACTCCTGGAGATGTTAAAAGTTTGGAAAATAAATTATTCGAAATCATAGAAGATTATGAATTTGCAAAAGAGGTTGGTTTAAAAGGAAGAAAAACGGCAGAAATCCATTTTAACAATATTCATCAAACAAAAAGTATTATTAATTATTTTGAGTAATTCATTTAAACTATGTGCGGAATAGCAGGTAAAATTTTTTTTGATCAAGGTAGAGCGGTTTCTTTAAGCGAATTAAAGAGTATGTCCGATGTAATTGAACATCGTGGACCTGATGATGAAGGACATTATTTAAACAATAATGTTGGACTTGGTTTTAGAAGACTAAGTATTATAGATTTACATACAGGGCATCAACCGTTATCCAATCATAATGACACTATTTGGATTACTTTTAATGGTGAAATTTATAATTTTAAAGAACAACGTGCTGCTTTAGAGAAAAAAGGTTATCAGTTCAAAACTAATACAGATACGGAGGTTATTGTTAATTTATATCAAGAATATGGTGAAAATTGTGTCGATTATTTGAGAGGAATGTTTGCCTTTGTAATTTGGGATGATAATAAAAAACAACTTTTTGGAGCTAGAGATAGATTTGGAATTAAACCATTTCATTATTATATAGATAATGAAAAATTTGTTTGGGGATCAGAGATAAAATCTATTAAGGCTTCTGAAGGTATAAAAACGGATATTAGCTTAGAATCGTTAGATTATTATTTTGCCTATGGTTATACTCCTAGAACTAAATCTATTTATAGACAAATTGAAAAATTAAAACCTGGACATTCATTTGTCTTTAAACCATTTAACAAAGATAAATTAATCATAAAAAAGTATTGGGAGGTACAATATACACCAGATTATTCAAAATCAGAAAGTTATTGGAAAGAAGCCTTGTATGATTCACTAAACGATGCTGTGAAAATGAGAATGATAAGTGATGTACCTTTAGGTGCGTTTTTGAGTGGAGGTGTAGACTCAAGTACTGTAGTTGCATTAATGGCATTAAACTCTGATCAACCCATAAAAACATTTTCTATTGGCTTTAAAGAAGAAAAGTACAATGAATTAAAATATGCTAAATTAATAGCCGATACCTATAAGACTGATCATCATGAATTTATTGTTGAACCTCAATCCATTGAATTATTACCCGATTTAGTAAAAGCTTACGATGAACCATTTGCAGATAGTTCTGCGATACCAACTTATTATGTTTCAAAATATACAAGAGACTATGTTACTGTAGCTCTTTCAGGTGATGGAGGAGATGAACTTTTTGCAGGATATGGTTCTTATGACAAGATGATGATGTTGAATAGAAAGAAACATTATCCTAAAAGTCTGTTCTCAGTCGTTAATAGTATATTACCTGATCATATGTTTGGTAAAGGCATGAGTTATTATCTTTCTAAAAATAAGGCCACTATTGGAGCCTATTTTTGCCTGTGGAAGGATTATGAAAGGCGAAAAGTTTTTTTACCTGAAATTAAATCAAAATTAGAAGATAATTATTCTGAAAACATCAAGATTGGACTAATTAATGAAGCTTCTGGCGATTTTTTGACAAAAATGCAGCAACTTGATATGCAAACCTATATGGTTGATGATATTTTGACAAAGGTTGATAGAGCATCTATGATGACATCTTTAGAGGCGAGAGTTCCTATATTAGATCATAAGTTTGCAGAATTAAGTTTTACCATTCCTTCTAAGTTCAAGATGAAGGGAAATACTAAAAAATATATATTAAAAGAAGCTTTTTCAAAAATTTTACCACCTGAAATTATATCGCATAAAAAACAAGGATTTGCTGTTCCATTAAGTATTTGGTTTAAAGGTAATTTAAGAGACTATGCTAATGACTCATTAAGAAATAGTAAGCATTTATATAATTTTCTAGAAAAAAAACATGTAGAAAAAATACTTAATAACCACCAAAAAGGAATGCGTGATTATAGTGAAAAAATATGGACAATGCTTTTTTTAAATGAGTGGTTAAATCAGAATAGTTAACAGTCAATCTGTAATTCATCAAATCCAATATAAAAAATAAGTGAATAAGATTATATTTAAAATATTAAGATTTTCAGGATTGCCCTGGTTGTTTAGGCACTTTATTCAAAATGATAAAGTAACTATTCTTATGTTTCATGAAATTGACCCAAAAACAGCGGTACAATCCTTTACTTATTTACAAAAAAAATACAATATCATTACATTAGATAACTTTATAAATGCTTGCAAAACTAAAGATAATACAAATATTCCTAAAAAGGCATTAATAATAACTTTTGATGATGGACTAGTTAGCAATTATAAACTGTTACCGATCATAAAAAAATACAATATTCCTGTTACCTTGTTTTTATGTGCATCAATAATCAATACCTCAAGGCATTTTTGGTATAAGCATAAAGGATTGACACAGCCATTGTCTGCTTATAAATTAATGTCAAATCAAAAAAGATTGCAAGCTTTGAGTAAAGATGGGTTTATTCAAGATAAGGAATATGATAATTTTCAAGCTTTGTCAAAATCACAAATAATTGAAATGTCTGAACATTTTAATATGCAAGCCCATACTAAATTCCATCCATGTCTACCGATGTGTGATGACGAAGAGGCCAAAGAAGAAATTTTAGGTTCTAAACAAATGCTTGAAAATGAGTATGGTTTTGTTATAAATGCCATCGCCTATCCTAATGGAGATTATTCAGATAGAGATGTAAAATTAACTAAAGAAGCTGATTATAGTTGTGCTGTTACAGTTGATGGTGGTTTTAACAATATAAATTCTGACCTGTTTAGATTAAAAAGATTAAGTACAAACGATACTGGGAATTTAGATGAGTTAGTTGTTAAATCTTGTGGAGTGTGGTCTTTTTTAAGAAATAAATTATAGTCTCTAAAAATTAAAATCATTAAATGAAGATATTATATATAATAGAATCGTTAACTCACGGAGGTAAAGAAAGGCGTTTGGTTTCACTAATAAAAGAATTTAAGGAAAGAGATAATGTTCAAATTGAAATTATTATTCTTTCAACGGATATACATTATAAGGAAATTTTTGATTTCAACATAAAAATACATTTATTAAAAAGAAATATTAAAAAGGACTTGGGAATTTTTTCAAAATTTAATCGAATTTTAAAAAAATTTAATCCAGATATAGTCCACTGTTGGGATAATATTGCAGCTTTTCATTTCGGTCCTATTTGCAAAATAAAGAGAATTCCTTTTGTAAATTCAATGATTTCTACAGCTCCTCCGAAAAAATTACTAAAAACTTTTTCAAAAAGATTTATACTTAATGCTGTTTCCTATCCGTTTAGTGATGTTATTTTGGCCAATTGCAATGCTGGTTTAGATTCGTTTAGAGTGCCTAAAAATAAAGGAAAATGTATTTATAACGGTTTTGATCTTGGCAGAAATAAAGTAAATTTATCTCCAAAAGAAATTCGTGAAAAATTCAACATAAAAACAAAATATGTGGTAGGAATGACTGGAGGTTTTTACATTAGAAAGGACTACCAATCTTTTGTTAATGGAGCTAATCTCGTATTAAAAAATAGAAATGATGTTACTTTTGTTGCAGTTGGAGATGGTCCAAATTTAGAAAAAATTAAGAAATTTGTTAAAAGTGACAACAAAGAAAATTTTAAATTCGTAGGTAAGCAACTAGATGTTGATTCTATAGTAAACATCTTTGATGTTGGTATATTGACAAGTAATATGGACTATCATGGTGAAGGAATTTCTAACTCTCTAATGGAATTTATGTTTTTTAGTAAACCTACCATAGCAACTGATGGAGGAGGTACAAGTGAATTGATAATTAATAATGAAACAGGATTTCTAATTGAACCGAAAAGTGAAGACCAGCTTGCCGAAAAAATAGAATATTTATTAGAAAACCAAGAACGAGCTCTCCAGATGGGGAAAAAAGGTAGAGAGAGAATTGAGACTCACTTTTCTATTGATCGTATGATTGAAGAATTTTTTCAGCTTTACACAGAGTTATTAAAATTAAAAAGAAAATAGTCGTCCTAAATAATGTAAATAAAGTCATCAAGCTAGATTTTAGAGTGTTAATAAATAAATAATAAGAATGTGAATTTTATTTTAGAATTCTCTTAAATATTTCGAAATTTGATATAAAAGAATGAACGGTCTCAATTTATAATCAATATTCTACAATTTAGTATCAAGTTTTTCGTTGATATTTAACTAGATGTTGAAAAAGATAAGCCAAAAAATTGCTAAATATGAAAAATAAATCTTATTCAAAAACATCAGGACTTTTGAGTGATGAAAAATCAACTCAAAGCAATACAACAAATCAACATTTGTTAAATCTAAGAAAAGAAACGATATCTGATTTAACTAATAAAATGCCTGATGCCATGGAACAAACCTTTTTTACAATTTTCACACCTATATTTAATAGGAAACACACTATCCATAGAGTTTGGGAGAGTTTAATAGCTCAAACAAATAAAAACTTTGAATGGATACTTATTGATAATGGTTCTAAAGATGGCATTGAAACCTTATTAGAAGAATACAAATCAAAGGCTGATTTTCCAGTAACCATTATATATCAAGAGAATTTAGGTAAATATAAAGCATTTAATAGAGTTGTTCATTTGGCGAAAGGAGAATTGTTATTTCCGGCAGATTCTGATGACACTTTTGAACCTAACCTCATTGAAAGAATGAGTGAAGTTTGGGCTAAATATAAAGCTGATGATGTTTCTGGAATAACTATGTTATGTAAAGATGAAGAAGGAGGGATAGTAGGTGATGAGTTTCCTTTTGCAGAAGGTGTTTCTACATATAAAGATATTCTTTATAAGCATAACGTAAAAGGAGAGAAGTGGGGATGTATTCGAGTAGACATTCTGAAACAATATCCTTTCCCAACCAATTTTAATGTAAAGTATTTTCCTGATGCCTATGTATGGGATCAAATAGGTTTAAAATATAAAACTGTTTTTATAAATGAACCCTTAAGAGTTTATTTTCAAGATGCTGGTAACCAGATTATGAAAGAGAAAAATGTATCTGTAGATTTTATGAAAATGAAAAACTTCTATACGCTTTGGAAAATAAATTTTGTTTTTCCGAAAATTTCAGAATATCTTTCAACAAAAGATTTTTTTCAAATGTACGTATTTCTTTGGATTTCAGCATTTAGAGGTAAAATTCCTGTATCTGAAGTTCTAAAAAAATTAGAAAGAAATGGCAGTAAAATTATAGCTTCACTTGTTTTACCTCTATCATATTTTATTCATAAATTTAACTTAAAATTAGATTTTCTTAAATAGAAATCATGCAAGAATGAATTATAGTTTTAGTCTAAAACTCAATACATTTTTTAATTTAGTTTTATCGAATTAAGATTGATATTAACTTTTTATCTTATTAATTTAGACATTAATCTTTGATTAAACCTTATCAAAGGGTATATATTTTTTACCTATAATGAAATTACTTAAAAACAAAGAATTAGTAAAAGAGAAATGGCTTTTATTATTAGATAAAAGTGAATTTTCTAACCCATTTCAGAGTCCCCAATATTACGATTTATTCAATTCTGTTGATGGTTATTCCGCTGATGTTTTCGCTATAGAAAAGGAGGGCATCTATGTTTCTTTAATGGTTGTTTCCATCCATAAAGAAAAAGGAATAAAAGGGTTTTTTTCAATAAGAGGAATTGTGTTTGGAGGCCCTTTAATTCTTGGAAATCAAGCTGAATATTTGGAACATTTACTTACAAACGTAAAAGTGTTTTATAAATCAAAATTGATATATCTTGAAATTAGAAACCATTTTGATTATAGTACATTCTTTAACACATTTTTGAAAAGTAATTATACATATTCAGAACACCTAAACGTACAGTTAAACATTGAAAATCTAAATGTGGAATCAGCCTTATTGGGTATGAATTCAACTAAAAGACGCCAAATTAGGATGTCTTATAAAGAAGGAGCTGTTGCCAGAGAAGCAGAAAGTGAAATGGAAGTAGCTCAATTATTTGAAATATTAAAGACAATGTATGAAGAACGAGTAAAACTTCCAATTTTACCTTACGAGCTATTTTTAAATCTTTATAAAAGTGACATTGGAAAAGTCTTTGTGGCTTTACATGATAATAAAATTATTGGAGGTGCATTTTGTATCTATTATCCTAATACCTCTATAAATACATTTTATTATACTGATATAAGAAATTACCATAAGAAAATTTATCCATCGCATATCGCATTAAAAGAAGCTATAGATTTTGGAATCAATAACAAATTGAAAATGGTTGATTTTATGGGAGCAGGAAAACCTAATACAGAATATGGGGTTAGAGATTATAAATTACGTTTTGGTGGCACATTAGTAGAGGATGGTCGATTTACAGTTATTTTTAAGCCATTTTTATATAATTTAGGTATTTGGGGATTGAAAATTTTATCGAAATTAAAATAACAAATATTTATGACCTTTAAATAAGGAAGTACATTTTTTATGATTTCAAAATTGAGTAAATTTCAAACATTGAACAAGTTCAGAATAATATTTTTAAATTTTTTGCTAACATGAGAGCCTTATTTATTGTAAATCATCCAGTTGATCCTTATATTATTTTTGAAACTGCAAGACAAATTGAAAATGAAGGTGGTAAAAGCTTTTTTGTAATCATTGAAAAGGAAGGAATTATTAAAAAAATTATTGAATCTTATAATTTTCAAAATATAGTAATTGGAGAGGCAAAAGATTCTTTTGCAGGAAAATTAATCAATACTTTTAAACTGGTATATGGCATTAATAGATGGGTGAGAAAGTTTAAACCAGATTTAATTTTTTCTCCAACGGGGCCTTATACAAGTATCGCATGTAGGTTTAATAAACTTCCATTAATTTGTTGGGAAGATACTGAGACAGCCACCTTTAATTTTAAATATTCGCATAAAAGAATTGATGCATTGTTGCTTGTTGATTCATTCTATAAAGAGCTTCCAGGAGATAATATTGTTAAATTTAAGGGGTATAAAGAATTAGCTTATTTACATCCCAATATTTTCGAACCTGATCCTAATGTTCTTAATAAATTAGATTTAACCATTAATGATAAAATAATATTGATGCGTTTTTCTGCATTAAATGCTATGCACGATATTGGTTTAAAATCCGAAGTTTTAAATCATGATGAAAAGATTTTAAATTTTATTAAGAAAATCGAAAAAGAACACAATGCCAAAGTACTCATTTCAGTTACAGAACGTGACTTAGATGAAAGATTTGATCCTTATAAATTAAAGATAGAACCTTCTAAATATGTTCACTTATTAGCATTTTGTTCGCTTTACATAGGTGAAGGTACTACAACCGCTTCAGAAGCAGGTATTTTAGGAGTACCTTGGATAGCTTTAAGAGATAAGCCTTTGGGTTATTTAAACGATCAAGAGGATAATTATGGATTAGGGATTAGAACAGATAATTTTGATTTGGCATTAGAAAAAGCAGAAGAATATTTAGCTCAAGGTGTTAAAGAAGAATGGAAAGAAAAAAGAGAAAAGTTACTGGCAAATAAAATTGATGTTTCTGCTTTTATCACTTGGTTTCTTAAAAATTACCCTGAAAGCCACGAAATTATGAAAGAAAATCCTGATTATCAGAACAAATTCAAATAATTATCAAAATTTAGAGAATGAAAGTTTATCATATTGGGATAATTTCCTTTGAAAATAAAAATACTGAAAGAGTGCCGAAGGCTATCGGTGGTATACAAGGATATATTATTGAACTCATTAATTTCTTAATTTCAAAAGACATTTCAGTTGGTTTATTAGGTAAAGTTTACAACTTTAATAAAATAGAAAAATTTGAATATCACCAAATTCAAAAGGAAGTTACAAGTACCAATAAGTTTTTAACAGCACTGTTTTTAAAATCTTTATTTATCAAATTACCAAAAGACAGTATAATTCATGGACATCGACCAGATCATTTCGCTGCTTTTTCCCTTACAAAAAGAAATCCATCTGTAATTAGTTTACATGGCCAAACAGCAAGAATTATAAATGATAGAAAAGGACGGCTAGTAAGAATAATTTATAATATCCTGGAAAAATTTGCTTTAAAAAGAACAAATGCAATTCTTCCAGTAGATGAAATTACTAAGAACTATTATTTGAAATTATATCCACAATATAAAGAGAAGTTTTATGTAATACCTACAGGTGTTAATATTGAAATTTTTAGACCCCTAAATAAACAAAAAATTAGAAAAAAAATGGGATTTTCTGATTCCGACAAAATTATTTTATATGTAGGAAGAATAGAGCCTCCTAAGAAAATTGAAGATATTATTAAGGCATTCGAAATATTATATACCCAAGATAAATCTTATAAATTAATTCTAGTAGGTGATGGTGTATTATTGAATGAAATAAAAGATTTAACCAATCGTTTAAGTCTTAATAAGGCAATCACATTTTTGGGTATTAGAAAAAGAAATGAATTACCTGAAATATTTAATATTGCAGATGTTTCTGTATTATATTCTAAGAATGAAGGAAGTCCATTATCAATTAAGGAATCATTGGCCTGTGGAATTCCTGTTGTCGCAAATTGCGTTGGTGATATATCAACAGTTGTTAAAAATGGATATAATGGATATTTAGTTGAACAAGAAAGCCTGAGTGAATTGGCTCTAAAATTAAAAACAGGCATTAAAAATTCTTCTAGTTTGAAAGAAAGTTGTATTCAATCAATTCAAAGTTATACCACTGAAATAGTGAATCAAAAAGTACTCGATTTATACAAAACAATTCTGCATGAAAGATAATAACATAATTTACATTGCTGGATCAGATGGAAGTGGCAAAACTACCATCTTAAAAGAAATTGAAGATAAAATTATTGCTACAGGTAAAAAAACAAGGCATATTTGGTTACGTTCTCCTAAAATTACTTCTAAACCATTAATGGCTTTCTGTCGTTTGGTTGGTCTAACTAAATATGAAACTATAGACGGAGAGGAATATGGCATTCATGAATTTTATAGATCTAAATTGGTTTCTTGGTTGTTTCCTATACTTCAATTAATAGATTTCAAAATTAAATGGTATTTTGAAAGAAAAAAAATTCTAGATAATGAAATTATTCTTTTTGATCGCTTTAGCCTAGATACTTTGGCTGATTTAATTGTCGATACGCATAAAATGGATTTACATAAATCATGGATAGGTAAAGAATTTATAAAAGTTATTCCAGAAAATTCTAAATTAATAATTCTGAAAGTAGATGAAGGTGTTATTAGAAGTCGGAAAAAAGATACACTACATGACAAATCACTAGAAATGAAAATTAAAGTTTATCAATTATTAAGTAAAGATTTGGATATTAAGGTTATTGATAATAACAATGACTATAAAATTGCCTTAAATAACACTTTAAATTATATTTTTAATGGAGAGAATTAAAAAAATAGTACTTAATAATAAATACTTAAGTTGGATATTAATTTTTACCAATTGGTTTTTCCAAGGTATTCATTTGGGAAGTAGAATTGAAAAAGTTTACAAAATATTATTTACCTTATTTTTTTGGGGTCTATTTTTTTTAATATTTTCATTTGTATTAAACTTTACCTTAATTTATAGTTTGATAATAGGCCTATTTGTTGGACATACCATTAATTGGTTTGTTAATTGTAATTTCTATGTAATTTTTATTCATAGAATTAAATGGTTTAAAATTCGTCCAAGTAGATTATTTGATCAATTATATGGTATTCAGGATCGATTAAAAAATAAAAACTGGATTTTATACTCAACATCTTCTGGAGGTATTTGTAGAGGTACAATGAATGGAAACTCAGATATTGATGTTTCGTTAGTTATAAAGCCGGGTCTAAAAAATGCTATTTTAGCAATAATATTCTTTGTTAAAGAAAAAAAAATAGCTGATTTTCAACGAGTTCCTTTAGATATTTTCATTTCTGAAACTCCTGAAGAGTCACTTAACAGATCGAATGGACAAGAAAATCCAGTAGTATTATATGATCCACATAATACCATTGATAGTTTTTACAAAGAAAAAATGACTATAAAAGAAGCACAAATATTAAATAATGCAATTGAATAACGCATCAATAAATAAAATTTAAAGACATAGTTATAATGAAAAAAAAGGTGCTATTCATTACGGAATATCTAAACCCACCATATGACGAGGGTATTAAAAAGACTGTTTATAATTTATTCTTAGATTTAGATAAAAATTATGATTTAAAAGTGATTTGCCGTTACGGTTTTAGAAAGGACAATGTTTATGTTGTTAACACAAACGCACTTTATTATTCTAAAGAAGTAAAGTCTATTGTAAGAGATTTTAACCCAACTAGCATAGTCTATTTACCTTTTCAATCAAGTACATTTGCAAGTTATTTAAGACTCAAGTTGTTTTCTATTTTTGGTAAAAGTTCAAGGGTAATTTTGATCGCATTACAGCCTAAGCCATTAAAAATATGGCAACAAAAATTGGTAAAGTTCATGAAGCCGAGAATGGCATTAACACCTTCACCGACATTAAAGGCATTTTGGGACAAACTAAAAATTAAAAATGAACAAGTGCCATTGTTAACAGATTTGTCAATTTTTAAACCATTATCTCATAATAACACAAAAGAGATACTTAGAAAAAAGTATGATTTGCCTATGGATGCGTTTATTGTTTCTCATATGGGACATTTGAATGAAGGTAGAAATTTAAAAACTTTAATACCTCTCCAAAAAGCTGGTATCCAAGTTGTAATAGCTGCAAGTAGTTCAACACCTGACGATGCGAGGGGGCAAGAAGAATTAAAAAATGAAATTTTAGAAAGTGGTATTATTATTTTAGATAGATATTTAGAGCATATTGAAGAGTTATATCAATTATCTAATGTTTATATTTTTCCTGTTGTAAAAAAGAATAGTTCTATAGGTATGCCATTGTCAGTATTAGAAGCCAGAGCTTGTTCAGTACCAGTAGTAACTACAGATTATGGCAGTATTAAGGCTTATATGAATGATGATTTTGGAGGAATTAAATATGCAAAACCTGAAGATTTTTTAAATGCCGTCAATAGCTTTAAAAATATGAAGGATAGTGAATACACTAAAAATAACGTAGAATCACTGAATTATCAGTTCTATGAAACAATTTATAAGGTAATAGAAAATTAATGGACTTTACAGTTAAAAAATATCGAGAATTATTATCATCTTTAATATCTAATGGATATACATTTCAAACTTTTGATGAATTTATTAAAAACCCTAAAGATAAGAGTATTGTTTTAAGGCATGATGTTGATTTATTGCCTTATAATTCTTTAAAGTTTGCTGAAATACAAGCTGAAAATAATGTAAAGGGTGTCTATTACTTTAGGGCTGTACCAGAAAGTTGGGATGAAAAAGTGATAAAAAAAATTTCAGATTTAGGTCATGAAATTGGATATCATTATGAATGTTTAACTACCTGTAATGGAAATTTACAGGATGGTATTGCAGATTTTGATAAAAATTTAAAAGCATTGCGTAAATTAGCACCTGTCTCAACTATTTGTATGCATGGTAGCCCGATGTCTAAGTATGATTCAAAAGACTTATGGAAAACATATCACTACAGAGATTTTGATATAGTTGGAGAGCCCTATTTTGACGTAGATTTTAAAAATATATTTTATTTAACGGATACCGGTAGAAGATGGGATGGTCATAAAGTTAGTGTTAGAGATAGGGTTAATTCATCTTTTAATCTATTTTTTCATTCAACTGATGAAATTGTAATTGCGGCCAAAAACAACAAATTACCACAATCAATTATGTTTACATTTCACCCGCAGAGATGGAATGATAATATAGTCATATGGACTAAAGAATTACTTCTGCAAAGTATCAAAAACACCATTAAAAAATATTTTTACGTAAAAAAAACCGAGTAAATGATATAAATTTCTGATTTACACGTGTTTGTCATAAGGATTTTTTCTTTTATTTTTCTTGCACTTTAATATAATTAATCTTATATTTGCAAAAGCTATTAAAAAGAAACCCCTATAAAAAATGATACTTACAACTTATAAGTATATCGTAAAACGGAATCTATTTTCTTTGGTTTTACTGTTAAAACTAAAGGTTAGAAACCTTTTTGCTTTTTTATATATAGTTTTCTTTTCTTTCAACTATTTTTCTTTAACTAAAATTACATCGCTAAATAAATTGAGATTTGTTAAATCTCATGATTTAAGCTATGTTAATATATAAAAGAGAAATAATTAAATAAAACTATATTGCTATGGTAAAAGATTACTCAACACAAACACTAGAACTTGAAAGTTCGTTTGAAGATTATTTTAAACTGGAAGGTGAAAATAGTATCAAACAATATTTTGAAAATTCTACTATAACCAAATTTGATAGACCAAAAACCAGTTTTTTGAAAAGTAAAATCTTGAAGAACAAAAAACCTTCTGATTTTTCATCACTGGAAAGGATTAAAATAGTTGTTGATGGCTTAATTGGAGGCGAAAGTGAAAAAGAGATTTGTAAAAAGGAAGGAATTTCATTTAAAGTATATGCAAACTGGAAGGAAGAATTTGTAAATGCTTTTGAAAAATACTCTGAAATTGAAATACTACAAAAAGCATTAAATTCTAATAATAAAAGGCAAATTGTTGATGAAATAGGTATAGAAGCTTATGATTTTTATAAAGAATTTGTAAATTTATCTTCAATAAAAAATTTAGTAATTCCTAAAAGCAAAGTGCTTTCAACATATAGTGATTTTGATGGGGTTGAAAATGTTGTTTTGTTAAATAAGGTTAATAACTTTAGATTGATCAACAAGCAATTTGAAGAAGTAAATGCTAAATTACCATTAGGAGGGATATTATTGGGGAATTTTGAAACTTTTAAGGCTAGAGCTAGAAAAAAATCAATTTACAAAATTCCAGTATTGAAACATTTGTATTTTGGTTTTGAGTTTTTATTCAAAAGAGTATGCCCTAAAATGCCTATATTAAAAAAACTATACTTTTTTTCTACAAAAGGTAAGAATAGATTTCTTTCAAAAGCAGAATCATTAGGTAGATTAGTATCTTGTGGATTTGATATTGTTGATGTAAAAGAATTTGATGGAATTAATTATTTTGTAGCAAAAAAAATAAAAGAACCGGAATATAATATGAATCCAAGTTTTGGTCCATTATTTAAAATGAACCGCGTTGGTAAAAATGGTAAAATAATAGGTGTATATAAAATGAGAACTATGCACCCTTATTCTGAGTACTTACAAGATTATGTGTTAAAATTAAATGGTTATGCCGAATCTGGTAAACCTGCTGATGATTTTAGATTGGTGCCATGGGGTAAATTTTTACGCCGTTATTGGTTTGATGAATTACCTCAGCTAATAAATGTACTTAAAGGAGAATTGAAATTGGTTGGAGTTAGACCGGTATCTCAACGTTACTTTCAAGATATACCTAAAGAAATCCAAGACTTACGTTTAAAACAAAAACCTGGATGTGTGCCTCCGTATGTTGCTTTAGATAGAAAAGGATCAGTAGATAGTGTTTTACAGGCTGAAAAGGAATATCTAGAAGAGAAAATTAAGAATCCGTATACTACGGATACAAAATATTTCTTTAAAGCAATGTTCAATATCATTTTCAAAAGTAAAAGAAGCGCTTAAAAAATAAAATATAATACATAGCAATACATAAAAAACCATCTATTATAATAGATGGTTTTTTATTTTTCATAATATTTACCTTAAATAGCCTTACTCAAAACTCCGCGTAATGAAAACAAATGATGTAAAACAAACCAAAATACAAGTCAAAAATTTCTTTGTTTAAACCTATGCTATTTTTAAATTGGATAAAATTTGTTCATGTTTTTTGAGTGTACTATATTCAAATTTCCATTCGTTTGCAGGTTAATAAATATAGAACTAAAACTGCTGCTGACTTAAAAATGCTTCAATTTTTTGTTTAAAATTACTTACTGAATATTTTAAAAATTCATAATCCTTTGGGTAGGGTACCGCTTTAGATTTTAAAGCTTCATAATATTTTTGTTCTATAGCTCTTTGATCACCTCTGTATTTTCCATATACGTGTTGAAATTTTGCCTCACCAAATTCAGGTTTTGTTGATGTTGTAGTTTTATTATTTAAATTTTTGACTGAAACCACACCATCAATTTTTGAAGCTTTATTTTGTTGGTATAACAAAACTTCTGCTTTTACTATTTTGTACTTTGCCGTTTTTATATCATTTCCCTTATCATCTTTCATTACATTACCATTTCCATCCAGTTGATATTGCCATCCATCTTGAACTTTACCCTCTTGATTTACTTTCTCCTCGACTATTTTTTCTGGTTCTAAAGTAAGTTTGTCAAAACTAATATCAACTTGGTAATTATATTTCACTTTTCTATCTTTTTTATCATGATAAATTACCCATTGATTATTGAAATTAGCAGAGTTAATCGATGTAAAGCCAACAATGCTAT
>Ga0209633_10000360_pt1 | contig 54067 bp, 51 predicted proteins | sample Cruoilmetagenom1_FD_187290 | JGI IMG/M metagenome (GOLD analysis project Ga0209633, IMG submission 187290) | Oil polluted marine microbial communities from Coal Oil Point, Santa Barbara, California, USA - Sample 1 (SPAdes) (version 2) | ecosystem: Environmental > Aquatic > Marine > Oil seeps ... | reverse complement strand
TCCGATCTATCGGGGTTTTTCCGAATCGTCAGCCGTGCCTGCACCTGCGTCTCCTCTTCATCCAGCGAACAGTGCAGATCGACCGCGTCGATCAGATAATCGGGCGGCGTGTAATCTTTCAGATAGGTCGTTTTTGGGTTTGCGTCACGCATGGATAGGGTTCGGTTCAAGGTAATCGCAGGGCAAAGAGCGCAAGCAACAGCCAGGCGATCAAAAAGGCGCTGCCGCCGAGCGGAGTGATGGCGCCCAGCCACTTGATGCCGCTGATGCTGAGCGCATAGAGGCTGCCGGAAAAGAGCACGATGCCGACACACATCAGCCAGCCGGCCCAACGCAGCAGCAGCGAATGCGGATAATGAAGACTCAATGCCGCGACCAGGCCCAGCCCGAGCGCGTGCCACATATGGTAGTTCACGGCGGTATAATAGACTGTCATCATGTCGGCGGTCAGTGCAGCACGCAGCGCATGGGCGCCGAACGCGCCCATGGCGACAGCGAGCAAAGCAGCGCTTGCTGCGAGAAAGAGAAAGGTTTGGTACACGGTCACACCTCGCGCAGACGCGACATCAGCTCGACCAAGTTGCACGGCCTGGTGCGATAATCGAGCTGCTCCTTGATCAACTGGTCCCAGGCGGTGTGGCAGGCGCCGGAGGAGCCGGGAAGGCAGAAAATATAGGTTCCATTGGCAACCCCGGCGAGCGCCCGGGATTGCATCGTCGATGTCTTGATCTCCTGAAAAGAGAGCGCCCGAAACAGCTCGCCGAAACCGTCCAGGGTCTTGTCGAACAGAGGCGCCACCGCTTCCGGCGTTCCATCCCGTCCGGTCACGCCGGTGCCGCCGGTGGTAATGACCGCCTGCACCGCTTCATCGGCAATCCATTGCGACACCACCGCTCGAATCCGGTAGACGTTGTCAGGGACGATGCGCTTTTCAGCCAGCGTGTGGCCGGACTTCAGCAGCCGCTCGGCCAAGGTTTTTCCGGAGCGGTCATCCGCTTCGGTACGCGTGTCGGAAACCACCAGCACGGCAATGTTCAAAGAGCGGAATTCGCGTGCGCCGTCACTCCTAGTCACTGTCATTGACTCCCTCCGGCTGAGGCGTTTTGAAGGAACTCCAGTGCGGCAAAACCACCGCGAGAGAGGCGGCCAGTATAATCACACACACCCAGAACCGAAACTGGACCAAAAAGGAACTGTCGGAGTCCATGACGGCCAAAATGAAGATGTTGATGCTCCACGCAACGACAAGCAGAACAACACTCCAGCGGCGCATGCTCCAAAGGCCATAGTATGCAACCAGCGTTGCGGCACTGAAAAGAATGCCATACAAGGTGCTTCCTGTGGGATGGATCGCGAACGCGGCAAACGCGTGTACCGTCTGCGATATGCCGATCATAAACAGAATAACGCATAACACCGTGACAGCGGCCGGTCTGGAGCGCGAAAGATGCCTCTCTTTTGTCATCGGTTCAGCGAAGTATCACAAAAAACGCTTCGCTGCCGCGCTGCACATTCAACATCAAAGCGCTGCGCAGGTCAATGGCCGCGCGGAACTCATCGAGGTTTTTGACTCGGTAGCGGTTGGCAATGACGATAATGTCGCCCGGACGCAGCCCCGCACGCCAAGCATGTGAAGATGTCCGAACCTTGGCGATCAGAATCCCATCGACCTGACTGCGGGAGGTGGAGCTCAGCACAGTCCCGGCCAAAGCCGGGTGAAATGATTTTCCTGCCAATCCGGGAATACTCGGTTTGCCGATGACAGCCGTGCGGATGTGCTTTTGGCCGTCATGAATCACCTCCAGCCGAACCCGATCGCCAATCTGCAGCAAACCGATGGCATTGTGCAGAGCCGAGCTGTTTTTTACCCGTCGGCCGTTCACCGAAATGATAACATCGCCCGGCTCCAGGCCGGCTCGTTCGGCGGGCGAGCCGGCATCGACTCTGCTGATCATAGCGCCGTGCTTCCGGGAAAGCCCAAAAGCCCTGACCAGCTCCGGCGTCAGATCCTGCACGGTCACCCCCAACAGACCGCGCCGCACTTCACCATGCCGGACCAGCGAATTCTTGAGTTTGATCGCCATATTGGAAGGGATGGCGAAACCGATCCCAACGTTGCCGCCGCTCGGAGCGAGAATCGCAGTGTTGATCCCGATCAGCTCGCCGCGAAGATTCACCAATGCACCGCCCGAATTGCCGGGATTGATCGAAGCATCGGTCTGAATAAAATCCTCGTAGCCTTCTATGCCCAGCCCGGACCGGCCCAGTGCGCTGATAATACCGGATGTGGCTGTCTGACCGAGACCGAAAGGGTTGCCGATCGCCACCACGAAATCACCGACCCGCAAACGATCGGAATCGGCGATGGGTGTTTCCGTCAAATGGTCCGTCGGGATCTGAATCACCGCAATATCCGACGCCGGGTCGGTTCCCACCAGCTTGGCGTTGAGCTGCCTTCCATCCTGCAGGGTGACCATGATCTCATCGGCCTTGTCGATCACATGATTGTTGGTCAACACATAGCCGCGCCGTGCATCGATAATCACACCGGAGCCGAGGCTGTGTCGATGGCGCTTCGACGGCTGCTCCGGAATGCCGAAAAAATGGCGGAACAGTGGATCACGCATCAGCGGATGTTCACGCATCTGGATCTCCGTTCGCGTCGATATATTGACCACCGCCGGCATGGCCCGCTCCAACATCGGCGCCAGAGAAGGCAGCGCATAGCCATCAATCGCGGCCGGGAGCGCTGCGTTGATACACGGTGCCAGCAGCAGAAGCCCGATGAACAGGAATCGATGTCGGATGTTGCCTAGCATAGCTTTTTCTAGAAATGACGAAGTGTCATACAGGCGCACAAATAGCTTCTCGAGGATAGGCTATATTATATGGGCACCGACTTCAGAAATACACCGGGCATTGACCTGTGCCCCTTTCAGAACCGGCGAGAGGCGCCTGCTGCCATTCGTGAGCGGCAGGCGCCCCAATCCCCCACGCAGAACACGAATAATAAGATCCCGTATGTTCGAATGACCATTGATTCCAGAGATTCTCAAATCATTCGCAGCCTGATTCCACTGGCGACATTGCCTGCGTCGCGCTTCGAGGAGCTTCTCACGGCATGCCGCGTCGAAGAAGCACCCCGCGGTACAACTCTTTTTCATCAGGGCGACCGGGGCAACGACTATGTCTATTTGCTGGGTGGCAAGATCGTTCTCCGAGCCGGCGAAGTCGAGATGGATACCATCGACGCCGGATCGGAAACAGCCCGTTTTGCCTTGGCCCACCAGATCCCACGAAAAGTCTCCGCAATCGCGAAAAACAAAGTCCGATTCATCCGTGTCGACCCTCGCTTTCTTCATTTCCCTGACGAAATCTCAAAACCACCTGCCAGCTACCACGTCGGCGATATTCCTCAGGAATCTCCCCATGACTGGATGACCGCTTTGCTCCGGCTGCCACTTTTTCAGCAAATTCCGGCAGCCCATTTGCAAAAGGTCCTGATCGAGCTGGAAGAAGTTCGCGTCAAATCGGGCCGCCGCATTCTCGAACAAGGCAAACCGGCCGACTATTACTACATTATAAAGAAAGGGCGTTGCGCCCTTTCGCGCAAGCCGGCCGAACACGCCAGGGAAATCGTACTGGCACGACTCAAAGCCTGTAATGCCTTCGGTGAAGAGGCATTGATTTCAGCGGAACCGAGTCAGGTAAGCGCCACCATGTCGACCGACGGCATATTATTGCGCCTCGATCGCGAACGGTTCCTGCAATCGATCAAGGAACCGCTGATTCGATCGATCGATTTCGAAACCGCCCGCCAGGAAGCTTCCGAACAGAGCACGCTCCTCGATGTGCGCCCTCCCGAGGCGTTCGAGAAAAAGCATCTGCGAGGCAGTGTCAACATCCCGTTTTTCTCACTACCGATGCAACTTAACGAGCTCGAAAAAAACAGACAGCACACCGTTGTTTGTGACAGCGGCAAAATCAGCGAAACGGCAGTGTTTATCCTTATCAAAAACGGCTTTCATGCCGTCGTGCTCAAAGACGGACTGAACAAAATCCCCGATGAATATTTTGTCATCGCCCCGCGCAACGAAACGATCAAGAGTCGCGCGGCACCTTCGCAATCATCCGGCTCACACACGAAAGCCGCTCCCCCCGGGAAACAGCTGGAGATCGCCCGCGGACGCCGCTCTTCACGCGGGCAACACCCTGAAAAAGAAGCTGGGCGAGCCATTGACGGCTCGGCCGCGGAGCTGGAAGAAGCCCATGAGACGGACCCGCGGGAACTGCCGAATCCTGCAGTCGTGCCGGCCGCGACCGTCGATTCATCGGAACAGCCCGCCGCGCTGAAAAAACGCATTAAAGCATTGGAGGAAGAACGGATAGCTCTGAGAACCCAGATTCAACAATACCGGCTGGAAGCGGCGGAGTCACTCGGGTCGCTTCAGGAGCAACTCGATGCGGCCGTGGCGGAGCGTCAATCCCTAAACGATCGACTGACCGAAAAAACAGAAATCATCGCTGAATTGGAATCGACGATTCACGCTTTGCGCGCCAGGAACGCCGATCTCGAGCAGCAGCAACAAATCAAGATCTTCAAGGCGCAACCCGCAGCCGAAGAGCAAGAGTCCACCGAACCGGGGCCGTTGCAGCTACCCAGCAGAGCCATGAGCCACGGATAGTCGCCGGCAGCAATGCTGCAGCCGAATGTCGGGTACGGCGCGCATAAGATTTAGGGCACGATTCAGACCGATCAGCGCACCTAACCCGACCTATATCCATTCCGGGCAGCCTCCCAACGTGCTGTTCACCCCTTTCCATGCCGCACACTGAAGCCAAGCCAAAATCCGGCATTCCAGTACCCACCGAAATACCGTTGCGCACCGTTCGCGATGCCTATTTGATTTTTGCTTCTTTATAGATCACATGCTTGCGGATAACGGGATCGAACTTCTTGATCTGCATTTTTCCGGGCATATTGCGCTTGTTTTTGGTTGTTGTATAAAAATGGCCGGTACCGGCACTGGAAACCAGTCTGATTTTATCGCGCATCCAATTCCCTCCTTATATTTTTTCGCCGCGTTTACGCATATCGGCAAGCACGGCATCGATGCCCACCTTGTCGATGACACGCATGCCATTGCTGGAGACGCGCAGGCGCACCCAGCGATTTTCACTTTCGACCCAGAACCGGTGGTGATGAAGGTTCGGGTTGAAGCGTCTTTTTGATTTATTGTGTGCATGTGACACGTTGTTGCCCACCATCGGGCGTTTGCCGGTCACTTGACAGATTCGGGACATGATAAGCTCCTTGGAACAAAAGATCGTAACTGCATCAAGCCGAACTTTATATCAAAATAAGCAAACTGAGTAAAGGAATATTTAACGGCATCAGCGTCATCATTCATGCCCCCTTAGGAGCGCAGGCGTCCCGCCCGCAACGAGCGGCCAGGATAGCCGGGCTCCCGGGAAAAGGGGCGTAAACAGTGGCATATCGACAGCTCCAAATAGTAAACACCTCATGGTTGAGCCAGCATCTTGTTTATTGAGCCAGGGCGAAGACGATCACATGATCCATTGTCATAAAACTGTCATATCCGGCACGTAAAATCAGCCGCTCACATGTGCTGTCATCCTGCTGGTTGGGAATCGAAATGAACCGACCGCCAAGGCGGGATGCCTTGTTAACCTGGTTTTATGTTTTAACACGGAGTGCCATTCATGTTGAAAAAGATATTTGTTTTGTCGACCGCTTTGTCATCCCTTCTCGCCCTCGGCAACGCCGATGCGCAATCCGCTCGCGACTACATCAGCATCGTCGGTTCATCGACAGTTTACCCGTTCGCCACCGTGGTAGCCGAACAGTTCGGCAAGACCACTGACTTCAAGACGCCCAAGGTCGAATCCACCGGTTCGGGCGGCGGGTTGAAGCTGTTCTGCTCCGGAGTCGGAGTTGAGCATCCCGACATCACCAACGCGTCGCGCCGCATCAAGAAATCGGAGTACGATGCCTGCCACGCGAACGGCGTCAATGAAATCGTCGAGGTGAAGATCGGCTATGACGGCATCGCCCTGGCCAACTCGAAGAAAGCCGCACCGATGGCGCTGACCCTGCGCGATGTTTTCCTGGGGCTGGCCAAGGAGGTACCGGCCGCCGACGGTTCGAAGAAGCTGGTCCCCAATCCATACAAAACCTGGAAGGAGGTCAATCCCGACTTGCCCGATACGGCGATCGAAGTGCTGGGGCCGCCGCCAACATCCGGAACCCGTGACGCCTTCGTCGAACTGGCGATGGAAGGCGGCTGCAAAAGCTTCGACTGGATCAAGGCGATCAAGCAAGAGGACAAGAAAGCCTACAAGCGGATCTGCCACACGATTCGCGAAGATGGTGCCTATGTCGAGGCTGGCGAAAACGATAATCTGATCGTACAGAAGCTGGAAGCCAACCCCGATGCAGTGGGCATATTCGGCTTCAGCTTTCTGGACCAGAACCGCGACCAGATTCAAGGATCGACCGTCAACGGCATCAAGGCGGAATTCGAAACCATCGCCGACGGCAGCTACCCGATCTCGCGGCCGCTCTATTTTTACGTGAAAAAGGCGCACGTCGGCACCATACCCGGCATCGAGGTCTATCTGGCGGAATTCACCAGTGAAAAGGCGTGGGGCGACGAAGGTTATTTGACCGACCGCGGGCTGATCCCCATGCCCGAGGAAGAGCGGGCCAAATTCGCCGCCGACGCCAAGGCGCTGAACAACCTCGTACTCGAATGAACCGCTCTCGGCAGCGCAAGCCTGGAACGATCGTGGCAGGCACAGGCTGCGGCCGTTCCGCGCTATTGTTCTTTTGCGACTATTCAGCACATCTTCGGCTGGCCGCATGAGCGACGGCAGTGAAGTATTCGAGGAGGACGTGTGGTTGGCATGGACGCCAACATCAAGGGAGGTATTCGCAGCGTCTTCCGGAAGAAATGCCCCACTGCCCGACGGCCGAGGAAAGTGCCTGAATAGTCGCGTTCTTTTTTATTTTCGTCTCTTGTCAAGGTAACAACCCGATGCAAGGCTCAACATTGGTCATCACGCTGCTGGCCCTGGCCACGCTCGCCTACTACGCCGGCCGCAGCCGGGCCTTTGCCGTCGCCCAGGGAAAATTGCGGAACCTGCACTCCCTGCCGATCTATTACGGGCTCTACACGGCTATCTGGTGCGCCGCCCCGGGCTTGCTGATCGCCGCCGTCTGGCTCATGCTGGAGCCGACGCTGATCACCAAGATGGTGCTCGGTGGTCTACCGGATAACATACGCCAGCTCGACAAAAGCCGGCTGACGCTGGTGCTGAACGACATCAGGAATCTGGTGCACGGCCACGCCCCCTCGGCCGACGCCGATCCGGCCCTGCTCAAGGCGGCCGAACATTACAAAAGCCTGACTGCAACCAGCCATGCCATCCTGACCATTGTCGTGCTGTCGATCGCCGCTGCGCTCGGCTGGCTGGCACTGACCAGAATCAAGCCGCATCAGCGGGCGCGCAACACGGTCGAAACGCTGCTGGTCGCTTTTCTGAAAATCTGCTCAAGCATTGCCATCGTCACCACCATCGGCATCGTGCTGTCGGTGCTGTTCGAATCGATCCGTTTTTTCGAGGCGGTGCCGGTGACCGACTTCCTGTTCGGGTTGAAATGGAGCCCGCAGACCGCCATCCGCGCCGACCAGGTCGGCTCTTCGGGCGCCTTCGGCATGGTCCCGGTGATGGCCGGAACGCTGCTGATCACGTTCATCGCAATGCTGGTCGCGGTGCCCGTCGGGCTGCTGTCGGCAATCTACCTGTCCGAATACGCCTCGCCGAAGTTCCGTGCCGCCGCCAAGCCCCTGCTCGAGATTCTCGCCGGAGTTCCCACCGTGGTATACGGATTCTTCGCCGCGCTGACGGTGGCACCGTTCATCCGCGACGCCGGCCAGGCACTGGGACTGGATGTCGCATCCGAGAGCGCCCTGGCCGCCGGCCTGGTCATGGGCATCATGATCATCCCGTTCGTCTCCTCTCTCTCCGACGATGTCATCAATGCCGTCCCGCAAGCGATGAGAGACGGCGCCTATGCATTGGGCGCCACCCAATCCGAAACGATCCGCAAGGTGATATTCCCGTCGGCATTGCCGGGAATTATCGCCGGCGTGCTGCTGGCGGTCTCGCGCGCCATCGGCGAAACGATGATCGTGGTAATGGCGGCCGGGCTTGCAGCCAATCTCACCGCCAATCCTCTGGAGGCGGTGACCACGGTAACGGTGCAGATCGTGACCCTGCTTACCGGCGACCAGGAGTTCGACAGTCCGAAAACGCTGGCCGCCTTTGCACTCGGCCTGGTGCTGTTCATCATCACGCTGATCCTCAATGTCATCGCCCTTCATGTCGTTCGCAAATACCGGGAACAGTATGAATAATACAAACTCTTCCTCGATTGCCGGCAACGCACCCGGTAAACCGCCCCGCTCCCGTACCATCGAACGGGTGCGCTCCGGCCTCAAAAAACGCCACCAGGCCGAGCGCCGATTCCGCCTCTACGGCAGAGTCGCGATCTGGTTGGGACTGGCTTTTCTGGCGCTGCTTTTCGTCAGCATCGTCGCCAAGGGCTATACCGCATTCGAACAGACCTACATCCGCCTGGAGATCGATTTCAGCGCCGACAATCTTGGGCTCGGCATCCAGCGCGACCGCGCCGCCTTGAGCCGGGCAGACTACGGCGGACTGGTCAAAGCCTCGCTGCGATCGCTCTTTCCAGAGGTGACGAGTCGCCGGGACAAACGGGCGCTTTATGCGCTGGTGAGCCCCGGCGCCGACTTCATTCTCCGAAACCAGGTTCTGGAAGAGCCCAACCTGATCGGAATCACAAAGAGCCTGTGGCTACCCGCCAACGACGATGTGGACATGTTCATCAAAGGCCACACCGAACGCACCAGCGAGGATTCCGGGCGCCTGAAGGCGATTCAGCACCGCTGGATCGACCGCCTGATCGCCGAGGGACGGATCGAAAAGCGGTTCAACAGCACCTTCTTTACTGCCGGCGACTCGCGTGATCCGGAGCTGGCCGGGATTCGCGGCGCCGCAGTCGGATCGTTCTACACCCTGCTGGTAACGGTGGCGCTCTCCTTTCCCATCGGCGTGGCCGCGGCGGTCTATCTGGAAGAGTTCGCACCGCGCAACCGCCTGACCGACCTGATCGAGGTCAACATCAACAATCTGGCCGCCGTCCCTTCCATCGTCTTCGGTCTGCTGGGCCTTGCGGTCTTTCTCAATTTTTTCGGGCTGCCCCGCTCGGCGCCGCTTGTCGGCGGCCTGGTGCTCAGCCTGATGACGCTGCCGACGATCATCATCGCCGGGCGCGCCGCCTTGACCTCGGTGCCGCCGTCGATACGCGAAGCGGCCCTCGGTCTCGGCGCATCGCGAGTGCAGACGGTGCTCTATCATGTGCTGCCGCTGGCCATGCCCGGCATGCTCACCGGCACCATCCTCGGCATGGCGCGCGCCCTGGGCGAAACCGCCCCCCTGTTGATGATCGGTATGGTGGCGTTCATCGTCGACGTCCCTTCCGGAATTTTCGACCCGTCCACCGTTTTGCCGGTGCAGATCTATCTCTGGGCCGACAGTCCGGAGCGCGGATTCGTGGAAAAAACGTCGGCAGCGATCATGGTTCTGCTACTCTTTCTGATCGCCATGAACTCGCTGGCGGTCTTCCTGCGCAAGCGCTTCGAGCGCCGTTGGTAGAGGATCGATAATGCGCACCGCCGGAAAGCATCCGCCGCCGGGAAGCCGGCCGCGCCGCTGCCTGCAACAGTCGAATCAACCACGCGCTCGCGCGGGCAACGGCTTGCTCCGGACTCGCAGCGATCCCTTTTGCACGCCTGTTCTTCATCCCATCTTTGTCTAATGATCGGGCACCCTTTATAATGCGCCGGCATACGCCTCGGAGGCATTTCAATCCGGCACCGAAACGCCTTGTTAACAGGACTGTACGATATGAACGAAACCAAAGAAGCAGTCGGTCAAGCTGACCAGTTCGAACAAGCCGAAGTAATTCAGGTGGTCGCAACCCCGCAATCGACCGCGCGCGTCCACCGCGAACATCGGACCACTATCGGCGAGTGCCGGGTTGACAATCCGCGCATGCGCTGTACCGACGTCAATGTCTTTTACGACGACAAGCAGGCCATCAACAATGTGTCGCTCGACATCGGCGAAAACGAGATCATCGCCATGATCGGGCCCTCCGGCTGCGGAAAAAGCACGTTCCTGCGGTGCCTCAACCGGATGAACGACACCATCGACGGCTGCCGCGTCATCGGCGAGATCCTCATGGGCGAGGAGAACATCAACGATCCGAGGATCGACGTTGTACCGCTGCGCGCCTCGGTGGGGATGGTGTTCCAGAAACCCAATCCGTTTCCGAAATCGATCTGGGAAAATGTGGCATTCGGTCCGAAAATTCACGGCCTCTACGATCACAAATCCGAACTGGAAGAGATCATCGTCACCAGCCTGCAGCGGGCCGGACTGTGGGACGAGGTCAAGGATCGGCTCGACCAGCCTGGAACAGGACTGTCCGGCGGACAGCAGCAGCGGCTCTGCATCGCCCGCACCATCGCGGTCGAACCCGAGGTGATCCTGATGGACGAGCCCTGTTCGGCGCTCGACCCCATATCCACGGCAAAAGTGGAAGAGCTGATGATGGAGCTGGAGGAGCAGTTTTCCATCTGCATCGTCACCCACTCCATGCAGCAGGCCGCCCGGGTCTCGCGCCGTACCGCCTATTTTCATCTCGGCGATCTGATCGAGGTCGGGGAAACCGAGCAGATATTCCGCAACCCGCAGCACCAGTTGACCGAAGATTATATTACAGGGCGGTTCGGCTGACCTGCGGGCAGACTGATGCCGGAAGCGGGCGTCTCACCATCACGCGTGCGGCCCCGGGCCGCTTCGCGTTCCGCCCTACGTACCTGTCACACGCCCGTGATCGATTTCTACAGCGGTTTGACATGTGTCGCCACGATGCCGATTGCTACGACAATCGTGGTTCCAAGCTTGATAACGAGCCGATACTCAAGCTCCCGGATATCGGTTTTTGAGGTTATTTCAGCATCACCTTCGATCATGGAAAAACGCCTCGGCATTGAATCCTATCTTCACGCACTGCTATGATTAACCTTTTTGACACAGGCCGGTCTCTGTTTGGATCCGACCGCTTCAATGCAGGCTGACAAGCGATACCATGGCATTTTCACTCGAAGGGCACGCCGATCACACCTATGACGGTGAACTGAACCACATCCATCTGCTGATGGTTGAAATGGGCGGCCTTGCCCTGGATCAGAGCCGCTTGGCTTTGGCGGCCTTCCGCCACGGCGATCTCAGAGCCGCCAGCAACGTGATCACCCGCGAACCCCGGCTTGATGCACTGGAACTGACGGCGGACGACTCGATCATATCGCTGATCAGCAGGCACGGACCGATCGGGCGCGATCTCAGAGTCACCATGGCCTTTTCCAAGGTGATCACCGATCTCGAGCGGATCGGCGACGAGGCGGTAAGAATCGCCCAGATCGCTTTGAGCATCCACAATCGAGAGGAAATTCACTCAGGCGGCAGCGTATTTCGGGATGTCGATACGATGGCGACCGGCATACTGAAGCTGCTCGAGGAGGCGCTGGATGCGTTGGACACGCTGGATGCCACCATTGCCGAAGCCCTGCTCAACGGCAACCGGGAGCGCGGCTCCGATTTTCAGTCGAGCCTGGCGCGTCTGACCGCCTTCGCACGCGAAGATGCCAACAACGCCGAACACGCCATCAATCTGACGCTGGTGATCAAGGCGCTGGAAGGCTTGTCCGAGCATACCGAACACCTGGCCGAATACGTCATCTATCTTGTTAAAGGTGTCGATGTTCGACACCGCGCGCAGCACCGGCAAGGCTGAGGAAACCGCTTGCCTGCAAGCCGCCCGGCCAACCAAGTGATCACTGGGTTTCAATTGAGTTTGAGTAAGGCGCCGCGGTTGTGTTATAAATGCCGAAATGGAGAATCCTTTCAAGCAAACGAACCATGATCGCCTGCTGAACGGGATCGTGGTAGGCAACAGAGATAAACGGGCGACCAAGCAGCGCCACGCTTATCCGAACGTCGGCATCGGGGCCGCAATGGTTGATCGCACTGAACCGCCGGTGTTAGGATACGGGCGCTTGGTCGTATTAAACGGAAAGGCTGCCGAGGTGACTCTATCCTGATGATTGATCCATAAACGTCGCACGCATTGAGAAGAAAAAGAGGAAACATCCTATGACAGAACCACTTGCTGATAACAAGAACGGCGAGCCATTGGCCCTCGGGATTGAGGGATTCAGCTATCGCGACTTGTTCCAACCTGAAAGGCTCCGTCTCCTGCAGGAACGTTTTTCCGACGATTTGGCTGAGCGGGATCCGGAAGTTGGACGCCGATACCGGGAACTCCTCGAACAGGCTAATCCCACCCGGCAAGACGAGAGCTGGGTAACGGAGGCCGTCGGTCCCCACCTGTCCCGCTTTTTGAGCACCATGTTCGGTCTGGACCAAGCCTGCCGAGAGGTTGAAGCCAAGACGCGTGAATTGGACACCATGCTTGCGGTGCGGCGGGACTTCGTACGCAAGCGGGTGGTCAAGGGGTTGAAACCGGCAGACCGGGAGGGCGCCGACATCACCGCACTGGACCGGAAGGTGACGGAACTCACACGGACTTTGGGTGAACCCCAAAAAGAGGGGAGCGAAGAACAAGCCTTTGCCCGAATGGTGACGGCCCTAATTTCACTTGAGAACGCGATTGATTCCGCCAAGGCGGACGGGGGAGGATTCCCTGAAGAGGCCGGCACAGCCGTAGATCGCCTGCAGAGCATGGATTCGACATTTCCGACCGGCGCTGATCTTGAGGCCCTGGCAACGGCGGTGGGCGATCTTATCCGAAAAGTTCAAATCTGGAGCGCCTACCAGGTTGACAGCAAGCCTCGTCCGGCCGCCACCCGCCACTGGGAGATCTTCCGCCTGCAGCAAAAAGTCGATTTTCGCAACCTGGTTGAGCGCGAATATCCGCACCCCGACAAGCCTCACTTTTTTCAGGGCTCCGAAGCGATTTACCGCCATCGGGTCGGTTTCGAGTTGACCGACCACCGCTATGAGCACACTGAGATGATTGGCGAGCTTGATCTGTGCATTTTCTGTCACAACCAGGAGCGAGATTCCTGCTACAAAGGGGTCAAGGACAAGAAAGGCAACACCAAGACCAACCCCGTGGGCATCGTGCTGGACGGCTGCCCGCTGGATGAGCACATCTCGGAGGCCCAGTTGTTGCGGCAGCAGGGCGATGCGCTCGCCGGGCTGGCGACAGTGATGATCAACAACCCGATGTGTCCGGGTACCGGGCATCGCATCTGCAACGATTGCATGAAAGCCTGCATCTTTCAGAAGCAGGATCCGGTCAACATTCCGCAGATCGAAACGGGTATTCTTACGGATGTATTAGATATGCCTTGGGGTATGGAAGTTTATGGCCTGCTGACCCGTTGGAACCCTTTGAATATTCGTCGACCTTATCAACTCCCCCTGAACGGCAAGCGGGTTTTGGTGGTTGGACTGGGGCCCGCCGGTTATACTTTGGCTCACTTCCTGACCAGCGAGGGCTTCGCCGTCGTTGCGGTGGACGGTCTCAAGCTGGAGCCTTTGCCGGGAGAGCAGGTTGGCGAGGGGTTTGCGCCGCTGCCGAGTTGGCAGGATTTCATCCAGCCGCTGGATCAGCGTATCCTGGACGGTTTTGGTGGGGTATCCGAGTACGGCATCACCGTGCGCTGGGATAAGAACTTCCTGCGCCTGCTATACCTTACTCTGCTTCGCAAGCCCGGGTTTACCGCCTATGGCGGCGTGCGCTTCGGCGGCACGCTGACGCTGGAAGACGCAGCCGAACTCGGCTTCGACCACGTCGCCATCGCCACCGGAGCGGGCAAGCCCACCATCGTGCCGATGAAGAATAATCTCCTGCGCGGCGTGCGCATGGCCAGCGACTTCCTCATGGCGTTGCAGTTGACCGGGGCTTCAAAGGACGATTCTCTCGCCAACCTACAGGTGCGGATGCCGGCGGTGGTTCTGGGTGGTGGGCTCACGGCAATCGATACCGCCACCGAGCTGATGGCCTACTACCCGGCGATGGTGGAACGAGTGCTCAAACGCAGCGCGATCCTGAAGGCCGAGGGCCGGCTGGACGCATTCCTGGAGAAGTTGGTCGGGGAAGAGAAGACCATCTATGAGGAATTCATTGCCCATGGCAAGGCGGTCGTCGCCGAGAAAGAACGAGCCGCGACCGAAGGGCGGGAGCCGGACATGATCAAGCTGGTTCGGGGCTGGGGCGGGGTGACGCTTGCCTACCGCCGCACCGTTCAGGAATCCCCCGCCTACCGGTTGAACCACGAAGAGGTCATCAAAGCATTGGAGGAGGGCATCTACTTCGACGAAACCATCTCGCCGACCGAAGCGGTCGCCGACGAGCATGGCAGCATCAAAACGTTGCGCGCCCGCTACAAGGGATCGGATGACGAAGTGGAACTGCCCTGCCGCTCGCTGATGGTGGCGGCGGGCACCAGCCCCAACATCGTATACGAATTGGAGCACCCCGACACCTTCGACATCGACGGCAAGTTTTTCAAGCCGTTCAATGCGGCTAAGAGCAACGGTGAGATCAAGTTGGCGGACGACAAAGATCCTGCTGCATCATTTTTCACCTCCTATAATAAAGAAGGGTTGACGGTGTCCTATTACGGCGACAACCATCCGGCTTATGCCGGCAACGTCGTTAAAGCCATGGCCTCCGCGCGCAACGGCTATCCGAAGGTCGTGGATATTTTTCGGTCGGAGATCAGCGGCCTCGATCCTGCCGGTCAGCGACAAAGAGACAGGGCGCACACGGAATTTGTGGCGCGTCTGGATGATGTGCTGAAGGCGCGGGTCGTTCGAGTGGAGCGCCTGACCTCGACAATTACCGAGGTCGTTCTGCGCGCCCCGTACCAGGCCCGGAAGTTCCACCCCGGCCAGTTCTACCGCCTGCAGAACTTCGATGCCAATGCACCCAAAATAAAAGGGTTCAGAATGGCTATGGAAGGGGTGGCCCTCACCGGCGCCTGGGTGGACAAAGAGCAGGGCCTGCTCTCCTTGATCATATTGGAGATGGGCGGTTCTTCCGACCTGTGTGCCTATCTGCAGCCGGGTGAAGAAGTTGTCTGCATGGGGCCGACCGGGGCGCCGACGGAGATCCCGTCGAACGCCAATGTAGTTCTTCTCGGCGGCGGTTTGGGCAATGCCGTGCTCTTCAGCATCGCCAAAGCCTGCAAAGAGGCGGGCTCCAAGGTGCTCTATTTCGCCGGTTACAAGAATGGTGCGGACCTGTTTAAACGCGATGAGGTCGAGGAGGCCACCGACCAGGTCATCTTTTCCACCGACATGGGTGACCAAATCGAGCCGCAACGCCCCCGCGACGCCCATTTCCGTGGCAACATCGTGCAGGCGATGATCGCCTACTCCAATGGTGAGTTCGGGGCGCAGCTTTTTCCGCTGGACGAGGCCGAACATCTGGTTGCCATCGGTTCCGATCGCATGATGGCGGCGGTCAAGGCTGCGCGTCACGACCCGTCGCTGCTGCAGCCGTATTTGAAGGAGCACGTGGCTGTCGCTTCCATCAACTCGCCGATGCAGTGCATGATGAAAAAGGTCTGCGCTCAGTGTTTGCAGCGCCATGTGGATCCCGAGACCGGCGAGGAGACGTTCGTGTTCTCCTGCTTCAATCAGGATCAAGGTATGGACGAAGTGGACTTCAGCTTCCTGAATTCGCGCCTGCGCCAGAACAACGTTCTCGAAAAGCAGAGTGTCGGCATTTTAGGCATGATGACCGATGCGGCGGACCTTCCTCATGTGTGAAGTCAACCGCTTTGCAATACGTGACCGTTTGTTATTTAATACGACAACCTAAGCATTTGAGCGACCCTCTTCCTCCTTCCGGGAGAAGGTCGAAAATGAAACGTGCGTCCATTTAGATGATAAGGAAAATGTTATGACTTTTATTGTCGGCGAAGAGTGTATCAAATGTAAATATACCGATTGCGTGGACCCGTGTCCTGTCGATTGTTTTCACGAAGGGCCGAACACCCTGGTGATCGACCCGGACGAATGCATCGATTGCACACTGTGCGAGCCGGTGTGTCCGGCAAATGCAATCTATTCCGAAGACGAGATACCGGAAGGCCAAGAAAACTTTCTCGAACTGAACGCGGAGTTGTCACAAATCTGGCCGGTCATTACCGAGCAGAAGGATCCCCTTCCCGATGCGGATGAATGGAACGGTAAAGAAGGCAAGCTTGAATTGTTGGAGAGATGATCGGTTATGGACGGTGTAACGCCCGGGCGTAAAGGCCAAGATAAGGTCCGGGACAGCCTATTGGACCGGACATTTACACGAAACTGGTAAGATGGGATGATTCAAGCAGTTCATCTCGACGTTTGTCGCTGTTTCACTCACTATTTATCAAGCCAATGACGGAAACCATGATCCTGGTTCCCATGCGGACCACCAAGCAAGGCACGACCCTGAATGCAGGCAAGCTCAAGGATGCCTATAAGGAAACGACTTCCACGGCTGAAATCAAGCAGGAGGACATGGATCGCCTCGGGCTGAAGAAAGGCGACCGGGTTCGTCTGCGTGTGGGCACCCATGCGGTCGTCGTTTCCTGTATACCGCGAAAAATCAAGGTCACGGACAACTCCTCGGGCTTGATCTTCATGCCATACGGGCCGACCACCTCGGCGTTGATGGTCGATGGCGACACGGCCGGTACCGGTATGCCCGCATCCAAACATCTGGTAGTTGAAATCGAAGGGCCTTTGGCCCCGGAGGAAGACGATGGATAAAAACACTGCAACGGAAAAAAACACCACAATCATTAAAAACGCCACCTGCACGTTTTGCGGATGCGTGTGCGACGATATGGAATTGACGGTGGATTTGGATGAAAAATGCATTATCAAATCCAAGAATGCCTGTGTTTTGGGTAAAGCCTGGTTCAGTGAGCATTCCGTGGACGAAAGTCGTCCCGTCGCGCTGATCGACGGTAAAGAGGCCAGTCTGGAGGACGCCATCGAAGAGGCGGCACAGATACTCGTCAATGCCCGTTTTCCGATCATCTACGGTCTCAGCGACACCACCAGCGAAGCGCAGCGGCAAGCGGTGGCGATGGCCGATTACCTGTCCGCAAACATCGACAGCACCTCGTCCGTCTGCCACGGACCGACCGGCATGGGGCTTCAAGGCGTCGGCGAGCCGACGACGACACTGGGTGAGGTCAAAAACCGCGCGGATATGGTTGTTTACTGGGGCTGCAATCCAACCGACTGTCACCCCCGACTGTCCACGCATTTTACGGTTATGCCGAAAGGAATGTATATCCCTAACGGCAGGAAAGACCGCACGGTCATCAACGTCGATATACGCTCCACGTCGACGACGAATATTGCCGACCTGTTTGTACAATTGAAACCGGGCAGTGACTACGAACTGTTGTCGGCCCTGAGATCGATTTCCAGAGGTCGCAGGCTGAACCCATCCATTGAAGAGCAGACCGGCGTACCCATGGCCACCATCGAGGATGTCGCCCACCGACTAATGTCCTGCAATTACGGCATCCTCTTTTTCGGAATGGGTTTAACCATGACCCGCGGCCGCCATTACAACACCGGAGCGCTGCACCTGCTGGCTGCCGATCTCAACGAGCACACCCACTTCGTCGTCAAACCGGCGCGTGGACACGGCAATGTGACCGGTGCCGATACCGTCATGTCGTGGCAGACCGGTTATCCCTTCGGTGTCAATTTCAATCGCGGTTATCCCCGGCATGAACCGGGCGAGTTCACCACCACCGATATTCTGGTCCGCGGCGAAGCCGATGCCGCCTGCATCATCGCCAGCGATCCAATCGCAAACTTCGCCAGACCGGCAATCGAACACCTGAAAAAGATCCCTGTGATCTCCTTCGATCCCAAGCCCACGCCGACCAGCCAAATTGCGCGTGTCGCTCTTACCACGGCCTGCTACGGCATCAACGTGCCCGGCACGGTTTACCGGATGGACGATATTCCCATCCCCTTGCGGCCGGCCTTCGAGTCGCCTTTTCCCAGCGATCTGGACATTTTGAAGCCGCTGACGGAACGCATTCGCGAACTGAAAGCCCATTAGCGATCGAAGGATAGGCACAATACAAAACGGTCCGTGCTCTGTTAATGAAAAAAGGTTAGCCCGATGTCCTCAACGCTGCGCATTGTCAATGGGAAAGTGTACGATCCCGCCAACGATATCGATGGCCAGGTGCGGGATGTCTGCATACTGGATGGAAAAATTGTCGACAGTGTGCCGGAGGATGCGCCGACGATAGATGCTCACGGCATGGTGGTCATGCCCGGCGGTGTGGATATACACTGCCATATCGCCGGGTCCAAAGTCAACCTGGCCAGGAAGTTTCAGCCGGAAGACCATCGTTATGATCCCCATCCCGGCACCGAATATACCCGGTCGGGGTCGGGTGGCGTCGTGCCCTCCACGTTCGCCACCGGCTACCGTTACGCCACCATGGGCTACACGACTGCCATGGAAGCGGCGGTGCCCCCATTGAGCGCTCGGCACGTTTTGGAGGAGCTGGAAGATACCCCCATCATCGATAAGGGGTACTATGTCCTGATGGGCAATAACAGCATGCTGCATCAGCTGTTAGAAAAGGGGCGAATGGAAGAATTCCGCGAAGCCGTCGCCTGGTGGGTGAAAGCAACCAAGGCGTACACGATCAAATTGGTGAATCCCGGTGCCGATGAGATGTGGAAAGGCAAGAAGAACGCCAACATCACGGCGCTGGACCAGAAGATTCATGCCTTCGACCTGACCCCGAGAAAGGTGATCAAGGCGTTGATCGACGTCGCCAACGATCTCGGCCTGCCGCATCCTGCGCATATCCACTGCAACAACCTCGGCCACAGCGGAAACTATGAAACGACGCTCGAGACCATGCGTACGGCCGAAGGACGCAGGGTCCACATCACTCACATCCAGTTCCACAGTTATGGCGGGGAGGTTGGCAAGAACCCGGTTTCCGCAGCCCGTGCAATCTCCGATTTCGTCAACGACAACCCGAATATCAGCGCCGATGTAGGCCAAGTCATGTTCGGAAAGCGGTCAGCATGACCGCGGATGCACCGCTCGCCTGGATGCTGCGCCACGTGAAAGAGCGAAAATGGATCAACGCGGATACCGAATGCGAAAGTGGGTGCGGCATCATTCCGTTCGAATACCAGCAACACGTTTATACCCATACGTTGCAGTGGGCGATCGGTTTGGAATTATTTCTGATGGCGAAAGATCCCTGGCGAATGGTGCTCTCCACCGATCATCCCAACGGCGGCTCATTCCTCAACTATCCCCGCCTGATCCGCTTGCTGATGGATCGCGATTTCCGCAACCAGGAGGCAACCCGCGTTAATCAGAAAGCAATCGGAAAAACCAGCTTGCCGGACCTCACCCGAGAATATTCCATGCAGGAGATTGCCATCGTGACCCGGGCGGGACCTGCACGACTGCTGGGGTTGAAGAACAAAGGCCATCTCGGTGTGGGCGCCGATGCCGACATCACGATCTATGACGAGATGGACAACAAGGAAGAGATGTTCAATGCCGCCCGGTTCGTCATCAAGGACGGGCACCTGTTTATCAAAAATCACGAGTTCTGCGCGGATCACAGCGGCCGTATATTCCACATTGCGCCGGAATATGATAAAAGTATCGAGAACGAAATTCGTTCGTTCTTCGACGATTACTACAGCGTTCAATTCGACAATTATCCGGTTTCCGATACGCATGTGCACAACACAGAGGTTATTGCGAATATCCCGGTGACCTGACCGGAACCGACTGTCTTGAATCGTAGGGTGGGCACGCTTTTTTGCACACCAAATCCACCGGCGACGTAGCGGGCAGAAAAGCGTGCCCGCCCTACCGGAAGACAATAGAATGTCCAAGTCCCGAGAGGTTTTCTTCCTGATTCGCAGATGTCTGCAATAAAAAAAATGCATATACAAACGACCGAAGTGACCGATACCTTTGCGGAAGCATTTAAAATGTCAGCGGCGCGGGTCATTATTACCGCGGAAACCGATCAATGGGCGATGACGGCCGCGCAGTCGGCAACCGGGTTCGCGACATCGGTCATCGGTTGTCGATGCGAAATGGGCATCGAAACAGCGTTGTCTGCCGACGAAACGCCCGATCAAAGGCCGGGCGTCAGTGTTCTGTTGTTTGCCGGCTCGGCGAAAGGCGTCGGTAATCGGCTCGCCGAACGGATTGGTCAAAGCGTGATGACCTGCCCGACGACGGCTTGTTTCAACGGCCTGGAAGGGGCGCAAGAGCACGTTGCCGTTGGCGAAAAGCTGCGCTATTTCGGTGACGGCTATCAAGCCAGTAAGGTACTCAATGGTCGGAAAATATGGCGTATCCCGGTGATGGAAGGTGAGTTTTTGATCGATGATGCGTTCGGCGTGCAAGCGGCGGTTGGCGGCGGCAATCTGCTGCTGCTGGGAAAAGACATGTCTTCCACGCTGAGTGCGGCGGAAGTAGCGGCCCGCGCCATGCGGAAGGTCCCCGGAGTAATTCTGCCTTTTCCCGGAGGGATCGTTCGAAGCGGTAGCAAGCCAGGCTCCAGATACAAAGCATTACCCGCTTCGACCAATGACGCCTATTGCCCCACGTTGCGAGGAAGTGCCGCAAAAACGGAATTGAGTGAAGAAATCGGTTGTGTGCTCGAGATCGTCGTCGACGGCCTGGAGGAAGCGTCGGTCGGTGAGGCAATGCGACAGGGCATGCATGCTGCCGCGGGCGAGGGCCTGGTGCAGATAACAGCGGGGAATTACGGTGGCAACCTGGGCCAGTATCAGATCAAGTTGCACGCTTTGCTGCAGAGTTGAAGCAGGCAGACGTCCTGTTCCTGAATCCTTCGAAAAACATCCTTTAGCGCACGGCACGCCGGCAAACCATTATGAAATTAACACTACACACCGCACCCGAAGTCCCGCTGGAAGCTGAAGTCATCGGTCCCACTTCGCTGAATGGTCTAACGGAAGCCGAAGTATCCGCTCTGACGGTGCATCATGGAAATCGAAAGGAAGCCCTGGGCGAATTCTTTACCGTGACCGGGAAAATGAACGGCAGGCTCGAGCTCGAAGGGGACCTATCTTTCGTCAAGCTGCTCGGGAAAGGTATGTCCGGTGGTCAGATGATCATTGACGGCAATGTGAGCGGCCATCTCGGCGTCGGTATGAGCGGCGGCCGGATCGTCGTCAATGGCAATGCGCAAGACTGGGTCGGGGAAGACATGAAGGGCGGCAGCATTATCATCAAAGGCAATGCCGGTCATATGGTCGGGTGCGTCGTACGTGGCGCCGAAGTTGGAATGCAGGGCGGTGAAATCATAGTCCACGGTAATTGCAAGAATGAAGCCGGTGGTGGATTAAGGCGCGGATTGATCGCAATCGGCGGCAACAGCGGCGATTTCACCGGCCTTAACATGTTGGCGGGATCCATTTTCGTATTGGGAGAAATGGGTATTCGAACCGGCGCCGGTATGAAACGAGGTTCGATCGTTTCGATGAAACCGGCACAGATGCTCCCGACGTTCAGTTATTCCTGTACCTATCAACCCATCTTCCTGCGTTTTTATCTCAATTATTTGCGCGAGTTAGGGCTTGTAATCGATGATGCCTGGTTGACCGGAAGCTATCAACGCTGGTGCGGCGATTCGATTGAGTTGAATAAGGGCGAGATATTACTTTATCACTCGTAATCCAAGCGTAACGTTAAACCCGACTTTAGCCACTCAAGCCACCGCGGCGAGCCGATCCGGCCAACAGATGCAGGCGCAGAAGCGGTATCTATCAGCGGGATGTGTATTGATCTCTTCGGAGCCGCCGCGCACGGTGGGTGAACCAGAACCAAGACCGAGACCCCGCCGATACACCGCGAGCCAATCCAGGCTGCCCGCCACCGACGGAACCGGCTGGTAAGAGCGCCAGCCAGTCAAGCGATCGCGGCATGTCGCGGAACTATTCCACCCAAACATTGCGGCCATGCTCGATAAACCGCTGCAGACGCTTGGCGCGCGCCTGCGTTAGCTCGGTCTTGGCATTCAGATAGAGCAAATTATACATACTGCCCCAGCAGACCCTGACATCCTCCTCGTCACAGGAAAACATCGCCTTTAACTCCGCATCGCGAAACCGAATCCACGCCCGCTGCGCCTCGCGCAGCGCGTCGATATAGGTCTTGTCATCCTGCATCTGTTTTATCAGGGTCTGATAGGTCTCATTCAATGCACGATCCGCCTTTTCAAAATCATCGAGCGCGCATTGATTCAACTCCAGCTGATTCCCTTCCGATTTGCATTCGATGGCAGAAACATCGAAAGCGGCTAGAAGCAGGCCCAAGCAGATAAAAACTCGCATCATTTCTCCTCTTTTCATCATATCGTCTCCTGGGGGGTGTGGATCAGGTACGGCGCAGCGCGCCCAACACAGTTTCAAGAACGGCTGCCGATCCAGCGGAACCCCTCGCGAGCGATAAAGCGGCCGGCGTTTTTTGACTGCTGCCACAGCGCCTGCCACTGCGATCGACTCTTATACTCTTCCAGACAGCGAAGGTATTTCAATCGAGTCGCAGATTCCAGATTTTGCAATATGGCTGGAAGCAGCCCCTCTTCCACATTGTACAGCTGACCACTTTTGAGGTTCAACGGAACGATCCGGTCGATGTCGATCCCCAACTGCTGCGCGGTGATCTCCATTGCCGCTTTGATCGATTGCGCCTTGGCGCTGTCCGGAGCGACGACATCGTACGGGGGCGACCACTCCCGGAACGGCCGCAGCCGATCGATGTGGGAGAGTGCGACAATGACCGGAGGCGGCGCTTCCTCCGTCGCCTCCCTGAAGCGGGTCGACAACTGATCGAGCACTGCTTTGTCGGCACCGCCGGCAACGTTGATGGCCGAACGCACCAGCAGAATCAGATCGGTTCGCGGAATCGCATCGAGCAGCGATTTCAACGCTCGCAGGGGCTGTTCGGTCTCTTGATAGCCTAGCGTGTCCAGTATGACGGCTTTCGTCAAGCTGTTTTTATCCAACACGTAGGGATGAATCGCTTCGGTCTGAGGAACGACGTCGACAATCGCTTGCATTTCCGCAGACAGGGCATTGATGAGGCTCGACTTGCCGGCGTTGACCTGGCCGATCACCAGAATCCGCAGCGGTTCTTCCTGCAGCCGCTGCGCCTGCTGTTCGGCTTTTTCCATATCGACGCGGGAGGCATTGGTTGCCCTCATAGGAACGTCGTCATCCAGTACGAGGCGGTCGCTGTACAGTTCGATGGCGTAGTAGCCGATCTTTTTGACATAGGCGTCCACCAGCCATTTTTTCACCGCTTTGGTCGAGTCGGAGAGCACACTGTCGCTGGCCAGGAATCCCAATTCGCGCACGGCGGCTGAGATCGGGTCGACGCCAGCGGCGACGATGCGGTAGAGCTTCAACAGGGCGCCGCCGTGTGCCGCCAAGCGGTGGCCGCGAACGATGTCATTGACCGTCAGCAGATGGCTGCCGGGGACGTTTTCGGAAAAGGTGGTGCGCAGATCCCGGGAGAGCAGCTCGATGACTCTCAACGCATCGGGAACGCGCAGCTCGAGCAGAGCGTTTTTTCGCTCCGGATGGAAATGCAGAGCGACCGTCTCCATGACCTCCCTCAAAGTCTCGGTGTAAAAGTCGATGCTTTCCAGATCGGGCTGCCGATCGTGCAACCGCTGGGCGATTGCTTCGACTTTTTCCCATGCCTCGATGCCTTTGCCGGACCAGAGCGTGGATGGATCGACCTGCAGCGTTTCCGGCGGAACGCGCTTTCGCTTCAGAGCGCGGTTGACCAGCCAGGCCATGAGCCCCGATACCGCCGTAACCGCTGCCCACGATAAGATTAGCTGCTGGCTCCACAGCCAATATAAGCCGGCCACCAGCAGCAACAGGAAGGGAGCGGCGGCCAGAGCCAGCGACGCAATCCAGACGATGGTGCGTTTCATGGAGCGGATTTGCGTTCGCTGAAATCGCCGAGGTAGCGTTTAAGGAGCCGGCGCCCCTGCTCGAATTCGGCCGCATAGATCTCTTGAAATATCTTCGGGTCGACGGCTCCTCCCTGCCGGCTGCGCAGCATATAAGCGCCCAGGGTCTTTCCCAGCGCGTAGGTCGACGCAGCTGTGAGCAGCGATGACGCCCCGCTGCCATAGACTGGAATCAGTTTGACCAGCTGCCGCCGGCCGATATTGGCCGCCAGCGACAGACCCAGTGCGCTGCCGATCGCTTTGATTCGCTCCCGGTTCAACGGATAGTTGTAAATCGAAGCGATGCTATGAAACAGCTTCGCCTGGATCAGGGTCACCAGGGGGATATCGATGAGCGGCAGCGGAATCGCGCCGGCAGCGCCGCTCAGGATCGCGTAGGCGAGAATGTGAGAGAATGCCGCTTTGCTGCAAAAATCCTCCAGTTCCGATCGAATGTCGTGAGCATCGCGCAATACCGATACGATGCCGTGGGGCAGCGTCTCTTCAATCGTCCGCCAAAATGCATCCAGCCCGTACAGCACGGGGTCATAGCCGTCCTCTTTCAGGGCGAAATCGACAGCGACGAAGCGGGCGTCGATGCCTTTGAGCAATCGGCGTTGATGATCCAGGGCGCGTCTCAGATCGGTCGGAACGGAGTCAGCTCGATTCGGGTCGTCGTACGGGTACGGCAAGACGTGGTTCATAGCAGGGTCCGAATAGCCTTCATGAAGGCAGGTTTGAACGACGATCACCGGCCAATGGGGTTGTTTTTTCAGAATCGTTCGGACCGATTTCATCACGTTCCCCTGCGCATGATCCATTGCCTTCATGACAACCACCAATACGTGCGCCTGGCCTTGAAATGTGCTCATGTCCTCCGCCGGATCGTAATCCGTTTCGCCGAGCCCCCGCGTATCCAGAAACTTGATCAAGCAGCTCTCCTCATTCGGAAAATCATACAGGTAGGCGGTCCGGGTCACAGGACGCATTCCATCTCCGATCTGCGCCCGGCTGTCGCCTGTCAGCGCTCGGATAATCGAACTCTTGCCGGACTGGGTTTTGCCAAGCAGCCAAAAAACCGGAGTCGGAATACCCGCTTTTGCTTTTTGCAGCTGCGTTCGCAAAGAGGCCTCTTCGATTTTCGGGCTGAGAACAAGTTCCTCGATTTTTTTCCACATGGTTTTGTGCACAGGCTTTTCCCTGTGTCTGAAGTCGACAGCAATGAACGGCAGGTTTAGGCAGGCTTTTTCCCACCAAAGAATACGTTGAAGTCGGCAACAAAAGCAAGCATGAACCATTTGTATCACTCCGGCCTGTATCTCCACGCAGGAGCGTCACTGCCATTACGTTAACCGGCGGGAGCGTAGGGCGGAACGCGAAGGGTTCCGCCATAATGCGGCGCACGATGGCAGATCGTCTGCAAAGCTCGCCCTATGCAGGTTCTCGTTCCAACGCTACCCGGCTGACCGAGGGATAAGGTAGGTGGTGCGTACCCTACGGCTATCGTGCCAGGATGCATTCCCACGCAGGAGCATGCGAACGAGGGTAAACGTCGGAGCCCGCGGTAAATACAAACATCCATCATTTAATCACATTGGCAATGCATTACTGCCCGGAATAAGGTTACAATTTCGCCGGCTGAACTGTATGACCGAATCACAACAGGAGAAACTCAAATGAAAGCAGGCATCATCGGCCTTGGCGCGATGGGTGCGCCGATGGCGCGCAATCTCGCTCGAACTGGTTATCTGTCCGGCGTCTGGAACCGAACCTATTCCCGCGCCGAGGCGGCGGCGCGGGAGCTGTCAGTGACATGCGCGCACGACCCCGCTGAACTTGCCCGGCTGGTTGACATAATGTTCGTTTGCGTTTCAGCCGACACCGATGTCCTGGAAGTGATGCAGGCCATGCAGCCCGGATTGAACTCGGACCACGTGGTAATCGACGTGTCGACGGTCAGCAGCGACACCGCCCGTCGGGCGGCACGGATGCTGGCACACAGCGGTGCGGCGTTTCTCGACGCCCCGGTTTCCGGCGGCGTCGAAGGGGCTCGCAAAGGGACGTTGGCGATGATGGTCGGCGGCGATGAAACGGTGCTGAACCGGGTCCGGCCGCTGCTCGAGGCGATCACCGGCCGCATCGTGCACATGGGAGAGGTCGGTGCGGGCCAAGGCGCCAAAGCGGTCAATCAGGTGATGGCAGCCGGCATCAATCAGGCGGTCACCGAAGCGCTGGCGTTCGGGCAGGCGCAGGGACTGGACATGAAAAAGCTGGTCGACGTGATTTCCGGTGGCGCCGCCGGCAACTGGTTTCTCGAACATCGCGGCCTGACCATGACACAGGGGCTCTTTGCGCCCGGTTTCAAGCTCGCGCTGCATCACAAGGATCTGAAGATCTGCCGACAGATGATGATCGGCTTGGGAGTTCACGCTGAACTGGTCGACAAGACGCTGAAGGAGTATGCTGATTTGATGGAGCAAGGTTGCGGCGACGAAGACATTTCCGCTTTGTATCGATTGAAGAAACCACAGTGATCGCTCATTCCGAATCGATAACCAGCCACCAGAGCGCACTCAAGGCCTGCCGCCGCTGTCCGGAGATGATCGGACCGGTAGTGACAGGGGTTCCCGTAGCATCGAAAGTATTGCTGATCGGTCAGGCGCCGGGCGACAAGGAAGGTCGACTCGGCAAGCCGTTCGCCTGGACGGCAGGAAAAACATTGTTCAAATGGTTCCAGCAGATCGGCCTGGATGAGTCGTGCTTTCGCCGGTGTGTCTATATGGCGGCGGTCTGCCGCTGTTTTCCCGGCAAAAACCCCAAAGGCGGCGACCGCGTGCCGAGCCGTGCAGAAATCAGCAACTGTATGGAGTGGCTTGAGGTGGAAATCACACTGCTGCAGCCCCGACTCCTCCTTCCCGTCGGCAAACTCGCCATCGCGCAACTGATGCCGGTCAACAAACTGACCGACGTGATCGGCAAGACGCACTGCATCGATTATAGGGGGGTGACTCTGGATGTCATTCCCCTGCCCCATCCATCGGGCGCCTCCACCTGGCACCGCACCGAGCCGGGAATGTCGCTGCTGCGACAGGCGCTCGGCCGGATCGGCGCACACCCGGCCTGGCAGGAGCTGTGCGCCACGAGCTGTGAGCAGAAACCATGACGGCGCGCCTAAGCCGAGCTGCATACTCGCCCTTGCCCGGAAAACAGAAAGCTCAGAAAGCGCTTTGCCGAGGCATAACAACCTGGACAGTCCTCTTCGCGAGGACCCGCAATGTTCAAGACCTGCACGGCGTGACGGCATAACCAAGCCACCACCGCCTTGTGATCGTGCAGTTGCTGCAAATCCACGATCAACAGCGGTTTGCCATACTGCCGGGCGAAATCCGCGGTCAGCCGCGTCCCTCCCGACAAGTTGCCGATACAAAGAATCAGGGTCGCATCCGAATCACGCACATTCCACTCGGTCCGTACGGCATAGCCCCTTGACTCGGTCTCCGTCAACGGATAGCTGCTTGGAATCACGCCGTCCATGGCGCGACGGTCTTTTGGGCACCAGCCGCCGATCGCAATCCCGGCTTCCTGCGCCGCGTCCAGTCCCGCCCGGTCCACACCGGTCTGTCCGCCTGAGATCACCTTGAAGCGGAGTGGCGTTCGATCGCTCTCGGCGGTCATTTTCCCCGCAGTGAAACACCGGTTTTTTCCGGTGTTAATAAGGTGCCTGATTTGGAGGAGAAGCTATGGTCTCTCCTCCAATGCGGCTAACCGAGTTTCCTTCGCAAAGAGCGGGCAAACTGAAGATTCTCGAGCTCCAGCTCTCGATGCCGCCGCTCCAAAGACTCAGCGAGCTCGTCCGCGGCATTCCCCAGGCCTGAGGCGCCATATCCCAACTGGTCGGCATAAAGCCTGGCAACGATATCCTTGAACCAGCTCGGCCGCCTGCGGACGATATAGAGGCCAAAAGGGACGGTAAACGGTACGGCGACATCCACCAAGAACATTGTGCTCATGGCGATCGTACACTTTTTGCGTGTCTCCATGGGATCGTGCCCTTGGGGAACTTCCTTCACCGGCCCCGCGGGTTCTGCAGGCTTATCGGCATAAAGGCTCTCAACCACTCCCGGTATCCAGCCCGGTCTTTTGCGTATCGCATAAATGCCATAGAGAGCCGTGAAAGGTATCGGAAGAATTTCAACAATCAGCATGCCACACAGGGTCAGCGTACATTTTGTTTGTGTTCTCAAGATTTCAACTCCGTGCAGTTATAACAAACCCATACAGCCTCTAATTATACTGGGGAAGGGTACGCCCCGCATATTTTTTCGACGCTCAAGGCAGCAATTCTAAATATGGAAAACCGACCCTGCGCGGGCCGGCTCGAGCGGCCGCATGACTCAACGGCCACAAGTTAGACCAGACAACGCTTCGCGTTGCATGCCGTGGTGCGAGGCGCCAAAGAACCGGCTGCACCGCGAAGCGACGCAGCCGGCAAAGGGAGGTTAACGAAGAAGAAAGATGACTCCATGTCAGACGAACAATCGATGCAGACCGATACTAATTAAAGGTCTTCCCCGGTGTCGGCGGCAGATGCGGCATCTTCTGTTCGGGAAAAGTTCCGGTCAACCCGTTCAGAAAAGCCTCGATGTCAGCCACCTGTTCCGCGGTCAGATCCTTGTTCAACTGCAGCTTCGCCATCACCTTGATCGCCGCATCCAGCGTTTTGACAGTGCCGTTGTGAAAATAGGGTGCGGTCAAAGCGACGTTGCGCAAGGTGGGAACCTTCCACATATGCTTGTCGGCTTCCTTTCCAGTCTCGGCAAAACGGCCGCTGTCTTTCTTGAGTTTGTACTTGGCCTCGAAGAAGCCGTTGTCGTGCATCGGAAATTTCTGAAACACCCCGGCACCCTGTTCCATCTGACCGCTGAAAGCCGGGCCGGAGTGACAACCGACACAACCGCTTTCGGCGAACGTGTCCATACCGCGCACCTGCTGTTCGCTCAATGCCTTCTTGTTGCCTTTGACATACTTGTCGTAGGGGCTGTTCGGAGTAATCAGGGTTCGTTCGTAAGCCGCAATGGCTTTGGCGGAATTATCCATCGTAATCGAGTCCCCGTTGCCGAAAGCCTTTTGAAAAGCGGCCTGGTAACCGGGGATCTGCTTCAGCCGGGCAACCACATCGTCCCAGCTCTTCATTCCCATTTCGATCGGGTTGGTCACCGGGCCTTTGGCCTGCTCTTCCAGGCTCGGCGCCCGACCATCCCAGAATTGCGTTGCGTTGAATGCCGCATTCCAGACCGTCGGCGCGCTGCGGCCGCCGGTTTGACCGTTGACTCCCATCGCCACCGGTCTGTTGTCCTCGCCGCCCAGCATCGTGTTGTGGCAGGAGCTGCAGGAAACGGTCCCGGTCGATGACAGCCGGGGGTCATGATACAGCACGCGTCCCAGCTCAACTCTGGCCGCAGTTGTCGGGTTATCGGCCGGCGCCGGTGCTTTTTCCGGGAGCGCTTCCCAACTGGCGGCTGAGGCAACCGTCGTTGCACCGACGAGTGCCAGCGTTGAAAAAAGTGATCGAATATTGAACATGACATCCTCCGTTTTTATTGTTGAAAATTCTTATATTGAGCCAATCAGGCTTATAATTTCAACCTGAAATTGATCATGCGTCCGAATAACCGTTCGACCAAGCCCCGCCAAACAACCGGAAGCCCACAGCCGGCGGGCCTTTGAGGAAACAATCGAATGATTTCCAAACATTCGTCAGAATAACCTTATGCGCACGCTATATCCAGCACTAAATCCATATGACCGTCACAACCTGGCTGTCGATCCACTTCATACTTTGCACATCGAAGAGTGCGGCAATCCGCACGGCATTCCGGCGCTGTTTCTGCATGGCGGCCCTGGCGGCGGCTGTTCTGAAGTGCACCGGCGGTTTTTCGATCCGCAACACTATCGAATCATACTCTTCGATCAGCGCGGCTGCGGCCGTTCCACACCACACGCCGAACTACGGGAGAACACCACCGATCACCTGCTCTCCGATATCGAACGGATTCGCCAACTTCTCGGCATCGATCGTTGGCTGCTGTTCGGCGGCTCATGGGGCTCGACTTTGGCGCTGGCCTATGCCGAGCAACGCCCCGAACAGGTGCTGGGTCTGGTACTGCGAGGTATTTTTCTCTGCCGCGACGAAGACATCGAGTGGTTTTATCAGACCGGCGCCAACCGGCTGTTTCCCGACTACTGGGAGGATTTTGTCAGGCCGGTGCCGAAATCCGAGCGCGGCGAGATGGTCAAGGCCTATTACCGCCTTCTGACCGGCGACGATGCCAAGCTGCGCAGGCAGGCCGCCCACGCCTGGTCCGAGTGGGAGGGTCGAACCGCCACCCTGCGCCCGGACCGGGCAACCCGCGATTTCTTCACCCAGCCCGCCGTCGCCTTGAGCATGGCCCGGATCGAGTGCCACTATTTCAGCCATCACGCCTTCCTCGAGCCCAATCAGCTTCTCGAACGCGCCCACCGGCTGATTGAGATTCCGGGCGTCATCGTCCACGGACGCTACGACAGCATCTGCCCGGTCGATCAGGCGTTCGCGTTGAAAAAGGCTTGGCCTCAGGGCCGATTGATCATCGTCCCCGACGCCAGCCATGCAGCGACCGAACCCGGCACCGTCTCGGCGCTGGTGGAAGCGACCGATGACTTTGCCGGGCGGCTCTGATCACATGAGCCCTCTCCAGCGGGAGAGGGTTGGGTGAGGGGCAATAAACAAAAGGACTCAGCCGTTTAGATCCCCTCACCCAACCTTCTCCCGGAGGGCGAAGGAGCACTCCACCTTAATCCATCAGCGTGTACTCCTAACAGGCTTCGGCTGTCGTCGGATCAATCACCGATTTCACTTCGGAAATGCAGTTCGCAGGAAAGCCGCCCTGTTTGGCATGTTCTTCGATCATCTCCTTGTTGGGCGCGATGTAGACGCAGTAGATCTTGTCGTCGGTCACATAGCTCTGCACCCACTGGATTTGCGGCCCGAGCGACTGCAGCACGGAACAAGACTTTTGCGAGATGCCCTGCAATTCATCCGGCCTCAGCGCCCCGGCGTTGGGTATTTCGCGTTCGATCACATATTTCGGCATTGCTTTTCTCCTCTTGTTGATTGTCAATATTATGACGAAGTGCACTGTGGTGTTAATTCGGATCACCGACCGGTGCGGCAAGCGCATCGGCCACCAGTTCACCGACATTATCACCGGTCAGTGCGTTTAAAAAGGCAACGAGATCGTCGACTTCCGCTGCGGTCAGCCCCAGCGGTTTGATCCGTGCGTCCAGGTTCTCATTGGGCTCCCCGCCCTGGTTGTAAAACTGCACGACCTCCTCGAGAGTCGCCAGGGAGCCGTCGTGCATATAGGGCGCTGTTAGCGCGACGTTGCGCAGCGACGGGGTTCGGTATTTCCAGCGGTCGCTCGGGTCCTGCGTGATCTCATAAAGTCCCAGATCGTTGGGCGCATGTTCGGAGACCGCCTCGACGGCAGCCGCATCGACCTCGAGAGAGAGCCCGGGCGCCACCTCGATGGTTCGCGTCTCCGGCTCCTTGAACATGGATGCCCGGTAACCGATGCCGGTGTTGTGCAGTCCGTTGTCCATCAACAGGGCCGATTCCGATCCCACGGCATGGCAGGCGACACAGCCGGCCTTGCCGGTAAAAAGCTGAAACCCGCGCTGAGCCTTATCGGTGAGCGCATCGGCCTGATGACCATAATACCAGCGGTCGAACGGTGAATTGGCCGAATTCAGCGCGCGTTCGTAGTTGGCGATCGCCATGCCGATGGTCTCCATGGTCGGACCCCGACCGAACGCCTGCTCGAACAACCCCTTATAATCGGGAAGCCGCTTGATCTTCTCCACCACATAACCGACCGATGGGTTGCCCATTTCATTGCGCGCCAACAACGGCCCCCAGACCTGCTGCTCCAGGGAATATTCACGGCCGTCGTGGAACAGCCGCGTCAAATAGGCGGTGTTGTAGATCGTGGGTGCGTTGCGCCTGACGGTCCGCCCTTCGATGCCCACCGATGTCGCCAGCTCGTTGCTGGTAAACCCCTGCTCCGGAACATGGCACATGGCGCAGGATACCGTATCGTTCAAGGAGAGCCGCCTATCATAGAACAGTCGACGCCCCAGAGCGATTTTTTCCCGGCTGACCGGATTTTCGTCTGGCACCGGTAGAGGCGGAAGACCCAGCGGCGGTTGGTCGATCCATTGCAACAGATCGGCCGCCTTCCCGGACCGCGTGGCCAATGCGGTAGTGTCGGTCACATAGGCTGACGCGGCAACGGCAGCTTCTCTGCTCTCTCCTGCTTCCATCCCCCTCGCAGCGGAAGCGGTGGGCGATTCGGCCGCCTCTTCCAACAGCAGCGTCTTGACATCGTTAATCAGTGTATCGGGATGCAGAAAGGAGACGCTGTAGACGTTGCGGATTCTTTTCTGACGGTCGATCAGAAAAACCCGAAGAATGTGGGAAAAGGCGCCGGTCGATGCCCCTTCGACGTTCACCTCCTTCTGTACGCTCTGATTGTAGCCATCCAGAATGGGCTGCAGCACCTGTTCGGAGGCTGTGGTCAAAAAGCGCCAGTCGACACCGGCGCCTTGAAACCCGGCGCCGTATGCACGCATGATCTCGGGGGTGTCATGCGCCGGATTGAAACTGATCGTCACCAGCCGCAGCCGGTCGCGCAGCGACGGCTCGTCGCACAAACGTCGCTGCACCTTGTGCAGCACGGCCGTCGCCAGCGGACAGCCGCCGACATCGGTGCAGGTCGAATAGATGAAGCTGAGCAAGACGATCTTCCCCTCGAACAGATCGAAAAGACGCAGCGACCGACCGCTGCTGTCCAGCACCTCGCCATCCACCGCCATGCCCATCGGCGGCAGCGAGTAGCTGCCTGGCTCGGGTGCGGTGAATTGCAGCGCTCCGTAGCCCGGCGGAAGGATCTGAGCGCCGCTAGCCCGACCCTCGCTTTTCTCCCCGGCAGTCAAAAGCCGGCCGCCGAGCACCGCCGCCAACGCAGCAGCGCCTAACACCACAATCAGGCGAATACTCTTCATGAGCGACGTACCACGCCCGGCCCGGTTTTCCTCATGTTCGACGACTGGTTACCGCAACAGCGCCAGACGCCCAGCGGCAGCCTCCGTCGTGCGCTTCGTATAAAGCGAACGTGCTCCGAACCGCATCTGATGAGGCCTCCCCAGCTTCTCCTTGATGAAGTCGATGGCGAACGCCTCCTTGAGCGCCTTGCCGTCCCAATGGTAAAGCTTCAAAAACTGCTCGTTGTCGACGCCCTTCTTGTCCCAGTTGGCAAGCAGGGACGAGGTGTAATAGATTCGCTTTCCGTCCCAACTCGACGAAGCCATGTTGACTTGAGCGCCGATTTTCTTTTCATAGACCTGCACCGGCTTGAACGGGTCGGAAATATCGAACGCGCGTGTCTTGCCGTCCATGAAGGTGTCGACCCACAGCAGGTTGTCGTCGCTTTGAATCGAAATATCGACCGGCAGCGGAATCTTGGAGGGGTCACCGATGTCGGCCACCGCCTTGGCCTGCCACTCACCCGCATCATCTTCGTAGATCAGCCAGATCTTGGAGGTCAACGCCGTCGTGGTAAAGCAGTAATTGTGATCGGCACCCCAGGCACAGCGGATTTCAAGCGGTGCGCCCGGCACGTCGAAGACCTTTTTCGGCTTGCGCGTATGCAGATTCCAGACAACCACCGTGTTGCCGAACCGTTTCATCGCCTCCGGGTCCTTCAGCATCTTGCCGAAATCCATCATGTAGTTGTTCCAGCCGGTGAACGACGAGGTCAGCATCACATTCCGGCGCGGCAGCGCCCGCACATCGTAACCGTAGCCGTCGACAAACTCGCCAGTCTTGACCGCGCCATGCAGATTGTCATCGGTCGGCATCCAATGGGTGGCGATATACTCCCCCTCATTGCTGTATTCGACCAGCGCGGTTCGGCCGCCGTGATCCTTGTTGTTGGAAAGCCCGGTAATCATCATCCGCCCGGGCAGCGCATACATCGTATGCGGACCGACCACACCGCCGCTCTTGGCGACGAAATCGGTGATCACCTTGTGCAGAACCGGCTTGCCCGGGTCGCTGTGCACGTCGAAGATGAAAATCTTGCTGGTATCGAGCCCCCCCGCCCACAGATAGCGGCGGTCATCGGTCAATCCGGAGTGATGCGCCTCGTTGCGCCCGCCGATCGAAAGGGTGTTGGCCACCTTACCGTAGCTTTTGGATTGCGGATTGACATCGACGGTCACCAGTTTGTCCTGCTCATCGCCGACCCCTTCCATGCCCAGTGTCCAGACATAGACATAGTCTTCCTGGCCGACGATTTTCGCCATATAGGGCGACATGCAGGTTTCGTCCGCCATTGCAGCGGTCGACAGCATGAGTGTGGCAACGGCGCTCAACAGTGCAGTTCTGATTTCCGCAGCACAGCGACCGATCTCTTTTTTCATGGCATAACCTCTTCGTTATTATTGAATTCTTATTCCGATTCCCGAATCGTCAAGGCACCGGACGGGCATTGCTCGACAACACGCCGGATCGCCTCCGGCTCGGCTTTGCCGGTATCGATCGCGAGCGCACCCTCTTTGACCGTAAACACCTGTGGCAGCGAACCGACACAGACGCCGGCATGTTGACAGATTGTTTTATCCCATTTGACTTGCATGATTCTTGTCCTCCGGTTTGTCCGACCAGCCGACAATATGACCGGTCGTATTTTATGTAAGCAAAAACCTACACTTTAAAATAGGCGCCCAACAGATGGTCGCAACAACGCTCGAGCGGACGCACGGACTGCTCGATCTTCATTCTCAGCAACGCACCCTGCCAGGCATCGACCAGAAAATCGGCCATCTCCTCGGCCGGCAAATCCGTCCGAACGGTACCCTCCTGCTGCGCACGGCTGAGCCCCTTTTTCAAAGAATCGCGGTAACGTCTGACCGAGCGTGCCAATGCCTGACGACACACCTCGCTGGTATCACCGATTTCGCCCATCAGATTTCCCAAAAGACAGCCGCCCCGAAACGACTTCGCTTCGAGTTCGCTGATCAGAGCATCGAAATAGCGCCGCAGCGCGGACAAGGCATCCACGCCGGGCCCGCTGAGATGTTCATTCACCTGCTGAATGAACGGCTCGATATAATGAGCGATCACCTCGGCGCCGAACTGCTCCTTGCTACCGAAATAGTTGTAGAACGAACCCTTGGGAATACGTACCGCATCCAACACCTCCTTGATCCCTGTCCCATGATACCCCTGCTCCATCAGCATCATGACACCTTGGTCGAGCAGCCTCTCCCGGTTCGCCGATCTATGGTTCGTCTGTGCCATGACGCAATAGTATGTGACCGGTCGTATTAGATTGCAAACTTTTTTGATCCATCTGTATGGTCACCGCGCGCCGTGACATGATATAAACCGCTTGCTGGTTCATTTCTCAGAGGCTGCGCTATCTTTTTAGATAGCTGAAGTTTAGCATATTTTACACTATAACAAGACCTGACCCCATCCGTGACCCCACCCGTGCGCACCCCGCTACGTTTAAAACGCCTGCACCGTGAATGCGTCGAATTCGTTCAAACAGCGCTCATCGCCGGCATGCACACTCTCCACACGGGCTCCGGGCGGCCCCACGCGGCACCATTCGATTAGATCCTCGATCGCTTCGGAAGGGCCTTCCGCCAAAATTTCGACCCGTCCATCCGGGCAATTTCTGACGAATCCCGTCAATCCGAGACGCTGCGCCTGGTCCTTTGTCGACGATCGAAAAAAGACGCCCTGAACACGGCCGGAGACAAAAACATGCACGCGTCGATTCATCCCTTTTTTCCGCCAGGCTCACGCTGTCGAGGAGAGACTGTTTTCGGAGGTAATCGTCAGGTATTTCCGATACAGGGAGTCTTTGTCCTCATCGCGGTCCGGGTCCTGTTCAATGCAGTCGACCGGGCAGACCTCCATGCATTGGGGCGTATCGAAATGGCCAATGCATTCGGTACACAGGGACGAATTGATTTCGTATATCTCCTCTCCCTGATAAATTGCCTTGTTCGGGCACTCCATCTCGCACACATCGCAGTTGATGCACTCATCGGCTATTCTCAATGCCATTGCGCTTCGTTCGCCTCTATGATCTGTTTGAAAATTTTTCCGCCAGCGCGTCCCGCACTTCCTCTGATACGAATTCCGACACATCACCGCCCAATCGGGCGATCTCTCTGATGATGCTCGAGGAGACAAATGAGTATTCCTCGGCCGGAGTCAAAAACAGCGTTTCCAGGTTGCGCGACAGGCGGCGGTTCATCCCGGCCAGCTGCACTTCGTACTCAAAATCCGATACCGCACGCAAGCCTCTCAGAACAACCTGGGCGCCGCACCGCTCGGCACAGTCGACCAGCAAGGTATCGAAACTGATGACGTCGACATTCTCCAGACCGGATAAAACGCTCTCGGTCAACCGCAGTCGTTCTTCCAAGGAAAACAGCACCGTTTTGTTGATGTTGACCGCGACCGCGACGATAACGCGGCTGAACAGCTTGGAAGCCCGCTCGATCAGATCCTGATGACCGTTCGTGATGGGATCGAACGTACCGGGATAAATTGCGGTGATTTTCATATTCACTCCGATGCCGTTCTGCTGTACAAACAATAGCACACCTCACCGGCTCTCTTACCGCGCAGCTCGACCCACTTTTCGGGAATCCCGGAAAGTGCTGCCTCACGCTCCGATTCGATATAAATTTTCGCGTTCCGGGCCAGCCAGCCGTTTCGTTCGAGATGGCGACAACAATCCGGGATAAGTCTCCGTCTGAAGGGCGGGTCGATAAAAACCAGATCGAAATCCCGCTCTGCCGGCTGACTCAAAAACTGGACCGTCTCCACCTGCTCGACTTCCATTCGCCGGGCGTTCAACCGGTCGATATTGTCTCGCAGCATGGCACACACCTCAGGGTTGGAATCGACCAACACGACCGAGGCAGCGCCGCGGGATGCCGATTCGAAACCAAGCGCTCCGCTGCCTGCATAAAGATCCAGGCATCGGGCGCCAACGATATCGTGGCGCAGCCAGTTGAACAGCGTCTCTCTGACCCGGGACGGCGTCGGCCGCAGCCCGGCCACGTCCGGAAAAATGATCTGCCGGCTACACCAGTCACCTCCGATGATGCGCAGCCGGTTTTTCATTCTCCACCCGGTTTCGCCCCGCCGCCGACCAGCACTGTTTGGAATCGATCAGGATGGATGCGGCGTTTGAACGCATCCGCGACAGCCTCCCGGCTGACGGCCTCGACCTGCTCGGGAAACCGATCCAGATAGTCCAGCGGCAGCTCATAAAAGCCGATCATCGCGACGTATTCGACCAGTTTCTTGTTGCTGTCGATCCGCAGAACAAATCCGCCGGTGATGTTTTTCTTTGCATCGCCCAGATCTTTGTCGGTTGGGCCCTGCGCGATGAAATCGTTGAGCGTCTGCAACATCACCTCGAGCGCTTGATCGGTTTGATCGTTGCGTGTCTGCAGCCCCATGGTGAAGGGGCCTTTGCGGGCCATCGGCACGAGATAACTGTAGGCGCTGTAGGAGAGACCGCGTTTTTCCCGTACCTCTTCGGTTATTTTGGAGACCAGCCCGCTGCCTCCGAGGATATGATTGCCGACATACAGCGGAACATAATCGGGATCGCCGCGCCGCACGACCGGCATTCCCGACAAAACGTGGGTCTGCTCGGAAGCGAACTGGATGCGCTCGGTTTTTCCGGCGGGGGCGACGACGACCGCCGGCAGCGCCGGTGCCCGCTCCCCTTCGGGAAGATCCCGGAGCAGCGTCCCCGCAATGGCTTCCGCCTGACCGCGATCGACATCGCCGACGATTACGACGACTGCATTGTTCGCGACATAATAGCGACGGTAGAAGCTCATCACATGGTCGCGGGAGAGCGGCTTCACGCTGTCGGTGAAGCCATTGACCGGATGGGCATAGGGATGGTCGCCATACAGGGCCTTGAAATAGGCAACGTTCGCCAGCGCGCCGGGCGACTCCTCCCGACGCTGCAAGGCCACCAGCATCTGCTTTTTCTTGCGGTCGAAATCCTTCTGTTCGAAGGTCGGCGCACGCAGGATTGCGTTGGCTGTATCCAGTGCAAGAGTGAGTTTGCGCGAATCGGTCAGGCTGCGCAGCGCCAGCCACGCCGAATCGCGCGAGACACCGGTGCTCAGCAAGGCGCCGACACCTTCGACACGGCGTGCGATGGTATCGGCATCCCACCCCCCCGCACCGGCGTCCAGCAAGGTGGATGTCAACGCCGCCACACCAAACTGTTTTCCATCACGCGCACTGCCGGCATCGAAGACCACGCGCACATCGAGCAGTGGCAGCCCTTGCGTGCGAACGAAATAGACCCGGGCGCCCTTCGAACTGATCCAGTGCTGAATTTCCGGCCCGGCCTGGGCACAGGTCGACAGCAGAATTAGGAAAAAAACTGTGAATCCGGCGAAACGTTTAACGTGCATGGCGTCCTCCAGGCTGTGCTTGCGCCGGTTGCTTATTGGTCATCGGCAAAGGATCGAGAACGGCCACTGAGAGCCTGTCGTCGATCAGATATTTCCTGGCCACCGCCAGAACCTGCTCGGCTGTCACCGCATTGATGCGCTCGACATACTCATCCATCCGCTTCCAGCCCAGCCCCACGGTTTCCAATGTGCCGAGCTGCATGGCCTGATAGAAAACCGAGTCCCTCTCATAAATGGCGTTGGCCAGCACCTGGGCCTTGACCCGGTCGAGCTCCTGTTGGGAAACGGCCTTCTCCTGCAAAAGGCGTATTTCTCTTTCCAACGCCTGCTCCAGCGCACCGACCGTCTGTCCCGGGGCCGGTGACGCTTCCACGATAAACAGCGAAGGCAGGCGCGAATAGAGATCATAGCCGGCACCGGCGGATACGGCGATCTGCTGACCGCGCACAAGGCGAGTGGCCAGCCGGGCGCTGTTGCCGCCGTCGAGTATGCCGGCCAGAACCTCCAACGCGTATGCTTCCACCTCATCCTGCACGTTTTTCAACGCCGGCACTTTATAGCCAAGAACCAAAAAAGGCTGTTTGGCCGGCAGCCGAACGGTCATACGCCGCGGCCCCACCTGCTCGACTTCGGTTCTGGGCTTGACCGATTTCAAGCTGCTTGGCTGCAACGGTCCAAAATATTTCTTTGCCAGCGCCAGCACCTCGTTCGGATCCACATCGCCCACCACGACCAGTGTGGCATTGTTCGGCGCATAATAACGCTGGTACCAGTCGTTCAGGTCGGCAACGGTCAAATGCTTGATATCATCCGCCCAGCCGATCACCGGGTTTCTGTAGCCGCCGTTGGTGTGCGCCATCGCATTGAAATATTCATAGGTTTTGGCCCGCGGTTTGTCATCGGTACGCATCCGGCGCTCCTCCAGAACGACCTGCCGCTCCTTTTGGAACTCTTCGTCGAGCAGCTGCAGATTGCGCATGCGGTCGGCCTCCAACTCGAAACTCACCGCCAGCCGCGACTTCTCCAGACTCTGAAAATATGCGGTATAATCGCGTCCGGTAAAGGCGTTTTCGCTGCCGCCGTTGGCGGCGATGATGCGTGAGAATTCACCCGGCGGATGTTTTTTGGTTCCCTTGAACATCATATGCTCGAGCAGGTGGGCAACACCGGTGATGCCGCCGTATTCGTAGCTGGAGCCGACTTTGTACCAGACTTGCGACACAACGACCGGCGCCCGGCGGTCTTCCTTCACCAGCACTTTGAGACCGTTTTCGAGTGTAAACTCGTGCACCTGCGGCTCCGCCGAGTGAACCAACACCGGCAGAGCCAACACAACAAACAATAGACTGCGCAACAAAAAACTCATATTTCCCTCTGTACGTTGGAGCGGATAAAATCATTCAGACCAGCCAGCGCCTCAACAATTCCGCTGACTATTGTACCCGAACCATACCAACCTGTTGAAAACAGACACAGGATAAAACAATGCCGAATGTCCGACGCTTGTTATGGCGAAACTATTTGGAACTGTGCAAACCCAAGGTGGTTGCGCTGATCGTTTTTACCGCCATCGTCGGCATGTTCCTTTCGGTTCCCGGCATGGTTCCGTTGCAACCGTTGCTGTTCGGTACGCTCGGCATCGGCCTGGCAGCGGCCTCGGCGGCCGCGATCAACCACTATCTGGACCGGAATGCGGATGCCGGGATGGGCAGAACTAAGGGCCGTCCTTTACCGACCGGCCAGTTGACATCGGCCAATGTCATCGGCTTCGCGCTTGTGCTCGGCACCCTCTCCATGGTGGTCCTGATTGTCTTCGTGAATACGCTGACGGCCGTCCTGACGTTCCTTTCTCTCATCGGTTACGCAGTGATTTACACCGTTTACCTGAAGCACGCGACACCGCAGAACATCGTGATCGGCGGCGCGGCAGGCGCCGCGCCGCCGGTACTTGGCTGGTGCGCGATCACCGGGCAGGTCGATCCGCATGCACTGCTGCTGTTCCTGATCGTGTTTACCTGGACGCCGCCCCATTTCTGGGCGCTGGCCGTCGCCAAACGGAAAGAGTACGCCAAAGTCAACATTCCCATGCTGCCGGTGACGCACGGCGAGGCATTCACCCGCCTCCATATCCTGTTCTATACCATATTATTGATCCTGGTGACCCTGCTGCCCTACCTGACACATATGAGCGGGCTGCTTTATCTGATCGGCGCCGTGCTGCTCGACAGCGTTTTTCTTTACTATGCCATCTTGTTGAAAAAAACCGCCGACAACCGGGTCGCCATGAAAATGTTCGGTTTTTCCATTGTTTATCTTATGAGCCTGTTTACTCTTCTGCTGATCGACCATTACATCGAATATGGATAAAGTGCGTGTTTTATGGTAAAAAACATGGTGCAGTAGATAAAAACTATAGAAATAACCTTATACCCAGGAGGAATTATGAACCATCAAATCGTTGTCGTCGGCGGCGGGTCCGCCGGCGTTGCCGTCGCTGCATCGCTCAAACGCAAGAGCAAAGAGCTCGATATCGCCATCATCGACCCGGCCGATACCCACTATTATCAACCGGCATTCACGCTGGTCGGAGGCGGTGCCTACGATCCGGACGCGACGCACCGCCCGGAAAACAGCTGCATCCCCAAAGACGTCAAATGGATACAGGATTCCGTTGAGTCGTTCGACCCCGAAAACAACCGTCTGACTGTGCGCAGCGGCGACACCGTCGAATACCAATATCTGATCGTCTGCCCGGGCATACAGCTCGATTGGAACAAGATCGAAGGGCTGGAAGAGACCATTGGAAAAAACGGTGTCTGCAGCAACTATCTCCTCCCCTATGCTCAATACACATGGGAATGCATCCGCTCCTTCCAAGGCGGCAAGGCGCTGTTCACGCAGCCGCCGATGCCGATCAAGTGCGCTGGGGCGCCGCAAAAAATCATGTACATGGCGGCAGATTATTTTAAACGCAAAGGCCGCTCCGCCGAAGTCAATTTCAACACCAGCCTGCCGGTCATGTTCGGCGTGCCGCTGTTCGCCGAAGCGCTCAAAGGCGTCGTCGAACAGTATGGGATTCAGGTCGATTTCAAAAGCACGCTGGTGGCGATCGACGGCGCAGCGAAGGAGGCCGTGTTCGAGGTGGAAGGCGCCGACGGCGAAAAGAGCCGGGTGACCAGGTCCTTCGATATGATACACGTGACGCCTCCGCAAAGCGCGCCCGACTTCATCAAAGCCAGTCCGCTGGCGAACGAAGCCGGCTGGGTCGATGTCGACCCGGCCACCTTGCAGCATGCCCGCTACGACAACGTCTACGGCCTGGGCGATGCCACCTCGACGCCTAACGCCAAAACCGCCGCAGCCGCCCGATTGCAGGCGCCTGTCGTCGCCAAAAACCTGATCGCCAAGATCAGCGGCAAAGCGGACGGAAACGAATATGATGGCTATGGCGCCTGCCCGCTGGTTACCAGCCACAACTCGGTCATGCTGGCTGAATTCAGCTATGGCGGCAAAGTGACGCCCACGTTCCCGCTGGACCCGACCAAGCAGCGTTACAGCTACTGGCTGATGAAAAAATATTTCTTTCCCTTCCTGTACTGGAACATCATGTTGAAGGGCATCGATTGGGATGTGCCTCACAAGCCGCTGTAGGATCACGGTCAATGTGAGGTACTCCTTCTCCCTCTGGGGAGAAGGAGTACCCGGGGATTGGGATAATAAGGGGGACTAAATCACTTCCGTTGAAAAACACGGCTTAGGCTTACTGCAAGAAAGCCTAAGCCGGCCTCACGCAGCCATATGTCCAGTTAGTGTTTTTCTCAGCTTTTTCATTGCGTTTTTTTCCAACTGCCGGATCCGCTCGGCCGACACGTTGTAGCGCTTGGCGAGTTCGTGCAGGGTCGACTTTTCTTCACTCAACCACCGGGCCGCCAAAATTTCGCGGCTCCGATCATCCAGCTCATGCAGAGCATTCATCAGATTCCTCTGCTCATACCGTCCCCACTCCGAATGTTCCAGCAAAGCCGCCGGGTCGGCGTTTTCCTGCCTCAAATAAGAAGCCGGTGTATTGCTTTTTTCGTCCGCCGTGTTCGACTCGGGCGCACCATCGAACGCCATATCATGGCTGTCCAGGCGCCGCTCCATTTCATAGACCGCTTCCACCTTGACCCCGAGATCATCGGCCACGGTGCGGGCTTCATCCCGGCTCAGCCAACCAAGGCGCTTCTTGGCTTTCCTCAAATTGAAAAAAAGCTTGCGTTGCTGCTTGGTCGTGGCAACTTTGACAATTCGCCAGTTGCGTATCACGAACTCATGAATTTCCGCTTTGATCCAATGCACGGCGAATGAGACCAGACGAACGCCGACCTCAGGATCATAGCGTTTCACCGCTTTCATCAAGCCGATATTGCCTTCCTGAATCAAGTCGGGCAAAGGCAGCCCGTAACCACTGTAACCACGTGCGATATGAACGACGAAGCGCAGATTCGCCAACACCAGCTGACGCGCCGCTTCGAGATCATTGTCCCGGCGGAAACGGACAGCCAAGGCATGCTCTTCCTCCGAGTTCAATTTCGGCAGCCGATTCACGGAAGCCATATAAACTTCCAACGAGCCGGCTGATAAATTGACTGGCGAAGCTAATGCGTTACTCACTATGTGGCACCTTTTTTTCGAATGAACAAATCAATTTTAGCACTCACATGATTAGAGTGCTAATCGATATAAAAGTTTCCGGTAATTTCAGATAGGGAGTCTGCGTGCCGGACTGAAGGGAAGGCGTGTACGGCACAGCCGATCAAGCATGGGTTGCTACGGGCGCAGCGCGGAACACCCCCGATCAATCCCTGTACTTTATACGCTAAAACAGCCCTGAAGCCTTGTCCTCCAGGGTTCTTTCGTCAGGGGATCCACGTGGAATGCAAGCCATTCCGGTTTGTGCAGCAACCCCTCTTCGCCCGATGCATTGGGGTTCAATTGCCGCTTTTCCAGGAAGTTCACCATACGGCAGGTATTATAGACCACCAAAACACGGTGTCCATTTTTGCTGCGATAGACCTGATAAGCGACGTTCTTTTCGTCGAACGCCGGATTTCTATCCATCAGAGCATCCATTTCCGCCGCTTCGCCTTGCGCCAAATTTCTTGTCACGGAGTCGTCACGATCTCTGATCAGCGATTTCAAGTGTTCTGCCAGCGTACCGGATTTCTGATATTCCTGAAGAGCCCGCACATCTCGAAGGGAACAAGCGAAGCTCTCGGCAACGAGATAGTGCCGGCCTTTCTCGCCATCATTGGCAAACAGCGAAATTTTGTCGAGTGACTGGTGTTCCAGCGCCTTCAGGAACGATCTCGGTGCGCGCAGATGTTTATAGATGGTGATAACCCACGGCAGCGCGCGCCCGGTTTGCACAAACCGATCCTTGACTCTGTCGATCACTCCAGACCCCGGCAGATCATCCTCATGCCCTGCCGGTTTGACCACGAATGCGTCGACCGCTGTGATTTGCGTATGAAAACCCGATCGCCTGAATTCGTTCACAATGCGGGAATAACGGGGGTTATACGGAATACCCGTGCCATCATACAAGATATTGATCCGCGCCTCTTTGGCATAGTCCGCAACTGCATCCCGCAAGCGATTCGCGAACGGCTCGACATAGACATAATCGTCACTGTGATGGTTGGCGGCGGTCAGAACCTTGTACAGGTCACTCTGCTTGCGAAACTCATCGAGCGAGGCGACAACAAAGTTGTCGCCGCACTGCGCCGTTGCAATTTCCTCGACGGCCGTTTTTCCGGCGCCCGCCCCGCCCATCGACATAAACACCGCGGGGTTCCTATCCGGCGTTTTCCCCTCGAACACGGCTTCTTTCGCGTCATCGATTTTGGTTATGATCTTGCTGAGTCTTGCATAGGCAATTTCAACGGTTCTTTCCAACCTTTCGTCGCCGTTCGCGGCCGTCAGCAGTCTGTTCTTGAGCGCTTCGTTGTTCGCCAGTTCGAATATCGGCGTCTCTTCGCCTTCGCATTGCTTGAGCAGTTCCATCAATTCCGTATGGCTGAGCGAGCGCAGGCCTGTCAACATATTGACATCGAGGCAAAAGAGCGGCGCTTCGCCATTCTCGCCGATTCTGATGCCGTCGATTTCGTGTTTCCCGGGTTCGCGCAGCTCTTCCGTTCCCGGCAGATAACCGATCACGTTTTCACAGACACCAAGAGGATAATCGGCCAGATGCTTGCCTGCCAAAAACAGCTCTTCCCTGATCCTGTCGAGCGGCACCAGCCCGCCGTTCACCGAAACCAGGCACTCAATGCCCTCTTCCGTTCGATGCGACAGGAAAGGGATGCCGGAAATCAATTTCTTGTTTTCCGGCCATTTTCCATAGCTGTTGGGCCTGTTCCGAAGGCTTTTGCTGCGAACAGGATCGAGCGCACGTCGAAATGCGGCGATGACCTCCTCACGGCCGCTTTCAGGGCTGTGCAAAACAACTGCGTCACGTGCTTCGAGCCGCCTGAAATCGATGCCGTGCTCATAAACGCCCTTGAATGCCGGCAGCTTGCCGAGCACTGTCATAAAAAAATCCAGCGTGATTCGATTGCCATAGGCAAACGGTCTGACGCTGCGCATCTTCAGATAAAAACCAGCCAACCGCTCGGCGATATTTTCCGTCCTGATGACAAAGCCGTTGTTGTCGAAAATCGCGGTGTCGCTGTTGCCGTCGCCATCCAAAACCAGGCGACCGACCGCCGTGCGGAACTGCTGTCTCTTGCCTGCATCGGTCATCGTACCGGGGCGATGGCTGGCGGTTGCCTGTTCCTGCCAGTCATGAAACAGCTCGCGATGAATACGCGAAAACAGCCCGGTCAGATAGGTGACGCGTTTTGTCTGATCATGCGACACGGTCGCTTCCGCCTCCTGCTGGAGCGTTGACAACAATTTTGTACCCTGAGAAATTGCCAGGGCGGTTCGCAATTTCTTCAGCTGCCCATAGCCTGAGATTCGGGGATTTGCGTTGGTATTCATGATTGCATTCGTTCCGCTGCAATCTCTATTCCCGGACAGCCTCATAATCAAAGCGGCATCCCATATTATGCCATCCCTCCTGCAAGCCGCTTTTCCACTTCGGCATCGACCGTGGCATCATAATGGCGCCGCAGGGAGGACTCGGTCGGAGCCGGCGGCATACGGGCCTCGATCTCGGCACGCAGCTGCGTGAGAAAATGACGCCGTAGCGTCGAATCTTCCGGCACTTGTAAACGTCTCTCTTCCTCAGCCTTCGCCCTGATTTTTACTTTTTCCCTGGCTTTCACTTCATGTCTTACGCGGGGCTCAACCACACGCATCGGCGCCGCCGGGGCAGAAGGTGGCAGTTCCACCGGAAGCGGTCCGCCCAGCTTCTCCTCCATTCCGGCCTCGACCATCTGCTCGTAATGACGCTGTAGCGTATAGTCGGTCGGCCGTGGCGGCAGTTCGGCTTCGACATCGGCACGCAACTGCGTCAGAAAATGGCGCCTGAGCGTCGAATCCTGCGGTACCTGCAAAGGTTTTTCCGCCTCAGGTTCGGCTTTCACTTCACGCAGGACTCTGGCCTCGGCCACAGGCAGCCGCTCCTCTACCCTTTTCGCCTCCTTTTCCTGCGGCTGCTCCAACTCCTTTTCGTAGTCATCGACACCGTGAATCAGGCGATTTACCTCTCTGTTGGTCTGGCTCATCTCATACCAAACGCCGACAGCCATCACCAGCGCCACCAGAACGAACAGGCCGGTCATTATCGCCGACCGGATGAAGCCCTGGTCCATCAGAAAAAAAGCCCACCACGAATAGACGACCGCCAACGCAAACCAGAACACGGCCCCCCATAAAAATCCAAGAGAAATCAGCCGAGGGTTTTTCTCTATATCGGACGCAAACCTCGGCTTGACGAGATGTTCAAAATTGTCCGCATCACATTTCAGATCTTTCGCCAACCCCAGCAATTCGTTGTCATGTTCGAGTCGCGCTCTTCGTAATGCGTTTCGTTTTCTTCTAAAAGCGATCAGCAGCACCGTCACCAGGACTGCGACAATCGTGACGACGATTTCGGTTTCGATTCGGATTTCAAGCATAACGATCCCCCGAGTTAAGAAAGAAAAGATCACCCCTCAAAAGGCATACGATCGGCCTATCGCCATCAATAAGCCAAAATCCGGGCCGATTATCCTTCATGCCATCCTTATCTTCCGGGCTTGCAATGTGAGTCAGAGATTGCGGCATTGTCGCTCTTTTTTTGTGCCTGACAATCGAGCCCACCCCGGAACCGGCAGGACACCAACAATACTCCTCGTCACAACGAACGTCAACGGAGCTGGAACTGATCTAGGAGGCTGTCCGAGAACAGACTGATCTACTGCGGACAAGCCTGATTGGCCAGATTTCCCGATCATTTTTGTTAAATAGGCCCACTATTCGCCTCAAATGATCGACAAATCTGACGCAATCAGTCTTGCCCTCGCTACGACCGCTATTCTCGGACAGCCTCCTAGGTTGAGGCAGGCGCTCCCTTGCGGAGGCACTCCTGGTTGAACTATGCCGATTCACAGGCCGGATGCACCCGCGATCTTTGATGCCGGCACCACCTGATCGTACACTTCGGAAACGCCCGCTCGGTTGGTTATAATATGCCTCGAGATATCGGAGCCGTTTCCCAGCAAGACGCCATTATCGGTTTCGACATCCAATGTGGGGCATGGCTGCCGTCATACCCCGCAAAGGGGATGCGCTTTAAGCCAAGGGATTGAACGAGGACAGCACGCTCAAGAATTGTCTCAAACACAGGATGCGATTGATGTATGACAAAGATCAGTTGAGAAAGCGCTTTGGTGCCGCAATTTCCCCTTTAGTAAGACAACTCGACGGTTTGGGAATCAAACCGACGCATATTACTGTCGCAGGGCTGATTTTTACGCTCCTGGCCTGTTTTGCGTACTACCAAGGGGCCTATGGGGCGACCTTCCTGTTGATGACGATCGGGCGCTTCGCCGATGCCATCGACGGCGCGTTCGCCAGACTGACGAATCAAATGACGACGTTCGGTGGATTTGTGGACTCGATCATCGACCGCTATGGTGAGTTTATTATCGTTGGAACGATTCTGTTCGTTTACCGTGACAATCCATCTCTCTACTATTTCAGCTTTGCCGTCTTTCTCGGCATCAGCCTGATGTCCTACAGCCGGGCTCTCTACGATAAATATGGGATCGCCTGTCCCGGCAATCCGTTTGAATATTTCGAGCGGGGAATTTTAATGGTGGCATTCTTTCTGATCGGCCGACTGGACTGGTGGCTGATCGTCATTGCCATCGGCACGAACGCTTACGTGGTCCATCGAATCCATCATTTTTATCAGGCAACACGCCGAGGATGAAAAGGAACTCAACCATTTCGATCCCCTCATCGCGACCCTCTCCCGAAGGGAGAAGGAGCACCCCATCTTAGGGCATTGACAACGGCTGCGGCGCCATGGCCTCGTGAAAACCTGACCGACCTTCTATTTGAACGAAACAGGCCGGAGCTTGGCATTCAACCCCGTTGTTTCTTCAACAATCGCCCGAGCCACATCACGGGCATCTTCAGGCTGGCTCAACAAGGTCGTCTCCGCATCGAACGTACCCGTATCCCCGGTTTCCGCCGCATCGCCCTGCTTCAAATAGACCGTCTGGGTCGGGAAGGCAAATTCGACGCCAAGGCGTTTTGCCAAGCGCAGAATATCGAGCAAAAAACGGTGCCTTTCGCGCAGTTCCGTGCCCCAGTCCGGTGTTCTCCAAAAGACATAAACCAGAATATCCAGGGAGGCGGCTGCCATTTCGTTGAGATAAATGTGGTAGTAATCCTTGCGCATAAAGGGGTGCAGACGCACCAGCTCACGAACCCCTTCGCAGAAGGCTTCGATCTTTTCTGGTGCGGTATCGTAGGTAAGAGAAAGCTTGCAGCTCATACGGCGGAAGCGCCGCTTGCCCATGTTGTCGACGCTGGCCGTGATCAGGCGGGAGTTGGGAAGGATGATTTCCGAATTATAAAACGTCCGGATCCGCGTGCTGCGCAGCCCGACCTCTTCCACGGTGCCTTCGATGTCGTCGATCACCACCCAGTCTCCGACATGAAAGGTTTGATCGAGCAGAACCGTGATGGAGCCGAACAGGTTCTGCACCATATCCTTGGCCGCCAGCGCAAAAGCCAGCCCGCCAAGACCGAGCCCGGCCAGCAGCCCGGAAACATTGAGATTGAGATTGGAGGCGATGAAAATGATGCCGATAACCGTGACAAAAACCTTCAGGGTCTTCCGGACCAGCGGCACCAGGGCGTCGTCGAGCTTGTTGTCGGTCTGCCGGGCGAGCCGCTGCAGATAGGCGCTGACAAAATCGACAACCCGGAAACCGGCCCAGATCGCCGACAGAGCGACAAGAATTTTGACCGCGACCAGCAACACCAACATCGCCTGCGCCGGCAGAGCCAGCATATTCAGCCCCGTCCACCAGATCGCTGCCATGGACAACAGGCCCAGCGGCCTGAGCCAGTCATCGGGTAATATACGCGATTCCAGCGGTTTGTGGCGCCGACGCCAATAGCGCACAGAGAACAGCAACAGGACGGAGGTCAGCTTGTCCGCCACGATGCCGGCGGCGATGGTCAGCAAAATGCCGAGCCATTGCCAGTGTTCGAGCAAAAAGCCCTCTTTTCTCAACTGATCCGGAATCCGCTGCCGCAAGCGCAGATGCCACGGCAAGCGGGTGGCATCGTCCCGGTCCTCGCCGGCGCCGTTCTTCTTCTGTGCCAGATGATCCAGGATGTCCGGCAGTGCAGTCAACGTCCCGGCACTGAACAACCAACGGCCGTCAGGCTGCCTGGCAATGGCGATCCGGCCGGCTGGATAGGTACGAAAAACATAGGGGCGGCCGCTTTTGCGGGCGGGAATTTTTTTCAGGTTGACCGACCGCGTACGCTCCAGTGCTTCCAGCAACATCCAGGAAAGATCGCGTCCCTTTTCACTGCGTATCAGCGGAGGGACGTCCGATAAATCCAGCGTCCCGATCGCCCGGTCAAAACGCTCGCCCCGCCCTTGTTCGACTTCCGCCATCGCGCCCAAAAACGTTTCCATCGTTGCCCGCGGAGAGTCCAGACCGCGGAGATCGACCGTTTCGACGGGCGGCGGCGTATCGACCTCCTGCGCGACAGCCTTTACCGCCAGCAGCGCGAAAAGCAGCACGCAGCCAAACAACAGCCGCTGCGTGAATTCAAATCTTGGCATCGATCAGCCCGCCGTCAGCTGCACGTTGTCGATCAGCCTCGCTTTTCCCAGCCTGGCGGCCGCCAGGATCACCAGACCGCCATCCTGATCCGCGGCCGGCAACAGATCGCTGCACCGCCTGATACTGAAATAATCGGGGCTGAACCCGGCCTGCCGCAATACCGCCAGCTGCGCCTGCTCGATCTGTCTGAAATCCAAGCTTCCCGCCTCGATCACCTTTTTGGCGGCGCAAAGCGATTGATACAATGAGGGAGCAATGCGACGTTCCGAGGCGGACAGATAGTCGTTGCGTGAACTCATGGCCAGCCCGTCGGCTTCCCGCACCGTGGGAACACCCACGATCTCGACCGGGATGTTGATATCGGCCACCATGCGCCGGATCACCACCAGCTGTTGAAAATCCTTTTCGCCGAACAGCGCGACATCGGGCTGCACCATATTCAACAACTTGCAGACCACCGTGGTGACGCCATTGAAATGAACCGGTCTGAATTGGCCGCACAACATCTTGTTCATCTCCCGGACCTCGACAACCGTTTTGGCATCCTCAGGATACACTTCCGCCGGCTGCGGGGAAAAAAGCAAATCGGCGCTTCGCCCGCGCAGCTTCCGCACATCCTCTTCCAGCGTGCGCGGATAACTTGCGTAATCCTCGTCCTCCCCGAACTGCGTGGGATTGACAAAGACACTGACCACCACACGATCGGCGCGCTCCCGGCCCGCCTCGACCAGTTGCAGGTGGCCCGCATGCAGATTGCCCATGGTCGGTACCAGTGCGATACGCTCGCCCGCCCGGCGCCACGGGGCAAGCCTTTCGCGCAGTGCGGCTATGGTCGTTGCGGTGTCCATGACAGCTGTCGGCTCGCCCGAAGATTTCATAAATTTGCGCCGATATCGCGCAGGATATTGGTTTCACAAGGAAATTTCCGAAGGAGTGGCATATCAGTGACTACGACCGACCGAGGAAATATTTCTTGTGGAATCAAGAGACAAGCGAGATCAAGCATAATTTGTGAAAAATTCGGGCTAGATTAAAAGCTCTGTTCTTCGGTGGGAAAGCGGCCTTTGCGTACCTCGTCGACAAAGGCTCTGACGGCTGAGACAGCGTCTCCGGTTTCGGCCATGAAGTTTTTCGAAAACTTCGGCCGTTTGCCCGGCGTAATATCCAAAAGATCATACAGCACCAATACCTGACCGTCGCAGTCGACGCCGGCACCAATGCCGATGGTGGGGATCGCCAGAGACTCGGTAATCTTTTTCGCCAAAGACGCCGGCACACACTCCAGGACCAGAAGCGTAGCGCCCGCATCCTGCAGGATCCGGGCATCTTCCAGCATGGTCTCCGCCGCCTGTTGGTCTTTACCCTGAACCCGGTAGCCGCCGATCTGATGAACCGATTGCGGCAAAAGCCCAAGGTGACCGCACACCGGTATGCCCTGCGCGACCAGATGGCGTACGGTTTCGGCCCGAATCCGCCCGCCCTCGAGCTTGACCATCTGAGCCTCTCCTTCACGCAACAGTCGTGCAGCGTTCTCCGCCGCCCGGTTCGGCTCCGGATAGCTCATGAAAGGCAGATCGGCAATGACGAACGCGCGCTGCCGCCCCCGAACGACGCAGCGGGTGTGATACACCATCTGATCCATGGTCACCGCCAATGTGCTGCCGTATCCTTGAATCACCATTCCCAGCGAATCGCCAACCAGGATGACATCCACGCCGGCCCGGTCGAGCAAGGCACTGAAGCTGGCATCGTAGCCGGTCAGGCAGGTGATTTTTTCACCCTTCCGCTTCATCTCGGCAAGCGTTGTCACCGACTGCGGCTTCTCCGAGCGGGCCTCCCGGCCGTAAGCGGTATCAGTCTTCAATGCGCTGCAACCCGTTCATTGGACACCGCTCGAGCAATTCACTGAGCCTTCCTTTCTCTGGAATGACGAGCTTTGGTGCTATTTCGGCCAGAGGATAGAGTACGAAAGCACGTTCGGCGATACCAACATGCGGCACGGTCAGGTCGGGGGTCGCAATCTGCTCCTCATCGAAAAGCAGCAGATCGAGATCCAGCGTGCGCGGCCCCCACCGCTCTCCTGTCCGCACCCGGCCCTGCTTCGCTTCGATCTGCTGCAGCTTTGCCAGCAGCGCCGCCGCGGTCAAGCCTGTGCGCACCCCCATCACGGCATTGACATAACTCGGCTGGTCGGCCGGGCCCATCGGCGGACTGCGGTAGAGGCTGGAAAAAGCGATCTCATCAACCGCCTGCAACCGTTCGATTGCCGCCCTGGCCGTTGTGATCTGATGAACGGGGTCGCATAGATTGCTTCCCAGGCCGATATAGGCCACAGTGAGTGCTTGCATGGGAATGTTTCATGAAGACGAAGAGTCCGCTTGCCCGGCCGCTCTTTTTTTCCGCCGGCGCGTCCTCGGCTTGCGCACCAATCCGCGTGTCATCCGCTTCTGCTCCACTTCCTCGACCTCTTGGAATCGCGTCCACCATTCCGCCAAAGAGGGATCGGCCTCGCCGGTTTCAGCGCGCAGCACAAGAAAATCATAAGCCGCACGAAAACGGGGATTAGCCAACAGGCGAAACGGCCGGATTCCGGAACGCTTGTTGAAGCGGGACTGCAATATCCAGACTTCGCGCATGGGCATACCGATTCGGCGCGGGAACGCGATCCGTTTGACCTGCCTGACGATCACCTCCTGAGCGGCTTCCTGAATCGCGGCGACATCGGTCGCGCCTTCGGCGACCTTTGCTTCGGCGGCCACCCGCACCGGCTCCCACAGCAGGGCGGCAAAGAGAAAATAGGGCGTTACCGGCTTTCCTTCCTGCAGCCGCTTATCGGTATTTTCCAACGCTTTGGCAAGAAAGGTCAGAGGAAAGCCATCGTGCTGCACAGTCAGACTTTTTTCGGTATCGGGAAACAGCATCCCGAACAGCTGATAATGACGCAGCTGCTCGAACGTTTGAATGGCATGGCCCGACAAGAACAGTTTCAGGGTTTCATCATACAATCGGGCCGGTGGTATGGCCGGCAGCAACTCCGCCAAGCGCTTGATGGGGGCCTCACAATCCGGATGGATAGTGAATCCCAGCTTGGTCGCAAAGCGGACGGCGCGCAGCATGCGAACCGGATCTTCACGGTAACGGGCTTCCGGGTCGCCGATCAGACGCAAGGTGCTGTTCTTATGGTCCTCCATGCCACCGACATAATCGACGAGGGAAAAATTCTCGATATTGTAATAGAGTGCGTTGACGCTGAAATCGCGCCGCCACACATCCTCGTCGATCGTGCCGTATAAATTGTCACGCAGCAGACGCCCGTTTTCCAACACGCGCTGCACATCATTTTCCTCAGTCGACGCACCGCGAAATGTTGCCACTTCGATAATTTCCCGACCGAAATGAATATGGGCCAGGCGAAAACGCCGCCCGATCAGGCGGCAGTTTCGAAAAACCTCCTTGATCTGTTCCGGGCGGGCATTGGTGACCACATCGAAATCCTTGGGCTCGCGTCCCAACAACAGATCGCGCACGCAGCCCCCGACCAGGTAAGCCTGATAGCCCGATTTTTTCAGGCGATACAAAACTTTCAACGCATTATCGCTGACCTGGGCACGGGAAATGCCATGTTCGGAGCGCTGATAAACCTTCGGGGAAGCCGCGGAGGATTCCTCTGACGAAGATTTGAACAGTTTTTTTACCAAATTAAAGATAGGCAGAGCGAGGTGATAGTTGCGAAAAATATAATTTCTCAGTAACCCTGGTGCGCAGCATATCTTGAAGCATGAAGCGGCTTATCGAAAAATTACCGGAAAATCGCCAATATCATAGCACTTTGGCGCTCATTGACTCAATTCGATCCGCAGCAATTGTGCATCGGCTGGTCGGGATACCCGGAGAGGCAATGCTGTTGAATTAAGATCGAGTACTCCTTCTCCCTCCGGGAGAAGGTTGGGATGAGGGGGGCCAAATGGCTAAGTTCCTTTGTTTGTTGCCCCC
>Ga0209633_10000359_pt1 | contig 54106 bp, 55 predicted proteins | sample Cruoilmetagenom1_FD_187290 | JGI IMG/M metagenome (GOLD analysis project Ga0209633, IMG submission 187290) | Oil polluted marine microbial communities from Coal Oil Point, Santa Barbara, California, USA - Sample 1 (SPAdes) (version 2) | ecosystem: Environmental > Aquatic > Marine > Oil seeps ... | reverse complement strand
TTTGGCGTCCAACTCGTTTTGGTTCAGGGCAGGCACCAGCAGCAATAAATCCTTTGGCGCAACCAGACCAATCCGGCCCACGTCGCCCATCCAAACATCGGCCTGCGCGATCATATGCCCCTTTGGTGCGATCTTTTTCTCAACGAATTGGCGGAACGCCCAGTTGACGATACGCTCGGCTTCTTCGGCACGTGCCTGTGCGCTTTGCAGGCCGGAAATCACGAACACGATGCGCCGATCGCCCTGTCTGGCCGACCCAACCAGCCCGTAGCCAGCCTCGGATGTGTGTCCGGTTTTCAACCCATCAGCGCCAATGCCCAGTTTTAACAACGGGTTACGGTTGCTTTTGTTTTGCGGCGCGCGGCTATCAAACAGGAATTCGGTTTCCGAGAACAGCGGATAGAAGGTCGGAAATTCGGTGATCAAACGATCTGCCAAAATGGCCAGATCATGCACGCTCATCCGGTGACCGGCCTGCGGCCAACCGTTGGAATTGGTGAAATGGGAATTGGTCATGCCCAGTTCCACCGCCCGCGCCGTCATCATCCGTGCAAATCCGGCCTCGGAGCCGTCTGTGGACAAGGATTCCGCCAAAACGGCCGCCGCGTCATTGCCAGATAGGACGATCACACCGCGGATAAGATCCTCGACCTTGACCCGATCCGAGGTGTTCAGGAACATCGTCGAACCCTGATAATCCATCGCGTGCTGCGAGACCGGCAATTTGTCATCCAACCGCAAACGCCCGTCTTTGAGGGCCTCAAAGACCATGTTCAACGTCATCAATTTCGACATAGAGGCCGGTGGCAATGGCAGGTCGGGGTCCTTGGTCAAAAGGACGGTTCCCGTGGAGTGGTCAATCACATAGGCCGCCGTTGCCCGCGTGTCGAATTGCGCACGCACAGGCAGGGTGGCCAACAGCGTGATCAAAAGGGCGAACAGGGGCAGGGCGTATCGTTTCATAGAGGAATGATCCGTTTTAGTTGGTTACGAAATAGGCGTCGGCAAAGCCCAGCCCTTTGATTTTCTTCAACAATGTCGCGCGCTCGCTTTTCGACCCAGATGGGCCAACCAAAACACGCCAGAATGTTTTACCACTGCTGGTTTGTTCCTTGACCAAAGGCACCATGCCCGCTTTGCGCATGTTCTCGCCAGTTTTTGTGGCATTGGATTTCACGCTGAAAATGCCCAATTGGATATAGGGCTTGGCCAGACCAGAAGTGGGTTTGGGAGCCGCAACCGGTTTTGCGACAGGTGTCGGTTTGGGCGCGGCCACAGGTTTGCCCTCGGCGGCATCAATCGCGGCGGCGGCTGAAGCTATCGGATCAAGCGGCTTTTGCTCGATCGTTTCGGGGGCATCCAGCGTTTGATCGCTGGGGGCGGGGCCGGCTTCGGGCACTTCTTCGCGCCGCAATGCGGTTACATTCAGTTTCGCAGGCTGGCCCGCCAACATCCCCAGCGCCTCGGCGGCATCAGATGAAACTTGCAGTTTCGGGCCAGGATTTTCACGTTCGCGTCTAAACAGCGCGCCAATCACAAATTTGCCATTGGCTGAATTGCGGATAATCACGCGCTCAGGATCGACCACGGTTGGATGTGCGATCCAGACACCACCCAAAGAGGGGCGCCCGTCCCATAGCCCATCATCGTTGACCTGAAATACATCCGGCGACTCAACATCGCGTTCAATCAAACGGGTGGACTTGCCGGCAGGGGCATCCGCGGTAGCCGAAACCTCGCCGCTTTTGTCTTTAGCTTTGAAAGGATTGAATTTTTTACCTTCTTCGCACCCCGTCATCGTAAGTGCTATGCCTGTCAAAATGGACAGTCGTCCGATCTTTGTCCAAACCCCGAAATGCGTCTTCGTCATGCCTTGCCCTCTTTATGTCTGCGTCATCTTTTGCAACGCTCAATCGCCGATCTTCGGCTCTACCACTCGATATTTTGCACGCGGTTTTTCGCCACGCTTTCACGCATAGTAGCGGCACAGGTGTTGCATGGGAAGGGCGCAGAGCCCTGTCGGCGAAATTCCCCACCATTTAGGTCTTTCAAAATCAGATTAGGCACTGTAATGACAGCCCAGTCGGAGGAGTGGCAGAGTGGTTGAATGCACCGGTCTTGAAAACCGACGTAGGTGAAAGTCTACCGTGGGTTCGAATCCCACCTCCTCCGCCACTTTACATCTTTCTATGTGAAGACCCTCTAACACCTTGAATGGCAAGGTGGTTTTGGGGGGCGAAGTCCTTTATTTCGGTGGAATGCAATACGCTCGAAAAAGGCCGGTCTAGGACTATTCGTTTAAGCTCGATGTGATCTGACCCCTATGATTTGTAAGGGTTTGCGGTGAAGTTGCTGGAAAGTTCGCGCACTCATCAAAGCCATACGCTGATGCGGCTGGCTATACGGTGAAAAACATACCATGCAGTGCAGGCTATGTTTTGTATTACAAATCGCTTGGCGAGGGGGGCTTTCCCCCTCCCTAAAAGGAAACAACGGAAAGCTACTTTAAGATGATCAACCCTCTTTGTGTATGGCACGTTGTAGTGAATTAGGAAAAGGCTATGCGATTAGAACAAATTAAAATTAGTGATTTACGAGTAAATCGGGCAAACGACCGCCATGGAGAGCTTGAAAACGAAACGGCCGCGATACCTTGATCCAAGGTTGGGGCAAGTGCAGACCCCCAAGGGCTCCGCGCAAAGCTGGAGGGAAATTGGGGCGCAGGTCAATTCCAGAAACGCCGCTTGCAACATCAAAAACAAGCGGCATAATCAATCACACAAACGAACCAGAGCCTCAGAAGCTCAAACCGCTCTGATGTCCCATTTTATATGACGACGGACAAGCAACCATCACAGGCGAAATACATGCTGAACCAAACCAAAAATGTAGATATTTTCGTCATCGGCGGTGGCATCAATGGATGTGGCATTGCGCGCGATGCGGCTGGGCGTGGCTATACCGTTGCGCTGGCCGAAATGAATGACCTTGCCTCGGCGACCTCTTCGGCTTCGACAAAGCTGTTTCATGGCGGGCTGCGCTACCTTGAATTTTTCGAATTCCGATTGGTGCGCGAGGCGTTGATTGAGCGCGAGGTTTTACTGCGCGCGATGCCGCATATCAGTTGGCCCAAGCGGTTCATTTTACCGTTTCACAAAGACATGCGGTTTGAGAATGACACGCCAACATCAAAGCTGTTGTCCTTTGTCATGCCTTGGATGAAGGGGCGGCGTCCGGCCTGGCTTATCCGATTGGGCCTGTTCATGTATGACCATTTGGGTGGGCGCCAGATTTTGCCCGGCACCAAGACATTGGATTTACGATCCGGCCCAGAGGGCGCGCCATTGGTGGACAAGCTGGAAAAGGCATTTGAGTATTCCGATTGCTGGGTCGAGGATTCACGGCTTGTTGTGTTGAACGCACAAGATGCGCAGGCTAAAGGGGCTGACATTCGAGTCCAAACCAAAGTGATCTCGGCGGTGTTTGAGGATGGGTTTTGGCATGTTGTGACCCAGAATTCCCAAGGCGTTGCGCAAACGACGGTGGCGAGAATGATCGTCAATGCGGGGGGGCCGTGGGTTGAAAACATCATGCGCCAAACGATCCAGTTGCAATCGAGTGAAGGGGTGCGATTGGTGCGTGGCAGTCATATCGTCACCAAGAAACTGTATGGCCATGATAAATGCTACTTTTTCCAAGGCGAAGACGGGCGCATCATTTTCGCGATCCCGTATGAAGAAGACTTTACCTTGATTGGCACCACGGATGCAGATCACGCGAACCCCGATGAAAAACCGGTTTGCACGCCCCAAGAGCGCGATTACTTGATTGAATTTGCCAACACATATTTTGCGCAAGATATTTCGCAAGGCGATGTGGTGTGGAGTTATGCTGGCGTTCGACCACTGTACAATGATGGCGCAAGTTCTGCGACAGCGGCGACGCGTGACTATGTTCTAAAGGTGAACCATTCAGCGGGCGGCCCGGTTTTGAACGTGTTTGGCGGCAAGATTACGACATATCGGCGTTTGGCGGAATCTGCGTTGGAATTGATTGATGTTGAGTTCGCGCGCAAAACCGTGCAGTGGACCGCCAAGGCCTCAATGCCGGGGGGGGATTTTCCGGTCGACGGGGTGACGGATCTGCGTGGCGCGCTGGCAGAAATGATGCCGTTTTTGCCTGCTAAAACCGTTCGCCGGTTGATCCGTCAATATGGCACCCAAGCCACACGTATTTTTGCAGGCTGTACCAAGGTTGCAGATTTGGGCGAGGATTTTGGCCACGGCATTTATCAGCGCGAACTGGATTGGGCGGTGGAAAATGAATGGGTTCGGCAGGCAGATGATTTTCTTTGGCGCCGATCCAAGCTTGGGCTGCGTATGAGCGCGGCCGAGGTGGAAAAATTGCAGGCCTATTTAGTGAGCAAGCAGGGCGCGTAATCCCGCGCTTTATTCCTGTGGCGGGCGAGGCAGTTTCCAATTCATGCGAACGCTCAACAGGCGTAGCCCCACCGCAAGCAATACTGCGCCCGCAGCGGCGTTGTTCTCCTGCAGCCCGAACCACAAACCCGTGACATAGGCTGCCGCCCCTGCAAAAGCGGCAAGGGCATAGACGTCTTCGCGCAGAACCCGTGGCACCTCGGCTGCCATGATGTCGCGCAGCACCCCACCGCCAATCGCGGTCATTACGCCCAAAAGGACTGCGCCGGGCGGCTCCAGCCCATAGCTAAGTGCCTTTTGGCAGCCTGCGACGGCAAACACGCCGAGTCCGATTGCATCCAGCAGCATCACAGGCCGATCAAAGCGATCAATTTGCGGTTTGAAAAAGAAGGCGCAGACTCCGGCAAAGCTGGCGATTGTCATAGGCCAAAGGGTTTGGAGGGCCGCGGGTGGTGTGTCGCCCAATAGCAGGTCACGAATGATCCCGCCTGCCACGCCCGTCGCGACGGCCAGCACCAGAATGCCAAAAATGTCGAACCTTTGACGGATCGCGACCGTGGCTCCGCTCAGGCCAAAAACGAAGGTGCCCAACATATTGAAGATGCTAAAAAGTAGGGCTGCTGACATCTTTGCGCTCCGTTGTGTTCGTTGGACTTACAATTGCGCATGCGCGCGCGGAATGAAAGGCTGGCACGCGACAAAGAAGTAGGCCAGCCCAATGAAATGTCACAAACCGGATTTGTCATCGGCACTGCGATTTGCTTCAAGATTAAAGCTTTAAACTTGAAGCAGGTGCGCCCCCTCGTTAGCATGTTTCAAACATGCGCGGGGATTCGGATGACTGAAAAGGGCTAACTCATGAGGTTAATGTGTCTGGGCGCCGGATCCGCTGGATTGTATTTTTCCATCAGCATGAAGCTGCACGACCCTGCGCATGATGTCACGGTTTTGGAACGCAACAAGGCCAATGACACGTTCGGCAGGGGGGGCGCCGCGACGGCGCATTTCTCGGTTGGGTCAGGGTCGCGGTTGGCGTTCGATCGTGCGATTGCATTGGCCAATTACGTGCATTTCGAGCCGACGCTGGAACAAGCATTCGAGCGCTATCAGGAAGAGCGCCGTCTTGAGGGTTTGCGATTGCAATCCTCGGCGCGCAACTCATTGAAATGGTTTGGAGAAGTGGATCTCTATCTGGATCACGCCCAGGTGTCCGGGGCTTTATGCGCCCGAGCATCAGGCAGCTTGGTCGCGCCTGAATGCTTTTGTTCATGCCGAAACCGGGGCCAAAACCTGCTGTCAGATTGGGCATCCGGGGCGCAAGAGGGCAACCCAATTGGGTTGGGAGGAAATGGATGCAGCGCTCAAAAGTGGCAATTGGGATTTGGTCTTGGCTTCGTCGCTAAAGAACACCAGCACGGTTGTTGCTGACGTGGCCAGTGAAGCAAACGTAAAGGCCATGTTTGCCGCATCCGGCCCTGTCGATACTGTCATCGCCAATGCGGGGGCCTCGACCAGCGCCCCGTTTGGGCGCACATCTTCGGAAGATTGGAATGCCATGTTGGCGGTCAATTTAACGTTTATTTTCATGACATTGCGCGATGGGTTGAGCCAGATGCAGGGCTGGGGGCGGTTGATTTCAGTGGCATCCACTGCGACCCTTAAGGGCTATGGATATGCCGCGCCCTATGCTGCCGCCAAACATGGTTTCGTTGGGTTGACGCGCTCATTGGCATTGGAAATTGCCAAAAAATCCATCACCGTGAACGCGCTATGCCCCGGATTTCTGGATATGGAAATGACCGGCCGATCCATCCAAGACATCATCGACAAAACGGGCAAAAGCCGTGAGGATGCCGTCAAAGCACTGGCTTCGTACAATCCGCAAGGCCGATTAATTCAGCCACGAGAAATTTCAAATGCCGCTCTCTGGTTGTGTGGTGACGGCTCTGATGGTATCAACGGCCAAGCCATTTCCATCGCGGGAGGTGAAGTTTGAGCGCGCCAATTCCCCTTTCACAACGGCGTCTTCGCACATGGATCAGATTGCTGCGCCTGACCCGCCGTTCGGAAAACCAACTGCGCGAATTTTTGCGCGTGAACTACAACACGACTTTGCCGCGTTTTGATGTGATGGCGGCGTTGCATCGCAATGAAACCCCCATGAAAATGAGCGAACTGAGCCGCATCTTATTGGTTTCAAACGGAAATGCGACGACTGTCATTGACCGGCTTGAAAAAGACGGCTTGGCGATGCGCGCCGTGGACAAAACAGACCGTCGGGTTGTCGAAGTGCAATTGACCGACGAGGGGCGCGTTCAATTCGAGATCCAAGCCGCAGCGCATGAGGCCAAAGTGAACGAGCTGTTCGCGGATTTGGGCCATGCCGAATTGGACGCCTTGCGCGACATGTTAAAGCACACAAAAGGAGACGGCGATGTCTGAATTTGAACCCAAGCATTTTGAGATGCTGGTCAAGGATCAAATCGCGTTGATCCGTTTGAACAGGCCGGACCGCAAAAAAACCGCTGACGTTCGAGAGCGACGTTAAACTGCGTGATACATTTCCGGCGATGGTCTATGCGGACGATATCGACGTCGTGTTTTTTGCCTCAAACGGCGGTAACTTCTGTTCACCCGCGTCGGGCGGGAAGTCGCACATGGCTGATCCGATCCTAGATGTGCGCAATGTCTCGAAATCTTTCGGGGCATTGAGGGCCAGCAACAACGTGTTGCTGACGTTGACCCCGGGGAAATTCATGCGTTGATTGGACCCAATGGCGCCGGTAAATCGACGCTAATCAAACAGATTTCGGGCGGGTTGAAACCGGACGCTGGCATGGTGCGGTTTGATGGGGCTGATGTTGCCGGATTAAGCACGGTTGCACGGGCGCGACTGGGGTTGGGGCGCACGTTCCAAATCTCGTCCTTGGCGATGGATTGCACGGTGTTGCAAAACCTGGTTTTGGGGGCTCTGGGGCATCAGGGGAAAATCGGGTTTGCGGGATTTTTCCAGCCTGCCATGCCAACCTGCCATGCCAGCCTGCCATGAAAGACGCAGCATTGCTGGAGGTCGCCAATGAAGCGCTGTCACTGGTCGGGCTTGAGGGTTGCCAGCATTCGAACGTCGAAGCTGTCACACGGCCAGCGTCGCCAGCTGGAAGTGGCGATGGCCCTGACGTTGTCGCCCAAAGTGTTCTTGATGGACGAGCCGATGGCAGGACTTGGCACCGAGGGATCACACCGTTTGGCGGGCTTTTTGGATGCGCTGCGCCACAAAGCACCGATCTTGTTGGTGGAACATGACATGGACGCGGTGTTCGCATTGGCGGACCGGATCAGCGTGTTGGTTTACGGCGAGATCGTCGCAACGGGGACGGCAGACGAAATCCGCAATGACCCTCTTGTGCGCGCGGCCTATTTAGGCGAGGAGGAGGGGTCATGAGCCTTTTGAAACTCTCGCATGTGTCCGCATTTATGGGGCGCAACGGCATGGGTGAAATGACAACCGTGAAGGTGATTTGCCGGATGCCGATCAATCGCGGTGGCAAAGTTGTTTCCACGACCGCAAGAGCGCCGTGACCAGATGTCGACGTCGCTTTCGGGGGGCGAACAGCAGATGTTGGCGATTGGGCGGGCATTGATGACAAATCCGCGTCTGTTGATCCTAGACGAAGCGACCGAAGGGTTGGCCCCAGTCGTGCGGCAAGAAATCCGGACCGCAATTTCGCGCCTTAAAAAGGAAGCTGATATGGCGATTTTGATGATTGATAATTCCCTAATGGAACTGGCGACAGTGGCCGATAGGGGCGTTATACTTGAGAAGGGACGATCGGTTTGGAGTGGTGATTTTGATGCGCTGACAGCTGAAATCACTGACCAATACTTGGGGGGTAACGGATGAGATTTGTTGTATCGCAAAAGGTTTTGATTAAAGTCCTTTGGCATAGGTGTCGCGCAGAATGTTCTTTTGCACTTTGCCCATCGTGTTGCGGGGGAGTTCCTCCACAACAATCAGTTGACGCGGTTGTTTGAAGCGGGCCAATGCATCGCCAACATTATGCATGATGGCCTCAATGTCAGGGGTCTGCCCGGCCTGTGCGACCAAAATACCAATCACGGATTCACCGAAATCAGCGTGTGGCACACCAATCACGGCGCTTTCCAGAACGCCGGGTTGATCATCCAACACCAGTTCGATTTCCTTGGGGTAAATATTATAGCCACCGGATATGATCAGGTCTTTGTTACGCCCCACAATCGAGACATAGCCCTCGGTGTCGACCTGCCCCAAATCACCGGTGATAAAGAAACCATCCGCGCGCAATTCCTCGGCGGTTTTTTCCGGCATTTTCCAATACCCTTGGAACACGTTTGGCCCGCGAACTTCGATTTGGCCGATCTCGCCTTGGGGCAACGTTTCGCCGTTGTCTGCATTGGTGATTTTCAGCTCGACACCCTTTAAAGGGAAGCCGACCGTGCCCGCGCGACGCTCGCCAATATAGGGGTTTGAGGTGTTCATATTGGTCTCGGTCATGCCGTAGCGTTCCAAAATTCGATGGCCCGTGCGCTCTTGGAATTGCGCATGGGTTTCGGCCAATAACGGGGCAGAACCCGAGATGAACAGCCGCATATGGGCGGCCAATTGTTTGTTGAAACGCGCGTCCTGTAACAGGCGCGTGTAGTAGGTCGGGACCCCCATCAGGCTGCTGGCTTTGGGCATCCATTTGATCATCACTTCCATGTCGAAACTCGGCATAAAGATCATAGAGCCGCCGGCGATGAGGGTTACATTGGCAGCGACGAACAACCCGTGGGTGTGAAAGATTGGCAGCGCGTGCAGCAGAACATCATCCGCTGTGAACTGCCATTCATCCACCAGTGTTCGGGCGTTGGACAACAAGTTATCTTGTGACAGCATCGCGCCCTTGGAGCGGCCTGTTGTGCCGGATGTGTAAAGCAAGGCGGCCAAATCATCGGCGCGGCGGGGCGCTGTGAGGAAGGTGGTTGGCTGGGCGCTGGCGCGCTCCATCAAGCTGCCGGTGCCATGACCGTTAAGCGTTAACAGGGTTGCGTTTAGCGCCTCTGCCATCGGTTGAATTTGTGGTTCTGAACGGCTGGCGCACACGATCAAGGTGGCGCCGCTGTCGGCAAAGAAATATTGCAATTCGTTGGCGGTATAGCCTGTGTTCAGCGGTAGGAAAACCATGCCCGACTGCGCGCAGGCCGCATAGATCGCAATGCATTCAGGGGATTTGTCGACTTGCACCGCGACCCGTTCGCCAGGGGTCATGCCAAGGTCTGTAAACACATGGCTGATCTGCGCTGCCATTGCCAAGAAATCTGCATGTGTCAGGACGGTCCCATCCAGGAGGTGCAGGAACGGCGTGGCCTGTCCAGCGTGGCGACCAAACAGTTGATCATAGAGCGGATTAGTCATGTTTTGCGCCTTCTTTGTCGCTTTTGTCAGGGTGTCATCTTAGCTTACCATCACGCCACCGGAATGGAACAGGCCCAAATCACCCAATAGGCTTAGGGCGTGTCTGGGGTGCAGGTGCCGATGTCCCAGAACAGTCCCGCCATGACCTGCATCGCTTCGCGACAGATTGGTTTAAGGATGTGTTCATTCGGCGCATGTTGGTTGCACCCCAGATAGGAGTGCGGAATCCAGATGGTCGGCAGACCCAGCACGTCGGCAAAGCAATCATTAGGCAAAGAACCTGCCAGATTGGGCAAAACATGCGGGTCTTTTCCGGTGGTTTCCTTTAGCGAAGCGCGCACATAGGTGACCCACGGGTGATCGGGGTCTAGGCGGGTTGCGGTGAAAAGACCCCTGTCCACTGGTTGGATTTTGACCTTTTCAAATCCGCTTGCGTCCAGATGGCGGCGCAACGCGGGCAGGACCTCGTTTATGTCGGTGCCCACCACATAGCGCAAGGCACAGCGCGCCCATGCGGTTGGGGCGATGGCGTTGACGGGGGCCTCGGGGACGCCGACTTTCATTGCCAAAACAGAGAAACTGTTCCACCCATAGGCGCGTTCGGCGGGGGGCAGGTCTTCTTCACCCCAGTCCAGATCCACTGTGGGGGCTTCGATTGTGCCGACGGGTAAATCGCGCAAGGCATCGCGTATCTTTTGGCTTAGGCTGGTGGGCCGCCACCCGGGTATTTTCAATTGGCCGCGCGCGTCGGTGATACTGGCCAAAGCGTGGGCCAGTATAATCGCCGGATCGGCCAGCAGACCACCCCAATTGCCCGAGTGATGCGCGCCTTCGCGAAGGTCCACCACAAGGTCAAAGCCAACCCCACCGCGCGCGCCCATGAACATGGTGGGTTGCTCGGCACTTAATCGGGGCCCGTCCGAAGCGATCAAAACATCCGCTTGCATGGTGTCACGATGTATATCCATCATTTCGGCCAGACCCGGCGAGCCGATTTCCTCGCTCATTTCCAACACGATTTTTATGTTGAATCCGAGCTTGCCACGCACAGCCAAAACGGATTCCAATGCCGCGATATTGATCAGGTGTTGCACTTTGTTGTCGGCCGATCCGCGCCCATAGAGATGGTCACCTTCTTCGGTTAACTCAAACGGGCTTAGGCCATCGCGCCATTGGCTGTCTTGGCCCCAAACCACATCGCCGTGCCCATAGGTCAGAACGGTTGGCAGATCAGGGTCTTCTATGCGCGTGCCGAGCAAAAACGGCCCGCCCGAGGCGTCGCTGGGGTTGTCGTAAATCTTGCACTCGAACCCCATAGCGGTCAGGCGCGGTTGAATAGCCTCACTCAAATATTGTTCCAGAACAGCGGCTTGATCAGGGTTTTGACTTTCGCTGCGATAGGCCACCAATGCGGCCAGTTCGGACTGGAGTTTTCCATCCTCAAAGAAATCGGTTGCTTGTTTTACGGCATCTTTGCGGCTCATCCGTGGGTCTCGCTTTCGTTGATTGTGTCACCTCAAAGCGACTTTAGATATGGGCATCCAGAGTTAAGGATTTTGCGGCGCGTCACCTCTTGCGCAAGGGTTTCATTTGCGACGATAGCCTTGCCGTCAGAAACGTCAATGCGGGGTTGGTGAAAGGCCGCCCTGATGTCCATGCCGAAACCAACGACTGTGGCTTTACGAGACGGGATTAGGCGTGTACAAAAAATTGTCCGTGGTGGGTTTTGGGGTTCTGGTTCAGAACGGCATAGGCTTGGCACAGGTCAGTTCTTCCCTGCAGATGGCCTCATGGGGTCTTCTTCTTATCCTCGCTGTCATTGTTGATCTTTCGTGTTTTGAAAAGATCTGGAATGTCGACTTAGACGCACCTTTCTGGCTGAACCGATCAGTCAGAGCAGCAGTATTGGTATAAAAGGACAAGCCCAATGCGCAACGCAGACATCAGTAAACGGCGTGAGAATGCCATTTCCAACGGCGTCGGTATGATGACACAGATCTATGCGGATCGCGCTGAGAATTCCGAAGTTTGGGACGTGGAAGGCAACCGCTACATTGATTTCGCCGCCGGTATTGCGGTGTTGAACACAGGCCATCGCCACAAAAAGGTGATGGAGGCGGTCCAAGCCCAATTGGCGAAATTCACCCACACCTGCCATCAGGTGTTGCCCTATGAAAACTACATTGGGTTGGCCGAGCGCCTGAACACAGCCGTGTCTGGCGATACGGAAAACAAGACCGTTTTTGTCACAACCGGCGCCGAAGCCGTCGAGAATGCAATCAAGATTGCGCGTATTGCGACGGGCCGTCCGGCGGTGATCGCTTTTGGTGGCGGTTTTCACGGACGCACCTTTATGGGCATGAGCCTGACTGGCAAAGTTGCTCCGTATAAGCAAGGGTTTGGCGCGATGATGCCGGATGTGTATCACGTTCCGTTTCCGATCGAATTGCATGATGTGACCACGGCTGATGCGATGTCTGCGCTGAACAAATTGTTCAAGGCCGATCTTGATCCTGGCCGTGTTGCAGCGATTATTTTCGAGCCGGTGCAGGGCGAGGGTGGGTTCTATTCGGCGCCTGCCGAGTTGATGCGCGAGATCCGTGCGCTCTGTGATGCGCATGGGATCGTTATGATTGCGGACGAGGTCCAAACCGGATTTGCGCGCACGGGAAACCTGTTTGCAATGGATGCTTATGATGTGTCCGCTGACATCACAACGATGGCAAAAGGTCTGGCTGGGGGGTTCCCGCTGGCGGCGGTCACGGGCAAGAAAGAGCTGATGGATGCGGCGCATCCCGGCGGGTTGGGCGGCACCTATGGCGGAAACCCGATCGGCATTGCGGCCTCGCATGCGGTGCTGGATGTGATCGAGGAGGAACATCTGTGCGCGCGCGCCAATGAGCTTGGCTCGCATCTGAAACAACGTCTGGAATCGATCCGCCAACGCACCCCGGAAATCGTGGATGTGCGTGGCCCTGGTTTTATGGTTGCGATGGAATTCAACACGGCGGACGGCACAGCACCCAACCCCGATTTTACCAACCGCGTGCGTGCCGAAGCGCAGGCCCGCAACCTGATCCTTTTGACCTGTGGCGTGCATGGCAACGTCATTCGGTTCTTGGCCCCGTTGACCATTCAGGACGATGTGTTCGCCGAGGCATTGGATATCATTGAAGCGTCTGTTGACGCCGCTAAAGGAGCTTGAAATATGCGTACATTAAATGACCCAACCCTGTTCGAAACCCGTGCCTATGTGAATGGGAAATGGATTGAAAATGGTAAAACCTTTGCCGTTCACAACCCTTCGACAGGTGCTCTGATTGCTGAGGTCACTGACCTGGGCGTCGAAGATACCGAAGCGGCGATTGATGCCGCCTATCAGGCCAAGGCCGATTGGGCTGCGCATACTGGTAAAGAACGCGGCGCGATTTTGAAGCGCTGGAATGAGTTGATGATCGAGAATGCTGACGATCTCGCTAGTATTTTGACGGCCGAAATGGGCAAGCCAATTGTCGAAGCACGCGGCGAAATCGTCTATGGGGCGTCCTTCATCGAGTGGTTCTCTGAGGAAGCCAAACGGGTATACGGCGATGTTATTCCGGGCCATCAGCGCGACAAACGTATCGTGGTTTTGAAACAACCCATTGGCGTGGTCGGCTCGATTACACCGTGGAATTTCCCCAACGCTATGATCGCCCGCAAGGTTGCACCGGCCTTGGCCGTGGGCTGTACCTTTGTGGCGCGTCCAGCCGAATTGACACCGCTATCCGCGCTTGCGATGGCGGTTCTTGGCGAACGCGCTGGCATTCCTGCCGGAGTTTTTAACGTGATCCCAAGTTCGGATTCCTCGAGCATCGGCAAAGAACTTTGTGCCAATCCAAAGGTTGCAAAAATCACCTTTACCGGATCAACCCGCGTTGGCCAGATTTTGATGGAGCAATGCGCACCAACCATCAAAAAATTGTCGTTGGAGCTGGGTGGCAATGCGCCGTTCATCGTGTTTGATGATGCCGATGTTGATGCGGCCGTTGATGGCGCGATCATCGCCAAATTCCGCAACGCAGGCCAAACCTGCGTTTGTGCGAACCGTATCTATGTTCAAGCCGGTGTTTACGACGAGTTCTCGGCGAAGCTCGCTGAAAAGGTCGCGACGTTTGCGGTGGGGGATGGGTTGGCTGATGGCACATTGATCGGCCCATTGATCAGCGAGGCCGCCATGTCCAAGGTTGAAAGCCACATCGCGGATGCCACCGCCAACGGGGCAACCGTTGTCACAGGCGGCGCGCGTCACGCGTTGGGCGGCAACTTTTTCACCCCCACAGTGATGACCGGTATGAAGCCTGAAATGAAAGTCTCAACCGAGGAAACTTTTGGGCCTTTGGCACCGCTCTACCGCTTTGAAGACGAGGACGAGGCGGTTGCGCTGGCCAATGACAGCGATTTCGGTCTGGCTGGGTATTTCTACGCAAACGACATCCGCCGAATTTGGCGTGTGGCCGAGCGTTTGGAGACTGGTATGGTTGGTATCAATACGGGCCTGATATCGACCGAAGTTGCGCCGTTTGGCGGCGTCAAGCAATCCGGCCTTGGTCGCGAAGGCTCCAAATATGGTGCAGATGATTACCTTGAGATCAAGTACATGTGCTTTGGTGAAATCAACTAGACGCGGTTTATCAAAACATCACCCCGCGATGCGTCGCGGGGTGAGTTTGCGCTACGTCATCACGAAATCACACAGGCGTTCGATTCTGATTTGGTCGGGGTGCTTTTGGCTTGAATGCCATTCGCACCTTCATAGATCGACGTGATGCGCGCATCTCGTTACGTTTGCTCCAACCGGTTTTCGCACGAAACGGCGTGTTTGGTGTATTCTGGGGCGCGTTTCATGGGGTGCGATTTGGCTCGGATTTCTGGATCAGTTGTAGCGCGGTAATGAGCGATGATCGGGTGCTCTCATCAAGACCTGCGAGCAGTTGATCTTCATGTTGTTCAACGGATTTGATGGCTTTGTTGCACAGGATTTCCCCCTGTGGTGTCGGCTTCAACGCATAGGCGCGACGGTCATTGGGTACGCGGTCGCGGATGATCAGACTACGGCCTTCCAATTCGTCGATGATCTTGACGAGATTGGGGCGTTCAATGTCCATTGCGTCGGCCAATTGCGATTGGCGCAGGCCCGGATTGTCTTTGATCAAAACCAGGGTCGTATAGGTCAGCATGCGCAGATCAAACGGCTTTAGGGTCTGGACCAAATCAACCTGCACCACGTTGAAGGCGCGCTTCATGTGATAGCCGATGAGTTTGCGCAGTGACGCGTCACTGACGTGGGTGACAGCGTCGGTTGCGCTCATTTTTGGGCCAGGGTTTTTCACGGTGTTACCTGAATTTGGGCGCACGCTTTTCTAGGAAGGCACGCAGACCTTCTTCGGCGTCTGGTGTGGTCTGCGAAAGGGCCGCCGCGAGCGATTCCGTGAACAGGCCGTCGGATTGGCTCATGTCGTTGATCCGTGCGATGGATTGGACCATCAAGTAGTTCGACAGTGGGGCATTGCGAGAAATTTTTTCTGCCAGGTTTTGGGCCAGTTCCATCGCTTCGCCTTCGCCAACCGCATAGTGGGTCAGCCCCAGATTCAAGCCCTCGGCAGCGTTGTATTTTCGCCCTGTTAGCATCATTTCAGTCATTCGGTCCGCGCCGATGATACGCCCGACACGGGCGGTTGCGCCACCGCCGACAAAGATTCCGCGGCGACCTTCGGGCAGCTGGAAAATGGTTGTTGGTTCGGCAATCCGCACATGCGTGGCCGAGGCCAGTTCCAAGCCCCCCCCAATCACCGCACCAAACATGGCCGAGATTACAGTCAACCCGCCAAACTGGATTTTCTCCATCACAGCGTGCCAACGCCGCGAGTGGTGTAGGTTATCTTCGGCTGAGCGGTGTACATGTTCGGACAGATCCAAACCGGCGCAAAAGTGCCCTTCAATGCCCGTCAATATGGCAACGCGCACGTCTTTGGGCGGGGTGGTAAAGAAGGCTTCAATTGGCCGCAACAGGTCTTCGCACATTGCGTTGCGTTTGCCGGGGCGGTTCATGGTGAGCGTGGCAATAGGGCCGTCAATTTCGACCTTCAGGATGTCGGTTCCCATCGTATTTCTCCTAGCGCGGGGGAAGACGCACAGCGCCGTCCAACCGGATTGTGGTTCCGTTCAGGAACGGGTTTTCAATGATCTGCTGGGCCAGTAAGGCGTATTCCTTGGGCGGCCAAATGACGGGCGGTTGCCGCATCCAGCCCACTGCCAGCGCCAGTGACCAGCGCGACATTTCCAGCCAGTTGCATTGTGATCTCTCCTTGAGGGTGATTTGAAATGAGCATACGGCATAATAGTTATGTTTCACAACTATTTACCCAGTAAAAACTGATTTTTTTCAATGAGTTGGCGTCGGTTTGTTTGTTAAGAGAGGGCTGGAACCGCCAATTCAGCACGCTTTTCCAGAATCGACACGGCTCATGGCCTTGGTTGCCAGCTCCAAGAATTGCTTTTTTTCAGCGTCAGTTAGGCCTGTCAAAATGTCGTCTTGCAGCGCCGCCACCACCGGGGTCAGCTTTGCAATCATGCGCTGGCCCTCATCCGTTAGTCTAACCTCGCGCGCGCGCCGATCACTGGCACTGACCTGTCGTAGAAGCAGCCCCTTTTTCTCGAGTCGATCTATGACACCACCGATGGTGGCGCGGTCATAGGAGATCAACGCTGCGACGCCTGCCTGATCTACACCCGGGTTGGCCTGAATGGCATCCATGGCCGCGAATTGAACTGGGGTCAGTTTGAAGCCCGCCGCTTGCGTGCCTGTCGCAAAGACCTGTGTCGAAACTTGATGTAGGCGCCGGATAAGATGTCCGGCCATGTTTTGGGCGTTCATGCGTTGCTCTCCCGCGTATTAGGTTTCGTTATCGTAGGGTATCGCAAAAGATAAGTACACTTACTTTTAGGTTGACGTGAATTAGTAAGTGTAGCTACTAATGCCATCAAGATAGGGCAACCGAAAGGATTCGACATGCAATATCACCTGAATGGCTTTACGGCAGGCGATCCGGATGTTTTGGAGCCCGCAAAAACCAATGCCCGTCAGGGCGGCGCGAATGGCTTGCCGCAAAAGGTAGATGTTTTGATTGCGGGCTGTGGGCCTGCGGGGCTGTGTTTGGCCGCGCAACTGGCAGGTTGGCCGCAGATTGCCACAATGATTGTCGAGCCAAAGAGCGGGCCAATGGAAAAGGGGCAGGCGGATGGGATCAGTGTGCGCAGCATGGAAATGTTTCAGGCCTTCGGGTTTGCAAGCAAGGTTAAGCGCGAGTCAATTTGGATAAACGAGACGACTTTTTGGCAACCTGATCCGGCCGCGCCGCAGATGATCAAACGGGTTGGGCGTGTGCAGGATGTCGCGGATGGCCTGTCGGAAATGCCACATGTTTTGATCAATCAGGCGCGGGTGCATGACATGTATCTGGGCATCATGCGCAACGCGCCAACACGGTTGGAGCCGGATTATTGTCTGCAGGTTGTGGACGTTGTGGTTGATCCTGACGGCAGCGACCATCCTGTGACTGTGACCCTTGAACACACTGACCCTGGGCGCGCAGGGCAGTTGGAAACTGTGCGAGCCAACTACGTGGTTGGCTGCGACGGCGCGCGCAGCAATGTGCGGCGTGCAATCGGTGGCAAGTTGCATGGTGACGCAGCACATCAGGCGTGGGGCGTCATGGATGTGTTGGCTGTCACGGATTTTCCGGACATACGGATGAAGTCCATCATCCAGTCTGTTGATGAGGGCAGCATTATGGTTTTACCCCGTGAAGGGGGGTATTTGCTGCGGCTTTATGTCGAGATGGACAAGCTGTCGGAAACCGAACGGGTGGCGGATCGGGGTTTGGGGGTTGATGATATCATCGTCAAAGCCCAGCGTATTTTGCAACCCTATGCGTTTGAAGTGAAAAACGTGGTTTGGTGGTCGATCTATGAAATTGGTCATCGGTTAACGGATAGGTTTGACGATGTTCCCAAGGGCGACACCACCGGGCGCACTCCGCGCGTGTTTACGGCGGGCGATGCTTGTCACACCCACAGCCCCAAGGCGGGGCAGGGCATGAACGTGTCGATGGGTGATACGTTCAATCTGGGCTGGAAACTGATCTCGGTGTTGAACGGGCGGGCGTCGGCGGACTTGCTGCACAGTTATTCTGCCGAGCGTTGGCAAGCTGCCAAAGGCTTGATCGACTATGATCATAAATGGTCGCGCGTGATCGGGGCCGCGCCCGATAAGGCAGATGCGCAAGGCATGCCGCGGGTTCAAAAGCTGTTTGTCGAGGGCGGCGAATTTACGGCGGGGTTGACGATCAAGTATGAACCCTCTGCGTTGACGGGCGGTGAGGCGTCGCAAGGTTTGGCAACGGGGTATGAGGTTGGCCGACGCTTTCATTCGGCCCCTGTGGTGCGGATTGCGGATGCAAAGCCGATGCAGTTGGGTCATGTGATCGAGGCAGGCGTGCGCTGGACAGTTCTTGTCTTTGCGCCGCAGGATGAGACACCTGTGCAAGCGTTATGCGACTATTTGCAGAGTGATGCCAATTCGCCGCTCAATGCATTTTGTCGCAAGGGCGAGGATATGGACGCCTTGGTCGATATCAGGGCGATCTATCAACAAGATGCGCGCGACTTAATAGACAAGCAGATGCATCCGGTTTTGCGCCCTGCCAAGGGGCAGTTTGGCCTGACCGATTACGAAAAGGTCTTTTGTGCTGACCAAAAGGCTGGCGATATTTTTGATATGCGTGGCATTGACCGTGTACAGGGCTGCATGGTTGTCGTGCGCCCGGATCAATATGTTGCGCAGGTGTTACCACTCGGCGCGCAGGACGTGTTGAGCGCCTTTTTTAAGGGGGTTTTTGCCTAGGTGCCGTGCTCATTTCGGGTAAGGAACCAGAACACTGATACCACTGACAAGATCAGCAGTAACACCGCCACAGGGCTATAGAAAACTTGTGTCAGATCGCCATTGATCAGCGCCAGCCCGTCAAACTGGCCCCAAAAGCCGAACATCAGGCGCGGGGTGTAGTTTTCAGGGTCGCTGCCGATTGAGGCAAATAACAGGCCAAGGGTGGCCGTAATGATGCCTTTGGCCAGCGAGTTGCCGATCAGGCCCGCAAGAACCTGACCGCCAAGGATCAGTTTCATGACTTCGGCACCGCCATCTGCAGTCACCATATTGAAGTCAGCGCCCTTGGTGCGGGTGGTTGCTTTCATGACTTGGCGCAGAACGCGGCCCATTGTGTCTGTCTATCCACCAGCGCCAAAGCGATCTGAATGGCCTGCGGGCCGTCTGGCGCCCAATCTTCCGCCGCCAATGAGGCTGCAACGGCCATAAGGGCAGCGGCGCTAAGGGCCAGCAGTTTCGTTTTAAAAGTCATAGGTTTTCCTCCGTTTCTGTTGTTCGTTATATCGCTGATTTGGCTTTGTGATATTTTGACAGTGTGATCGCGCAGGTCGAGGTGATCGCGCAGGTCGAGAAGGGCAGGCCCCCGTTGGCGACCAGATGTGCCCTTCTTCCGTTGGTCAGGTGCCGGGTTTTGCATGGAATTAGGTGCACTATTTAACATGTGAATGATCATGTTGCATGTTCGGTGCTCTCGTCTATTGATATGTACGTGGCACGGCAAATGTCAAAGCCACTAAATTCCAAAAACATGGCATTGGGCCCCATCGCACTGCAGTGCTTATTGGGGAACACGGTCGGCACTTCCAAGTTCAGGCAAAGCTTGTCCGGCTGAGTTGCGCAAATAAAATTGCACCAAATGGTCAATTAAAGTTGACGTAGCGCAATCGCTGGTGTCACCTGTAAGGACAGGCAATGATCTGGGGGTTACATGCTGAAATTGGCGACGACTTATGTGCGTGTGGTTGATGGCTTCAACTACTACGTTGGGCGCGTGATGATGTATGGAATTTTTGCGCTGATCGGTGTGTTGATGTGGTCTGTGATCGCCAAACAAGCCTTTACCATCCCGCCATTTTGGACATTGGAAGTCGCGCAGTTCATTCTGGTCGCATATTATTTGCTGGGCGGGGCCTATTCGATTCAGCTGGGCGCGAATGTGCGAATGGATTTGTTTTACAGCGAGTGGACAACACGCAAAAAGGCCCAAGTGGATGCCCTCACCGTATTGATGCTGATCTTTTATCTGAGTGTGATGCTCTATGGTGGCTTGGATTCAGTGTCCTATTCGATTCAATACCAAGAACGCAGCCCTTCGATCTGGAGGCCTTTAATGTGGCCGATCAAATCCCTGATGACGTTTGGCATTTTCATGATGTTGCTACAGGCCATCTCGGAACTGATCAAAGATATCGCCACCATTAAAGGAAAGCACATCTGATGTCGCATGAAATGATCGCGATCTTTATGTTCTCAACGCTGATGTTGATGCTGATGACTGGGCAACGTGTGTTTGGGGCCATCGGTGGCATTGCGGCGCTAGCCGCCTTGTTGCTCTGGGGCAATGGCGGTTCGGACATCCCGTTTTCCGCCGCCATGAAGGTGATGAAGTGGTATCCGATGCTGACCCTGCCGATGTTTATTTTCATGGGCTACGTGTTGTCAGAAAGCAAAATCGCCGAGGACCTCTATAAGATGTTCCATGTCTGGATGGGGCCGGTCGACGGGGGCTTGGCCATTGGCACGATCCTGTTGATGGTGTTGATTTCGGCCATGAACGGATTGTCGGTGGCGGGGATGGCCATCGGGGCCACCATTGCGCTGCCGGAATTGCTGAGGCGAGGCTATGATAAACGTATGGTCACGGGGGTGATCCAAGCAGGATCGTCGCTGGGTATTTTGGTGCCGCCTTCGGTGGTGTTGGTTCTATACGCGATGATCGCGCGCCAACCTGTGGGCCAACTGTGGCTGGCGGGCGCCATTCCGGGCCTGATGATGGCGGCTATGTTTGTGATCTACATCTACATTCGCTGCAAAGTGAACCCCGCTCTGGGGCCGTCCATTCCGGTGGAAGAACGCCAAAGCATCAGCAAGGGCGAGAAATACCGGCTGCTGCTGTCCGGCATGCTGCCGCTGGTGATCTTTTTCGTCATGATGATCCCCTTCATCAAGGGCTATACATCACTGGTGGAAAGTTCGGCCATTGGCGCGATGACAGCCTTTGGTGCCGCCGTTCTGAAGGGCCGTATGACACGCACGGTTTTTGAAAACTCGGTGCGCAACACTTTGGCAATTTCCTGCATGTTTATGTTGATCGTGGTGGCGGCGCTGGGCTTTGGCGCGGTGTTCGATGGTTTGGGGGCGGTCAAGGCGATTGACGGATTGTTCCGTGAACAAATGGGCCTGTCGCCATGGACCATTCTGATCCTGATGCAACTGTCGTTTATCATCATGGGGACGTTTTTGGATGACACGGCAATGCTGGTTATCGTGGCGCCGTTGTATGTGCCATTGGTCAAGGTGCTTGGCTTTGATTTGATCTGGTACGGGGTACTTTATACCATCACCACCCAGATTGCCTATATGACGCCGCCCTTTGGATATAACCTGTTTTTGATGCGGGCGATGGCGCCCAAGGAAATCACCATCACGGATATTTACACCTCCATCATCCCGTTCGTTTTGGTGATGGTGTTGGCTTTGGCCCTGATCATGATTTTTCCTCAGATCGCCATGTGGCTGCCGCAAACTATTTACGCGAGATAATGAAAGACCCCGCAAAGGGGCATGTCGACCAATTGTAAATCTAACTCAATAAGGAGCACGATATGACAACCAGACGTAAGTTTATCACCACCGCAGGGATTGGGGGCGCAGCCGCCCTTGCAGCCCCGTCGCAAATCAAGGCTCAGGCCCCCATCAAGTGGCGCATGCAGACCTATTCCGGTGCCCCCCTGGGCGCGCATGTGATCAAACCGCAAATCGAGGCGTTCAACAAAGCGGCCAACGGCGAGATGGAAATCGAGCTGTACTACGCCGATGAATTGGTCCCAACCTCCGAGCTGTTTCGCGCCATGCAAAACGGCACACTGGATGCTGTGCAATCGGATGACGCGACAATGGCGTCGCCTGTCGATATCTCCGACTTTGGCGGCTACTTCCCATTCTCGACACGGTTCTCGCTGGATCTGCCAGTGCTGTTTGAACGCTACGGGTTGAACGAAATCTGGGCCGAAGCCTATGGCGAAGTTGAAAACGTCACTTGGCTGGGCGCCGGCGCTTGGGATCCACTGCACATCTTTACAGTGAACAAGCCGATCAAATCGCTGGCTGACATGGCTGGTTTGCGGGTCTTTGGGGTGCCAACGGCTGGTCGATTTATGGCCAAATACGGCCTGATCCCTGTGACGGTTCCATGGGAAGACGTTGAAGTCGCGATGCAAACCGGCGAGTTGGACGGCGTGGCATGGTGTGGCTTTACCGAAGCTTACGAGGTTGGCTGGGCTGACATCTGTAACTACGGCCTGTTGAACAACGTCACAGGGGCGTGGTGTGGCTCGTATTTTGCCAACTCCGACAGCTGGGCGAAAGTGCCGCCGCATTTGCAAGAACTGTTCAAAATCACCATGGACCAGTCGCACTACTATCGCCAAGTTTGGTATTGGGGTGGCGAGGCCGATCTGCGGGTGAATGGCTCCAAACTCGAGCTGACCACCATTCCGGCGGAGGAATGGGCCACTGTTGTTAAAGACGCCGAAGGCTTCTGGGACGAGATTGCGTCGCGCAGCCCACGCGCTGCCAAGGTGGTCGACATCTTCAAGAAATACTCAACCGTTATGGACAAAGCTGGCGTGCCTTATCGCAACGGCTAACATGACTTGAATAATAAATCTGGGCGTGGCTGTTATGGCCGCGCCCTTTTTCGTGTCTTTGACGTGTGATTAGGTGACAGTCTTAAGCGGACTGTTCTGCGTCCGGTCTATAGCCAAAGGACGAGTCCAGCAGGTGTTTGGTGTAGGGGTGTTTGGGCTTCATCGCCCGCATGTCCTCAACTGTCATCACTTCGACAATCTCGCCGTTTTTCATCACGGCGGTGGCGTCACACATATGCGCGACCACGGCCAGATTGTGGCTGACCATCAAATAGGTCAGTTTGTGTTCTTCGCGTAAATCCGCCAGCAGGTTTAGGACTTCGGCCTGCACCGAGACGTCCAGCGCCGAGGTGGGTTCATCCAGCAAAATCACTGTCGGTTTTGGCGCCAAGGCACGCGCAATCGCCACCCGCTGACGTTGACCGCCAGACAATTGGTGCGGATAGCGAAACCGGAATGCAGGGCCAAGGCCCACATCATCCAGCAATTGCATGATCCGGTTGTCGATGTCTTTGAACCCGTGCAGCGACAGGGTTTCACCCAGCATTTGATCGACTGAATGGCGTGGATGCAGGGACGCATAGGGGTCCTGAAACACCATCTGCACATCTTTGTAGAACGCTTTAGGGCGTTTTTTGCCAAGTTCCAATTCGCCAACAGACATGTTGCCAGACCAGGTCGGCACCAACCCGACCATCGCGCGCAGGATGGTGGATTTACCCGACCCGCTTTCGCCAACCAGTCCGAAGCTCGCGCCCGATGGCACATCAAACGTGGCCCCCTTAACAGCGTCGACACGTTCTTCATGCTCGCCAAACCAGACGTTCAGGTTTTCAATATGGATGTTGCTCATATGCGGCCACTCACACTTGGGGCTTCGCGCCACTTGGCGTCGCGTTGCAATACTTCAAGCCGCGTCTTTGGATCATCAATGCGCGGCAAAGACCCCAGCAATCCGCGGGTGTAGGGATGTTTGGCATCGTGTAGTTTGCCCGCATCCAGGACCTCGACCACGCGGCCTGCGTACATGATCAACACACGATCACAAAAAGACGATACAAGGTTCAAATCATGCGAGATGAATATCAACCCCATGCCGCGGTCACGCACCAGCCGATCAATGATCGACATGACTTGGGTCTGAACGGACACATCCAGCGCCGAGGTGGGTTCATCTGCGATCAGGATTTTGGGTTCGGTCACCAGCATCATCGCAATCATGATGCGTTGCCCCATGCCGCCGGACATTTCGTGCGGGTAGGATTTCATCACGCGTTCAGGATCGCGGATTGACACGGCCTCAAGCATTTCAATGCCCTTGGCATAGGCAGATTTTTTGCTGGCGCCGGTGTGAAAGCGGTAAATCTCCATGATTTGATTGGCGATGGTCATTACGGGGTTCAACGAGAATTTCGGGTCTTGCATGACCATCGAGATTTCTTGGCCGCGCACGCCCTGCATTTGCTTTTTGTTCATAGACAACAAGTCGCGGCCGTTCAGCTCCATCTTGTCGGCCTCAACACGGCCAGGTTTGCGGATCAGGCGTAAAATGGCGCGACCTGTCAGGGATTTGCCAGAGCCGCTTTCGCCAACGATCCCTAACCGTTCTTTGCCCAAGGTAAAGGACACCCCGCGCACCGCTTCAAATTCGCCTTGTCGGGTTGGAAAGGTGACGCGCAGGTTCTCAACGTCTAAAAGGGGGCTCATGAGTGACCTCCTTCTTTGGGGTCCAGCACATCGCGCAGGCCATCACCAAGCAGGTTAAAGCCCAGTGAAACAGTGAAAATCGCAAGGCCCGGCACGGTGGCAACCCACCAATGATCCAGAATGAATTTACGCCCCTCCGAAATCATCGCACCCCATTCGGGCGAGGGGGGTTGCGCGCCCAGTCCAAGGAAGCCAAGACCCGCAGCCGCTAAAATCACACCAGCCATGTCGAGCGTAACCCGTACGATTAGTGACGAAATGCACAGCGGCCAGATGTGCTTGGTGATGATCCGCAGCGCGCCAGCACCTTGCAGTTTGATCGCCGCAATGTAGTCCGAGTTGCGGATGGTCAGCGTCTCGGCCCGCGCGATCCGCGCATAGGGCGGCCATGCGGTCAGGGAAATCGCCAGCACTGCGTTTTCAATGCCAGCCCCCAAGGCGGCCACAAAGGCCAGCGCCAGCACCAGCCGTGGAAAGGCGAGGAAAATATCGGTGATCCGCATTAGCACAGCATCGACAATACCGCCGGTATAGCCCGCGACCGTGCCAACCAGCAGGCCCACGATGGGCGCAATCAGCGCAACCAGTGCAACGATGTACAGTGTGATCCGCGAGCCATAGATGACGCGACTAAGCAGGTCACGCCCCAGGCTGTCGGTGCCCAAAATATGGCCATCCGTGCCAATGGGCTGCAATCGGCCGCCCAGGTTTTGCACGAAGGGATCCATCGGCGAAAGCAGATCGGCAAGCGCGGCTATGATCAGCAGCAACAGTAGAATACCCAAGCCCACCATCGCCATGGTGTTGGCTCTCAACGTCAGCCAGCCGGAATAGGCGGCGGCATAACGTGCATGGCGGCGCGACGTAGGTGTGTCGGTCAGCAGCCATTCGCGCAGGGTTTGTTTTGGCATGTCGGTTTCCATCATTTCGCCCTCGGATCAAAGACGCGGTACAACAGGTCCGAGAAAATATTCAGCAACACAAAGACCAACCCGACCACAATGGTGCCGCCCAGAACGGCGTTCATATCGGCTGACAGCAGCGCTGTGGTGATGTAGGAGCCAATGCCGGGCCATGAGAAAATGATCTCGGTCAGCACTGATCCCTCGAGCAGGTTGGCGTAGCTGAGCGCGATCACTGTGATCAGTTGCACCAGAATATTCTTGAACGCATGGCCCCAGATCACCGTGCGTTCCGGCAGGCCTTTGACTCGTGCGGTGGTGATGTATTCGGCGCTCATTTGTTCCAGCATGAACGAGCGGGTCATGCGGCTGATATAGGCCAGTGAATAATAACCAAGGATTGTGGCGGGCAGGATGATATGGCTCATCGCGTTCCAAAACACATCCCAATTGCCGTCCAGTATTGAGTCCAGCAAAATCATACCAGTCACAGAGGGCACAATATCGGCATAGAAAATGTCAACGCGGCCTGGTCCGCCGACCCAGCCAAGGATGCCGTAAAACACCAACAGGCCCATCAGACCCAGCCAGAAAATTGGCATGGAATAGCCGATCAACGCCACAACGCGGGCGATTTGGTCAAACCATGAACCCTTGTTTACCGCGGCCAAAACACCCAGCGGCACACCCAATGTGACCCCCATTATGGTGCCCAGCGTGGCCAGCTCCAGCGTTGCGGGAAAACGACGGATAAGGTCATCTACGACAGGGCGGGCCGTGAGCAACGAGGTGCCAAAGTCACCGTGCAAAACGTCCCATATGTAGTAAAAAAATTGAACGATGATCGGCTTGTCCAGACCCAGCGCCGCATAGGCGTCATCATAGGTGGACTTGGAGGCTTGCTCGCCGACAATCGACAGCACGGGATCAATCGGCATAACCCGACCAATCACGAAGGTGATAAACGCCAAGCCCAGCATCGTGATGATGATCGAGCCAAGCGTTTTGAATGTCAAAACCACCGCGGGTGAGGAAAGGGGCGACCGACGCCGCCCGTTTCCGTTATTTTCGACAGATGCCATTTACTTGGTAACTTTCCAGTAAGAGACAGCCGTAATCGCGCCACCAAGGTCCAGGTTTTTCACATTGTCAGCATGGCCAAATTGTTCGATCTTTTGGAACATGATGGCAAAGGGCGATGTTTCGCGGAACTGTGCCTGAATATCGACATACATTTGTGCGCGCGTGTCACGGTCGCCTTCTTCAACCGCGGCTGCGACGCTTGCAGTCAACCCGCCAGTATCCCAAGCATTGCGCCAAGCCAAGAGACCGGTTGCTGCGGCCTCGACTGTGTTGTCGGGGTTATAGGCAAAGGTGCCAGCGTTAGTGTGTGGATCAGGATAATCCGGCCCCCACGCGCCTACATAAATATCCAGCTCCCGTGCACGATAACGTGACAGGATCTGTTTGCCTGTGCCCACAGTGATGTTCAGCGTGATGCCGGCCTGTGCAAACGTGTTTTGCAAAGATTGCGCAATCTCGATGCGCTCCTGTGCTTCGCGCACGCCAGCCTCGATGACCAAACCTTCAACACCGGCAGCGGCCAGCATTTCTTTGGCTTTTTCGATGTTCAGACTGAATGGATTTTCATCCACGGCCCCCAAATATGTAGCGGGCAAGAAGTTCTGGTGCGTCACATACTGCCCTTTTAGGAAGCTGTTTTGCATGCCTTCATAATCGATCAGGTACTTGAGTGCCTGACGTACTTCTGGCTTGCTCAGGACAGGGTGATTTTGGTTCATCGAGATATACATCAAGCGGCCACGCAGCGGATTGTCGATCGCGATACCGTCTTTTCCAGAAATACCGGCCACATCATCAGGGTTCAAGTTGCGCGCAACATCAATATCGCCGCGTTCCAGCATCAGGCGCTGAGTCGAGCTTTCTTGAACGTGGCGAACAACAACGCGTTCCATCGCAGGTGCACCCAGATAGAAATCAGGGTTGGATTTTAGGGTCACGGATTCATTCGGTTTCCAGCTGACCAGCGTATAGGCACCGGAACCGGCAGTGTTGGTTTTTAGCCAAATATTGCCCATGTCACCATCGGCTTCATTCGCCATTGCGACTTCTTTGTCGATGATACCGCCAATGGTCGCTGTCAAACAGTTCAACACAAACGATGTCGCATAACGCTTGTCGGTGGTGATTGAAACGGTGTTGCCTTCGGCCTTGATCATTTCCATAGCGTTTTCAGCGGTAAAACCGAATTGCGTCAGGATGAACGACGGTGTTTTGTTCAGGATCACCGCGCGTTGTAGCGACCATGCCGCATCTTCGGCGCGCACAGGGTTGCCTGAATGGAATTTCACGCCTTCGCGCATAGTAAAGGTGATGGTTTTGCCATCTTCGGACACGGTCCAGCTTTCGGCCAGATCAGGGCCATAGCCTGCCGCCAGATCAAGCGGGTCAAAGTTGACCAGTTTGCCGTAAATGTTGCGGCTAACGTCCGAACCCGCAAACTCAAAGGATTCCGCAGGATCAAGCGTTGTGATATCGTCAATCCGGTTGGCGATCACCAACATGTTGGCGGGCGTTTCCGCCACAACAGGCAGCGCGACCATCGAGGCCACAAAGCCCATGACCACACCGGCCATAATGTTTCTAATTGGTTTCATTGTTTAGTCCTCTCTGATTTATTTTGTAACTCTATGCAGTTTCGCCTGCTTTTTTTGCCTCAGTTTGTTATTTCCATGTTCTGTCCAAAACCCGCAGCCAGTTCGCGTGGCACAGTTTTTGCATCAAAGCCTCGTCATAACCATGCGTGCGCATGGCTGTGCGCAGGTTGGTCAACCCGGCCGCATCATTGATCGCCTCTGGCACCCATGCGCCATCGAAATCCGAGCCAAGCCCAACGCGATCTTCGCCCAGTCGGTTGATCAGATGGTCTAGATGCCGCAGCATAACGTCAAGCGGAACATCCGTGTCTGCTCTTCCGTCAGGGCGCAAAAAGGCACAAGAAAAATTCAACCCGACCATCCCGTCGCTTTCGGCAATCGCATCCAGCTGTTTGTCGGTCAGGTTGCGGGCATGCGGACAGATCGCATAGGCGTTGGAATGGGTCGCCACCAGCGGCGCGTCGGATGTTTTGGCGATGTCCCAAAACCCGGCCTCGTTCAGATGCGAAAGGTCCAGCATCACGCCCAACTCGTTGCAGCGTTTGACCAACCGGAAACCGGCCTCGGTCAACCCGTCGCCAATGTCGCCCGTCGAGGGGTATTTGAACGGCACACCATGGCCGAAAATGGTCGGGCGGCTCCAGACGGGACCGAGCGAACGCAGGCCGGCGGCGTATAGCACGTCAAGCGTGTGCAGGTCGGCGTCGATCGCCTCGGCGCCCTCCATATGCAGGATTGCGGCCATTTTGCCGGTGGCGAAACAGGCGCGTAAATCGGCGGTGGTGTGGCAGATTTTTAGGGCGTCCAGGTCTTGCAGGCGTAACAGGATCGCGGTCTGTTCCAAGATCACATTCAGGGATTCAGCCTGATCCAAAGGGGCAGGCAAGGGCAAGTCATAAGAGGCTTTGCGCATCTCGGCATCCATATCGCTGCCATCCGATGGCGAGCTGACATAGAGTGCAAAAAACCCACCACCAAAGCCACCCGCATTTGAACGCGGCAAATCAATGTGGCCCTTGTCGCCCGTGACGAAATTCGGCGCGGCCTCTGGACCGCCCGCATTTAACAGTTTCAACAAAACATCGTTGTGCCCATCGAAAATCAACGGTTCCGTCACTTTCATATCAGTCATTCAGCGCCCCATTCGATCCGAAAAGTTATGCCAGCGCAAAACCACAGGTAAAAACCACGGCGTGCCCGAATAGAGCGGACGCGTCGGGAACTTCAATCCGTCCAGCGCGGTTTTTCCAGCCGCTTGGCCCAGCATCTGCAATGCGGCTTTATGCCCGAAATAGGTCGCTCGCCCAACGCCTGATCCGCAATAACCCATGACATAGTGCAACCCGTCATGCACACCCAGATGCGGCGCATGATCAAAGCTGTAGGCAACAGTGCCCGACCACGCATGGCTGACGGCGACATCCTTGAGCTGTGGGAATGTGCGAACCATCAGGCGGTGTAAATCTGGCGCATATTTTTTGGGGCGATCCGATAGATCAAAGGCGCGCCCGCCGAAAATCACACGGGTGCCATCCGGAGAAGGGCGATAGTACGGCACCAGACGCGAGGAATCGACAATGCAGCCACCCGTAGGAAAGGCGCTGTTGACGAGTTCGGTCGGCAATTGCTCGGTCGCGATAATGGCTGAACGCAGCGGCATAATGCGGCGATGAAAGAACGGCAGTTCGGGGCCGGAATACCCGTTAGTGGCGATCAACACCTGGCGCGCGGAAAGTTTCCTACCCGCGATGCGAACAGTGAACCTGTCACCATCCCGCCGCACACCGGTTGCGCGGGCCGGGGCATAGATTTTCGCACCGGCCTCAACAGCCTTGCGCGCCAGACCCAGCACATATTTCGCAGGTTGTAGGCTGCCATCCTTAGGGTAATGCGCCCCGCCGTGATAAAAATCACTGCCGATATATTCTGATTGCTGCGCCTTGGAGACCATCTCGAACTGGAACCCGACCGCTTTGGCCAAATCCGCGTTGTTGCGGGCGGTCTCGTCATATTGTTTGACATGATTGACCCCCTTAAATCGGCCTACATCAGGCTGCAAATCACAATCAATCGACTCATCTTTGATCAGGGTCTTTAGATAGGTCAATGACACCATCGACTCGCGTAAAATTTCGGTCGCCTTGGCCGCGCCAAAGGCCGAAGTAAGCCCCGCCAGCCCCAGCTTGTGAAACGACGGGCCAATTTGGCCGCCATTGCGCGACGAGCAACCATGGCCGATCATCTCGCTGTCAATCACCGTCACCTCACGCCCAGCGCGGGCCAGTGTCAACGCTGCCGACAAACCGCTATAGCCTGCGCCCACGATCAGGGTATCAACCTTTTCGGATAACGTTGCTGGGGATAGTGCTATTCGAGCGTCAGGTAGTCCAGCCGCATCCCACCAATAGGGCTGGTTCAACATATTAGGTAACATCGACAAATGTGGCGCTCTCGGCATCGTAATGCTGCAAGCCGCCTTCACCGATATCCGTCCACAACCCATGAAGGCTGAGCGTTTCGTTTTCCACGGCGCTTTTGACAAAAGGGAATGTCATCAGGTTTTCCAACGAAATCATCACAGCAGCTTTTTCCAGTTGGCGGCGCTCTTGAACCTCGTCCTGCAGATCCATCTCTTGAACACGGTTGAAACCAGGCCGCAAGATATCCATCCAACGACCAACAAAGCTCGACTTTTTCTCAAGCTCTGGCGCCTGCCCCGAACACATATCGTAGCAGCCTTGAACGCCACCGCAGTTGGAATGACCCAGCACAATCAAATGCGCGACCTTCAGGTTTTGCACCGCAAATTCAACTGTCGCCGAGGTGCCATGGTGGTCGCCATCGGGTGCATAGGGCGGCACCAGATTGGCGATATTGCGATGAATGAAAAATTCGCCCTGATCCGCGCCAAATATGGATGTAACATGCACGCGGCTATCACAGCAGGAAATCACCATAGCACGCGGGCGCTGGCCTTCGTCGGCCAAACGACGATACCAAACCTTGTTGTCAGCATATGATGTTGCTTTCCAACCCTGATACCGCTTGATCAAATATGAGGGTAAAGGTTTCGCGTAATCCATGCGTAGCGCTCCTGTGATTCAGTTGGGTTGTTCATTCTAACTATTCTGGATTTGCACAAAATTCGAGCGATTTCTAACTTTGCGCATAACCTTTTCTAAGTAGTCTTAGGCGATGGTCCTAAACATTGCGGGGGCCGGAAATGAAGGGCATGAGTGTGACAAATATTACGACTTTGGTTTTTGAAGAGCAAGTTCGGTTGGATTCTGACCGATTGGCCGAACTGTACCTGCAAATGGGCGAGGCTGGTGCACAGGATGTGGTGTGCCGCGCGATGGAAGAACTGACATCGCGGCTGGTTAGAATTCAAGAATCCTACACTGCGAACAAAACGCGTGAATTGCGCAAAGGGGCCAAAGGGTTGATCGGGATTGCCGAACAGATTGGCATGCACAGGTTGGCCAAAGTGGCCCGTGATGTGTGCAATTGCATCGACCAAAATGACCCTTTGGCATTGGGTGCAACATTAGCGCGGCTGCAACGGATCGGCGATGGTTCTTTGGTCGCGGTTTGGGACCTGCAAGATCTGTCTGTCTGAGCCGAGCTGGAGCAAATTCTGGATGAATTGCGCACACCAATCCAAATCGGCACCGCTAGATCTATTGGGACCTGGTTTACATGGGGCCAAACTGCACTGCTGAAATCAAATTCACATAAAATATGAAATGCTTTAGGGTGACGGAAAATGAAAACCGAATAGGGCCGTTTACCATGTCTATGATTTTTGCCAAACCCAATGCGGCCTCAATTCCGCTCCATTTGATTGCTTCTGGTGATCTGTCCGAATGGCTAACGGATCAACCGGAACATGTTGCCAAATGGCTCGACACTATGGGGTTTTCGGCAAGCTTGAACGAAGTTTGTTTGGTGCCGGATGCGCAGGGTGCGTGCCTGCTCGTTGCCATTGGATACGGCACCAAACCCGCCAGAGCGCGGTCACGGTTTCATTTAGGCTATGCTGCCAAAACACTGCCCGCCGGCACCTACCACATCGAAACAAAGCTTAAGCGCAAAGCCTTAGAGGAGGCGGCGTTGGGTTGGCTGTTGGCCGGATATCGGTTTGGACGTTATCGCACCCAAAAGCCTGCCAAAGCCAAACTAAAAGCACCCAGCAGCATTGACGCCAAACGGATTGAAATCATGGCTGCGGGCGAGGTGTTAACCCGTGATCTGATAAACACCCCCGCCTCGGACATGGGACCGGAGGAATTGGAGCACGCCTTTTTGGCGCTGGCCGCGAACCACGGTGCCGAAACCAAAGTGACGGTGGGCGACGACCTGCTGACCCATAATTTGCCGATGATCCACGCGGTTGGCCGCGCCTCAAACCGCGCGCCGCGTCTGCTTGATATGAAGTGGGGCAAGGCGGGGCCAACCCTGACGCTGGTTGGCAAGGGCGTGTGTTTTGATACGGGCGGGTTGAACATCAAACCCGGCGGCTCAATGGGGTTGATGAAAAAGGACATGGGGGGTGCGGCGACCGTTATGGGATTGGCCCATATGATCATGTCGCTAAAGTTGCCGCTGCGCCTGCGGGTTCTGGTGCCCGCCGTTGAAAACGCCATCAACGGTGACGCCTTTCGCCCACAGGATATCTTGACCTCGCGCAAAGGATTGACTGTTGAAATCAACAACACTGACGCCGAGGGGCGATTGGTTTTGGCTGACGCCTTGGCGTTAGCGGATGAAGAAAAGCCGGATTGCCTGATTTCTATGGCGACCCTGACGGGGGCTGCCCGGGTCGCAGTCGGACCGGACTTGGCCCCGTATTTCTGCGACAATTCCAAAATGGCCAAGGCGCTAAAATCTGGCGGCAAATCCAGCAGCGACCCCCTGTGGCAGATGCCATTCTGGGCGCCTTACGAGCCAATGATCGAACCAGGCATTGCAGATTTGGACAACGCTCCTAAAGGTGGGTTTGCGGGGTGCATCACAGCCGCGCTATTCCTGCGCCGTTTTGTGGATCAATCGCCGCGCTATGCGCATTTTGACATTTACGGCTGGCAACCCGCCGCCACCCCATCGCGGCCCAAAGGCGGCGTTGGACAAGGCGCGCGCGCAATCCTGTCGGCCCTGCCAAAACTGTTAAAGCTATGAGCGATGATCAGCTAAAAACCATCACTGTACCGGTTGCCGACCTGCGCCGTCATCCAGATGGCAAACGTGATAGGCAACTGATCTTTGGCGAGAATTTCCTTGTAAAGGAACTGACCGACGGTTGGGCCTATGGCAGCGCTGCCAAGGACGGCTATGTTGGTTACCTGCGCGCTGATCTGTTGGCTGAGCAGCGCGTGCCAACCCATTTCATTTCGGCCCGCAGTTCCCACATTTACCCCGCTCCAGATTTTAAATCCGAAGCGGTTGCTGCGCTCAGTTTCGGCGCACGTTTAACCGTCGTCGCCACCCGCAAAAATTTTGCGGAACTGGCCAGCGGTCAGTTCATTCCTGCCCCCCATATCACCCCGATTGGTCAGCTTTTTGAGGATCCAATCGAAGTCGCCGAACGCTACATAGGCGTGCCGTATCTGTGGGGCGGCAACAGCATTTGGGGGCTGGATTGTTCCGGATTGGTGCAGGTCGCGCTTATGGCCTGCGGGCTGGATTGCCCTGGGGACGCCTATATGCAAGAGGCCAGCGTCGGCGCACCGGTTGGCGATAACGTGCGCCCTGAACGGGGGGATTTGTTCTTTTGGAAAGGCCATGTCGGGCTGATCCGTGACGAAAACACCCTGCTGCACTCCAACGCCAGCCATATGGCCGTGGTGGATGAGCCGCTGGACGCCGCGATCGAGCGGATCAAGGCGCAAGGCGATGGCGACATCACCGCGCGCCGCCGTCCAGATTATCGTAAATGAGCCTTACTTAACGGCGCGGATCAGTTTTTTCTCAAGCACCCGCAGGACCGTTTTCAAGTCCTGCCCGCGTTTCAAAATCTGCCCGTCCATTCCGACGACACAATACATCCCCTGCTTGTTGCGCAGTTTAGGGTGCTTTTCGATCCGGTACAGCGGGTTTTCAGCCGCGTGGCGAAACACCGAAAAAACGGCCATATCCGTCAAAAAGGACAGCCCGTAGTCGCGCCATTCTCCTGCCGCCACCATCCGCCCATACAGCGACATGATGACATTCAACTCTTTACGCTCAAATGCAACTTGGGGTGCAGCGGGTGAAAATGGAATTTGGCTGTTCATCCATAAACATTGACCCGCAGCGGCGATAAAATCAAGCGTGCCGTGGTTTTGCCACAAAATGGTCGGATAATGACCGTAATTGCTTCACTCAAACGCCCCTTTTCCTATGGATAAGTGGCCTTAGCGAAAACACGCTAGCCTCGGTGTTGCAGATAACTGCCCCCACCCAGCTGTGATGCCGAGGCGGTTTTCACTATCTCCCAAAACGATGTGTAAACGCGCTGTCACTGGCTGGCATCGGCGTCATACCATGCACGCTACCGCCTAGCCAATCCTCGGATGGACCAACCAGTTGAAGGTAGGCATCCGCCACCGCTTGGCGCGGGTTGGATAGGGGGGCGTCTGCGGCCAATAGCTCTGGTGGAATGTCGGGAAACCGTAACACGATGCGCCGCCAACGATGGATCAAAAGCATCCGTGCTGCCATCGCATCTAGCGGAGACAGCTGCACCCCCTTAAGCGCATTGATGTCATTGCTCAGCGCTGTCAGTGCCTCGAGGTGGACCGTGGACAAAATCCGTTTCCGAAATCCCTGCGGAAACGCCGTCAGCGCCCCTTTGACGCAAACGTGGTTTGACAAATCAGGTAGATCATCCCCGGCCATCAACCACGTGTTGGTCGCGACTTTGAGACCACCGATCGGGGGTGTTTCACCGCTCGCCATCACCCACTCACGGATTTTTCCACTGGTGGGCCGTGCATAGAAGTTGCGCGTTGCGGCGGCAATTTCAGTCGTCGCACTTTCACTAAGTCGATAAAAGCTGTTGCGCCCCTCGCGATCGCGCAGCACCCATCCGTCGCTGGTCAGGCGTGAAAGTGCGGTACGCATAGTGCCTGCTTCAACGCCAACACGTTCCAACAAACGCTGCAATCTAAGCGTCGCAATCCGCCCGCCGCGCTGTTGGACAGCGTCGCCAAATACGGTGACGACCAAGGACCAAACCCTTAGACGGCCCTCATTATGTAATGCAGTGATCAGTGGTTCTAAACTATCCATGCCCCCTATTAACGGCTATAGGCCACCATCGTCAAAAGCTCATATTCAGCGACTTGATCATCGTGTTGATTATACAGCGTCGCATTCCAGCGGACTTCGCCATATTCATCTGTGCGCTGGGTTTTACGTTTGGCCGTCAGGCGCACATAGATCGTGTCGTCCGGGCTGACAGGGGATTGAAACGTCAAGTTGTTAAGACCGGTGTTGGCCAACACAGGGCCAGGATCGGGCTGAACGAACAATCCCGCTGCAAACGACAACAGCAGGTAACCATGCGCCACACGACCGGGAAAAAACGGGTTGGCCTTGGCCGCGTCCTCGTCCATGTGCGCATAGAATGTGTCACCGGTGAAATGGGCGAAATGCTCGATGTCCTCTACCGTGACGACCCGTTTATCGGTGCGGATCGTGTCACCGATCTCAATCTCGTGATAGCTGCGTTGGAACGGATGGACTTTGCAGGGTTTTTCCTCGGCTCCCGAAACCCAAACCTCACCGATTGCTGTCAAAATATCGGGGCTGCCCTGAATGGCGGTACGTTGCATGTAATGCATCACACCGCGAATACCGCCCATTTCCTCACCGCCGCCAGCCCGTCCAGGACCCCCGTGGATCATGTGAGGTAAGGGCGCTCCATGTCCCGTCGATTCCGCCATTGAAGTGCGGTTGTTGAAATACAAACGCCCATGCCAATGCGCAGAGGCCAGCGTAATGTCGCGCGCGATTTGCGCGTCATTGGTGATGACCGAGGCCACCAAACTGCCCTGCCCACGATTGGCCAGATCTGCAGCATGGGCCGTGTCGCGGTAGGGCAAGACTGTAGAAACGGGACCAAAGGCTTCGACCTCATGTACCAGTTTCGCGCCGTCAGGATCATCACAGCGAAACAGCATCGGCGGCAGAAATCCTTGCGCCGAGTCTGCACCCTCGACATTGAAGTTGTCAGCGTCGCCGTAAACCCGCGTGGCTTCGTTGCCGATCTGGGCCACCATGTCCAACACGTCCGCCTTTTGCGATACCGACACCAGCGCGCCCATGCGAACACCCTCAACTTCGGGATCGCCAATGGTGACTTTGTCCAACCGCGCGCTCAGCGCTTCAATCACCGGATCGACCAAGCCCTCTGGTACGATCATCCGGCGGATTGCGGTACATTTTTGGCCCGCTTTTGTGGTTATCTCGGTGCTGGCCTCGCGGATGAATAGATCAAATTCGGGCGTACCCACACCTGCGTCCAAGCCAAGAATCGAAGCGTTCAAACTGTCTTGCTCTGCAATAAACCGCGTACCGTTTTCAATCAGATTAGGTACTGAGCGCAACGCCAATGCGGTACGGGCGGACCCCGTAAAGCTGACTATATCCTGCGCGCCCAACCGGTCCAGCAGATCCCCTGTGCGCCCGACAATCAATTGCACTGCACCTTCGGGCAGCAAGCCACTGTCCATCATGATCCGAACGCAAGCCTCGGTCAGAAAACTGGTTTGGGTGGCGGGTTTCACAATACAAGGCACACCGGCCAATAAGGCCGGTGCCAATTTCTCCAACATTCCCCATATGGGAAAGTTGAACGCATTGATATGCACTGCAACACCGTGCAGCGGCAGGGCGATGTGTTGACCCAAAAATGTGCCGTTCTTGGACAACTGTTCCAGATCACCATCCAGATAGATATGCCCATCCGGCATCTCGCGTCGCCCTTTTGAGGCAAAAACAAACATCGTACCGATGCCGCCATCAATGTCGACCCGACCATCTTTGCGGGTCGCACCTGTCAGCGGGTTCAGCGCGTAAAGTTCTTCTTTGCGGCTGGCAATATAGGCCCCCAGTGCCTTTAGCATTTTGGCGCGTTGATGAAATGTCATCTCGCGCAACGCAGGGCCGCCTTTGGTTTTGGCAAAGTCAATCATGCCTTGGAAATCAAGCGCCGCTCCTCCGGCCCGTGCAATCTGCGCGCCTGTGACGGGGCTGTGCAAAATACTGGCCTCCTTGGCAGGTGCAATCCATTTTCCGGCAGCAAAGCTATGTGGTTCCAGCATTTCAAATCTCCTTTTGGGATAGATTACCGATTTCGACGGGCATTACAACACTATTGACCACTCGGTCGGCTTTGTGCAAGTTGGCAAACAGGAGGACGCTATTATGACACCCCAAACCCGTGCCGAGAATAGCGCTGCTGCCATGTGGGCCAATGATGCCGCCTCAAAATGGCTTGGCATGTCGCTGGATCATGTCCGCCCGGGCAAAGCCGTGATGTCGTTCGAGGTTGGTCCGCAGCACTTGAACGGTCACGCTATTTGCCACGGCGGGTATATTTTCACGCTGGCCGACAGCGCCTTTGCATTTGCTTGCAACAGCTACAACAAGTTGGTCGTCGCACAGCAAAACAGCATCACCTACCTTAGCCCCGCCAAACAAGGCGAGCGCCTGACCGCAACGGCCCGCGAGGTCAGCTTGACGGGACGTTCGGGTCTTTATGATATCTCGGTTACCGGCCCCGACGGGCGCGTGGTGGCAGAATTTCGCGGCGGATCACGCCAAATCAAAGGTCAACATTTCAAGGAAACCCCATGAACCAAGCATTTATCTGCGAGGGTGTTCGCACCCCAATCGGCCGCTACGGTGGCGCGCTCTCATCTGTACGTCCTGACGATATGTTGGCGCATGTTCTACGCGCCAGCGTGGCGGGCAAGGACGGGTTGGTGATCGACGAAGTTATCGCCGGTTGCGCCAATCAAGCCGGAGAGGACAACCGCAATGTTGCACGTATGGCAGTGTTGTTGGCGGGGTTGGGCGTTGACGTGCCTGCGGTGACCGTGAACCGGTTGTGCGGTTCGGGGCTGGATGCGGTTGGCATGGCCGCGCGGGCCGTAAATTGCGGTGAGGCAGAAGTGGTGATCGCCAGCGGTGTCGAAAGCATGAGCCGCGCGCCATTGGTGCAACCCAAACCCGACGCAGCCTTTTCCAGACGGGCCGAAATTTATGACACCACGATTGGCTGGCGTTTTGTGAACAAGGCACTGGCCGCGCAATACGGCGTTGATTCAATGCCCGAAACCGCCGAGAACGTGGCCGCTGATTTCAACATTTCGCGGGCCGATCAGGATGCATTTGCCTTGCGTTCGCAAACCCGCGCGGCAGCGGCGATTGCAGCAGGGCGCATGGCGCAGGAAATCGCGCCTGTCAGCATCCCGCAACGCAAGGGCGATGCTGTGATTGTTGACGCGGATGAACATCCGCGTGGCACAACTTTGGAAAAACTCGGGAGCCTGCGCGCACCATTTCGTGACGGTGGCAGTGTGACGGCAGGCAACGCCAGTGGGGTCAATGACGGGGCCTGTGCAATGATCATCGCATCTGAGGCCGCCGTGTTGAAATACGGCCTAACGCCAAAGGCGCGGATCATCGGCATGGCCACCGCAGGGGTGCCGCCGCGCATTATGGGCATTGGTCCGGCGCCTGCATCGAAAAAACTGCTGGCGCGGCTGGGGCTGTCAATCAACGATATTGACTTGATCGAGCTGAACGAAGCCTTTGCCGCCCAAGGGTTGGCCGTGATGCGCGAGCTGGGCTTGGCGGATGACGCCGATCATGTAAATCCGAATGGCGGCGCAATTGCACTGGGACATCCGCTGGGCATGTCTGGCGCAAGGTTGGCATTGACAGCCGCAACCGAGTTGCAAAATCAATCTCTAACCCGCGCGCTTTGCACCATGTGCATTGGCGTTGGTCAAGGCATCTCACTTGTTATGGAACGGGCATAAGGGCGGGAAATGAAGGATCTATCACCAAAAAAGGGCGACCTGGAGCCGATCGAAATCGCGTCACGCGATGAAATTTCTGCGCTGCAACTGGAGCGGATGAAGTGGTCGCTAAAGCATGCTTATGACAACGTCCCGCATTACAAAAAGTCGTTCGATGACGCGGGGGTGCATCCAGACGATCTAAAAACACTTTCCGATCTGGCCAAATTTCCGTTCACCATGAAACAAGATTTGCGCGATAACTACCCGTTCGGTCTGTTCGCGGTGCCGCGCAACAAAATCCAGCGCCTGCATGCCTCGTCCGGCACCACAGGTCAGCCCACCGTGGTCGGCTACACCGAACGCGACATTGATACATGGGCCACCGTGGTGGCGCGCTCCTTGCGGGCCAGCGGCACACGAGCGGGTGATGTGGTGCATGTCGCCTATGGCTACGGGTTGTTCACAGGTGGTTTGGGCGCGCATTACGGCGCGGAAAAACTGGGCTGTACCGTGGTCCCGATCTCTGGCGGTATGACGCAACGACAGGTGCAACTGATCGAAGATTTCGGCGCCTCGACCATCATGGTTACGCCGTCCTACATGTTGTCCATTCTGGATGAATATGCACGGCAAGGCCGCGATCCTCGCGAGAGTTGCCTGAACGTCGGCGTCTTCGGGGCCGAACCCTGGACCAACGCTATGCGCGCTGAAATCGAACAAGCCTTTGATATGCACGCCGTGGATATTTACGGGCTAAGCGAGGTTATGGGGCCCGGCGTTGCAAGCGAATGCGTCGAGACCAAAGATGGTTTGCACATTTGGGAGGATCACTTTTACCCCGAGATCATCAACCCTGAAACGGGCGAAGTGGTTGAGGATGGCGAAATGGGCGAACTTGTGTTCACCTCGTTGACCAAAGAAGCCTTCCCGATTATCCGGTATCGCACCCGCGATCTGACCCGTCTGTTGCCCGGCACCGCGCGCGCAATGCGGCGGATGGAAAAAATCACGGGGCGCACCGATGATATGATCATTTTACGCGGCGTGAACGTGTTCCCTACCCAGATTGAGGAACAGTTGATGGCAGTTCCCGCCCTCGCACCACATTTCCAAATCGAGCTGGATCGCAAGGGGCGCATGGACCGGATGACGGTGCATGTCGAATTGGCCAGCAACACAAGCGATGGTGATCAAGCTGCGAATATGCTGGCGGCCAAAATCAAAAGCAACGTCGGGGTTTCGGCGCGTGTGGTGTTGGCTGATGCTGGTGGTGTTGCCCGCAGCCAAGGCAAAGCGGTGCGCTTTGTCGACAATCGGAACAAAAGCTAGGGATGGCACGCGGCGTCGCTCACGACCATTCGCAAAAGCGCGCCGCGATCCGCAAAGGGGCGGCCACCTACTTCGCGGCCAACGGCTTTGACCGCGCCTCAATGACGGGGGCGGCGGCGCATTGCGGGGTCTCCAAGGCGTTGATATATCACTACTACGACAGCAAAGACGCGTTGCTTTTTGACATTCTGCACAGGCATCTATCTGATCTTGTTGAACAGGTCAGTGTGGTGGATAAAGACGGCGATCAACTGCGCCATTTGATCCGTGCGATCCTGCTGGCCTACCGTGATGCCGATGCCGAACACAAGCTGCAGGCCGACGCAATGGCCGCCCTGCCCGCTGCCAAACGCGAACCATTAATGACGTTGCAGCGGCGGCTGGTCCAGATCATGAGCGATGCGCTGCAAGCGGCCTCGCCCACCACGCTGTCCGACCCTGACCGCTTGCGCCCCGTGACAATGACGGTGTTCGGCATGTTGAACTGGTTTTACATGTGGCACCGCCCCGGCAAGGGCATGAGTCGCGAGACCTACGCCGATCTTGTGACCGACATGGTTATGGGTGGCATCAAGGGTCTTTAGTTGCGCACAGCATTAAAGGTGAAGAGCAGCTCGCCGTTGATGCGGTAATTCGCGATCAATTCTTCGGCCTTTGGCCCAACCAACCAAGTCTCCAACGCCAAGGCCAAATCAGTTTTTACATGTGGATGCAATTCAGGGTTCACCGGAATATAAGCGTATTGATTGAACAAGGTTGGGTCGCCTGCGTAAAGCAATTCCAAATCACCCTTGTTGCCGAAATTCAGCCAACTAGCCCGATCCGACAACACATAAGCGTTCATACCGCTGGCCACGTTCAGTGTCGCGCCCATGCCGGCCCCTGCCGCGTGATACCAATTCGTCGACAAATCATCGGCGGCAACACCTGCGGCCACCCAAAGCGACAGCTCTTTCTTATAAGTGCCGCTGTCATCACCACGGCTGGCAAAACTGGATGCGGTGGCTTTGATCCGCTGCATCGCATCACTGGCGCTGCTGGCTTTGGCCAATACGGCAGGGTCAGAAACGGGGCCGATAAACACAAAATCATTATACATGATCTTGCGTCGATGCGTGCCAAATCCGCCCGCCAAAAAGGTATCTTCTGCCTTGCGCGAATGCACCAAAATCGCGTCCACATCGCCCGCCTTGCCCAGCCGCAACGCTTGCCCCGTGCCGACAACAATCAATTGCACATCGAGGTCCAGATCATCCTTAATCACAGGCAGCAATAAATCGGACAGGCCCGAATTGTAGAACGAGGTCGTAACAGCGACTTTGATCTCGGCGGCCTGCGCGCTGGTGGCGATAAACAGCGCCGCAACCGTTGCGTGCCAAAAATTGAAGGGCAGTTTCATTCTACGATATCTCCTTGGACAAAGGCTTTTGCTTGTGGCGTTTTGGCCTCGTTAAAAAATCTATCTGCCGGGGTGATTTCAAGTATTTTTCCGCCATGCACAAAGATCACGTCACTGGCCAAGCGACGGGCTTGACCAAGGTTATGCGTGGCCATCACAATGCGCGTACCGGCATGTTCGGCCTGTTTCAAAACGGCCTCGATTTCGCGGGTAGAGCGACCATCCAGATTGGCGCATGGCTCATCCAGAAACAGGATTTCAGGCGCGCTGATCAAGGCCCGCGCGACCGCAAGTTTCTGTTTTTCGCCGCCCGAAATCATTGGTGCCCAGTCCTGTAAAACATGTCCAAGCCCGACCCGAATGGCCCAATCTTCGGCCCGTATTTTGGCACTTTTTCTGTCCATACCATGCAGGATCAGCGGAAAGGCTATGCTGTCGATGACGCGACGCCGCATCATGATCGGCGACTGAAAAACAAAGGCCTGTTTACGTCGGGCAGCTCCGTCCTCGACGGCCCAATTCACCGTCCCGCCAGAAATGCGCCGCAACCCATGCATCACCCGCAACAGCGTGGTTTTACCTGCCCCGTTTGGCCCCATTACCACTGTCAAACCGGTCGCTCCAATCGTTAAGTCAATCGGCCCCAACAACTGTTTGCCCCGCACCCGCGCAATCACGCCCGATAGTTCCAAAGGCAATATGGTGGTGCCGCCTACCATGTGCTGGCCCGCTCGGTTTTGGAAATGGTGTGAATGGCCAGATTGACGGCGATCGCGACAGTGATCAAAATAATGCCAAGCCCCATCGCAAAGGCGAAATTCCCCTTGCTGGTTTCCAGCGCAATCGAGGTGGTTAAAACTCGCGTTGCATGATCAATGTTGCCCCCGACAATCATAATCGCCCCGACCTCGCCAATAGCGCGCCCGAACCCAGCCAAAACGGCCGTGATCAAGGCGCGACGACCGTCCCACAGCAGCACTTTGATCCGCTGCGCATGGCTGGCATTCAGCGAGATCAGCAAGTCATGATATTCGGCCCAAAGGTCTCGAATAGTTTGATGCGAGATCGACGCGATCAGTGGCATCACTATGATGACTTGGGCGATGATCATTGCCGTGGGTGTGAACAACAACCCAAGCACGCCAAACGGACCTGAACGCGACAACATCAAGTAGACGAACAGTCCGACAACGACAGGCGGCAGACCCATCAAAGCGTTCAGCACTGAAATGGTCAGACGGCGGAAACGAAACCGGTTCACAACCAACCATGCCCCCAATGGCAACCCGATCAGCGACGCGATGGCGACGGCCGTCACTGTGACCTGAAGGGACAGCAAAACAATCTCGACCAGATCGCTGTCCAGCGTCAGGATCAGCCGAAAGGCCTCCATCAATCCTGTGGAAATGCTGTCCATTCCGTGGGGTTCCAGTGTCCATAATCAGGGCGGCGCTCGCGCGATTCGCTGCGTCAACTTACATCAGTTATTCAAGGAAACCGGGGCCCACACAATAGTCGAGATCAAGGCAGCAAGCGGGTTTTCCGCAATGGCTAAAATTTTTTACGGAATCCTAACCCCTCGCCAGTAAAGATCGGTGTTATGAAATTCAAAGGCAACTCAATTATTATCGCAATCATTATTGTTGTGGCATTGCCCGCGACAACCTCTGTCGTTGCCTATCAAATCACCAAAAACCCAGCCCTACGTCCACTTGCACGAACCTTGAATGACGAAGAGATCTACGAGGGTTCTGCATATTCCAACGAAATTGTGGCGCTGGTGGATTGGAGCACGGGACGACAAAAAAGCTTTTCCAAACGCGATGTCTCAAACGCTATTCGTAAGGCATTTGAAGCACACGGCGTGGTTGCGCGGGTAATTTTCAAGGACAACAACACCAATGATGTTGTCACAATCAGATACCGGGTTGGACGAAACACTTTGGGGCCAAACCCAATCACTAGGGCGGCGGACAGTGTCAAAGGTGCGATTGCGGTCTATCGAATGTATCAAATGTCATCACCAAAACGCCGCGCATCACAATAGAGTAGCCTAGGTTCATTGTGGCGTTCCTATTCCGGCTGCACAGCCTCACGCATTGCCGCACGTCCCTGACCCAGTTGGCGCTCTCGCAAAACAATCGCCACACCTGATAGAATTATCAACGCTGCGCCAGCCAACATCATCACAGTTGGCACTTCATCAAAGATGAAATAGCCATTCAACAATGCCCAGATCATCGACACGTATGTAAAGGGCGCCAAAACAGAAGCGTCGGCAAATCGGTAACTGCTGGTCAACAGAACCTGCCCCAAACCACCAACCGCGCCCAGACAAACCAGCATGACCCATTCCGTCGCGTTTGGCCAAACCCAACCAAACGGTGCTGACAAAAGCGACAGGCTCAAGGATGTCATTGAAAAGTAAAACACAATCGCAGCCGTGGTCTCGGCGGATGCCATGCGCTTGATGTATATCTGCGCAAAGGCTGCAAACGAGGCCGATCCCAACACCAACGCAACCCCGGTCATTTCGCGCTGACCCGCGCCCGCCAACCCTGCGCCCAATCTGGGCCACAGAATGATCAGCACCCCAACCATTCCCATTAACACCGCCGACAACCGCACCAGTCTGATCCGTTCGCCCAACAGGGCAGCTGCGAAAATGACGATAAGGATCGGCGTAATAAACCGCAGCGCCGTCACTTCGGGCAGGGGCAGAAACTTCAACCCGGCAAAGCCCAACCCCATCGCCATCGTGCCCGCCACGCTGCGCATGATGTGACCGCGATAGTTGCGGGTGCGCAACCCTTGCGACAGGTCACCGCGCAGCCACAGCCAGAAAAAGATCACCGGCAAAGCGCAGGCAGACCGGAAAAACACTGCCTCGCCGGCTGGTATTCTGTCGGCGGCTTTTACCAATGCCGCCTGCATCGAAAACACCGTGACTGCCAGCATGATCAGTATTATGCCGCGCGTTGGCTTCATGGCCTAAGGCGCCCAACGGCCCAACGCGCCGCATCTGCCACCACCGCATCTGCATCATCTGTTAACCCTTGGGCAACACCGCACAACGCGCCGTCGCCAGAGTTGCCAATCGCATAAAGAACGTTACGCACAAACCGTCCACGTTTGATCCGTTTGACAGGGCTGCCGGAAAACATCGCGCGAAATTCTGTGTCGTCTAGAACTGCCAGTTCTGCCAGTTTGGGCGCGATCAGTTCGTCACGCGCCGCATAACGAATGTCGCGGGCCTCGGCGGCAAATTTATTCCACGGACAAACCGCCAGACAATCATCACAACCATATATTCGGTTGCCCAAAAGAGGGCGCAAGTCATCGTCCACGGGCCCGTCCAACTCGATCGTCAGATAAGAAATGCAACGCCGTGAATCCAATTGATAGGGCGCTGGAAAAGCGTCCGTTGGGCAGATATCCAAACAGGCCGTGCAACTGCCACAGCTCTCGGTTTCTGCCCCGTCCACCGGCAATTCAATCGTGGTGAAAACTGAGCCCAGAAAGAACCAACTGCCCAGATCACGGCCCACCAGATTGGTGTGCTTGCCCTGCCAGCCCAAGCCAGCGGCAGCGGCCAATGGTTTTTCCATCACGGGTGCCGTATCGACGAAAACTTTGATTTCCTCGTCCGGCGCTTGCTCCAACAGCCAACGCCCAACCCGTTTCAGCCGCTTTTTGACGATCTCGTGGTAATCGCGGTTTTGCGCGTAGACCGAAATCGCGGCACGGTCTCTGCGCTCCAGCACTTCCAGTGGATCGTGATCGGGCGTGTAGGGCTCAGCCAACATGATCACTGATCGCGCCTGCGGCCATAAATCCTGCGGGTTGCCGCGCCAGTTCATTCGTTCGGCCATCCATTGCATATCGCCGTGACGGCCTTTTTCGACATAGGTTTTCAACCGCTCAGCGATTTGTGGCACATCGGTCGTGCGACACACCCCCATGTTAGAAAACCCTGCCTCTTGGGCGAAATTGAATAGCCGCGCCTTTAGGTCTGCGCTCAAAAATCCAGATCCGTGTAATGGTTCGCAGGCGGAAAACCAGACACCTGATCCGCCAAAATTGACCGGAACGCAGGCCGCGATTTGATCTTGGCATACCAATCTTTGACGTTCTCGTTGCGGTTCCAATCGACATCCGAAATATAGTCCAGCGACGACAGATGCGCGGCAGCCGCAAAATCGGCCAGCGTCATTTGGTTGCCCGCCAACCAACGCCGTTGATCCAGCAACCAGCCCATGTAATCCAGATGAAACTTGATCTGGCGCGCGCCCGCCTTGATGTTGGTGCTATCGGGATAGCCTTGGCCCATCACCTTTTTGTTGACCCGTTCATACAACAGCTTTGACGTCACTTCGCGGTGAAATTTGTCATCAAACCAGCTGACCAATCGGCGCACTTCATAGCGCTCTTTGGCATCCTTTGGCATCAACGATGGTGTTGGGTGGATTTCTTCCAAGTACTCACAAATCGGGGCGGATTCGGCCAAGGTCAATTCATCCAGCTTTAGCACAGGCACTTTGCCCGCCGGATTGCGGCGCATGAAGTCCGCGTCCTGCTCCCAGTATTTCTCTTCGACCAGCTCAACTTCGATCTTCTTTTCCGCCAAAGAAAGACGCACCTTGCGGCAATAGGGGGAAAGGGGCACGTGGAAAAGTCGGTTCATTGTCATACCATTCAAAAATGTGTTTCTTCTATTAGCCGCGAAACGGCGTAAATATCAATGGTCGAAACACGCCGAGCGTCCATCCGCGCGGATGGTCGCCGCACCCGAAATGATCGCTCTTGTTCGTTTGCGTACCAGCGATGAGGGCTTTGAAGCGCTACGCCGCTTTGGGTCAGGTAGTATCGCAGCCAGCCTTGCGGCCTGGAGTGCATTTAAATCCTCGGGGCCGACGCCAAAGTAATGGCGGGCCGCCGCCTCGACACCAAAAACACCCTCGTCAAATTCGGCGACGTTCAGGTAAACTTCCAGAATGCGCCGCTTTGACCAGATTGCCTCGACCAGCGGTGTCAGCATGGCCTCCAGCGCTTTGCGAGTCCAGCTGCGCCCTTGCCACAGGTAGACGTTTTTGACCACTTGCTGACTGATCGTTGACGCACCACGCCCACTGCCTTCCATCAACGCTGCGCGGATCGCTTTGACGTCGAAACCCCAATGGTTGCAAAAGTTTGCATCCTCTGCCGCCACCACCGAGCGTGGCATAAAGGAGGACACCTCCTCGATGGACACCCAAGCACGATCAACCCCATCCAACCGGCGGGATTCTGAAACGATGTAGGGTGTCGTCGGCGGGTTCACGACCGAGTAAAACACAACTGCAAAAAGCACCAACATGATTGCCACCAATCCGACCCTAAAAATCCATTTCCGTAGCCACCGCAGCGGGTGAATGCTTGCGCGCAGTTCTGGCACAACCGTCTTCGGCGTTTTTGATTTTGCCGCGGGTTTCTTTTTCGCTGTTTTTTTGGCCACGCCAAACCATAGACGGGTGGGCCAAGGTGGGGCAACCCCTGCCGCCCCGAAACCTAAATCAGATCCCAGCCCTCAGGGAATCCCCGACGGCTGGGCAATTGTTATTCGGCAGGGATTGCTGTCTCTTCATTCCCCAAAGGATGCGCAATATTTGGCAACATTTCCTTTGGGCAAACCTGCAAGAAATTGCCACGCTCCTTGTCCCAATAGCGTAGGATTTCGATGGCCTTTTGGCTGCCGGTTTCCTCGACATGGCGTACGATCAGACCTTTCAATTCGGCCTCCCAATGGGCCACGGTCACGGGACAAGTCACCAGCGTTTCCGCATTCATCAAATCATGCGCTTTGCCGTCTGGGTCGTACAGATAGGCCATCCCGCCGGACATGCCCGCGCCAAAGTTGGCGCCAATCGGACCCAGAATGACCGCGACACCGCCTGTCATATATTCACAACCACAGGTGCCGCAGCCTTCAACCACCACATCAGCGCCCGAGTTGCGCACAGCAAACCGCTCGCCCGCACGCCCCGCCGCGAACAGATAGCCCGCCGTCGCACCGTATAGGACCGTATTGCCGATGATGGTGTTTTCGGATGCAATCAGCGGGCTGATCATTGGGGGGCGCACCACGATCGTTGCACCAGACAGGCCTTTACCGACATAGTCATTTGCATCACCAGCCACCTCGAGCTTCAACCCGGGCGCCGCAAACGCACCCAAAGATTGACCCGCAGAGCCCGTCAATTTGACCGTCAAATGGTCTGGCTGTAGCGTGTTGTTCATGCCAAAGTTTTGCACAATATGGCTGGAAACCCGTGTGCCAATTGTACGATGGGTGTTTTGCACCGCATAATGCAGTTGCATTTTTTCACCATCATTCAGGAACCGCGCAGCGTCTTTGACGATCTCGGCATCCAGCGTATCCGGTACAGCGTTACGTTGTTTGTAACGGTCGTATTTGATCGCTTCGCCCGCATCGACCGAGATCAGAAGCGGGTTCAAATCCAGATCATCCAAATGGGCCGAGCCACGGCTAACTTGCGACAGTAAATCTGCTCGGCCAATCACTTCGTCCAGCGACCGCGCTCCGATGCTCGCCAAAATCTCGCGAACTTCTTGGGCGTAGAATGTGATCAGGTTGACGACCTTGTCCGCCGTGCCAGTGAACTTGGCGCGCAGGTTTTCGTCCTGTGTACAAACCCCCACAGGGCACGTGTTGCTCTGACATTGACGCACCATGATACAGCCCATCGAAATCAACGCAGCCGTGCCGATGCCGTATTCTTCGGCCCCCATCATCGCGGCCATCACAATGTCGCGTCCCGTGCGCAACCCGCCATCGGTGCGCAATGTCACGCGGTCACGCAGGTTGTTCATCGCCAACACCTGATGTGCCTCGGTCAAGCCCATTTCCCACGGCAGGCCAGCATATTTGATGCTTGTTGCGGGGCTGGCACCGGTGCCGCCGTTGTGGCCCGAAATCAGGATCACATCGGCCTTGGCTTTAACCACACCCGCCGCAATCGTGCCAACGCCCGAGGATGCCACCAGTTTCACGGTGACCTTGGCGCGGGGGTTGATTTGCTTCAGATCGTAAATGAGCTGTGCCAAATCCTCGATGGAATAAATATCGTGGTGCGGCGGCGGTGAAATTAGTGTCACGCCTTTGGTTGAATGCCGCAGCCGCGCGATTAGATCGGTGACTTTCATACCCGGCAACTGACCACCCTCACCGGGTTTAGCACCTTGGGCAACTTTGATCTCCAGCTCTTCGCATTGGTTCAGGTACTCGGCTGTAACGCCAAAGCGTCCCGACGCGACCTGCTTGATTTTGGCCGACGGATTGTCGCCATTGGCCTCTGGCACAAAATGCGCCGGATCTTCGCCACCCTCGCCGCTGTCAGATTTCGCACCAATCCGGTTCATCGCCACGTTCAGCAACTTATGCGCCTCGGGGCTGAGCGCGCCCAGCGACATTCCGGGTGTGACAAACCGTTTACGAATGGCGGTGATGCTCTCGACCTCTTCGATCGGGATCGCGGTGCTGAGCGCCTTAAAATCCATCAGATCGCGCAGATTGATCGGCGGGTTGTTTTGCATCGCAGTGGAATAGCGTTTCCACAATTCAAACGACGCCTGATCACAGGCCGATTGCATCAGATGCATATTGGTCGCGGTCCATGCGTGGGTCTCGCCGGTGCGCCGCGCTTTGTAGAAACCACCGATGGGCAGAACGTTCTGACCGCCGCGCCAGCCCAGCGCGTGCACGCGGGTCAATTTGCGTTGAATACCGTGCAGACCAATGCCTGAAATCCGGCTGGTCATGCCGGGGAAATATTCCGCGACCATTGCGCGAGACAAGCCCACGGCCTCAAAGTTCAAACCACCGCGATAAGATGAAATCACGCTGATCCCCATCTTTGCCATGATCTTGAGCAGACCCGCGTCAATCGCAGCACGGTAGCGCGCCACGGCTGTGGTCAGATCGCAATCCAATAGCCCACGTTCGATGCGGTCGGCCAAGCTGTCCTCGGCAAGGTAAGCGTTCACCACGGTCGCGCCCGAGCCAATCAGCACGGCGAAATAGTGCGGGTCGATGCATTCAGCAGACCGCACATTGATCGAGCAAAACGTGCGCAACCCTTTGCGTGTCAGCCAGGAATGCACCGCACTGGTGGCCAAAATCATCGGCATCGCCACACGGTCTGCGTCCTGTTGCTCGTCTGTCAAAACGATGTGTCCGGCACCAGAACGCACAGCATCTTCGACTTCGGAGCGAATGCGCGCCAACCCGTCATTCAACGCGCCTTCGCCACCATCGGCATCATAGGTGCAATCAACCGCAACAACAGATTCGCCCAAATGCTCCAGCAGCGCCGCAAATTGCGCATTGCCCACAAAGGGGCTCTCAAGCACCAGCGTTTCAGTTTGGCTGCTGCTTTCGTCCAACACGTTTTTCAGATTGCCGAACCGCGTTTTCAGGCTCATCACCCTGTACTCCCGCAGGGAATCAATGGGCGGGTTGGTCACCTGACTAAAGTTCTGCCGAAAGAAATGGCTCAGCGGGCGGTATTTGTCCGACAACACAGCCGAGGGGGTATCATCCCCCATGCTGGCCAACGTTTCTTTGCCATCCTCCGCCATTGGCGCAAGGATTTGTTCAAGTTCCTCAATGGAATAGCCCGCCGCGATCTGACGTTTGCGCAGCTCGGCGCCTTCGAACATGGACTCCTCAGTCACGCTCGCCAGAACTTCGTCCATTTCGGTGATGCCGCCGACCCAGTCACCGAAGGGCTGGCTAGCTGCCAACATGTTCTTTATTTCGGTGTCTTTGAACAGCTTGCCTTCTTTCATATCAACGGCGATCATCTGACCTGGGCCCAGCGCGCCTTTGCGCACCACAGTGGCCTCGTCGGTTGGCACCATGCCCGCCTCGGAGCCTGCCATCACCAGACCATCGCCAGTGATCGCATAACGCATCGGCCGCAGTCCGTTACGATCCAAGCCCGCACAAACCCAGCGCCCATCAGTCATCGCCAAAGCTGCAGGGCCGTCCCACGGCTCCATCACCGAATTGCAATAGCTGTACATATCACGCCAGCTTTGCGGTAGCTCAACAGCGCGCTTGCTCCAGCTTTCCGGCACCAACATGGTCTTGGCCATCGGCGCATTGCGGCCTGCGCGCACCAGCGCCTCGAACACAGAATCCAATGCCGCGCTGTCGCTGGAACCATTCGAAATGATCGGCTTGATGTCTTCGGCCAAGTCGCCAAACGCAGAGGACGCCATGCGAATTTCGTGGCTTTTCATCCAGTTCACATTACCCTTAAGCGTGTTGATCTCGCCGTTATGCGCCAACATGCGGAACGGCTGCGCCAACCACCATTGCGGGAATGTATTGGTGCTGTAACGCTGGTGGTAAATCGCAAAGGCGCTCTCGAACCTTTCGTCCATCAGATCGGGGTAAAACTCGGCGACCTGCTCGGCCAGCATCATGCCTTTGTAGATGATCGAGCGACAGGATAGCGAGCATAAATACAGCCCGTTCACTTGCGCCGCGGCCGCCGCTTTTTCAATGCGACGACGGATTACATAAAGCTCGCGCTCGAAGGTGTCCTCGTCCACACCCTTGGTGTTCGAGATCAATATTTGCTCGATTTCAGGGCGGGTCGCGTCGGCTTTTTCACCCAGACAGCCCACCGAAACCGGGACCTGACGCCAGCCGTAAATATAGTAGCCCATCCGCAAAACTTCGGTCTCGACGATGGTCCGGCAAGTTTCTTGTGCGCCGAAATCTTCGCGCGGCAAAAACACCTGACCCACGGCGATCAACTCGTCCAAGCGCGGTTCATGTCCTGTGCGCCGAATTTGGTCGTAGAAAAATTTGACCGGTATTTGCAGTGAAATGCCAGCCCCATCGCCGGTTTTGCCATCCGCATCGACAGCCCCGCGATGCCAAACAGCTTTCAGCGCATTGATGCCGTTGTCCACCACTTTGCGGCTGGGTTTGCCATCAATCGACACAACCAGACCCACGCCACAGGATGCGTGTTCCTCGTCGGCGCGGTACATGCCGTTGTCTTCCAGCCACGCACGTTTTGCGTCTTCATTCTTGGCCCAGTCTGCGTCAAATTTTGTCATCATGTCTCTCCGATTTCTTCGTAACGGTGCAGTTCTTTGCAGCGCATATATGCTTTTTCATTCCGCCATTCGCCGCCCGCGCGTTTGGTCAAATCCCGAACTTGGCGGGGCTGGTTGGCCGCGCAAGCCTCGATAAGGGGTTCCAGTAAATCTTGCTCTTTCAAACTTCTGGCAATGTTGTGGTCCAGCTCAGGAAAAATGTAGTGCCGCAGGTTTTCCTGGGTTGGAAACCGCGACCAGTGGATGTGTTCGCGCTGTTCACCGCCATGGAAAACGTAATGATGGCCAGTTTCCTGCGGTAGGTTTTCAACCATGGGCACCGTAAAATGGTCAATCTTGTCGCGGAAATGCCGCCAGCGATTTTCCTCTGGTACGATGGTTTTATCCACTGAAAACTGCGGCGTGAACGCGATGGTTATGTCGATTGGAAAAACCCGCGACAGATTCAACGCCATAAATCCGCCCATGCTGTTGCCCATCGAAATCAGTGTTTTGGGGCGCAGTTGGCTGATCAGCGTCTCCACTTGCTCAAAGATTTCTTCGCGCAAACCTGGCGCTGACAACCAGCTTCGCGTCGCGTCCGAGATAAACAATACCGAATGCGCCCCATCCCCCGAAGCGGCGTTCATTAACTCGAACGGCGGCATCTTGCCACGTTCGGTGCCCACGCCCGAACAGCTCAAAACCAACCGGTCTGAACTGCCTTGAAACAAGGCCATCCGGAACCGTTCGTCCGTTTCTATGGGGGTCAACTCCAACATTAGTCGTGCGGCCCCGATGGTGACAGCGCCGACATCATGGCGTCACATCCGAATTCTGGCCGGTCGCTCAAAAACCCTGCCTCGCCGGGTTCGATAAACAGCACCGGCGTGTCGTCATACTCGAACACTTCGCCGCCCGACGTCTCGACCTCGTGGCCTTGAAAGAACAGTCGGAACCGTTCGCTAACGAACTGGTTGCCTGTTGTGTGCGACGGCGCGCCACCGGCGCTCGAAACCACATGGATCTCGAATTCGGTCACCAGCAAGGGTTCCCCATCAATGGTGAGACGTTCGCCCGTCAAACGGTCATATCCAGTGATCCGTTCAACGGCAATTTGCTTGCCATTTTGTGACACGGTTTGGGTAAAATCAAAGTCGTCGCGCTGCGTTTCCAGCAATTCGGTTAGCGAATTTGCATCCACCTCGTTGGTGATCAGCGCGCGTGACACATCGGTACGCTGCGGATGGCCTTGCAACCAGCGAAACTCGCTGTCCAAGTGTTGTAAATACGCGGGGCCTTCACCGTCGATAGACATGGCCCAGTGATCGCCTTCCGGGTCACCTACACAAGTCCAGTGGTGCGAAACTTCGCAGCTTTTCATTTGCACCGTCAGGTAAGCATTGCAACCTTTGGGTGGCGCAAATGTGCCCGCCTGAACGGCCATTGGCGACACAGCCAACGCGGCAAGGAAGGCCCAAATTTTCATTCGTCCGCCCCAAACATTTTCATCATTGCTGCCGTATCGAATTGCTCGCGTCCACCCGCGAAAGGCAGGCACTCAATTTTTTTGTCCACAAAAAATTCGCGCTCTATGCTTAACCCTGTTGTGTCATCCAACAAACCCACAGGTATATGATAAGCCCCGGAATACGGTCCCTCTGCTGTCACTTGATACCATAGGTTTGAGCCGCAGACCTTGCACCACGCCCGCTCGGCCCATTCCGAGGATTGGTAGCGGCCAATGTTTTCAGCACCTTCAAAACTGATCGTCTCGGCGGGAACAGTTAGGCTCATATAGGCTGAGCCCGCCCAACGCTGACACATTTTGCAATGACAGGCCCCAAAATCGGGGTTCATATCACGGATCGTTAAACCAACCGCGCCACACAAACATTTACCGCTTCTTGTCATTCCATTTCCTCCCGTGCCTCACGTGCAGACTTTGCTTCGCCTTTGCCACTATTGGGCCGCGATAACGGTCTCCGAATTAAGGTACTTGATGATTGAATCCGCAGCCCCGCGCCCATCACTAATGGCCCAAACCACTAGGCTTGCCCCACGCACGATGTCGCCTACCGCGAACACGCCGTCGATCTCGGTTTGATGGGTTTTGAAGTTGGCTTTGACAGTGCCCCAACGGGTCACTTCCAAGGCGTCTTCGTCCCACAAGGCTGGCAGGTTTTCCGGCGAGAACCCAAGCGCCATCACCACCAGATCCGCTGGTTCATCATA
>Ga0209633_10000358_pt1 | contig 54123 bp, 54 predicted proteins | sample Cruoilmetagenom1_FD_187290 | JGI IMG/M metagenome (GOLD analysis project Ga0209633, IMG submission 187290) | Oil polluted marine microbial communities from Coal Oil Point, Santa Barbara, California, USA - Sample 1 (SPAdes) (version 2) | ecosystem: Environmental > Aquatic > Marine > Oil seeps ... | reverse complement strand
GCGCGCCCAGGCTTCGACGATTTCCCGATGCTCGGCGGCGCTTCGCGCTGCGATTACGTCGGACACCGTCATCCACTGCGGGATTTCAGGCAGCTCCAGCCACTCGAAATCGGGCCGCCGCTTGAACATTTGCGCTTTGGCCACGCGGGACGCATCCAATGGCATGCCGTGGTCGATCGCAAGATGCAGCCCGATCAAATGCACGCAAAGCGACTGGATGGTCCGGCGCTCGGGCTCACCTTGATGCTGGACTGCATAGGCGTCCACGGTGAGCCCATGTGCCTTGGCGTAGGCCGCATCGCTGTATTCCCGCGCGAACACCTCCCCGGCGAGCGCCCAGCATCCGGGCACGGTTCCCAGATAGGCGTGACCGGGACCCTCTATGTCCGGCACTTGGGCGCCACAGCTCGGGCATGCGATCTCGCTCTCTTCCGCCATAACTGTCTCTGTTTAACGGGTTGCTCTATTTCGCGCTGCACAATAGAACTCAATTGCGCATACTTCACGCATCTCAGGCGTTTCGGATACGAACCCCGCGAGGAGCTTGTATGTCTCCAACCCCAAGGCAGCGCATCACGGCGCCGGATATTCGCGCCCGAAAGGGCGGCGAGCCGATTGTCTCGCTAACCGCCTACCATGCCCATACAGCCCGCCTGCTCGACCACCATGTGGATTTTCTGCTGGTGGGCGACTCCCTCGGCATGGTGATGCATGGCTACGAGACCACCGTTCCGGTACCGCTGGAACTCATGATCATGCATGGCCAGGCAGTGGTGCGCGGCTCCAGCAGCGCGCTGGTGGTGGTCGATCTCCCCTTTGGGACTTACGAAGAAAGTCCGGCTCAGGCCTTCAATAGCGCGGCCCGGGTGATGAAGGAGACGGGCTGCGGCGCGGTAAAGCTCGAGGGCGGAGCCCGCATGGCGGCGACCATCCACTATCTCTCGGAGCGCGGCATACCGGTGATGGCCCATATCGGCCTGACGCCCCAGTCGATCAACGTGATGGGTGGTTTCAAGACCCAAGGGCGCAGGCGCGCCGAGTGGGAAGCGATCGAGACGGATGCGCGCGCTGTTGCCGAGGCGGGCGCTTTTGCGGTGGTCCTGGAGGGCATGGCGGAGCTGTTGGCGGTGCGGATCACCAAGGACTGTCCGATTCCCACAATCGGCATCGGTGCGTCGGTGGAATGCGACGGCCAAATCCTGGTGCTCGAAGATATGCTGGGTCTCTCCCCGAAACCGCCGAAATTCGTCAAGGAATACGCCCAGCTGGCCGACGCCATCCAAGGCGCAGTCGCGGCCTATGCGAGCGATGTCCGCGCCAGGAAGTTCCCGGCGCCCGAACATACCTATGGCATGAAAGATGAGCCCGCCCCGGCATCTGGCGCAGCGGGGCAGGCCACGAAACGGCCAAAAATGACGGGCAGTTAGCCCCTATCGGGCACGGCCCGGAACACGCTGTGGCATGCAGCGCCCAGGTTTGCCAGGAAGCAGGCCCCGCGCTATCAATGGATCGTCTCTGACAATCCTGCGGCCCCGGCGCCCAAAATCGAGCGCGCGATCGAAGAAACCAGCCATGAGTGACGAAAGTATTTTTCGCGAAGTCGACGAAGCGCTACGTCATGATCGCTTCAAGGCGCTTTGGGATAAATACGGCGCCTTCGTCCTTCTGGTGGCGTTCCTAATCGTGGCGATTGTCGCTGGACATAATGGCTGGACCTACTGGCAAGCCAAGCAAGCCTCGGAGGCCGGCGAGCGTTTCATGAACGCGTTGCAGCTTGAGGAACAGGGAAAGCGGGAAGAATCCGTTGCAGCCTTCCAGGAGCTGATCGATGACGGGCCGCGGGGATATCGCTTGTTGGCGCGGTTTCAAGTCGCCGCGGCGTTCGCCAAGGGTGGCGATCAGCAAGGCGCCGTCAAAGCCTATGACGAACTGGCGGCCGACGGATCCATAGGCGAGCTGATGCAAGGCTATGCCGCCATACAAGCTGCCTCTCTGCGGGTCGACGAGGCGAGCATGGAAGAGATGAAGGAGAGGCTCGACCCGCTCGCCAATGGCCAGAGCCCGTGGAGACACTCGGCACGCGAATTATTGGGTCTGACGTCCTATCGGACCGGCGACAGTGTCCAGGCCGAACAATTATTCGGTCAGCTCCTTGCGGACCAATCTGCCCCGCTGAACCTGAAACGCCGGGCCGAGATGATGCTGGCGCTTCTCGTGAAGTCCGGTCCCTCGGCGGCCGGTCAGTGAGGCGGGGCCGATGATGAAGCGGCTGCTGCGCCTGTTTGCGATTGTCTCTTGTTTCGCGATTATCGGCGGTCTGACCGCTTGTGGCGGTTCGATCGCCAGCCTCAATCCGTTCAAGGAAAAAGAGATCCCGCTTCCCGGCGACCGCATCTCCGTGATGAAACCACAGGAATCGCCCACAATCGATCCGGCTGTATCGGCCAAGCCCATCAACCTGCCTCCAGCCAAGACAAACCCGGCTTGGTCGCAGCCCGGTGGGGTTGCATCCAATGCACCGGGCCATTTGAGCTGGTCGGCATCGGGTAGCACGCTTTGGCGAGCGAGCGCCGGCAGCGGTTCCAGCAGCGATGGCCGGCTCACAGCAAGCCCGATCGTCTACCAGGGCAGGGTTTTCACGCTCGATGCCGAAGGCGAAGTGGCGGCTTTTTCCGAAGCCGGTGGTGAGCGGCTCTGGCGGATCAGCCTGTCGCCCGAGAATGAATCCGGCGAAGAGGGTTTCGGTGGCGGTCTGGCGGCTGACGGCGGCAAACTCATGGTGACAACCGGGTTTGGAACGGTCGTAGCTCTCAATATCGAAAACGGTGAGGTGGTCTGGAAAAAGAGCGTCGGAGTGCCGATCCGCACGTCACCCACGGCCGCGAAGGGCAAGCTGTTCTTCGTGACGACCGATAGCCGTCTCTATTGTATTTCGGTGGCCGACGGCGAAGACATCTGGACCTATCGCGGCTTGCCGGGCAACACCTCGCTGATCTCAAATGTGAGTCCCGCCGTCTCTGGAGACACCGTCGTTGTGCCATTCACTTCCGGCGATGTCATTGCTTACCGGATTAGCGAGGGCAAACCCGCCTGGGTCGATTCCCTGGCCAAAACCCGTGGCGGTTCCTCCATGGCGGCCCTGAGCGACCCGGCGCGCCCGGCGATCGACAAGGGCGTCGTCTTCGCGGTCGGCCATTCGGGCAAAATGGTCGCGATGGCGGCCAAGGATGGCTCGCGTCTTTGGAGCCTCAACGTGCGGGGCACCCAAACCCCTTGGGTCGTGGGCAATACCGTCTTTGTCGTGGACATCAACGGCAAGCTGATGGCCCTGACCCGCGACACCGGCAAGATCCGCTGGGTTACCGACCTGCCGGAGAGCTCGCGGTGGAGCGGACCGGTCCTGGCGGGCAGTAAGCTGTGGCTCGCCTCGGCGGACGGCCTGCTAGTGGGCGTGGATCCCAATAGCGGCCAAGTCGCCGGCCAGGTCGATCTCGACACACCGGTATTCATCGCCCCCATTGTCGCATCCAACCGGATGTATATTCTCTCGGACAAAGCGCGGCTCTACGCCCTCAATTAAGCCGCTTGGTTTCCGCGCGGCGCCTCCCGCGTCCCTTGCACGGTGTTCCGAGGCATTCATGATGCCCCTCGAAATTGTCATCATCGGCCGGCCCAATGTCGGCAAGTCGACGCTCTTCAACCGCTTGGCTGGCCGCCGGCTGGCCCTGGTCGACAAGGAGCCGGGTCTCACCCGCGACAGGCGCGAGGCGGAGGCACAGATCGGGTCGCTCGACGTCAGGCTCGTGGATACGGCCGGGTTGGAAGAAGCGCCGGAAAAAAGCCTGGAAGCCAGGATGCGGGCTCAGACGGAAGCGGCCATCGCCGGGGCCGATATCGTGCTGTTTCTGATCGACTCCCGCGCGGGCATTGTCCCGGTGGATGAGACCTTTGCCGAACTGGCGCGGGTCTCCGCTAAGCCCGTGATCTTGGTTGCCAACAAATGCGAGGGTATGGCTGGTGAGGCCGGCTTCTACGAGTCTTACCAGCTGGGCCTGGGCGAGCCGATCGCGATATCCGCCGAACATGGCGAGGGCTTGGGCGAGCTCTATCGGGCGATCCTGGCAGCCGCTGGCGGAGCCGGCGAGACCGCACCGGAGGAGTCTGCTGACGCCGCCGACAGGCCGTTGCGGATCGCCATCGTCGGACGGCCCAATGCGGGCAAATCGACCCTGCTGAACGCGATTGTAGGCGAGGACCGCGTAATCACCGGAGAGGAGGCTGGAATCACCCGCGATTCGATTGCCGTTGACATCGATTGGCGGAGCCGGGACTTGCTGCTCTATGACACGGCGGGATTGCGGCGCAAGGCACGCGTCAAAGAACGGGCCGAACAGCTGTCGGTGGCAAGTGCGCTAGATGCCATCCGCTTTGCCGAGATCGTGATCCTGCTGGTGGACGCCGAAATTCCCTTCGAGAAGCAAGATTTGCAAATCGCCGAGCTCATCGCCGACGAGGGTAGGGGCATTGTGATTGCGCTCAACAAATGGGATCGAGTCGACGATAAGAAATCAAAGCTCAATGAGCTGGTCCGTGAGGCGGAACGCCTGTTGCCGCAGATCCGCGGCGTCCCCGTCATTCCGATATCGGCCACAAAAGGCGAAGGCTTGAAGCGGTTGATGGAGGCTGCCTTTGCCGCTTACGAGCGCTGGAACAAACGCGTGCCGACATCGGCACTGAACCGTTGGCTCGAATATGCCCGCGAACGCCATCCCCCGCCCGCGGTGCAAGGGCGGCGGCTCAAACTTCGCTATATGACGCAGCCCAATGCGCGGCCTCCCACATTCGTGCTTTTCAGCTCGCGCCCGGAAAAACTCCCCCAGGCCTATCGGCGCTATCTGGTGAACGGACTGCGCGAGGCTTTCGACCTGCCCGGTGTGCCGATCCGGCTCAATACCCGCAAGGGAAAGAACCCCTATGCTTCGTGAAGCCGGATTTGCCTGGACTGGCCTTTTCCGGCCCCCGCTGAGTCCGTAGAGTTGTCCCATTATGGCGGTTGATAGAGCAACGGAAGTCTTCTTCTACCATCTGGAGCGCGCGCCATTGGAGCGCGTGCTGCCGGAGCTGCTGACAAAGACCCTGGAACGCGGCTGGCGGGCGGTGGTGCAGGCGGGTTCGCCCGAACGCCTGGAGGCCTTGGATACCCTGCTCTGGACCTTCGACGATGCCTCGTTCTTGCCCCATGGCCGGGCGGCGGACGGCCACGCCGAAAGACAGCCCGTCTTTTTGACGACCGGCGACGAAAATCCCAACGCCGCGGGCGTGCGATTCTTCGTCGACGGGGCGGAGGCCGCCGATCTCGACGGCTATCAGCGCGCCGTCTTCGTTTTTGACGGGCAGGATGAGGCCATGGTCGAGCGCGCCCGGGCGCAATGGAGGAGCGCCAAGGATGCGGGTCACGAGGTTACCTATTGGCAGCAAAGCGCCGAGGGTAAGTGGGAGAAGCAGGCGTGAGCTTGCCCGATGCAAGTGACTTCGATGCCAGGCGCGCGGCTGGAAAGCGCAAGGCCGACGAACTGCGCGCGCGCTATCTGGATCGCGGCGATCCCCTAGCCTGGTTCGAGGCCTGCTATCGCGAGGCCCGCGGCGATGTCGCGCATATACCCTGGGCGAAGATGACCCCGCGCCCCGAACTCGTAGAGTGGCTTGGCCGGCTGCCGGCAGAGCGCCGGCGTGGACGCGTCTTGGATGTCGGCTGCGGCCTGGGCGACAATGCCATCGTATTGGCGGAAGCCGGTTTCGAGGTCACCGCATTCGACATTTCCGCGACGGCCGTCGAATGGGCGGCGCAGAGATTTGCTGGCCGGGGCATCGACTGGCAAAGCGTCAATTTGGTCGCGCCACCGGAGGCTTGGCGGGGCGCGTTCGACCTGGTGAGCGAAATCTACACACTGCAGACCTTGCGCCCGCCCTATCGGGAGGCCGCAATCCAAGCTTTGGCGAGCTTCGTCAAGCCCGGCGGAACGCTGCTGTTGATCGGGCGCGGCCGGCATGCGGACGAACCGGAATCGCCACCGCCCTGGCCCTTGACGCTGGATGAGCTCGAAGTCTTTGAGGCCTATGGATTGGAGCGCGTCCAATTCGAGAACTTTATGGCGCCGCGCAAGGACCGCGATGTGCGCCATTTTCGCGTCGAGTATCGCCGCCCTGGCGATTAGGGGGATAGGTCCGTCGAGCCTTCAATAGATCCGCTCAAAATCTCCATGGCGCCCGAGCCCACCACTGAAGCGGGCGGCGCCATCGACGCCGTCCTCGACCAACGCTTCGCGCCCATTATACCACTCTTGAATCAGCGCCTCGCGGACCGGGAGTCCGTGGCTGCGGATCGCCGAGCGCCGGTCCGCGCGCACGCAAATCTGCGGAAAGCGGGCGATCTGATGGGCGATTTCCTCCGCCTTCTCCCGGGTTCCACCACTTGGCGTGACGTATTCGCAAAGCCCGATCCTATGGCACTCATCGGCAGGCACTTTGCGGCCGGTAAGGATGATCTCAAGCGCGCGGCCTTGGCCGACAATGCGGGGCAGGCGCACCGTACCGCCATCGATCAGCGGCACGCCCCAGCGCCTGCAATAGACGCCCAAATAGGCATCTTCGGCCATCACCCGGAAGTCGCACCACAGAGCCAATTCCATGCCGCCCGCGACGGCCGGACCCTCGATGGCCGCGATCACCGGCTTATCCAGTTCCAGTCTCGAAGGGCCAAGTGGGCCACGCGGGATCTCGCCGCCATCGCCACGGGGTCCGGCAGGTGGAATATCCAGCTCACCCAGCGGATGCTCCGCCGACAGGGTGCTCACATATTTGAGGTCCCAGCCGGAGCAGAACGCGCCGCCCTCACCGTAGAATACGGCGACCGAAGCATTTGGGTCGGCGTTGAAGTCGAGAAATGCCTGGGTCAGCGCGTCGGCACTGTCCGGATCCATGGCGTTGCGCGCTGCGGGCCGATCGTGAACAACCGTCCAGACCGCTCCATCCCTCTGAACATAGACTGACATATGGCTCTCCCGGGCTGATCGCCTCGTCCCAATGGGACGTGATTGTGCCCAACCATAGCGCGGGCACTCGGGAGAGTTAAAGCTGGACGCCCGCCTTTTGCAGAACAAACATCATCAGGAAGTAAGCCGCGACGGTCAGGCCAATCGCGAGGCCCATGGCTAACGGGAAGTTGACGCCGCCCCGCAGCAGCAACGGTAGACTGATGAAGAGCACCAGCGAAGGGATCACCAACCAGAACACGCTGGTCGCCAGACTAGCGATGCGCTCGGTGTCGCGGGTGTCGACATAGAGCCAAACCATCGCGAGCACCGAGATCAATGGGATCGAGGCCAGGACCGCGGCCAGCAACGTGCTGCGCTTCGCCACTTCCGAGATGATGACGATCAATAGCGCCGTAATCAGCAGCTTGACCAGATCGTAGACCACCCGTCCCCTCCCAGCCCGTTCGGCCCGCTTGCGAGCCTCCGGCGCCCTCAGTATAAGCGGCCTCGGCCGATCTCAAGGAATCAATTCGCAGGGGTTCAAGTAATGGCGGTAGAACGCACGCTTTCGATCATCAAACCGGACGCCACGGCCCGTAACATCACGGGCCAGATTATTGCCAAGCTCGAAGGGGCGGGGCTGCGCGTGGTCGCTCAAAAACGAGTGCGCTGGGACAAGGGCAACGCCCAAAAATTCTACGAGGTCCACAAGGAGCGGCCGTTTTACGGCGATCTCGTCGAGTTCATGATTTCGGGCCCGATTGTGCTCCAGGTGCTGGAGGGCGAGGGCGCGGTTGCGAAAAATCGCGAAGTGATGGGGGCCACCAATCCGCAGGATGCTGCGCCCGGCACGATCCGCGCGGAGTTCGCCGAGAGCATCGAGCGCAATTCGGTGCACGGCTCCGACAGCGCCGAGAACGCGGCCAACGAGATCGCGCTTTGTTTTGCCGAGGACGAGATCGTCGGCTGAGCCGCCTCGCTAGCTGGAGGCCTTTTTGGCCATCATCACCACGGGCGAGATGCAGCCCTTTTCGACATTGGCCAACATGTTGGTGTATTTCTCCCGCGCGTCTGGGCCTAGCAGCAAGTGCAGCCCAAGCGGCGGCGGTCCATCGCCGGCATTAACCATGCGCTCCCGGAAGAAGTCGATGGCGAATTGCCTGCGGTCTTCGATCTCGCCAACTTCAAATCCAGCGTCAGCTAGCAATGCTGCGGTTTGGTCAGGCGTTGTGAGGTGACTGGTCTTCGGCGTGTCTGCCCATGGCACCGGAAAGGCAAAGCCATCGGCCTCACCCTTCATCACGTCATAGACGCAGAACACCGCGCCCGGCTTCAGCACGCGGGCGACTTCGCGATAGAGGCCCTCGCGGTCGTGAATGTTCATGGCGACATGCAGTGTTATCGCCGCATCGAATGCTTCGTCATCGAACGGCGTGGCCAGCGCGCTGGCGGTTTCGTAATCGACCTTGTCCGAAAGCCCCGTCTGCTCGGCCAGTTGACGGGCGACGTCGATGAATTCGGGGGTCAGGTCGATGCCGCTGACGCGGCAGCCGATTTCGGATGCCAGATATCTGGTGGCGCCGCCAATGCCGCACCCGACGTCCAGGACATGATGATCCGGGCTTAGCCCCATCTTCGCGACAACGTGCTGTGTCGCCGGCCGCCCCCCGATATGGAATTCATCAACGGGGGCCAGATCCTCAAGCGTGACGGCGTCGAGCGCGATCCCGGCGGACTCCAAGCCCGCATAAATCCGCTCCAACAATCCAGATCCGCCGTAGTGGCTGGCGACTTCATTCTCGTTTGTCTGTTCCATGGCGCTGATCCAACCAAAAAACTCAGGGCTTGGAAAGCGGTCAAATCGGCCTAGAGCGCCACCGCTCGGCCAGCGCGACGGGCGGGGACCCGCAAATGGAGCATTGGGGAAGACGGTTTGATTTGGCCAACGGTTTGTTCCATCAAATTTAAGTCAAAAATATCAAAGAGTTATGGTTCAAAGGCAGAAATCTGAAAGTTCCCGATAATGTGTTCGGCGGTGTCTTGCGTGCTCTCGTTACCCCTCTTACGATCCCGGGCTTCGGCTACTGAGTATGGCGGCCCGGCAGGTTGTTGGGCCCGTGTCAAACAAGAACTCAAACGGCGTAGAGCTCCATGACTCTCACCACGGTCCTGCTGGTGGCGGCGGTCGCCTGGCTTTCCTTCGCAAATGGCGCGAACGACAACTTCAAGGGCGTGGCGACCCTGTTCGGCACCGCAACCGCGACCTACACCCAAGCGATTTGGTGGGCGATGGTGACGACCCTGGCGGGCGCGCTGTTTGCCTTCTATCTGGGCGATGCGTTGATCAAAGCCTTCAGCGGCAAGGGGCTGGTGGCACCGGAGGTGTTGGCGGACCCAAGCTTCATCGCGGCGGTGGCGATCGCCGCGGCCTCCACAGTTTTTCTTGCGACTAGGCTCGGGTTTCCGGTCTCCACGACCCATGCCATCGTCGGCGGCTTGGTGGGTGCTGGCCTGATGGCACCGGGGAAAGTGGCATTCTCGCTGCTGGGAGAACGGTTTCTGCTTCCACTGCTGATCGCACCCTTCGCGGCCGTTGCTCTGACACTCGCGCTCTACACCGTGTTCGGGCGGGTGCGGCTCCGGCTAGGTGTGAGCCGGGAGACATGTCTCTGCATCGGAGAGAAAGAACACGTGGTCGCGGTGGAGTCCCCGGCCATGATGGTGGCCCAGGGAACAAGCGGCGAGATGGTGCTGAAGAGCGCCAGCGGCCACGCGGAACTGCGTCCCGGAATCGAGTTGAGAGTCGGTGACCAGGCGAGCTGCAGGCAGCGCTATAACGGCTACCTGATCGGCATCAATGCCGATACCCTCGTCAATGTTCTGCATTTCATATCGGCCGGCAGCGTCGGCTTTGCGCGCGGCTTGCAGGACACGGCGAAAATCGTGGGCCTTCTGGTGGGCGCCTCGCTGATCGGCCTCACCGACAGAAGTTCGTTTCTGTGGGGCGTTGCGGTTGTCGCAATTCTCATGGCGCTTGGCGGTTTGCTGAGCGCGCGCCGCGTGGCGGAGACGCTCGGCCACAAGATCACGGATATGAACCAGGGTCAGGGCTTCACTGCCAATCTGGTGACGTCCACGTTGGTGATCAGCTCGGCGCTTTGGGGCTGGGGCGTCTCGACCACCCATTGCTCGGTTGGCGCGCTGTTCGGCGTGGGCGTGGCCAGCGGAACAGCCCGCTGGACCATGATCGCCCAGATCGTGATGGCCTGGCTGATAACGCTCCCGGTGGCGGCACTTTTGGCCGTGGCGGCCTATATGATCATCAGCTAGCCGGCTTGTTGTCGCGCGGCGGTTCGAAGCCCAGCAGATAATCCAGCGAAACCTTGCCCGGTCCCCAAATCATGATGAGCAGGAGAGCCGTGGCCCAAAGGCCATGGGTCTCGTAGGCCAGCGGATAGACGAAGGTCTCGATCACGATGGTCATGATCAGCAGCGGCGTCGCGGCAAGGCGTGAGAATAAGCCGGCCCATAGCAGCAGCGGCATCGTGAGTTCCGCCGCGGTCGCCATATAGGCCGCGATATCCGGCGGTATGAGCGGCACCTGATATTCGTTTTCGAAGAGCACGAATGTCGAGGGCGCGATGCTGAAGCCATCGATTTTGGTCAGTCCCGACTTGAAGAACACTATGCCAACAATGACCCGGGCTAGCAGCTGAACAATCCAGGCTGGAATATATTCAAATAGGCGATTGATCGCTTTCATGGATGCCTCCCGCTCTCTCTATCGCCGCTCGACGGCTTATCTCGTTCTCTCATGCGGTTTCGAATCGAACAATCGCACCGCTCGGTAACAGTTCGGACAAAGCAAGCTGCAAGTCAAAGCCTTCGCATTGCCCGGCCGAGGCTTGGGCGGCCTCTCCCAGGGTCGCGCCCCGCCGTAATTCGGAGATCATGAGGTGGGCGCCAGGCGGAATGCGGCGCACCTGCACTTCGAGTGCCGGACGCACGACGAGCGCATCTTCGCCGCCCTGATCGATGTCGATTAGACGCACTTCCTCGTCCGTGACATTGGTCTGCCAGAGCGAAACGGCCGGGTATTGCGAGCTTAGCAGGCCGGTCGAGGGGTGCAGCTCAAAGCGCACGCTTTCGAGCCTGTCCGGCGGAATCTCGGCGAGCTGCTCCGGTGTCAACGGCGCCCGGTCGGCAGCGTGGTAGGCCTGGGCCCATAGCCATTCCAACTGCGCGACGTCGCGCAGATAAGGCAGGCCTTGCAGATGCTCGAAGCCGCTCAAGAATTCGGGGAATTCCTCGCCATATAGAATCAGCAAGGGAGAACTGGGGGGATGCCGATTGATGAAGACCCTGGCGGTCATTTGAAAAAGCTCATCGCCCAGCAGGCGGCAAACGGCTGGAAACTGCGCCGCCAATGCGTCGGTCAGGCTGACGGCGACGTTGTTGCGATAGACGTCAAACCGTTTTTTCGGATTGCTGGATGTGTGGCTGGAAAGATCGCTTGGGATTTCCAGATCGGGGTCGCTTAGGGAGCGAACAAAGTCCGCCTGAAGATTACGCAGCGGTAGCATTTTGGGTTTGCACGGCCGCAATCGCTTCGTCGACCTGTTGCGCTTCGGCGAACAGTGTCGGCCAATCGGGCACGTCGTTGTCCCATTCGATCAACGTAGGAATCGGCCCGGCGCGCCGCAGCGTCCGGCCATAAAGCTGCCAAACCGCGGATGCGACCTCGCAGCCATGCGCGTCGATCAGCAGGGTCTTGTCGGCGTCATCGCGGTCCTCATCGTGACCGCCGAGATGGATTTCGCCGACATGTTCCATGGGAAAAGCGTCGATATAGTCTTCCGGCGAGTAATTGTGGTTCGTGGCCGAGACATAGACGTTGTTGACATCCAGCAGCAGGCCGCAGCCCGTGCGCCGGACGATTTCCCTCAGGAACTCCAGCTCGCTCATGTCCGAGCTTTCGAACTGGACGTAGGTGGACGGGTTTTCCAGCAGCAAGTGGCGGCCAACGGTGGATTGCACTTCGTCGATGTGGTCGCAGACGCGCCGCAGCGTCTCGCCGTGATAGGGGACCGGCAGCAAGTCGTTCAGAAAGGCGCCATCATGGGTCGACCAGGCGAGATGCTCGGAGAACAGTCCGGGCTCATATCGGTCGCAGACGGCTTTCAGCCGCGCCAAGTGTTCCTGATCGAGGGGACCGTCGGACCCGATCGATAAGCCCACGCCGTGAACCGAGACCGGGTAATCCTTGCGGATACTGGCGAGATAGTGATGGGGTGGGCCGCCGGCGCCCATGTAATTTTCGGCGTGGACCTCGAACCAGCCGAGATCCGGGCGGCCATCAAGAATATCGCGATAATGTTCCGCCTTCAGACCGACCCCGGCGCGGGCCGGGATCGGTCTGGCAGCGGCGAATGGAGTTGTCTTAGACAAGCTCAATCCGTGTCTCGAGTTTTAGGAGGCGCAACCGCGGGCGCTCGCCGGAACCTCTGAAGAGGTCGTCGGCGTGCAGGTCAGGCTGCCCTTGCCACCGGCGGATGTCGTAGTGGACTCGCAGGTGCCCTTCTTGACGTATTTCCAGGCATTGGTCTGGTAGTTGACCTTGGAAGTGCCTGCACAGGTCGTGCCGGGGCCGGCCGCGCAGTCATTCTTGCCGGCTGCCGAAACGCCGTAGCATTTCACCATGCCTTCTTTTTCCGCCAGGGCCTCGGTCGACGTCATGGTTGTGGTCGTCGTAAGCGCGGCTGCGAATGCGCCAGCCAAAATCAGGGCCGATCCAGTCTTAAGCGTATTGCTCATCTCTCTATCCTCGTACCTTTATGGGAAGCAGGTTACATATTGTGACCGCGCCGGCCACGCTTTGACAACGTAATCAGTGCGCGGACGGCCGTATCCTCCACGTAAAGCGCGTGCGGTCAAACTCAATAAAGATCACTGTTTTGTGAGTGCATTGTGGCATTATTGCCATAATGTTTCGAGGCTTATCCGGGTGGGTTCAAACGTAGCCTAGCGGGCAAATAGACGCTCGACCTGCAAGCCTCGATGTCCTCATCACAGTCATGTCCGAGGGGCCTCCACCTGTTAGGGTGAGCACTCTCGCGGACCTGGCTGACACGCTAGGGTTGCTCGGGGACCGTCAAGGGCGGGCTTAACCCGGTCAAACCACGAGACCGCGCGTCTCGAATTTGGGGAAGGTCCCTAACTCAGCTCTTTGATCTGGAAGGGAAGGCCGCCCAGCGGGGAAAGCGTGACGGTCGATTGAATCTTGGCCGGCATCTCGCCGACATATTCGGGCGAAAATCGGCGAAGCAGCGTCACCAGCGCCAAGGTGTTCTCGATTTGCGACAGCGCACCGCCAATGCAGGCACGCCTCCCGGCGGCGAACGGCAGATAGGAATACTTCACGCGCTTCTTCATGCGCTCGCGCGAGAAGCGATCGGGATCGAATTTCTCAGGCTCGGTCCAGTATTTCGGATTGTGGTGCGCGATGTAGGTGCACATTACAATCTTGTCGCCCTTGCTGACCTTGGTGCCGTCGATCTCGTCATCCTCGGCGGCGATGCGGATCAGCGCCCAGATTGGCGGGTAGAGCCGCATGGTCTCCTGGATCACCTGCCTGGTGAAGGTGAGCTGCTGGACCTCGTCCCAACGCGGTTCACGGTCACCGCAAACCCTATTGGCTTCTTCGCGGATCCGTTCCGTCACGCCTGGATTGGCGGAAAGCAGATACAGGCACCAGGCAAGCGTCAGCGCCGTCGTCTCGGTTCCAGCCCAGAGATATTGCTTCATTTCGTCGACCACCTGCTGGTGGTCGAATTCCGGGAAGTCCGGGTCTTGTTCGGCGTCCAACATCATTTGCAGAAGCGTGTTCTCGCGGTGGTCTACCGCCGGGGCGCCGAGCACCATGTCGGGGACCTCGCCCCAAGTCTTCATGGCCTTGGCGGCCTCTTCCTGACCCACCTCTTCCAACTCGCCGCTGACCTTTTTCAAGCGGATCGATTTGTGGTTCATGACGTCGGTATAGGTTTTCACCGCCCCGAACACGAAATGGGGGTTGAACGGCATCTCGCGGTCGAACAACGCCTTGCAGATCATGTCGGCCGCCAGCGTCCAGGTCTCTTCGACCATCTCGATGGTCTCGCCGGACTCGGCGAATTTTGCCCAGCGGTCGGCCTTGGAGCGGATCGCCGCCATCAGAAATGGGAAGTATTCCTCGAACTTGTTGGGGTGGAAGGCGGCCTGCTGGGGCTTGCGGATCTTTTGCCACAAGGCGCCATCTATCGTGATCATGCTGCGCCCGAAAATCGGCCGCAGCCCATCGAAATATTTCGTGTAGGCGTTGGCGTTTTCGACCAGCACCCGGCGGAAGTGATCGACGTCGCTCAGCAAAATCACGCGCTGGTTTTTCAGATTGACGGGAATGATGCCGCCATATTTGTCCGCGAGCCGCATGAGAACCTCCATTGGGTTCTCCTGGTTCATCAGCGGCGTGAGCTTGAACCAGATGCTCTGCTCTTCACCGAGACCGTGGTCGTGGGAATAGGCAACGGACATTTTGATTTCTGCAACGCCTCTGCGCGCAAGTCTCGCGCGGTGTCGTTGTGGTGCTCCTGATCTTAGTCGCTAGAGCTCGACGCGCCACACTCCCTAGATCAAATCTCCCCACTCAATGGGGCTGCATTGCGGCGTGCGATGTGATGATCTGACGGGTTTACTAGCACCCGCCACTCGGCAATGTCCACAAGATCGCGGCGCAAGGTTAGTGGCCCAACATAGCCTTCCGGAAGATGACCTGTGCCGCGGGCCAATTTGCACCGACCCGACCGTGGCGATCAGCCGATCGGAGGCCAGAATAGTGAGATGCCATCGGCCCCGCCATTCTGCCAAACGACCCGCTCGCCCTTCACCTGCGCGGCGCCCGAGGCGACCAGCTGCAGCGCCAGCGGGTAGAGCTTATGCTCGGCAGCCAAGACCCGCGCGGCCAGCGTTTCGGCCGTATCTTCGCTTTGAACCGGCACTGCAGCTTGAGCAATGATGGGCCCGGAATCGGCATCGAGACGGACGAAGTGAACCGTGCAGCCGGTGATCATGGCGCCGGCTTCCAGCGCGCGCTGGTGCGTGTTGAGTCCCTTGAAGGCAGGCAGCAGGGAGGGGTGAATGTTGAGCTGCCGGTCCCGCCAGCGCTCGACGAAGAACTCGGTCAACAGGCGCATGAAGCCCGCATTGCAGACGAGTTCGACGCCAGCCTCCCGCAGGGCCTCGTCCAGTACTTGCTCGAAGGCTGGCCGCGAATCGTATTCCTTGTGGTCGATGGTTAGGGTGGCGATCCCCGCTTCCGCCGCCTTGGCAAGGCCGGGCGCGTCGGGCCGGTTCGAGATAACAACTGCGATTTCAGCCGGATAGCCGGGTGCTTTGCAGGCCTCGATCAGCGAGGCCATGTTGCTTCCCCGCCCCGAAATCAGGATGCCGACCCGTTTTCGGCCGCTCATCGGTCTAGGTCCAACTCGCCGTCATACTGCACCGGCGCGCTGCCTGAACGCGGCTCCAGCGTGCCGATAATGGCGGTCTGCTCCGCGGCGGACTCGAGCGAAGCGCGCACAGCGTCGGCGCCGCCGGCTTCGCAGACCGCGACCATGCCGGCGCCCATATTAAATGTGCGAAGCATCTCACCCGCCTCGACATTCCCTGCCTCGGCAATCCAATGGAACACTGGCGGGACAGCCAGGTTGGCTAGGTCGATGCGGGCACCAATGTGATCGGGCAGAATGCGCGGTAGATTCTCAGTCAGACCACCGCCGGTGATATGGGCAAGCGCCTTGATGGCGCCGGTTCCGCGAATCGCGTCGAGCAGGGGCTTCACGTATATCCGCGTCGGTGTCAGCAACGCTTCGCCCAGGGTGAAGGTTTCGTCGAATGGCGCTGGATCTTCCCAGCCGAGCCCGGAATCGTTCGCAATTCTCCGGATCAGCGAGAAACCGTTGGCGTGGGCGCCTGATGAGGCGATGGCAATCAGCACATCGCCCGGCGCCAAATCGTCGCGGGGCAGCAATTTGTCGCGCTCGGCGGCTCCCACGGCGAATCCCGCCAGGTCATAGTCGCCCTCCCGGTAGAGCCCTGGCATTTCGGCCGTCTCTCCGCCGATTAGCGCGGCGCCTGCCAGCTCGCAGCCCTTGGCGACGCCCGCAATGATGCGCTCGGCATGTTTGGGTTCCAGCGTGCTGCTCGCAAAATAGTCGAGAAAGAATAGGGGCTCGGCGCCTTGAACCACGAGGTCGTTCACGCACATGGCAACCAGATCGATGCCGATTGTGCCGTGGCGGCCGGTTTCAATGGCGATCTTCAGCTTGGTACCAACCCCGTCGGTGGCGGCCACCAATATGGGATCGCGGAAACCTGCAGCCTGGACGTCGAACAAGCCGCCGAAGCCGCCGAGCCGCCCCATCGCCCCGGGCCTCGCCGTGCGCGCCGCGAGCGGCGCGATTGCTTCCACCAATGCTGCGCCAGCGTCGATATCGACGCCCGCGTCCCGGTAGGTCATGCCTGATTTCTTGGAACTTGTTTTCTTTGGCGCCATTGAAGCCTGCTGCATCCTCACCGATTTGCGACTATCAATCTGACCCGTGGCCGGTCCGTCAAGCGTCAGCCGTAATTAGGATTGAGACTGGCATTTCCGATATCACCTGCGATACAGGCTTGCAGATGCATTTGACGCCAACTTTTGGGCCGCGAATTGCACGCGGAGACCGGCCGGCCGGCTTTGCCCGGATGTGCTGCGCGTTGGCTGCGCTGCTGGCAATGTGCATCCTGCCCGTGCAGACCGCGTGGGCGCAGCCCTCCCGCGTCTACACGGTGGAAAAGCTATCCATCGAGGCAAGCGCGGCGGACGCGGTTGCCGCCAAGAAAAAGGCTATCGCCGAGGCAGAGCGACGCGCAATGAACATCGTGCTCTGGAGAATCACGCCCTTTAGCGCCTATGAACGCCTGCCAAAGCCCAAGCCGGCCTTGATCGAAGACCTGCTGGAGGGCTATTCGGTGCGCCGCGAGGCCTACTCTGGAACCCAGTATCTGGCGACGCTCGATTTCGCCTTTCAGCCCGACTCTGTGCGTCAATTCCTGCAGGGTTACGGCATTCCCTATTCCGAAACCCAGGCACCGCCGATGGCCGTGCTGCCGATATTGCTGCGAGACGGCAAAATGGTGAAAAGCGGTTCGGACAGTTGGCGCAAGGCTTGGAGCGGCCTCGATCTTGATCACACGGTCACGCCGGTCAGATTGCTGCCGTTGGATCAGGCGGTCACCGATGAGCAGGTGCAGGCCATCCTGGGCGGTGACGTAACAGCCTTTGAAGCGCTCTCGAAAATTTACGGGGAAGACGCCATGGTGGTGGCGGTTGCCTCGGCCGATGACAATGACGGCAAATTGGCGACCCGTCTTTATGGGACTGACGGGGCGGGTCCGATCGATTTGCCCAGATTCGACCGGATTGGCGCTGGCGACATGGATGGCGCTACGAACCGGTCCGCGATGATCGCGCTTCGAATTTTGGAAGGCCGATGGAAATTGGCGAGATCGCCATTGGGCGGCGTACCGGACGACGCGCAGCACGTCAATTTTGCCGTCACCGCCGAGTTCGCAGGTCTACCCCAATGGCAGAAAATGCGCTCGCGGCTGACCCGGGTGCCCGGCGTCCAGTCGCTCGACATCGTCTCACTCTCGGCCCGTGCGGCCAATGTCACGCTGGAGTTCCCGGGTGGTGCCCAACGTCTCAGCCAGCAATTGGGCCGCCACAATCTCTATCTCCAGAATGAGGGTGGCGCTTGGATACTCAGGAGCAATTGAACCTCCTAAAATATACCTGCAATTGAGACTTTCATTATTTGAGGGCATCATGGCCCTCCGCCTGGGGGCGAAGACTAGGTGAGCCCATGAGTTCGCAAAAAATGTCGGCAAAGGTCCGGCTCCTGAATATTCCCAACGGAATTACGGTGTTCCGGATATTCCTGGTTCCGGTAGTTATTTGGCTGATTATCTCGGACCAGATGCAGTGGGCGTTCTTCGCATTGTTCCTGGCAGGGATAACGGATGCGCTGGACGGCTACCTCGCCAAGAAGTTCGGCCTGCTAACGGAATTGGGCGCCTATTTGGACCCGCTCGCCGACAAGGCTCTGCTGGTCAGCATCTACATTGTGCTGGGACTATCGGGTCATCTACCGGTCTGGCTGGTGATCGCGGTGGTCAGCCGGGACCTGCTGATCATCGGGGCCATCATGCTGTCATGGATGCTGGAGCGTCCGGTCAAGCTTCGTCCTCTGTTTGTTAGCAAGGTCAACACGGCATTTCAGATTATCCTGGCGGGACTTGTCGTGGCCGATTTGGCATTTGAATTGGGGCTTGCCCCACTGAACCAAATCCTGATTTGGATCACGGGGGTGCTGACGGTTGTCTCCGCGGCTGCTTATCTGGTCACCTGGTCGCGGCATATGGCGACCTATGAACCCCAACCTGCGCAGGTTAAACAGCCAAAATTCAAGACGTCCCGCCGTCCGCCGCGCGGCGATGAGCGCGCAAAGGAACCCGCACACGGGTCATGAGTTCCCAAGAACAACTAGTCTTCGAGCTGCCACATCGCGCGGCTCTGGAGGATGTCGATTTCCTGGTCAGTGCCTGCAATCAAGAGGCCGTTCGGCTGATCGACAGCTGGCCGGCCTGGCCCAATGGCATCCATGTGATCACCGGCCCAGCGGGTTCCGGCAAGACCCATCTCGGCAATGTCTGGCTGCTGAAGTCTTCGGGCATGAGGTTGGCAAGTACAGACCTCAACGATCGCAATTTGGACCGAATGGAGAGCGGCGGCGCAGTACTCCTAGAGGACCTCGATCGCGGACCGATCGATGAAACAGCTCTGTTCCATATGCTCAATGTCGTGAAGGAACGGGGAATTTCCCTACTGATAACCGCCCGCAAAGAGCCCGCTCTGTGGCGTGTGGGATTGCCGGACCTGACCTCGCGCTTGCGCTCGCTCCCGGTCACCACGATCGGCCCACCCGACGATCACCTGTTGCGCGCGGTCCTGCTTAAGCAGTTCCTGGACCGGCAACTCAATGTGGAGCCCAAAGTCATCGCTTTCCTGGCCAAGCGCATGGAGCGGTCGATGGAGGCCGTGCGGCGGCTGGTCGTGACCTTGGACCACGAAGCTCTGACAAAAGGGCGCAGGATTACGCGTCAATTTGCTGGCGAGGTCCTGTCGCGCTCCAAGCCGGGCGCCGAGACCAGCGCCTAGCGCTGGGTTCTTGGTGATCATTGGATCCCGGCAGCGCGCCAGATTTACGGCGTTTTCCGGCGAACATTGATTATGGTGATCTATCCGGTCATATGATCATTATGCGAGGCTATTACTTCCCAAAAGAGGGACGGATGGGTTTGAGTGCTATCAACCGCCCGGATTTGCCTCGAGCGGCTGGTTCTCCGCTGAGTCCGAGCCGGAGGCGTAGACCATGAGTTTGCCTGAAACAGTCGAAACCCGGATCGAACCGGTAGCCGTAAGCGAAGGAGATCAGGATCGTTTCTTCAATCGCGAGCTCTCCTGGCTGGAGTTCAATCGCAGGGTTCTCGAAGAAGCGGCAAATCTGAATCATCCGCTGCTGGAGCGCCTGCGCTTCCTGTCGATTTCTGCCTCCAATCTCGACGAGTTCTACATGGTCCGCGTCGCCGGGCTGCGCGGACAGGTGTTGGCCGGTATCGAAACGCCGAGCCAGGAGGGGCTGACGCCCTCGGAACAGCTCGACAAGATCAGCGAGTTCGTGGCCAAACTGTCGGCTCAGCAGCAGGAGCAATGGGTATCGCTTGCCGACGAAATGTCGAAATCCGGCATTCACGTGGTCGACCCCAAATCCATCAGCCACGAAGAAAAGCAGTGGCTGGAAGGCTACTTCATCGCTCAGATTTTCCCGGTGCTGACACCGATTGCCGTCGATCCCGCCCATCCCTTTCCATTCATCCCGAATATGGGATTCTCGCTGGGTCTCGACCTGGTACACGACGATCAGGACCGGTCGATGTTTGCCTTGATGCCGATTCCCGGTCAGTTGGACCGCTTCATCCGGCTCCCGCACCGCGGCAAGAATGGCGCCCATGGCGGCCCCCAGGAAATCCGGTTCATTCGCCTGGAATCCATTGTCGGCCTGTTCGTGTCGCGTCTATTTCCTGGCTACAGCGTGCGCAGCCAGGGCGCTTTCAGGGTGCTTCGCGACAGCGATATCGAGGTACAGGAGGAGGCGGAAGACCTGGTCCGGCTTTACGAGTCCGCCCTAAAACGGCGCCGGCGCGGTTCGGTGATCCGGCTGGAGATTGATGCCTCGATGCCCGCGCGCCTGCAGCGCTTCGTGATCGAGGAACTCGAGGTCGCCGGCCGAGAAGTGTTCGTGCAAAAGGGCCTGATCGACCTAACCGCCACCGATGAACTCATTGTCAGCGATCGCCCCGATCTCAAATTCAAACCCTTCAATATCCGCTTCCCCGAACGCATACGCGATCACGGCGGCGATTGCTTCGCTGCGATCCGCTCCAAGGACATCGTCGTCCATCACCCATATGAATCCTTTGATGTGGTTCTGCAGTTTCTGAAGCAGGCCGCGGCCGATCCCGACGTCGTCGCCATTAAGTGGACGCTCTATCGCACCAGCACGGAGTCGCCCATCATCCATGCGCTCAAGGAGGCCGCCGAAGCCGGCAAGTCGGTCACGGCGGTCATCGAACTCAAGGCCCGATTCGACGAAGAAGCCAACATCCGCTGGTCTCGCGATTTGGAAAGCGCCGGCGTGCATGTGGTGTTCGGGTTCATCGAACTTAAGACACACGCAAAATTGGGCCAGATCGTGCGCCGCGAAGGCGGCGAGCTGACGACCTTCTGTCATATAGGCACCGGCAACTACCACCCGGTCACCGCGAAGATCTATACGGATCTGTCTTTCTTTACCGCCGATCCCTCGATCGCTCGCGACGTTTCCCGGATCTTCAACTTTGTGACCGGCTATGCAGAGCCAGCGGATCTCGAACGCATGGCTGCGTCACCCCATGGCTTGCGGGCACGGATTCTCGATCACATCCGCGAAGAGATGTATCACGCCAAGGCTGGCCGTCCGGCGATGATCTGGATGAAGATGAACGCCCTCGTGGACGCCGAAATCATCGATGCGCTCTATGAGGCGAGTTGCGCCGGCGTCGAGATCGATCTGATCGTCCGGGGCATCTGTTGCCTGCGTCCCGGCGTGGAAGGGCTTTCGGAAAACATCCGGGTCAAGAGCATAATCGGGCGGTTCTTAGAGCATTCGAGGATCTATTGCTTCGGGGCCGGACATGGGCTGCCGCACGCGGAGGCCATCGTCTATATCAGCTCCGCCGACATGATGCCGCGCAATTTGAACCGGCGGGTGGAAGCAATGGCGCCGATCACCAATGAGACCGTCCACGAGCAAATCCTCGATCAGATCATGGTTGCCAATTTGAAGGATAACCAACAGAGCTGGCGGCTCTTGGCGGATGGAACGTCGGAGCGCCTGGAGACAGATGCCGACGAGCCGCCCTTCAATGCTCAGGAGTATTTCATGACAAATCCGAGCCTGTCGGGACGCGGCGAATCGCTTAAGACTAACGTTCCACCCCGTTTCACACGGTGGTCGCGGGAAAGCTGACGGCAGGTGAAGAAAGACCTCACGGCGCAGGACCGGCTCTCCGCATCGGCGCCGGTTGCGGTCATCGACATAGGTTCGAACTCCGTTCGTTTGGTGGTCTTTGAGGGCGCCAAACGTAGCCCGACGCCACTCTTCAATGAAAAGGTGCTGTGTGGACTTGGCCGTGCGCTGGCGACCACTGGGCGCATGAGCAAGGAGAGTGTTGCAAGCGCGCTCAGCACGCTCCGGCGCTACCGGAAGATCGTGGAGCAAGTCGGAGCTCGATGCCTCGAAGTGGTTGCCACTGCCGCGGCCCGCGAGGCCGAGAATGGCGGCGAATTCATCGCTCAGGCTGAGGAGATCTGCGGCGCAGGAATTCGCATTCTGTCGGGCCGTCAGGAGGCTCGGCTGGCGGCAACGGGCGTTATCTCGGGGATTCCGGATGCAGACGGTTTGGCCGCGGATATGGGCGGTGGCAGTCTCGAGATCACCGACATCAATGACGGCGAACTGCGCGATGGCATAACGCTGCCCCTTGGCGGATTGAAATTGATCGATCTCTCCGACGGGGATTTAGAAACGGCGGCATCCATCGTCGATGAACAGCTGGGCCGCGTCGACTGGCTGGCCAATGGCCGCGGCCGGCCATTCTATACTGTTGGCGGCACCTGGCGGGCGTTCGGCCGGCTGCACATGGCTCAGACCCTCTATCCCCTTAGCGTCATGCACGACTATCGGATGTCGACCGATGACGCGTTGAAATTCGCCCACCTTCTCGACCATCTCTCGCCGAGTTCACTGGATGGCATCGAAGACGTCTCAAAACCGCGGCGGGAGACGCTGCCCTTTGGCGCTCTTGTGCTTGAGCGATTCATCAGGCAGGTGCAGCCGTCGGAATTGGTGATCTCGGCATTCGGCTTGCGTGAAGGCCTGCTCTACGAGTTGTTGAGTGAAGAGGAGAAGCGCCGCGATCCGCTGCTGGCGGCTTGCGAGGAGCTGGCGACGCTGCGGGCCCGCTCTGTTGGGCACGCCTGGGAGCTGTGCCGGTGGACCGATGTGCTGTTCGAGCGGCCGGGACCGAAGGAATCGGCCGAGGAGCGCAGACTGCGTCACGCCGCCTGCCTGCTGTCGGATATTGGATGGCGCGCTCACCCCGAGTATCGGGGCGAACAAAGCCTCGATCTGATTGCCCATGCCTCCTTCGCCGGCATCGACCACCCGGGCCGCGCCTTCGTAGCGCTCTGCGTGTTCTACCGGAATCAGGGTTTGATCGACGGTGAAATCGATCTGCCGCTGTTGGAGCTGGTTGATAAGCGCGCCATGAAGCGGGCACGAATTGTCGCCGCCGCGATCCGCGCCGCGCATATGATCTCAGCATCAATGCCGGGTATAATCGACGACACGCCAGTGACCTATGACGGCAAGAAGCTCGTGCTTCGGCTGCCTAAGCGATTCAGCGATCTCAATGGCGAGAGGCTGCGCCGCCGATTTGCGGCCCTGGCGGGCGAGCTGGAACGCGAGCCCGATATTCGGGCCAAGGGCGGGCCACGGCTCGAGGTGGTTTGAGGCGCGTCTCTTCGCCTCCAACATGGCTTTGTTCTCAATCAGTTATTCGGGTCTCGCGGTGCCCGGCGTGAATTCGTGAAGAGCCGATCGAACTCTGCCGTTTGAGCGGTGGCCGCGGCGGCCTCTTTAGGGCCGAAAGCGGACACCAAAAGGGGCGCCGCGCTACGTCCGCTCATGACCCAATCGGGACCTCCGGCCAACCTTCATTGGTTGCTTGAGAACGAATTGCGTCGCAACAACAATGGCCCGTAGGCCAATGCAAACAGCAGAAAGGCGGCCGCCCACACTGCCCCACCGCCGCCGATGGCCAAGACATAATCCACCGGCAGATATGGCGCGGCAACGCGCGTCACCGAACCGATGGTGACCAGGCAATAGATTGCAAGCGTCGCGGTGCCGGCTGTGATTTCGTGGCCAGTGTGCCCAAGGGTTGCACGCGTCATGATCGCCAGCGTCATGGTGCCGATGGCTCCCGCGCCGAGCGCGTGCAGCGATGAGGAAGCGTCGATGACGTCCGGGAAAAGTATCGCACCGCCGATCATCAGGAAGGCAATCGCGAGCCAGAAATACCCCAGATGCAAGATGGCGACGATCGGTTCCAGTAGGGTCTTGTCGCCGCGCCAGCGCGCTAGCCTTACCAGATGCAGCAGTCCGCCAGCCACGAGCAGTGCACCTGTGATGAATGCCGTGGGTGCGGTGACCCAGCACGCAAGCGCTAAAACGGCAACCATAAGGACACCCTGGTCGAACCGGCCGAAGGGCGCGGGCTTGGGGTCAACTCCAAGCCTTGCCATCCAGTTGCGGGTAAAGCTTGGCACAACGCGGCCGCCTATTAGTCCGATCAGCAATGCCGCGACTCCAAGAGCCAGCCGGTCGCCATAACCGGCCAAATCCTCGAACGATAGGCCCAGATGGGCCAGTATGTTCGCTGCCGCAAAGACTGAGATCAGGATGCAAACAGGAGCATTGCGCCAGTTGCGGCCCGCGACGATCTCGCGCCAGAGCCCGGCAGCCAGCAGGATCAGGAACGCAGCATCCACCAACAGTGCGATCCAGGGCCAGGGAACAATCGCGATCGCGATCCGTCCGGCAAACCAGGCAAGCACCAAGGCGCCAAGCGGTGCCCCCCTTACCGGCAGTCTGCCGGTCCAGTTGGGCACGGCTGTCAGGATGAATCCCGCGATGATCGCAGCCAGATAGCCGAAGATCATTTCATGGGCATGCCATGCCACGCCTTGAAATGCTCCGGGAAGGCTTATTCCTTCAACGATCATCCAGATCCATGCGACGACAGCGCAACCCGCATACAAAGATCCAAACAAGAAGAAGGGGCGAAAGCCATACGAAAGAATAGCGGGGCCATTGTAGCTTCGCGGGCGCTCGCCTGCGGTAGCGCTGGTCGCATTATTCATGGTTGTTTGTCCGGCCCAATTGGTGGCCTTCGGTCTCGCCTGGATGCTTGGCGGGCAATTAGGACTTTGCCGGCTTCCACGCGACATCGTCATCGAGCGGAACGGCGGACGATTCTACTTTCCGATCACGACGTCGATTCTGGTCCACCTCGCCCTGAGCCTGATTCTCCGGCTGATTGGCCGTTGAGATACCTTGCGTGCGGAGCAGATCGATCCGACCATTGCGCACGCTAAGCGCAATTTCGCCGCGCTTGACGGCGAGCGCGTCCTCGCCAAACAGCTTGCGGCGCCATCCCTTCATCGCCGGGACATCCGGCTGATCGGACCTGGCGATCTTTTCGAGATCATCCGCATTTGCGATTAGCTTTTGCGCAACACCATGACGGGCGGCGGCGGTCTTCAGCAGAACCCGGAGCAGGTCGATGATTGCGAGCGCCTCAGCCGGTGCGGGCGTGCCGCGCTTAATGCGGGGAAGTTCGGCAGGGTCGCGGGTGAGCCCGCGCTCAATCGCCTCGAGGACCGCGGGCCCGCGCGCGGATTTGGCGAAGCCGCCATGGATAGACCTGAGTCCCGACAATTCATTGAGCGAGCGGGGCGACTGGTTGGCGAGATCGTAGATCGCATCGTCCTTCAGGATTCGGCTTCGCGGCACGTCCTGGGACTGGGCTTCGGTCTCGCGCCAGGCGGCCAGTTCCATCATGATCGCCAGCGCCTTGTTGGATTTGACCCGCATCTTAAGCCGGCGCCAGGCCTCCTCCGGGTGAGCCTCATATGTGGCTGGATCGGTCAGCACGGCCATCTCTTCGTCGAGCCAGCTCGCACGCTCGGAGCTGTCCAGCTGCTTTCGGAGTTTGGGATAGAGCATCCGCAGATGGCTGACGTCGGCAAGCGCATATTTGAGCTGCTTGTCAGACAATGGCCGCCTGCTCCAATCAGTGAAGCGGGAGGTCTTGTCGATCTCGCGCTTGAGCAGCTTGCTGACCAGCATGCCGTAGCTCACGGCCTCGCCGAAGCCGCACACCATGGCTGCAACCTGGGTATCGAAGACGGGATGCGGGATGATGCCCGCCTGGTGATGGATGATTTCGATGTCCTGGCGGGCGGCGTGGAACACCTTGAGCGCGTTTGCATTGGCCATCAGTTCGTAGAATGGCCCCAGATCGAGCCCCTCGGCCAAGGTGTCAACGATGATTTCGTCGTCGCCCGCAGCCATTTGGATCAGGCAAAGGCGGGGCCAAAAGGTCGTTTCGCGCATGAATTCGGTGTCTAGCGCCACGAAGTCAGCTTCGGCGGCGCGACCGCAAAAATCAGCCAGATTCTGGGTTTGGGAGACGAGATTCATGGAGGATTGGTATATCGCAGCTAGCACCCAATGTCGTCTCCACCGTGGAAGACTTCAAGAGGGCAGGTGGTCGCGGGCCCATGGCCGTTGCGCCATTTGCAGGTCTCGGAACGCTTGCGGCCCGGTGTTTGCAGCGCCATATGCCCCACATCAATCGGCCGAATCCGAATTAAATTACGATCATGGGTCGCATCGAAGTGCGAGTATGGCTTCATGAAGCACTGGGGTAAGGACATCCTTTTCACCCGCCGCGGCTTGATCGCGGGTGCGGCTGGTCTTCTTGTGGCTAAGGCTGCGGGCGCCAGTACGATCGCGACGCCGCGCCAGACCGCGGGACCGTTCTACCCCTTTATCAAGCCGATGGACGCGGACGCCGATCTCACGCTCTTGAAGGGCGCATCGGGGCCCGCAAAGGGTGAGGTGATAGAAGTCACGGGACGGATATTCGCGCTGAATGGGACGCCGTTGGAGGGCGCCGTGGTTGAGATTTGGCAAGCCGACTCGAACGGGCGCTACGACCACATTTTTGATTTCGGTTCGGGCACGCGCGACGAAAATTTTCAGGGCTATGGCGCGGCGCGCGCCGATGATGCCGGCAGTTATCTGTTCCGCACCATACGGCCAAAGGCCTACGACACAGGACTTGGCCAGCGAACTCCGCACATCCATTTTCGGGTGACCTCGGAGCCAGCGGGAGAACTGGTGACCCAAATGTATTTTCCGGGTGAAGGTCTGAACGGCCAAGACTTTATCCTGCAGGGTTTGGAGAGCGATGCGGCGCGCGACGCCGTGACCGCCCGCGCGGAAGAGGGCGCGGTGCCGCGCTTCGGGTTCGATCTGGTGCTGGCCTAGCCGAGTAATCGGGTCCAGCTACCGTCGCTGCATCGCATTGCCGCAACCCCAAATCCGGACCGATTGTATGACCAGTCATTTCAAAGAGTTCTACGATCGGCACGTCGTGCCGAGGTTGATCGATGGCGCGTGCTCGTTTCCCTCTGTCACCGAGCAACGCCGCAGGGTCGTGCCGAGTGCCGAGGGCGTTGTTCTCGAGATCGGCATCGGATCAGGCCTCAATCTGCGGCACTACGACAAAGCCAAGCTCGACCGCGTCATCGGCATCGATCCCGATCAGAAAATGCTGGAACTCGCCCGCGCCCGCGCCGATGAGTTCGGCGTAGAGGCCGATCTGCGTCAGGCCTCGGCCGAAGAATTGCCGCTCGAGGCCGATAGCGTGGATACGGCGCTCGTGACTTATGCGCTTTGCAGCATTCCCCGAGCGGGCACGGCGTTGGGTGAGGTCCGGCGAGTGCTACGGAGCGGCGGGCGATTGTTATTTTGTGAGCATGGGCGCTCGCATCGGGCCGCAACCGCCAAATGGCAAGACCGTCTGACGCCGGTTTGGAAACGGCTCAGTGGAGGCTGCCATCTCAATCGTGATGTGGCCGGGATAATCGAGGGGGCGGGCTTCGAGGTGGTCTCCCTCGATAACTACAAGCTGCCCTATATTCCGGAAATCGTCAGCCACCACTATCTCGGGGCCGCGCGGCCCCGATGAGACGCTAGGCGACGGTCCGGAAGATCGTCACATCGTAGGGGCTCAGCAGCGATAGCTTGAGGCCATTCAGGCCCCGCAAGGTTAGCGGGCGGAAAATACCCCACTCCTCGACCAGCTTGGAGTTGGGCAGATCGACGCAAATCAAATAGAGGCGCCGCGGGTTGCGGTCATAGGATTCAGCGACTCGCGCCAGCACGTCGCTCATGATCTTCTTGTCGAAAGGATAGAAGAAATAGAATACCGACTGGTCGTCCGGGATCTTGAAATTGGCCGCGTCATCCAGCACGCACTCGACATCCCGGCACTTCATAAGCGAACGGGGATATTGCGCGATATTCATTTCGCAGTCGTTGTGCAGCTCTTCGGCGAATTCCACGCCGACAATTTTTTCGAATTTCGTTTGGGAGGCGAGCAGCAGAACCCGGCCGCGGCCTGCCCCGAAATCGACAAAGGTGAAGCGATCCAGCGCTTCGGGTAAGGACTCGATGGCCCACTGGAATACCAGTCGCGGCGTGGGCTTGTAGTCGCGCCCGGAGAGCCGCGAAAGATGGCGTATTTTCAGTCGCGAGAGCGCCGCCGGGGCGTCAGAGCGCACGAACATCAGATTCTCGAGATTGCGGTCCAGCAGCTTGCTGTGAATCATGAGCAGCATTTGCCGGTAATCGCGCAACATGACCGAAGGGCGGGCGTGTTCCCTCAGGAACCGCAGCTGCTTGTCGAGCCAGGGCAGACCGCGCGTGCGCGTGAACTGCATGGAAAGGTCCGCCGCGCTCCGGCCCTGGCCGCGTAATCTGCTTCCGGCGCTCTGGAACCAAGAGCTGCCAAGGTCGCGCGCGGTCTTGCTGGACGTGCGCCAGGACTGCCGCCACTTTTCCGAGACCCGGTCGAAATTCTTGCTGTTGTCAGCTGAAGTGTCGAAGGATTGCGATGCCACGTGTTCGGCCATCTCGGCTCTCCGATCAAAATGGTGGTGCGTATGCACCTGCTGTTCCGATAACCCCGTCATCGTCACTCTCTGTACGCCGCTCCCAAGAGGTCGCCTGTGACCTCCAGCTACGCGAACGTAATAGCCGCAACTCCAGAATTCTTGGCGCTAACTGACCCTCATTCACCCATTTCACCATGGGCTCTTGCCCCAACCGGACCGTTGTTACCCCGCACCGATTCCGGTGGCGCGCTACCTGGCAAGCGAGAGACGCGATTGAGAATATGATATCTAATTGTGATCATCTTGTGATTCGCGGCGGACATGGATTGTTGTGCGTCCTGCTGCCCGAGGGGCCTCAGAAAGCGGTGGGATAAGGTGCCGGCGAACCCAAACGGCGCTTCCATTCGGTCCAAACTGATTCTGCTGCTGCCGCGGTTGCGCCGCTTCGCGGCGGTTCTAGCGGGCGAGGCAGCCAAGCGTGACGAGCTGCTGCGCGTCGGCTGCAAGGCCATGCTCGAACGCCATAGTCACTATCAACAAGGAACGCCGTTCGACCGCTGGGCCTTCTCGCAGATCTACGGGACATGGCTGAAGCGCCTGCGTGAACACAGCGAGCCCTTAACCGAATCCCAGGCAGATGGGGCACTGTTCGTGCCCCAGACCCCGGGCCTACGGCGCGACTCGGACTTCGCCTCGTTTTTCGCGGGCCTGCCACCTCAGCAGCGCAGCGTCATGCTCTTGGTCTATGGCGAGCGGTTCAGCTATGTGGACGCCGCCATGGTCGTCGATGCGCCCTCCGAAACGATCGCCCGGCGGGCGGGCCGGGCGTTGGCCAACTATGCGGAACATTTGAACGTTTTGACTAGCGCGGCGGGCCCCGACGCCAGCGTCGAAATGCTGCGCCCTTCCAGCGAGCCGAGCGATGACTGAACTCAGCGACGAATTATTAGTGGCCTATGTCGATGGCCAGCTCGCCGGGGATCAGTCCGCGGCGATCGAGCGCGTGCTCAAATACGACGAGGTGGCGGCAGAGCGAGTCGCGGCGCTCAGAAGTGCCTACGGACGGCTCGAGGCGGCCTTCGACAGCCTGCTCGACGATGAGCACGCCCAGCTGGTTCCAGAACCTGAGCGCCGGCAGACAGAGCCGGCCCAGCCGCAGGTTCAATCTCTTCTTGCCGCCGTCCCCGATAGAAAGACCTTGGGTCTGGCGGCAGGCGCAGCCGCGGCGCTCTTCCTGGTGGGTGGCGCCGCCGGATACGCATTGAATGGCGGCGGCGAAGCCGCTCAGCTGGAAGCAGCGGCACTCGAGCTGCCGGCTCCCGATTGGCGGCGCGAGGCCGCCGGCGCACAAGCCTTGATGGGGCGCGAGGCCCTCGAAATTGGTCTGGAGAACCAGGGCAATCCCGAATTGGTGGGTTTTCAACTCGCGAATACGATCGGCCAGGGGGCGGCGATTCCCGATCTGGAATCGGGTGGATTGAGCTTCAAACGGGCGCAGATTCTGCAGCATGCAGGCCATCCCATCGCACAAATACTTTATTTGCCGAAGGAAGGCCCGCCGGTCGCGCTTTTTGCCAAGAAGGCGCAGGCCGATGGCGGGGGCACCGTCAGCCAAAAATACGATGATGTGCAAGTCGTCGGCTGGACCCAGAAGGGCATCGACTACGCCCTAATGGCGCCTGCAAGCGAGTCCAGGCTCAGGCAATTGGCGGAAACCGCGAAAAAGCAACTGGCTGGACGCTGACCGGGCGGCACCCGGCTCCCCCGATATTTGACCACGAAGGCCACGGAATAGCGGTTGGGAAAGCGGTTCCAATGGATTAGACCTTGGCTCCGGGTTTCTCTAACGGCGGCACGATGGGCGGAAACACTCTCTATTTCCTGATCGGTTTTTTCGCGGCCTATGTCGTGCTGATCGTCTTTACCCTGCGCAGCCGCGTGAGCCGCACCGGCGGCCTCGCGGAATATTTTGTCTCGGGCAGAGACCTTGGATTAGGCACGGCGATCGCCACGCTGGGTGCCACCGAGATCGGCCTGATCACCATCGCCTACAATGCGCAGAAAGGCTTCAATGAAGGCTTTTCGGCCTTTCATATCGGGCTTGCCGCGCTGATCGGCTGTCTGTTTGTCGGCCTGTTCGGCTTCGTGGTGAAGCCGATCCGGCGCAGCGGCGTATTGACCCTGCCGGAGTTCTACGAGCTGCGATTCGGCCGCCACGTCCGGGTGTTCGGCGCCATCGTCATGGCCATAGGCGGCATCCTGAACATGGGGCTGTTCCTGAAGGTGGCGTCCGCCTTCTTGGCCGCGATGCTGCTCGCCAACGGCATTGAGTTCCGGATCGATCTGGTGATGATAGTGCTGATCGTAATTAGCGTCGTCTATACCTGTTACGGCGGCATGCGCTCGGTAATCGTCACGGATATCTTTCAGTTTGTTCTGCTCTCGCTGGGGCTGTTGGCGGCGATCGCCTTCCTGGTGGGCATCATACCGGTATCGAGTGCCATCGAGATCGTGCGCGAGCACAAGGGCGATGCCGGTTTCGACCCGATCCTGAACCCAAATTTCGGCCCCGACTACATACTCTGGATGATCCTGGTGGCGGGCGTTGTGAGCGCCGCGATCTGGCCTACGGCGCTTTCGCGGGCGCTCTGCATCAAGGATGAGGAGACGGTGCAGCGGGCCTATCTGTTCGCCTCCGTTATTTTCCTCTCCCGGATGGTGATACCGGCATTTATCGGCGTCTTGGCGTTCTGCTATTTCACCGGGATCGGAACCGGCGCCGACGTCGAAATGCTGAGGGCGCATGGTGACGATGCCGATCTCGTGGCGACACCGCTGATGCTGGGCCAGGCGATGCCGGGCCCACTGCTCGCCTTTCTTGCGGTTGCCATGTTCGCGTCTTTCATGTCGACCCAGGACAGCTATCTGTTTTGCTGGGCGAGCATAATCTCGCGCGACATTCTGGGACCCCTGACGGACCGGATCGACGACGAGCGCTTTCAGATCCGCGCGACCCAAGTGGGAATCGTCGTGATCGCGATCTACGAGCTCTATTGGGGGCTGATCTATGAGGGCGCGGAGGACGTCTGGGACTATTTGGCCGTGTCAGGATCGATCTATTTCTGCAGCGGCATCGTGCTGATGGCGGGTGGGCTGTACTGGCGCGGTGCGACGCAACGCGGCGCCATTTGGGCGCTGATCCTAGGCTTTTCCGCGATTGTCGCGTTGGCGCCGCTGAAGTCCGCGCTTGGTCTTGAAGACGTCTCCAGCGCGCTGATCGGCTTCGGCGCCATCGGCCTATCCATTATCGGCCTTATCGTGGGCTCGCTGACCGAACGCCATGCCCGTCCCCAACCGGTCGAAGCGGAGAGGCGGCAATGAGCGCGGACGCCTGGATGAATCTTTGGATGGCCGTGCTCTGGGGGGGCGCGGTCGCCTTCTTCTTAGTCACGCTCTACATCGTGATCGGCTGGCTGCGCCAACTCTACATCCGGGCAATGGGCGGCCCCGACCCGCGCGACGATGGCTGACGGCACCGCGCTACCAGCCGAAGCCCAAGATGTCCTGACATTCTGGTTCGAAGAGATGGGCGAGGAGCAGTGGTATCTGAACAAGCCCTGCGACGAGATCGACCGTGCAATTCGCTCCCGGTTCCTGGACCTCTATTTGGCCCTGGATGAGCAAGTTCCCGAAGCTTGGCTGGCGAGCCCAAAAGGGACGCTCGCGGCGATCCTCGTTCTGGACCAGTTTCCACGAAACATGTTCCGCAGTGACCCTCGCGCCTATGCATGCGACGGCAAGGCGTTGGACCTCGCAAAGCGCGCAATCGATCAAGGCCTCGATCAGCGAGTCAGCCCGCGCGAGCGGATCTTTTTCTGCATTCCCTTTCAGCACAGCGAGAAGGTCGACGATCAAATGCAATCGGTCGAACTCTGCACCGTGCTTGGCGATGAAAAGACGTTGGATTATGCTTGGCGGCACCTGCGGGTCATCGAGAGATTTGGCCGCTTCCCCCACCGCAATCGCGTTCTGGGCCGGACATCTACAGCCGAGGAAGAAGAGTTCCTGAAAGCGCCGGGGCTGTTCTGGTAGCCCCTAGCGCATCAACTCCCGCATGGCGGCGTCGATGCCTTCGAGGTTGAGCGGGAACATTCGGTCCGAGAACAGCTGGCGGATCATCTGCGTCGACGGCGTGGTCTCCCAGAATTTTTGTTGGGTAGGATTCAACCAGATGGCGCTCTCATAGATTTCGGTGATCCGGGTGAGCCAGAGCGCGCCGGGCTCCTGGTTCATATGCTCGACCGCGCCGCCCGGCACCGTGATCTCATAGGGCGACATCGAGGCGTCGCCTATAAAGACAACCTTGTAGTCGGCGGGATAAGTGTGGAGCACGTCCCAAGTGTCGACCCGCTCGCTCCAGCGCCGCCCATTGTCGCGCCAGACATACTCATAGAGACAGTTGTGGAAGTAGTAGTGCTCCATGTGCTTGAACTCGGCGCGCGCGGCCGAAAACAGCTCCTCAGCCTGCTTGATGTGCCAGTCCATCGAGCCGCCAACGTCGAAGAACATCAGCACCTTCACCGTGTTTCGCCGCTCGGGCTGGAACTGAAGGTCTAGATATCCCTTATGCGCGGTCTTTTGGATTGTGTCGTCGAGGTCGAGCTCTTCCGCCGCGCCCTCGCGCGCGAAGCGCCGCAGCCGGCGCAACGCCAGTTTGATGTTTCTGGTGCCGAGTTCTACCGAGCCGTCCAAATCCTTGAATTCGCGCTTATCCCAAACCTTGATGGCGCGCCCTGAGCGTCCCTTCGGCTGGCCAATGCGCACGCCCGCCGGGTTGTAACCAAAAGCGCCGAATGGCGAGGTGCCGCCGGTTCCGATCCATTTGCCGCCGCCATGATGGGCGCCGGTCTGCTCTTGGAGACGCTTCATCAGCTCCTCCATGATCTTTTCCCAGCCGCCCAGGGCCTCGATCTCGGCCTTTTCCTCTTCCGTGAGATAGCGCTCGGCGATCGCCTCCAGCCATTCGGCGGGAATCTCGGCTTCGATCACATCCTGCATCAGCTCCAGCCCGCCGAAGACGTGGCCGAACACCTGGTCGAATTTGTCGTAATTGCGCTCGTCCTTCACCAGGGCCGCGCGGGAGAGATAGTAGAAATCTTCGATCCGCCTTTCGGCGAGATCGGCCTCCAGCGCCTGCATCAGCGTCAGGTATTCCTTGAGCGTGACCGGGAGCTTGGCGGCTTTCAGCTCATGGAAGAAGGTGGTGAACATGGTTTGCGGTGAGGTCTCTGGCTCTATGGGTCAAATAACCGCTGGATGGCGCGTGAGGTCAAGGCTCCGCTGAACAAGGCGGAATTGACGGCGGGCCCAGCCGGTGCGATTGAAGCGCGGGCTTCGGGCGCCCGTGCAAGTGGGAGAATGCTGTGAGATGGCGTGAAATGCTGGTGGCGATCTTGCTGATCTGGCAGGGCGTGCAGCTCCTATATATCGGGGCCATTGGCGTGCCCGGCTTCTTCCTGATTCCGCTCACCGACCCCTTCGCCGCGCCACCGCAACCGCAACCGCAGCAGCGAGATGCTGCTCCGCGCGCCTACCCGGATGCGCCCGGAAACCTGATTTCGCCGACCCCGCAGGCATCTGCCGAAAAGCCCGCTGAGCAGACCACCAAGACGGCAACAATCCCATCCAGCTTGCCTTCCACGGATGAGATCAAAGGCTGGGTAAAATCCCAGGCTCGCGAATTTGTCGGCGGCGTCGATGACGCGGGCAATATTCTCTACCGGTTCGACGTCTGGTTGGAGCCGCCGGCCGATCAAAAACAACGGATCGCGGCAGTCGATTATGCCTTTGATGCACCTTCCGCCACGCCGGCCACCCGGGCATCCGCGGACCGCGAAAGCGGTTTTCGCGTGCATTTCGGGGGCCTGTCTTGCGCCCGCTCGCTCGCCGTCACGGTGACCTTCGACAATGGCGAGACGCGCGAGGCAGAGGTCAATGGCTGCCGCGCCCTCGATTGAGCGCGAAACATCCGCCCTGGGATCAGGTGATCTTGGCGACGATGTCCCGCAATCGCGGCCTGGCGCCCTCAATGAAGGGGAGGGGCCGGCAGACGTCAATCGCGGCGATGCCGATGCGCGCGGTGAGTGCGCCATTGAAGACGCCTTCGCCGAGCCTGGCGGAGAGCTTGGCGGTTAGCCCGTGTCCGATCATCTGGTGAATCAGATCGTCGCCAATCGCGATCCCGCCAGTCAGCACGATATGGGTTACGACCTCGCGGGCCAGCCGCAGCAGGCTCAGCGTGCCGGGTCTCGCTCCATAGGCTGTGGAGACTCGCCTGATCATCCGAAGGTTCTCGGCGCCGACAAAGGCCATGTCGAGCAAGGCCAGCGGACTGACGGCGGTCAGCACCGAGATTCGTTTCGCCGATTGCGCGACGATGGCGTGGGCCTCGGCATCAAGCGGCGCGACCAGTTGGCGCTCGGCGAGTGTCAACAGCTCGCCCGCATCCATGATGTCGTTTTCGTGCTCGGCAAATCGCGCCAGCGCCCAGGCAAGCTCCTCACGGTTCCGGTATAGGCCTTTAAGCCGGGTGCCTACACTGCTCGCCAGTTGCTTGTCGCCATGAATGCTCGCGCGCTCGGCGTCTTGCCTCAGACGGCCAAGCCGCCTCAGCCGGGCCAGCGCCCAAATCTCACGAAGAGCGATCATCAGGGCCGCGAACCCGGCGAGCGCCATAAGGCCGAGCGCCAGCCAGCCGATCCAATCATCGCGGACCAGCATCTCTTCGACAAAAGTCGTGAGCCAAAGCGTGGCTGCGAGCCCAATCAGGCCCGCGAGCGCACCGAACAGCAGCGTGCCCCAGCGCAGGCCCCTGTTGAGGGACCGGATTACGGGCGCGGCAGCAAGTTCCTGATCGTCCGCCTCTTCGCGAACGGGGAGCGGGTCGACAGGCGCCGTCTCTTGGACCTCCACGACCGACTCGTCCGGCTTGAAAGCTTTGGGTGCTCGCTGGCGCTTTCTCGGACTGCTCATGCGAGCTTGTCTCCAATCAGAAAGTTTATGGCGCGGTCGAGACGGATATTGGGCATGACACCGGGTCTAAGATCGTTTGCGCCCTCCAATATGGGCGGGCGAAACCGCACGAAATGCATCGATTTGGCGGTTCGCTTCGCCCATGGACCGCCATGCATGATCTTCTCAGGATCGCTCGGCAGATCGCCAGGAAAAACTGCATACTCGGTCTTGCCGTCGAACACCTCGCCTTCCAGCACCTCGCCCTTGATGGGGTAACCCAGAATGCAGGGCAGGCGCTCGCCGCCATGGGTGACGTGCCCTTCGCGCGTGGCCCGGACCGCGGCCAGCGCCAGCACATTGACCTCCGCGCCCGCGAATTGCGCGCGGCTGATCGCAGACTCTGTGAGCCGCGCCAGAATCGCTTCGAGCCGGTCGTGGCTGGTGTGGTGCAAATGATCGGCCTTGGTAGCGGCGAAGACGATACGGTCGATCCGGCGACGCAGTAGGGCGTTCAGCCAGCTATTGGCGCCGGGCCGGTAACAGGCCAGGATTTCGCTCAAGCTCTGCTCCAGCTGTGCCAGGCCTTCGGCGCCAGTATTGAGGGCGGCCAAAGTATCGACCAGCACGATTTGGCGATCGAGCCGGGCGAAATGATCTCGAAAGAAAGGTTGTACGACATGGGCTTTATAGGCCTCGAAACGGCGCTCCAGCATTGACCATAGAGACCCCGACGGCGGCGTCTCACCTTTGGGCACGATGATTGGCGCGAAGGTGAGGGCGGGTGAGCCTTCCAGATCGCCCGGCATCAGGAACCGGCCGGGTGGGCTGGCGATCAGCGCGTCGGCATCCTGCCGGCAGTTCCGAAGGTAGCTGGTGAAGAGGTCGGCCAACCTTCGCGCGGTCTCCTCATCCTGCGGCATTTTTGGATCGACTGTCTTGAGGAGGCCATGAAACTCTTTGGCGTGGCCCTTGCGGGATTTGTCCTCGCTGCGAGCCATCGTCGCGTCTGCCCATTCTTCGAATGAGAGATTGACCAGCGGCAGATCGAGCAGCCATTCGCCCGGATAATCGACAATATCGACGTGCAGCCGATTGCGGCCCAACTGGCGTTTTAGGAATTCTCGGCTTTCGTACTCGATCGTCAATCGAACCTGGCTAAGCCGCCTTGTGCTCTCGGGCCAGCGCGGCGAGGGGTCCGTCAGATCGGCGATGTGCCGCTCATAGTCGAAGCGGGGGACGGCATCGTCGGGCTGGGGCTCCAGATAGACCCGCGTGATGCGAGCCTCGGCGGCGGCGTCGAAAAAGGGCAAACGGCCGCCCGCCATCAGATTGTGGATCAGCGCGGTGATGAAGACGGTCTTGCCGGCATTTGCGAGACCGGTGACACCGAGCCTGACGGATGGACGCACGAGGCCGCTGGCAAAGGCCTTTGCGCTGCCAACGGCATCGATAGCGGTGTCGGTGATGTCAGAGATCTTCAAAGAGGCGCTCCTGTGCGGAGTTTACATTACCCGCGAACGACTCTGGTCGCAGGCGCCTCTTGGAAGAGAGATAGACGCGTTTGAGAAGAAGCTAGATGATCGTGGTGAAGAAGGTGACGGTCGTCAGTCCAGCCATTATCAGCGTCAAAGCGAAAATTCCGCGGCCTAAGTCCCAAGTCATGGAAATCTCCCTCGTCTAACCCCGTAGGGGGTAATTGCGTGCCTAACCCCGAGGCTCATGTGGGGGACCAAAAATCGAATTAAAGAGGTGACAGCAATTTTTTTGAAATTTGAATCAATTTCGAGGATTGCCGCGCAAGTGGGCGCTCCGCCCTCATAGAGCCATCGACAGCACCGTGGCGAGCGTAAGCAGGATGTAAAGGCTTGCGACCACCATTACGGCTTTCAGAATCCGGTAATCCATCTTGGACCTCCCTCGGAGTTGGGATCCGGCCCAGTGCCGGAATCCTGCAACGATCCAGGAGGCTAGAGCAGGCGTGCTGAACCCGGTTTGAAGCCGCCATTCATCATTTGTTCAGGATAATTTTCCGGAACAAGAATGCAGAATTTGTATTATATTTCAGCTGTTTACTGGCTTCCACGCTTGGCCATGAAGGCTACGCGCTCGAACAGATGAACGTCCTGTTCGTTCTTCAGAAGCGCGCCATGGAGTGGCGGGATCAGCTTGCGCGGGTCCTTCTCGCGCAGGGTGGCGGGGCTAATGTCTTCGTTCAGCAGCAGCTTGATCCAGTCCAGCAATTCGGACGTTGAGGGCTTCTTCTTCAGTCCTGGCACCTCGCGGATGTCATAGAAGACATTGAGGGCCTCCGAGACGAGGCGCGATTTCAGCCCTGGAAAATGTACATCCACGATTTCCTGCATGGTCTCAGGCTCGGGAAACTTGATGTAGTGGAAGAAGCAGCGGCGCAGAAAGGCGTCCGGGAGCTCCTTCTCGTTATTCGAGGTGATGATCACGATCGGCCGATGGCGGGCCTGGATCGTCTCTCCGGTTTCGTAGACGAAGAACTCCATGCAATCGAGTTCCTGCAGCAGATCATTGGGAAACTCGATATCCGCCTTGTCGATCTCATCAATCAGCAGGACCGGGCGGGACTCCATTTCGAAGGCGTCCCAAAGCTTGCCGCGCCTGATGTAGTTGCGGATCTCCTTGACCCGCTCGTCCCCAAGCTGGGAGTCGCGCAGCCGGCTTACCGCGTCATATTCGTAGAGGCCCTGTTGCGCCTTGGTGGTCGATTTGATGTGCCATTCGATCAGCGGGACGCCGATAGCCTGGGCCACCTCAAGCGCCAACATGGTCTTGCCGGTCCCGGGCTCGCCTTTGACCAGCAGCGGGCGCTCCAGCGTGATCGCGGCATTCACCGCGACGCGCAGGTCCTCCGTCGCCACGTAAGTCTTAGTGCCTTCGAATTTCTTCGGTTCTGTCACGGGATACCCCCAATCGCCGCGCGAGATTATTGGTTGGAGCCTGCTGCCGCAAGTTGGGCCCTTGCGCGTGGTTGGTTGGGTCGAACGCAGCGCCAGTTGCTGCGGGGCGGGATCAATCGTTGCGGTAGACCCGCTCGCGGCGTTCGTGCTGCTCCTGAGCTTCCACGCTCAGCGTGGCGATGGGGCGGGCGTCGAGCCGCTTCAGCCCGATCGGCTCGCCGGTTTCTTCGCAAAAGCCATAGGTGCCGTTTTCGATTCGGGTCAGAGCCTCGTCGATTTTTGCGATCAGCTTGCGCTGGCGGTCGCGCGCCCTCAGCTCGAGTGCGCGATCGGTCTCTGACGTGGCCCGATCGGCAATGTCCGCGTGCTGGGCTGAGTTATGCTGCAAATGTTCCAGCGTCGCCCGGTTGGAGCGGATGATATCGTCTTTCCAAATAAGGAGCTTCTTCTCGAAATAGGCCCTCTGACGAGCGCTCATAAAGGGCTCGTTCTTCGACGGCTTATAGCCGTTGGGCAACTTGACCTTCTTGCTCATGAAGTCCTCTCGTACCGTGAACCGCGTCGAAGCTTGAAGATCGGCAACGCCTTTCTCAGTTGCCGCAGGCACTGGGGAACCGTGCACCGTATTTACGAAAGTGCCGTTGCGAGTCAAGAAATCAGAATCGGATGACGGAATATTGAAGCCACCCGGCGGACTGCACTCGGCGCGCGCTAGAGGGCCCGACTCAAAAAAACCCCCGCGGAGTGCGCGGGGGTGTGTATGAGTTTTGGGGGACTGACATGTCCGGCCCCGAAGGGCCTGAACCTGTCGGACCATTCGCAGGGAATGTACCGGCTAAGCTGCAAAGCAGCTCGAGACTGAAATGGCCGGCGGCATTCCAGCGCGCGCATGATAGCAGTTTGCGCCAGGGCTGCAATCGCTTTTCCCATAAGGCAAATTTCCGTTCGGGCACCCGGACTGGCGGCGTGCGGACGGAATTGTGGCTGCCGCGGGGAGCTTAATTGTCCGCGTCGCTTTCGGCCCCACCGGGCTCGTTAGCCGTCTGGCTGGGAGCCGATTGATTCGGCGTATGCGGATCCTGGATGCCGGTCTCGATGACCACATCCACAGGGCCCCCGGTCATTATCAGATGCGAGACGTTGTCGCGGCGAATCAGTATCAACCTGCGGCGCCCGTCGATCGAGGTTGTCTCTTGGATGCCTAGCCGACGTTCGCGCCCCCTCAACAATCCACCGGTGCCCGAGCCAGACCCCGACACCATGGATCTGAACACCCAGACCACGACCGCGATCACCGCGATAACGATGGCGAAGAGAGCGAGATAGAGAGGCAAATCGTTGGTGCTGAAATCCATGCGTTTTCGCTGCGTCCCGCCGCGACATGTCCTCGGCTTCGAGGCAGCACCTCTTTCCCGCTAGATCAAGTCTGGCGCCATGGTAGCCGACAATTGCTGCATGGGCAGCACGATATGCCAATTCTGTGTCATTTCGGCTGGCTTCTTAACGCGCCGTTAACCAGCTTCCAGGCAAGGATAATCAGGAGAAATTGGCGGTCAGAGCCTTGATATCGAACGGCGTGCATTGCGCGCCTCGGGCAAAAGGCAGTTTAGGCGGCGCGGGTGCAATCGAATCGGCTAACTTACGAATCCATGAGCGATATCGACGCGCCACTGAAATACGCCGAACCGGCTGCGGATCGCTCCGGGCGGGAGGGCAGCATCGGCATGCTGGTGCTGCTGGCGCTAGGTCTCGCCATCGCCGCGATCTCGCTCGCGCTGGTCTCTCGGCAGGTGGCTGAACCCTTCGTGTTCGTGATTCTCGGCGCCCTGGCGGTGATCGGGGTTTTCTGCCTTTTCGCCGGCGCGGCCGGGATTCTGCGCTTTGGCGAGCGCCGGGCGCGCGAGGGCCTGACCAGAGCATTCGCCGATAATTTGAGAGACGGCATATTGATCGCCGACGCCAATGGCGCCGTGATCTACGCCAATCAGGCTTATGCGGATATGACCGGTGCCGCTGGCGGCAAGCCGGTCACCAATGTGGAGCGCGCCTTTGCCGGCGACCCACAATTGACCGAACCAATTTTTCGTCTGATGCGGGCCGCGAAGCAGGGTCGCTCATGGAGCGAGGACATCGTTCTTGGCGCTGACCCGGCGGCTGGGCCGGAAGCAACGGCGCTGCCCCGCACGCTGCAGATTGGCGTGCGGCAATTTGCGGCACCGGCTAGGGCGCGCAAACGTGGCGCGCTGACGGTCTGGCAGCTCAAGGACATGACGGCCGCTGCCCGCGATGGGGAACATGCCTTCGAGAAGTTGCAAATGGTGGTGGACTATCTCGATGCCGCGCCCGCGGGCTTCCTTTCGGCGAACCAACAAGGTCGCATCGAGTACATGAATGCGACGCTCGCCCAATGGTTGGATTTGGAACTGTCCGACGCTGCGGCCGGGAGTTTCGAGCTGACGGACTTCATGCCGGACAAGGCGGCATCTCGAATCACCGGGTCGGCGAAGAAATCCGATCCGCGGGATATTCAATGCTTTGATGTCGATCTCAAGCGGCGGGATGGCAGTGAACTGCAGGTACAAATCGTTCATCGGCTGATGACTGCCCCCGACGGCGAGAGCCTGCTGGCCCATATGCTGGTTCTCGAGCGTGCAAGCCAGGATCAGGGTGACGCGGCGGCGTTACGATTCGCCCGGTTCTTTGATTCCGCGCCGGTGGCAATCGCGACCGTTGACAGCGAAGGCGACATCGTCGGCACCAATGCGGCCTTCGCCAGAATGTTCGGCGAGGCGGACAGCGAGAACTCATCCGCCAAGATCGAGAGCTTGGTCGAAGTCGATGCGCGCCAGCCGCTTCGCGATGCGATCGGGGCTACGGCAGCGGGGGAAGTGGCTGTCGAGTCCTTGGATGCGGCATTCGGCAGCGATGGCGAGCGCAGATGCCGATTCTACATTTCTCCGATCAAACACGCTGATAGCAGCGAAGTGGCGATTCTTTATGCCATTGACACCACCGAGCAGCGGGCGCTGGAAATCCAGTTTGCCCAAAGCCAAAAGATGCAGGCGGTCGGACAGTTGGCGGGCGGAATTGCGCACGATTTCAACAACGTATTGACTGCTATCATCGGCTTTTCTGAGCTGCTACTTGCCAATCACCGGCCCAGCGATCCAGCGTTTCAGGACATCATGAATATCCGGCAAAATGCGAATCGGGCGGCCGGCCTGGTGCGCCAGCTGCTGGCGTTTTCGCGGCAGCAAACCTTGCAGCCGGAAGTGCTGTCGATGGGGGACGTGCTCTCCGATCTCACGATCCTGCTGGGCCGATTGCTCGGTGAGAAGATCGACCTCAACGTGATCAACGGCCGCGACCTTTGGACAGTGAAGGCCGACCTGCATCAGTTCGAGCAGGTGGTGATCAATCTGGCCGTCAACGCCCGCGATGCCATGCCCGAAGGCGGCAAGCTCACGATCCGAACCGCCAATGTGAGCCAGGAAGAATCCGCCAAGCTCGGCCACCAGGTCATGCAGCCGGGCGAATATGTGCTCTGCGAGGTCACCGACACGGGCACAGGCATTCCGCCGGACGTCATGGAAAAGATATTTGAACCCTTCTTCTCAACCAAGGAGGTTGGCAAGGGCACTGGGCTTGGGCTGTCGACCGTCTACGGCATCATCAAGCAGACCGGCGGTTTCATCTTCCCCGAAAGCGAGCCCGGCAAGGGAAGCGCTTTCCGTATTTACCTGCCACGCCACGCGGCGGCGCAGGACGCCGAGGAGGCCACGGCAGTGGAAGGGGAGGGGCAAGACAAGCAGCAAGATCTTACGGGCAGCGGAACCGTTCTGTTGGTGGAGGACGAGGAGGCGGTCCGAAACTTCGCTTCCCGGGCGCTCGCTTCGCGCGGTTACCAGGTCTTGGAGGCCGGCACGGGCGCCGAGGCCCTCGAGGTCATGAAGGCCCATGGGGGCGCCGTCGATCTAGTCGTGAGCGACGTCGTGATGCCCGAAATGGACGGCCCCACCTTGGCCCGCGAGCTGCGGCAGGGCGATCCGGATTTAAAAATCGTCTTCATTTCCGGCTATGCCGAGGACGCCTTCAAAAAGAATTTGGACGAGGACGAACAGTTCGTAATGCTGCCCAAGCCATTTTCCCTGAAACAGCTGGTTGCCACGGTGAAAGATACGCTAGGCGCCTAGGCATATCCGCCTATCCACGGACGCGCTGCCCGCGGCACCCCGCGCCAGCCCAGCCCGTGAGCCCGTGCTTTCCCATCGCAGCGTTTCCGTCTAAGCAATGGCTGCCCAAACGCCCCGCCTCGCGGCGTCCATGGCTGAGGACGGAATCCCGATGAACAAGTCCCAAGCGGCGCCGCTCGGGCCAAAGCCCGAGAAAAAGAAAAAGCGCAAAGGGCCACTCAAGGTCCAGCGCTATGGCGGCTGGCTGCTCTATTTTTGGCATGGCATGCGCTTTGGCGCCTGGGTTCGGTTGTTGGCTCGCGGGCGCTTCGACATCACGCTGAACTGCCTGCCTAATATCGTCACCGTGACCCTCTGGGCGCCCTTCAACACAGCGCTCTATTACATCTCAGAAGTGTTCTACCGCCGCCGGGCCGAGACCTTGGCGCTGGACCAGCCACCGATATTCATTCTGGGCCACTGGCGCACGGGAACGACGCTGCTGCACGACCTGCTCGCTTGCGATAAGCGTTTTGCGGCGCCAACAACCTATCAGTGCGTTTTTCCCAATCACTTCCTGCTGACCGAGCCATTGCTCGCCGCAATATTCGGTATTTTTCTGCCCAAGAAGCGGCCTCAAGACAGCATGCCCGTCGGTATGGAGCGGCCCCAGGAAGAAGAATTCGCCTATGCGATTCTGGGCATGGGCACGCCCTACAACACCATGGCGTTTCCGCGCCACGGCCCGGTCGACACGGATTACCTGGATCTCCACGGTCTCAGCGACAAGGCCCGGCGCGATTGGATAGATAGTTTCTTGTGGTTTCACAGACGGCTGGCGCTAAAGCACGGCCGTCCGTTGATTTTGAAATCACCGCCCCACACGGCGAGAATCGAGCTGCTGATCGAGCTGTTCCCGGATGCAAAATTCATTCACTTGGCGCGCAACCCCCTCGAAGTCGTGCCCTCCACCGTCAAGCTGTGGCGGGCGCTTTACTCGACGCAGGGGCTGCATAACCCCCCAAGGCTGGAGGGATGGTTGGAAGACTACGTGCTGATGGTATTCGAACGGCTGGCCGGCCGCTACGAAGCCGACCAGCATCTGATCCCGAAGGGACAATTAGTGGAAATCGCCATGGAAGACTTGGCTGCCGACCCCAAGGGGACCCTGCGCGGCATTTATGAGGGGCTCGATCTCGGGCCGTTCGATGAGACCGCGGCGGCCGTTGACACCTATCTGGATGCCCGGGACGCTCATAATCCAGCCAGCTACGACGTACCCGAGGCCTCCCGAAAAAAGATCTTGAAGCGTCTAGGCTCGTATATTGATCGCTTCGGTTATCGCGAGGCCATCGAAAAGGCCGGCGGCTGAAATTCGCCGCAACGCCGGGCAGCTACTGCGCCGACCGCAGCCTGGCGGTCAAGCCTTTGGAATCATGTTCTTTTCTCGCATAGAATTCCGTCAAACCTTGTTCTAACGCTCGGGCGCAGCGCTCATGCGTATAGGCCAAAAGGTAATTGATCGGCGGGTATCCAGATCCGGAATAGCTGTGATAAATTCACCGAACCGAATGCTAGATGCCATAACCAAGGGGCACGCCGTGAATTTGCTGCAAAAGATCGTTGCGCTGGGGGCAGCCGCTTTCATATTGGTGTTGGTGCCGACATTGGTGTCGGTGCCCTTCGACTACCGCTGGTTCTATTATGCGGCGCTGGCCGTAGCGGGCTACGGGGTCTGGGTGATCGTGAAGGGCAGTATGGAACCCTCTTCTGATAAGGACCGCAAATAGGCCGGCCGCGCGGCAACCCAAATTCTACCAATCTAAGCCGGCTTGACGCCCGTCAATGTCGGCATGATCGCCTTCCGGTTATGCTGGGGCAAAGGCGGGCCAGATTCGATGGCCCGCTGTCTCATGCGTAAGCAAAGGAAGGCCACAACCATGACTTGGTCGAAGATGACGCTCATACAGAAATTGATCGTTCTGGGTGCCGTCGCATTCGTTTTGGTATTGATCCCGAGCCTATTGCCGCTCTCGGGCATCGCGCCCTGGATGACCAACGCGTTCTATTATCCGGCCCTGGCGGTGGTGATCTATGCCGTCTATCTGATCGTGCGGGCGGGTATGGGCGAGTCGCGCAAAACGGGCTAGAGCACAAAGCGGACGGGTTGGCGCTCAGGCACTAGCCCGTCCACCGCTTCGCTTGGATCTGGATCTAGATAGGAGAAGCCGCTTGAAGCGTCGGCGCGAGATGCCCTGGTCCGTCACAGAAGATCGGCTCTCTCGCTGGTATGCAACATTTCGATAAGTTCGCCGATGGATTTGGCGCCCATCTTTGACATGATTGTCGCCCGATGGCCCTCGACGGTCCTGACCGAAATGCCTAGGAGTGCCGCAATCGATTTGTTGGGCTTTCCTGTCCGCAACAAATTGAGGACCTCCGTTTCCCGCTTTGTCAGCGAGGACGAGATCTTGTTGGATTCCTGACGGCGTGCCTCTTGATCCCAGAGGGGTCCATATTTCGTCAGCGCAGACTGAACGGCATCAAGGAGCACCTGATCGTTGAAGGGTTTTTGAAGAAACTCAACGGCGCCCGCCTTCATTGCCCGTACTGCGACCGGAACATCGCCGTGGCCGGTGATAACGATGATGGGCAGCAGCGCCCCAGCCGCCTTCAGCCGCTCTTGAAGCTCAAGCCCGCTCATACCCGGCATCCGAATATCGAGGATCAGACACGCCCTGGTTCCGGGCGTATAGCTCGAAAAAAACTCATCCGCCGAAGCGCAAACTTGAGCCTTCAACTTCACCTGTTCCATCAGCCAGCGGATTGCGTCCCGTACAGCCGGATCGTCATCGACAATAAAAACCGTTACGGATTGCTCGGAGTTCTGAGGCTGCATCTCAAGTCTCGTCAAAGTTCTGAATTGTCAGACAGAACACCGATCCTTCGGGCGATGTGGACTCGAGCCAGAGCTCTCCCCCGTGTGCCTCGATGATGCCCTGACTTATGCTGAGACCGACGCCCAAGCCTTCCTTCTTCGTCGTAAAGAACGGCTCAAACAGGCGGTCCAACTCCTGGGGCGGGCAGCCGCCGCCGGTGTCGGATATGGTGATCTTGGTGAGGGACTTTCCCCTAGCTCCGACATTGATGGAAATATTGCGCCGCGCTTCGTCGATGTCGGCCAGCACATCCATGCTGTTGCGCACCAGATTCAACAGGACCTGCTGAATTTGCGTGACATCCGCATTCACGTATCGTGGTTTTTTCGGGAATTTCAGCGCCACCTTGATCTGATTACGATCCAGCTCTGTCTCCGCAAAGCTGAGCGTGCTTTCGACGATTTCACGAATACTGACACGCTCGCATCGCATGTCCCGCTTGCGCGAGAAATTTCGGATGCGGACAAAAATCTCATCGGCGCGCTCGGCCTGGCGGACGACCTGATTCAGGCCATGGCGGATGTCTTCTAGATTTGCATCCCCTGGCTCGAGCTTTCGGAGGCAGGTCTGCGCATAGGTCATGATTGCGCAAAGCGGTTGATTGAGTTCGTGGGCGACGCCTGAAACCATTCCACCCAGGGTGCTGAGGCGCGCGACATGGGTCAGTTCGGCCTGTAGCTCCCGGTCTTTTTCCTTTGCCTCAACCAAGGCCGTAACGTCTTGGCCGGTCGCGATCAGATGCGTGGTTTCGCCGCTGTTATCCTTGAGGGGGCTGATTGTCATCTGCTCGTGATAGGGCTCGCCCAATTTGGTTTCGTTTGTGAGTTGGATCCGGAAATCGGTGCCTTTGCCCACAGCTCCCCAAAGCTTTTCCAGGACTTTCTTCTCGCTGTTCAGGAAGTTTGCGGGACTGCCCATGACCTCATCGCGGGAATAGCCGGTCAGGCCCTCGAAGGAGGGATTGACATACTCGACCATGCCCTCGCGGTCCGTGATGATCACGGAGTCCGCGGTCTGCTCGATGGCGCTTGAGAGCTTGCGCATATGGCCTTCGGCGCGCTCGCGCTGCAGCTCGCCGGCGATCCACTGAGACATGATCTTGAGCGTTTCGCGTTCGGCCGCCGTGAAGGGGCGCCGGCGCGGAATCCGGCTCATGAAACACAAAGTGCCGAACGTGGCGCCGTCGACTACGATCCGCACGCCCATATAGGCCTCAAAATGGTTCTCCTCGTAGGCCGCATGGTTGCGCCAGGCCGTATTCTGGGCGTGCTCGAATGCGATCGGCTCGACGGAATCAACTGTGGCGGCACAGTATGTCTGCTCGAGATCGAACTCGCTGCCCGGCATGATCCTGGTGACGTCGGAAACCGCTTCGAGCACCTTGAAGTTCTTGTTTCCGATTTCGGAAAGGATGCCGATCGGCAGTCCAAATTGCTCGCACCCCAAGCGCAAAAAGCTTCGAATCTTATCGATCGGCCGATCGCCACTGCCGGTGCTTATCGCGTGGAAAGCCCGCAAGACCGTCGCAATTTGCCTCAGCTCGATAATGGCTTCGGTGTGCTGTCTTTCAGATTGAATCCGGAGTGTGACGTCCTGCAGGACCAGCATCACGTTTCGCTTGCCCGCCTGATCGGAAAACGCCGAAACGGTGATTTCGATAAAGCAAGGATCGTCGTCGACGGCCGGAAACTCGAACACCTCCGGAGACAGCCGGCTGTTGGAGCGAATCGCCAGGGCAAGCAGGCTCTTGAGTCGGAGATTCTCGGCCTTGGGAAACAACCGGAACAGCGGTCTTTCCAATGCCTCGTCCTCGCTCGCATGGAGCAGCTGTTGGGCTTGGCGATTGAGCTTCAGGACTTGCCCCTCGGGACTGGTCGCCAGGACTCCGATGGGCTGGTGGTCAAGCAGGCCTTCAATATATTCAGCCGTCTCAGGCTGAAGTAATGGAAGCACTTCGAGCTGGACGTGCGCGTTGGCGACCGCGGCCTCCTGATAGCGTTGGCGCCGCTGTCTGCGCAGGGCCGCATCGGCCAGCACGTCAGCTAGGTCGTCAATTGCCGTCGTGGGCCACACCAACACCTCATATCCGAGGAAGGGTCCAAACATCAGGTCGCGGCGCAGCTGCGCGCACTGGGCGGCATTGCTCAGAATGATAATTGGAAGACGCTTGTCCAAAGCATAGATGCGCTGCACCGCGCTGACCGGGTCGTCGATATCTGTTCCAAGCAAGACGGCGTCGATCGACTCGACGTTCGATTCCAGGACGGCAAAGAATCGGTTGCTATCGGCTATGAATTCGACGTTATGCAGCTTGGAGAGATTGCGCGTGATGTTCAGCGCGAGCTGGCGGTCGACATTGAAAAATATCAGGCCGTCGACATCGTCGGCGCCTGTCGCCGTCGAACCATTTGAGCTGGAGCTTCTAGTATCGCCCCTGATTACGTCAAAGGACATTATCCAACCCTTCTCGGCTCACACTGTAAGCCTGTCGCCGGTCTTTGTCGTCATCGGGATTATCGCCCCGGATCGAGCAAACGCAAATCAATCCGCAAGAAGCGGTACGCCCAAATAATATTTCCCGATCCAGGTTCTGAGAAGGTCGGTCGAGGGTGACATGAAGTGAACGGCCCGAACGTCGCGCAGGTGTCGTGCCAGTTTAGAGTCCCCCGAATAGCCGCGGCCCCCGGTAAGTGTCATGGCTTCGTTGACGATTGAGACTGCGCAATCGGCGACCTCCGCTTTGCCGGCCATGATCGCTGTCAGCGCATCGGGTTCGCCGGCGTCGAAACTGGCCGCGGATCCATAAATCAACCTTCTTGTGCGTTCCAACATGCCCCAAAGCGTGCCAAACCGGTGCTGAATGATTGGTTCGTGGGCCAAGCTGCCCGCATGGGTGTGGCGCCGTCTCATGACATGGGCTTGGGCTTCTTCGAGCGCGCTCGCAGCAATCCCGAGATAGATGGACGATACTGCGACCAGGAAGTAGGGCGTTATGACGTTGAAGATGTACCAAATCTGATCACCTTCCCGTCCCAACAGGTTTGTTTGGGGAACCTGCACGCCGCTCAGCGTCATGGTGCGGGAAGAGTTTCCCCGCATGCCAAGTCCGGCCCAAGGCTTGCCCCAACTGACTCCCTTGGCGTCGCCTGGAACCACCACGCAAGAGAATTGACCTGCCGGGGCGCCGCTGTCTCCATTGACAGCGGAGACCACATACGAATCCGCATACCCCCCATTGGTCACAAACACCTTCTCGCCCGAGAGGGTGTATTGATCCGGGGGGACAGCACGCAGAATTGTTTCCGGCAGATAGAAATGAACGCCCGTACCGGTCTCGCTCAGCGACAGGGTCGTAATGTGCTTCCCATCACAAATCGGCCCGAGCAAGCTTTCCCGCTGTGCATCGGTCACATTCGCACAAATGACGGATGTGCCAACGCAATGCATGGCGTAGCAAATACCGGTGGATGCACATTCCTTGCTGAGCTGCTCGCACACGCGGGCGAGCATCGACAGGCCTTGGGCCCGGCCGCCATATTGCTTGGGGACGACCAGGCTGCCAAAGCCCTCAGCCAGTAATGTGCGCAGGCCGTTCTCCGGCCAGACCGCATCGCGATCCACACGCGCCGCGTCGACCGCCAAGACATCCTTGGCGATCTCTTCGGCCTTGTTCAGGATCGCTGTTCCGCCGTTTTGCCAAAGCATTACGATGCCGAGCTAGCACAAGTGATCACGTCAAGGAACGTCAAAGACCCTCCTTGGTTACATCCAGTCCAACGACATCGAGTGACGAATTAGTGATGCTCGACCAGTGAGAATGAAAGCACCTTCTCGACTGATTCGATCCGGTTCGCAGCGGCGCCGACCAGACAGGATCCACCCAAGTCACATCCCCAAAGGGGATAAGCATTGAACTTCTGCAAATCGGGATGAAGCTGATCCCGGTGCGGCATATCCTTCGACACTACCTTTTCGCCCATACCATCATCGGCAAGCATCTTAATGATGCGGCCAAGCTCCTGCTGCAACTCTGTAGCGGACTTGCCGTCCCAATTGCCTACAACGCGGCCTTCATTCGTTTTGATTTCGTCACTCATTGTCGTCGTCCCTTCTTCAGTGCGACGCCAACATCGTCAGTCAGCGCGTCGCCATCATGATCAGTACTTTCTTTGGGAGAACCCAATTCGAGCCCTGTTTCTGCTCCTGGTAGACAATCGCCATATCAGCCTTCGTAAAACTGATGCCGCGTTCCTTTGCAAGGGCGCAGTACATGTCCATAAATGCATCCCTGTCGGGCGCACTATCAAGTTTATCGACGAGGCTTTTGTCAGCCAGGACCGCCTCTCCGAATTTCCTGATCTCTTTTTCGAATGGGCGGGCTTTCATGTCCCGCTCAAGTGCCTTTTCCAGCATTGCGTTTCTCCCACTGTTGTTGTCTCAATAGACGAAGATCGATCGCATTGATCTACCGCAAACGGCATCGTCCCGCTTGCGGAACACCTTTATCCACCATAATAAAACCACATCAAAGCGCGCCTGGGCAGACGGTGGAATTACGTGTTGCTTCACGTAATTTTACTAATAGCACGCATCGCATTCGCGAAAATTTTCCCTGCTTATCAGGGGTTCTCACGGTTACTTTTCGCGATCGAGTGCGACTCCTCAGCGCGCCCTAGACCGCGCCTGACGCTTGGATCAGATGCAAGAGAGATTCAAGAATAGAATCCAAGGACCGGCTATCGGAAATGCAGTTCAATGAAAGTCCATGTGCGCTTGCCGCAAATTGCGTCGGCAAATGGAAATTCGACCGGATCAAAGAGCCAAATACGGAGTATTCGCTCTACGTAGGCAAACTACGTGACTACCCGTAATCTCACGGATTTACGCACCATTGCGTTTTGATAGAATATTTTCAATTCGACTCTGGCCTGTTCGGAATCGAAGCATTTCGGCTTGATCGGATTCGGGGGCTTGATCGCAATCGAAGCAACGGCCGTCTAGAAGGAATCCCTGCCCGCTAATAGTCGGCCGCCCCGGGATAGGTTTGCAATTAAAATGTAAGGGAAGGGAAACGTAAGGGAGAAACCAATGAAGAGACTATTCTTAGGCCACCTGGTGTATCTCTACACCCCGATCGGGGTGTTGCTGTGCACCTTTGGCATTTTGAAAGGTGGGATTTGGGCCTTTTTAGGCATCGCAATCTTTGGCGTGAACATCGCACTGGATACGCTGTCGATGGGCACGCATACAAAAGGCGCGGCGTCGGACAGTAGGGGTGATGCGCTTGGCACTTCGCCCCTTCTCAATGTGATGATGTACCTCCAGCTGGTCTCCTTCATCGCGTTGCAGGTGGCGCTGGCATGGCGCGTCTATCAGTACATCGCGGGCACCCCGATCGAAGCGGCCGTATGGAACGGCATCGCCTTCACCAACGGTATCGGCATTTGGACATTGGTGGGCGCAACGGTCGGTGCAGGCTTGCACCAGGGTCTCGGCATCATCTTCGGTCACGAGCTGTCCCACACCAAGGGTTTTGGCTTCGCGATCTCTCGCTGGATGATGGCGTTGTCCGGAACGGCGCATTTCTGCTTCGCGCATGTCTACAACCACCATCTCGAGCTTGGCCGCGCCTGGTTGGGCCCGGAAGGCAACTCGATGGGAGATGATACGGATCCTGCGACCGCTCCGCGTGGCCGCAGCCTCTACACGCACTTCCTGGTCTCGCATGTCGGTCAGTCCTTATTCGGTGTTCGCACCGAGTCCAAGCGGCTGAAACGCATGGGTAAGGGCTTCCTGTCCTTCTCCAACCGGTGGATCCGGGGCTACCTGATGAGCGTGCCGACAATTGCGCTGTTCGCCTATGCCGGCTATGCCGGCGCCACGGCAGCAGGTACGAGCGTACTCTTTGGCGTCTTGCTTGCCCTCGTGCCCATGTTGGTGGTTATGGTGATCTCGAACTTCGAACTCGAAGCCCTGAACTATATGGAGCACTATGGCCTTGTCCGGGTTAAGGGCGAGCCGATCGAGTATCGCCATTCCTGGGATAACGACACGGTCTTCACCAGTTGGGCCTTCATCGAGATCGGCCGCCAAGCGGATCATCACGACCGCGGTGAGACGCACTTCTGGGAGTTGACGGGTGTTGGTGGTCCGCCGACGGGCGCCCCCAATCCGAAGATGGGCTACTACACCGAGTTTGTTCTCGCACTGGTTCCGCCGCTTTGGCACTATGTTATGAGGCGGAAACTTGCAGTCTGGGATCGTGATTTTGCTTCACCGGAAGAGCGCAAGCTCGCTGCCGAGATCAACAAAAAGGTCGGCTACGACATAGATCCGAGCGTAGTCGAAGGTCAGACACTGGAAGTCAATCCCATTTAGTAGCTTCCGCGACTTGTCTTACCTAGACACCTAAATACGACGACTGAGCTGGCGATCCGCCCCCCTCATGGGGCGGATCGCTCAGTAAGTGGGGTAGAGACTGTCTAGATATCGACAATCTTTGATAGCGCTCGCCTGAAAAATCCTGTTCACTTTCCATTGCGCATCATTCGCAACACCATGCGGAAGTCCTAAATGTTTGGATTATTCAAGAAAAAAGGTCCCTTTACCGCGACCATCAAGCCGGCCGGGAAAAGCATCACGGTCGAGAGCAAATCTTCGGAAAACCTACTGAAAGCCGCGCTGGATAGCGGCATCCTCTGGCCGCATAACTGCCGGGTCGGCAGTTGCGGAACATGCAGATGCAAATTGCTCAGCGGCGACATCAAGCCGCTCAACGATTACGGCTATGTGCTGACGGAAGAGGAAATGGACGAGGGATATATTCTCGCCTGTCAGACAATGCTGAAAAGCGATGTCGAGATCGAAGTTGCACTCGGAGACCCAGGCGCGGAAACCGAAGGCATTGTCTTTGCCAAGCCCCGCGAAATTTCCGGAAAAATTGTCCAGGTATCCCCACTCACACACGATATTCTGGAGGTTGACGTCGAGCTTGAGGCCGAATTCAGCGATTATCTTCCTGGGCAATATGCGGATGTTACCGTACCCGGCGCAATCGACAAGCCGAGGTCCTACTCGTTTTCGAGGTCGCCGGCCAAAGAGAAACCCAATCACGTGAGTTTCATCATCAGACACGTTCCCGGCGGCGAGTTCACCGACTGGCTTCACGCCGAAGATCGCGTTGGCCAGAAGGTCCAATTGGATGGGCCGCATGGCAGCTTCTATCTTCGCAAAACCGACGGGCCGCTCATATTTGTGGCGGGCGGCAGTGGGCTATCATCGATCCGGGCGCTGTGCCAGCAATATGTCGAGGATGGCCTCAAGAACGATTGCACACTGATCTTCGGCGCCAGGACACAAAGGGATCTCTATTGCCTGGAGGACATCGAAGAGATTGCCGCCAAGGCGAAGGGCAGAGTCAATTTCGTTCCTTGCCTGTCGGAGGAAAAAGGCAAGGACGGTTGGGAAGGGGCGACGGGGAATTGTCCCGACGTCATCACCAAAACCATGCTGGATAAGAAGAGCAGCCATGCATACCTATGCGGCCCTCCGGTAATGGTCGATGTGGCAATGGAGCGGCTTAAGAAAATCGGTCTGCACGAAAGCCGGATCTTCTTCGATAAATTCCTTGATGCCTCAACCGCGCCATCGGCGCGGCGGCGCTAATGTTGCGGCGCTAACGTTTAGGTCGCCATTGGAGGCCTGACGGGGTCCCGCCTGCGAGCCAGTACCCATAGCAGTCAACGAAGCACCTCAAGAGCAGCTGTGGTTTCAGCGTAAGGCTGAAGCAGAGCCGGCCAGGCGATGTCTTGGGCGGGAGGCTGGTGAGGACATCTCCTCACAACGGGGCAGCACCGCTCGATTTGGTCTGAACGTTTCTCGAACATAAACGATAAACAGCTTGTCTCTCAACGAGTTATCGATTTTCTTGCAAAAGAGAACAAAGTATGTACATTTGAAGCCGTTGCCAGTCCATCAACTGTGTGAAATAAGGGGATCAGACCATGCCGGAACCCACGCTTCGCCTCGTAGAGGAGGACGGAATGGATAAGGAAAAAGCGCTCTCGGCCGCACTCACCCAAATCGAACGGACCTTTGGGAAGGGTTCGGTCATGCGGCTAGGCCGAGGCGATCAGATCGTCCAGGTGGAAGCCATTTCGAGCGGATCGATCGGCCTCGATATCGCCCTTGGCATCGGTGGGTTGCCGCGTGGCCGGGTGGTCGAGATCTATGGGCCGGAATCGTCCGGCAAGACCACGCTTGCCCTACACGCGGTCGCCGAAGCGCAGAAGCTAGGCGGTATTTGCGGCTTTATCGACGCCGAACACGCGCTCGATCCGGCTTACGCCAGGAAGCTCGGGGTCGACATCGAGGAGCTTTTGATCTCGCAGCCCGACACCGGTGAACAGGCGCTCGAAATCGCCGACACGCTGGTGCGGTCCGGTGCAGTTGACATTCTGGTCATCGATTCGGTTGCCGCACTCACGCCGCGCGCCGAACTTGAAGGTGAGATGGGCGACAGCCTGCCGGGGCTTCAGGCCAGGCTGATGA
>Ga0209633_10000357_pt1 | contig 54157 bp, 47 predicted proteins | sample Cruoilmetagenom1_FD_187290 | JGI IMG/M metagenome (GOLD analysis project Ga0209633, IMG submission 187290) | Oil polluted marine microbial communities from Coal Oil Point, Santa Barbara, California, USA - Sample 1 (SPAdes) (version 2) | ecosystem: Environmental > Aquatic > Marine > Oil seeps ... | reverse complement strand
CCTTAAGCTAGGGAATTACAGACTCTGGATTCCCTACGTTGTAATCTTTTTAGCTATAGCGATTCCAATACTCTATTTCAGCTCCGACATGTCTTCAGTCCAAGGTTACTACCGCTCCGGCAGAAATTTTGACCTGCTTAAATACGCGCTCCAGATGGGTGTCTATATGCTGGGGTGGGAGTTCTTATTCCGCGGGTTCATGCTGTTCGGATTAAAAGATAAATTCAAAGAGGGAAGCATTATTATACAGATGATTCCCTTTGTGCTGCTTCATATCGGAAAGCCCGAGATAGAGACAATCAGTACAATATTCACAGGCCTACTCTGGGGATATATATGCTACAGGGGAAAATCCTTCTGGCCTGCCTACATAATGCATATGGTCGTTAATATCTCAAACAAGGCGTTTGTGCTGGGTTTGTTATAAATATATGATTTCGGCAATTTCTATAAGCACGCCGTCAGGATCCTGAAAATAGTACATTGTCTTACGCACATTGCTCTGGGGCGCAACAGTTGTAGGAACGGTTGCAGGCTCACTCAGGACCTTAACACCCGCATCCTTTAGCTTTTTATAGGACTCTTGAATATCATCGACTCTAAGCGCAAAATGACGGAGCCCGATCGTATTCGCAAGAGAGTTAGACGGTATTGATTCACCAAATGGAGATTCAAAATAAAAAAGCTCAATCTTGGGACCACCTTCAGGTGCAGCGATAAGAGCTAGATCTGCAACTACGCCCTTGAGCCCTACTATAGAGTCTATCCAGTCACCCTTTAGATGCACAGTGCTAATCTTCTCAAATCCCAGAACTTCGGTGTAAAATTTGACCGAGCGTTCCAAGTCAGAAACGACAATATTTAGATGGTCAATTGCTTTGATCATAATTATTTAAAAGGTCAGAGCTCAAGGTTACTAACTTCGGTACTAAGCTTACCCCCACACACAAATCTTTTCTCATTGCCAAAATTGCATTTCTAAATGATGAATCAGAAGGATTTAAAATTAAATCATGTGTAGTTTTAATAACATCATTAGGAGCATACACATACATATCATGCCATTCAACTATAAGCTCATCCTTTAATTCATCCAAACTATTGAAATTACGGCCATGCTGTCTTAGGTTTTTAATTTCTTTTTCAAAATCAAGCGATGAATGCATCAACATTATCATAGCTAAATAGCGTGTTTGCTTATATTCTTGTTTTCCTTGTTGAACCTTATTCTTCTTTTCCAACAAGCTTTGCAAAAAAGTGGCAATTATCCCGCCAAGACCTAATAAGCCAATTACAGCTATTGCATTTTCTATTGTAAAAGATGTCATTTCAATCCCATAAGATATTGAGAATAATAGTGCTGCTTAACAAGTAATAATAATGAGATTCTGAAACAAGTTCAGAATGACAAAATTCAGTGCCCTTCAAATTTCACCTTCTTATCTTTAAGAGCTTTAATGGCTTGCTGCAAGCCACCCATAGTTAAAGGGAACATGCGGTCTTTCATAAACTCCCTCACCATTCCAATTGATTCCGTGTACTTCCACTCATCGACAGGAACTGGATTAAGCCAAACCATATCAGGAAACTGATTCTTAAGGCGCTCAAGCCAAACAAAACCAGCTTCGTCGTTATTATGCTCAACGCTCCCGTTTTGATATAAAAGCTCATACGGAGACATTGAGGCATCACCAACAATAATTACCTTATAGTCGCTATTGTAGGTATGAAGAATTTCAAAAGTAGGCACTGCCTCCTGCGCTCTCCTAATATTATTTCTCCAGACCGATTCATATAGACAGTTATGGAAGTAATAGTGCTCTAAATGCTTAAACTCGTACTTGGCTGCAGAGAACAAACGTGAGCAGAGCTCAATATGATCATCCATTGAGCCTCCTATATCAAGAAAAAGCAGCACTTTCACATTGTTCTTTTTAGCTGCCGCCATCTCAAGCTCAAGCAGCCCGGCATTTCTGGATGTTTTATCTATAGTTTTATCGAGATCAAGCTCCTCCTTTGTCCCCTCTCGGGTTAATATGCGAAGCCTTCTTAAAGCCATCTTCAAGTTTCTAGTCTCAAGCTCAACACCGTCGTCCAGGTCTTTAAACTCCCTCTTATCCCATACTTTCACAGCCTTTCTATTACGACCCTCTTCCTGACCTATTCTGATTCCTTCGGGATTAAATCCATATGCACCAAATGGCGATCTCCCTCCAGTGCCAATCCACTTATTGCCGCCCTGATGTCTTTTCTTTTGTGTCTTCATTAACTCTTTAAGCCGCTCAAGCAGTTTATCGAGCCCGCCCATTGCTTTAATCATCTTCTTGTCTTCTTCGCTAAGATCATTTACAAAGCTCTTCTTAAGCCATTCCTCGGGAATCTTCATAAATTCTTCCATATCGATCTTCTCGATTCCTTCGAAGTAATAGCCAAACAAAAGATCGAATCTATCCAAGTGATGTTCGTGTTTGATTAACGAAGTACGGCTTAGGAAATAGAAATCATCTACGCTGTACTCAACGACATCTTTATCCAGCGCTTCAAGGAAAGTGAGGTATTCACGTATTGTTACCGGAATGCCGTCATTTTTTAGCAGTAAGAAAAAGTCTAGAAACATCTCTCACCTTTTTGAAAACCCGAAGGTTCTTGATTAACGCCTAAATCTTAGTCTGATACGAGTAAGTAGATCGTGATCTTGCTCGTTTTTAAGAAGTGCGCCTGCATAAGGAGGTAGTTTTTCAGATAAATCTATATCTCCCAATTCAGATTCTGTTACCTTGCCGACCATTAGAAGCTTAATCCAGTCTATGAGCTCACTTGTTGATGGCTTTTTCTTAAGCCCGTCTACTTCTCTTAAGTCATAAAAAACATTCATTGCATTATTTATCAGCTTGCTATCAAGTTTGGGATAATGAACCTTCACAATCGATCTTAAAGTCTCACGCTCAGGGAAACTTATGTAATGGAAGAAACACCTTCTTAAAAAAGCGTCTGGCAGCTCTTTTTCATTGTTTGAAGTTATGATAATAACAGGACGGTGTTTCGCTTTTATAGTTTTTTGAAGCTCATAACAATAGAACTCCATCTTATCAAGTTCAAGTAGTAAATCATTTGGAAACTCAATATCAGCCTTATCTATTTCATCGATTAAAAGTACAACTTGTTTCTTAGACTCAAAAGCATCCCATAATTTACCTTTCTCAATATAATTCGAGATATCACTTACCTTGTCATCCCCGAGCTGAGAGTCCCTGAGCCTGGAAACAGCATCATATTCATACAACCCTTGCTGTGCTGTGGTAGAGGACTTTACATGCCATGTGATTATTTCTTTCCCAAGAGCCTCAGCCACTTCAAAAGCCAGCATTGTTTTACCAGTGCCCGGCTCACCTTTGATAATCAAAGGACGCTCAAGAGTTATTGAAGCGTTTACAGCCAGGTTTAAATCTCTTGTAGAAATATAACTATCTGTACCTTTAAATTTCATATTATCAGCCTCTTAATATTTCTGAGATAACATATACCTAAGAATACCCGTTCAATCCTATTTAATTAAATCTTATCAGACGGGTTCTCATCATCAGGATTGTATTGTGGTATGGATATCACTAGAAGCCTGTTATGCTCGGAAGCTCTTAGTACTTTATGATGGATCCCTTCTTTAACTATAACTAGATCATTTAGGGATGATTCTACAGTCCAAATATTACCATTTTGGGGATCATAAAATTCAAACTTCATATCTCCGTCCAGAACAAGGAAGATCTGATCAAAGGTTTTATGATAATGGGCATCCATTTGCTCCAAATCAACGGCTATTGCTACCCCCGCTTTATCATATTCACTGCTGTTAATTATCTCACGCATTTCCCTGGCATAGGGGGAATCTAAAACATTGTGTTCCGCATACTTTTTAGTAATCATAGCGGCCCTCCGAGTAATAGTGTTTTATTCTTAAAATTTTACTTCACTGAAACTCGCTCAAGTATCTTATATACCCTACTCACCATATCTCTCGGGTCTTCAAGATATCCGGCAGCTATTAATGCATTATCCAATATCTGTTCAATTACGAGTTTAGCTGTATCGGCATCTTTGTCTTTGAGCGGTACTAAATTTTTTATAAGATCATGCCTCGGATTAATCTCTAAATTAACAGAATTTTGCATATTAACATCCTGCTTCATGGCTTTCATCATACGGCGCATTGATGGGGTCATAACCTTATCAGCATTAAGAGCAATCGCAGGACTGTCTACTAAACGCTTACTTACGCTGACATCGTTGACAGCATCACCAAGCGTTTCTTTTATCCACTCACAAAGCGCTTTTGAGTCTTTTTGAGACAGTGATTTCTTCTTTTTACCTGTGGAGACTTCCTCAAGTTCAATATCTGAATTATCAGCAGAGACCAGGTCTTTATCTGCATACTTAGCTAAACTTGTCATGACAAATTCATCAACGGGCTCATAAAGATATAAGACTTCAATACCATGCGCTTTGAATGCTTCTAAATGTGGTCCGTTATCTATTGTTTCTCTGTTAGGCGCATAGAGATAATAGATCTCTTTCTGCTCTTCCTTCATTCGGGACACATAATCGTCAAGTGTGGTAAATTCTCCTTTCTCGGTTGCCGAGGACTCATAGCGAAGGAGCTTTGCTAGCTGATCGCGGTTCTTAAAATCCGCAGCTACACCTTCTTTAATGAATATCGAGAAAGCCTGATAAAACTCTTTGTATTTCTCAGAGTGCTTTTTGGACTCATCTTCAAGCATTTTGATAAAACGCCCTGTTATTACCTGGCCGATTTTACTGGTAAGAGCGCTGTCCTGCATTGTCTCTCGAGATATGTTCAATGGAAGATCAGCGCTATCTATAACCCCTTTTAAAAAACGCATCCAGTCAGGAAGTAAACCTTTAGGCTTGGAGTCAATTAAGATTTTCTTGCAATACAAACTCACACCAGGATCTACTTTCCCAAATCCCATTTGCTCAGGGTTGAGTTTAGGAACAAAAATAAGGGAATTTATTTCAATTGGCGCGTCTGAGCTAAAATGCATTCTATAGTTTGGCTCATCAAAAGCGTTTGCCTGAAATTTATAAAACTCGACGTATTCTTCATCTGTTATTTCATTCTTGTTTCTCATCCATATTGGTTGGATGTTGTTAATTTGCTCACCATTTAACTTTATCGGAAACTGGACGAAGCTTGAATAGTGGGTAAGTACATGCTTCACTCTCTCGCTATTTGAAAATTCTTTATCCTCGTTTTTTAGGTGGACGACGATCTTTGTGCCTCGCCTCGCACCTTTAGCGCTTTCAATTTCATATGTACCTGAACCGTCACTTTTCCATAAAAGACTCTTAGCGGTCTTTGTCCAATTATGGGTATAAACTTCGACAGATTTTGCAACCATAAAAACGCTGTAGAAACCAACCCCGAACTGACCAATTAGATTCTCGTTAATCTCACCGTCTTTTTTTACGGCATTTAAAAAAGCCTTAGAACCAGAATGAGCAATTGTGCCAAGATTCTTACTTAGATCATCCCTCGTCATTCCGATTCCATGATCTTCAATTGTAATTGTGTTTTCTTTATCGTCAGTTGTAATAGTGATTTCAAGAGGCAGTTCTTCATCATAGATCTCTTTTTCAGTTAGTTGAATATATCTTAGTTTCTCAAGCGCATCTGAAGCATTAGATACAAGCTCCCTAATAAAAATCTCTTTATCTGTGTATAGAGAATTAATAACAATATCTAAAACCTGCTTTACCTCAGCCTGGAATTCATGTTTTTTCGTGGTCTTTTCAGTCATTTGTACCATTTACCTCCGTGTAATATGTTGGAATATTATAGATAGGAATTTCTTATTAATTTAGCTTTAAAATAGTCACTGATCACAAATTTTCAAGACCCAACTACTATTCTAGAGACAATTATTCTACAATAGAAGCTTTCTTTGCTTCGGCCTCAACAAAGACTCGTTTTACTTGAGAATAGTTCTTCTTAATCTCTTTATCCAGTTTTTCTATCGTAAGTTCAATCTCGTCCGCCTTAGATTCATCCATAAACTCAAGACTAATATTTGCGACTATAAAATCGGGTCCCATATGCAAAGTAAGTACCTCATTAACATGCAAAACGTCGTTATATCCGGTGGCAATCTCTCTTATACCCTTAACTATTATTTCATTTGCGCTCTCGCCTATTAATAATCCTTTTGTCTCATATGCCAGCCATGTTGCAGTACCGGCCAGAATAAGGCCTATAATAACTGATGCAGCTCCGTCAAAATAAACTATCCCAGTAACCTGACCAAGAAATATGCCTAGGAAAGCAACCACAAGCCCGATTAAAGCTGCGGAATCTTCGAAAAGTACAACAAAAATCGATGGATCCTTTGCTCTTTGTACGGCAGTAATATAGCTCCACTTACCTTTAGACTTTGTAAATTCCTTAAAAGCAAAATACCAGGCAAAACCTTCAAATATCATAGCAAAGACTATAACAATATAGTTAATGTAGGGATTTGTTACAGGTTTTGGATGTAGTAGATGAAGAATGCCTTCATATATAGAAATCCCTGCGCCTAGGGCAAATATCAGTATTGCAACTATAAAGCTCCAAAAGTAAATCTCTTTTCCGTATCCAAACGGGAAGTCTTTATCCGGCGGTTTTTGAGCCCTCTTTAACCCATTTAAGAGCAAAACCTGATTCCCGGTGTCAACCAGAGAGTGAATACCCTCTGAGAGCATGGCTGAGCTGCCTGTAATGGATGCAGCTATGAATTTAGTTATTGCTATTAGAGCGTTTCCAATAAGAGCTGCATAAATTACTTTTTTAGAACCAGTTGCCATGTCATAAGCCTTCCATTATATAAAGCTTTAGTGTCTGGAATGTACTCCACTTAGTCATATTATGACAACATTTTAATGAACTTAAACCAAATTAAAACAGGAATTAACCGACAATCTTCACTTCACCAGTTTTAAGGTCATAATTGGCGCCAACAACTTTTACTTTCCCTTTTTTTACGAGATCGGAAATTACCGGGTCTGAATTATTAAGCTTATCAACTCCTATCTGCACATTCGAAATAATCGAGTTATGAAGGAGGTTACCCTTCTCTCCTTTGGCTTTTTCTACAGCAGGTTCAATGGTTTGGATAATGTTGTTTATAGAACCAGGAAATTCTGTTCCTTTCTGTAAAGCCTCTATAGCGCCTGCAATTGCCCCGCACCCACTGTGCCCTAGTACCACTATCAATGGCGCTCCCAATGCCAGCACGCCAAATTCCAAACTTCCCTGAATTCCATAATTAGTAGGGTTTACGATATTTCCTGCAACTCTGACTACAAAGAGATCTCCGATCCCCTGATCAAAGACTAGCTCAGGAGCTACTCTCGAATCAGCGCATGCTAAGATTGCAACAAAAGGGTTTTGCCCTGCAGCAGCTTCTATCCGGCACTTAGCCGCTCTTCTAGGGCCCTTTTTCTTAGAATATACAAATCGTTCGTTTCCTTCTATCAAAGCTTGCAATGCTTCATCGGCATTTTCTGGTCTTTTACATTCTTGTGCCATAGCCTCGGGAACAGTGATCACCCCTCTCAGGTTTATAGTGGAGGCGGCGATAGCTCCGACTCCGCTTACTTTAAGAAAATTTCTTCTTGAAAATGAGTTATCTGACATTCTAATCCTCCATTTTTTATGACGGGAATTTACTTTGAATTAAAATCCAAAATGTGCCATCGACTAAAAAGATAATATAACTAAAGTTTATTATCAAGACTGATAGTTATATTTGATTTTTCTTTATTATATTTCTCAAAAAATTTCCTTTATCTTCAGACAAGCCAAGCAGCGGGAACACTTCCTCAAATTGCGATACGTCTCCATAACCACCAATATACGCATTTACCCTAGCAGTTGATGTAGAATTGATAAAGTCTCCCAAACTTGGATATATAGAACGATACTCAGCCATTAATTCTTCATAACCCTGAAGATGATATTTTTGATGATACATCTCGGCAAGATAGAATTTTGTAAAAGGTATAAGCTCTGTTCTGACTTCTTCACCTAGATTTGAAGATATATTAGCTCTTGTTTCTCTAGCTAATTTTTCCTGATGCTCATTATGGAAGAACAATGCTGAGGCATACTGCCTCTTCCACACCGTACGAATTGGTTTATGACCATTCCAGAATACTTCTAGCATCTGTTCATAAGAAATCTTTTTAGGGTCATAATCAATCTGAATGGATTCTATATGATCACCAATTTTATGATAGGTTGGATTATCAGTGGTTCCACCCGCATACCCTACCCTTGTTCTAACAACACCATCCATTGCTCCAAACCTGCAATCAGGCCCCCAAAAACATCCCATTGCGCAAGTGAGTGTTTCTATATTCTCGGGTGCAGTCAGGTCTATAGGAGGAATTGTCGTACTTGATTCTATTTTTGTGATGATCTGGTTCAATTGTTTTCACCTCGTATTTTAGGTCTAATATTCTCTCGAATACCAAACTCTACTTACGATAGATTTATTGAGATGGATTTAAAAATTTTATTTTGCGCTCAAGCAATTTCCAATTTCCATCTTTATTAATCCAGACGCTGTACACTTCATAATCCCCGCTATGGTCACTCCCATCATAAGTCTTGGTCATGCTAATATCTACTTGAGAGTTAGCTTGGTCGTCCACAACATCCACTTTTACCGCTGTTATTTCCTGCGATGTAATAACTTGTTTTGGTAAAGTCTTCAGAAATGCTTTTTTCCCCATAGACTTGCCGCTGCTCATGCTTGAAATAACAAAGCTTTCATCAAGAAGTGAGTCCATTAATATCTGGTTCTGGTTTTCAAGCGCTTCAAAATATTGTTTCTCTAGATTAGCAACTACAACCTCAGATTTGTCAGATGATTCTGCGTTACTTTGCATTAACTGAAATGTAATAACCGCCATCAGAATAATAATGGTAGTGAAAAGAGTTCTTTTCATCATTTCCTCCAAAAGAGTTTCTATAAATGATTGTAATAATAGAGACATAAAAATCAATCCGGTTAATATTAAGTAGGCTGTCCAATGTCATAGAATATGTAGTATAATCTCCTTACTTTTTAGAGATTGAAATCTTATGAAGAAATCAAAAATCATTACACAGTTCGTATGTCAAAACTGCGGAAATTCTTCACCCAGATGGTTAGGGAAATGCCCTGAATGTGAAAGCTGGAATACCTACGTTGAAGAGCAGCAAGAAAAGACAAAAACAGTTTATAAAGCACATAAGACATCAGAGCCGATACCAATAACTGAAATCCAAAGTGGAAAAGAAGATAGGATCCCTACTCACAACAAGGAATTGGACAGGGTGCTTGGAGGAGGCTTTGTCCCGGGCTCTGTAATCCTTGTGGGCGGCGATCCGGGGATAGGGAAATCGACTCTTGCACTCCAGATGCTAAACGATATTAGTGAGTCATCAAATATCGGCGACAGTCTTAATCTCCTCTACGTTACAGGAGAGGAATCACCTGAACAGGTAAAGCTGAGAGCAGAGAGAATTGGGATTTCTTCAGACCGTGTTTTTGTGCTTTCAGCAACCTCTGTCGAAAGCATAATAGAAAAAATAAAGGATCTTTCGCCGCAAATAGCGGTCATTGACTCAATCCAGACAATGTACACGGAAGAGCTTGCTTCAGCTCCAGGTAGCGTAGGACAGATAAGGGAATGCACATCAAAGTTAATGCAGCATGCGAAAGCCAATGGCCCCGCAATATTCCTAGTCGGTCATGTCACAAAAGAGGGTGCAATCGCTGGTCCAAAAGTTCTCGAACATTTAGTTGACACTGTGCTTTACTTTGAAGGTGGTAGAGATCATCCATATAGGATACTGAGGTCTATAAAAAACAGGTTCGGCTCAACAAATGAAATAGGAGTATTTGAGATGATGGATGTTGGGCTCAAAGAAGTTAAGAACCCCTCAGAAATATTTCTGTCAGAACGTCCGGAAAACGCATCTGGTTCTGTTGTCACACCCAGCATTGAGGGTACAAGACCTATTCTAGTTGAGATTCAAGCCCTGGTTTCGCCTTGTAGCTTTGGAGTGCCTAGAAGAACAACAATAGGATTAGATAATAACCGTGTGTCTTTATTACTCGCCGTTCTTGAAAAAAGAGCTGGACTTCAGATTCTAGGACAGGATGTTTTTATGAATGTAGCCGGAGGGGTAAAGATTGAAGAGCCGGCAATTGATCTGGCTATTTCTATTGCCCTTGTTTCTAGCTTTCTAAACAAGCCGCTAGACCCGGGAGTTGTGGTATTTGGAGAGATAGGGCTGGCGGGTGAGGTCAGAGGGGTGTCTCAAATTGATATGAGAATAAATGAAGCGCAGAAACTTGGCTTTACCAAGTGCGTAATACCCAAAATAAATCTTGACAGAGTTGGGTCTAATGATAATTCTATTTCGCTTGTTGGAGTCGACTCGATAGAAAAAGCGATTGAAGTGTTCTTTTAACTGAAAACTCTAGAGCAAACATGTGAACTTATGAAAAACGATATAAAAAATGCCCCGATCGGATTATTTGACTCCGGAATTGGCGGCCTAACAGTGGCAAAAGAATTAATAAAAACCCTGCCTAGCGAAGATATTATTTACCTGGGAGATACAGCAAGAGTCCCCTACGGAACGAAGTCAGGGAGAACTGTAATTGCATATTCACATAGCAATACCGAGTTCCTAATATCAAAGGGCGTTAAACTACTTGTTGTAGCATGCAATACAGCATCCTCAGTCTCAATTCCGAGTCTAAGAGAAGAATTTGATATTCCAGTAATTGGTGTTATTGACCCAGGGGCCAGAAAAGCTGTTAGCGTAACCAAAACAGGGAAGATCGGTGTAATTGGGACACCCTCGACAATAAATAGCAGCGCCTATAAAAAAGCTATAGAAAATTTAAACCCTGATATTGAAGTTGTTTCAAAAGCATGCCCGCTGTTCGTTCCATTAGCAGATGAAGGATGGATAGAGGGCCAGATAACCGAGAGCATTGCCAGAGAATATTTGGATCCGATAAAAGAGACCGGGATTGATGTGCTGGTTTTGGGATGCACTCACTATCCCCTACTTAAGTACACAATACAGAAGATTATGGGAGATCAAATTACTCTTGTGGATTCTGCTGAGGAAACAGCCTCACAAATAAAAGAAATACTAGTTAAGAAAGATCTACTTAACGATAACGGCTCTCAGTCAGATAGAAAGTTTTATTTAACCGATGTATCCGAGACTTTTATATCAGTAGCTGGAAGATTTTTAGGTGAGAAAATAGATAAAATCGAGATGGTTGATATAATAGGGACGACCGCTCGGCCGTCCCAATAATTAGTAGTTAGTGCTACCCTTCTGAAATAAGCTGTTTAACTTTTTCTGTAAATGGCGGCAATACATCAAATAGATCGCCGACAATACCGTAATCACATTTCTGGAAGATTGGCGCCTCAGGGTCTTTATTAATTGCAACAATCACCTTAGAAGAGCCCATACCGGCAAAGTGTTGAACGGAACCCGAAATAGCAATCCCTATGTAAAGATTTGGTGATACAGCCTTACCTGTCTGCCCTACCTGCATGTCATATGGGCAGTAACCGGCATCCACCGCAGCACGTGTAGCGCCTGCTGCAGCGCCGAGTGTATCTGCAAGTTCATAAATGTATTTAAAATTTTCTTCACTTGCCAAACCGCGCCCACCTGAGACAACCCTCTCAGCCTCTGTTAGTTCCGGTCTGTCTGATTCTTTAGTTTGTAGCTCAAGAACCTTAACATGAATGTCTGCTGGATTTAGCTCTACTGAACCGCTTATTACTTCCGGCGTAGCTGGAGCTTCCTCAGCTTTAAATGAGTTGGGTCTTACTGTTGCCATCATAGTAGCGCCGTCGTGGAATACCTGGGTCTGAATTGCCTTACTAGAGTGAGAGAATCTCTCAATCTGGAGCTTGTTATCGCCAGAAAGATCGATGGTGATAGCATCCATCGCTACCCCAGCTCCAACACGAGCTGCAACTCTTGGAAAATAATCTTGACCAAATACCGTATTACCAGCTATTACGACTGCCGGCTCATTTTGTTTAATTAGTTCGCTTAAGGCATTTACATAGCCTTCAGTATTAAAATCTTTTAATAGTTCGCTATCTACGACATATACTTTTTCAGCGCCGTATTTTCCTAACTCAGCCTCTAACCCTGAAACACCTGAGCCAAGAAGAACTGCGCACAATTGCCCACCGAGCTTTCCCACAAGTTTCTTTTTAGCTTCTGTAAGAGCTTCAAATGTCACTTTTCTGATTGTTCCATCTATTTTTAGATCAGCCACTACCCAAACATCATTACTCATTTCTTTTCTCCTTCAATATCTTTTTCAATGCTACGTATGTTGTATGTCGAGCTATATAACTTTTGCATCTTCCCTAAGAAGTTTTACAAGCTCCTCAGCAGCCTTGGCAACTTCCTCACCCTTAACCATAGGTTCGTCGCTGCCTTTTATTATTTTCAGTTTTCTTTCGATCTGCGGCACTTCAATATTCGTAGTTTTAACACGAGCGCCTTCTTTGCTTACAGCTTCTTTTCCAAACCCAAGCCCCTCAAAATTAACATCATCAATTCCAACTTCGGTAAGAGGTTTTTTCTTAGCCTTCATAATTCCTGGAAGTGATGCATAACGGGGTTCGTTCATTGCATCAGGACAGGTGATGAGACAAGGCAACGGCACCTCAACTACTACATGACCGCCGTCGATTTCTTTCTGACACACTGCTTTCTTTGCGTCGGCATTTATCTCAACGACCTTACTTACTAGGGAAACATGAGGAATACCAAGCTCTTCAGCGACTTGAACGCCTACTTGTCCTGACTCTTCGTCAATTATTTTCATACCTGTAAAAATTACATCAAACTCGCCAAGTTTTTTAATTTCACTTGCTATCAGTTTCCCAATAGCAAAGGGATCTGTTTCAGCAAAACTATCACCATTAATATGAACAGCGCTGTCTGCTCCCATTGCAAGAGCTTGCCTTATGGTATCAATTACTCTTGCGGGACCTATTGATACTATTACTACTTCACCGCCATTTTTTTCTTTAGTTTGGATGGCCTCTTCAACAGCAAATTCATCATATGGATTCATAATCCATTTCATGTCTCCAGTATCAACAGAATCTCCACTTGCTGAGACTTGAATTTTGGCCTCTGTATCTTGTGTTTGACTTACAATTACTAGAATCTTCACCTTACTTACCTCCGATCAAAAGTTGAATAACACTGGTAACTCTTTTAAATAATTTAAAAATCCGGGTTCAAGTTATATAGGATTTAAAGACTGACTTAGTTTAGATTATACGGCTTCTACTGCAACCGAAAAAACATCTAAATAAGATATAAATAACGACTAATTACAGCCTGCACACCTATACCTGAAGTAGATAAACTGAAAATATAAATCCCAGATAAAATTTAAAAGGTATGTAATTATAAATATTGACGTTACCTTGTCAAGACGGATAGATTGCTTAGGATATTGTCTTAATTCAATTGGCATTCCATATGAATAAAACACTCCTGCTAATTTTATTACTTGTTTTCACAATTACTACTTGGGGATACTCTTGGGTTCTCATGAAAATGGGGCTTGGATACGGTGAGCCTTTCACGTTTGCTGCATGGAGATGCGGAATCGGAGGGGTTGCGATGATTATCTTCGTTAGAGTAAAGTCGATAAAATGGCCGAAATTAGAAAAGATTCCCGATTATTTTATGATCGCCATGTTCCAAACAACCCTGATGTTTGGTCTTATGCTGTACGGAATGAAATATGTAACCGCAGGCAAAACATCAGTACTTCTTTACACAATGCCCATATGGACAATGTTTCTGGTTCATTTCTATTTAAAAGAAAAACTCAACACGGCAAAATGGATTGGGGTGGCTATAGGTACAATCGGAATTATCTGCATTCTTGGAAGGGACACACTCGTACATCAAGATTCTGAGATTCTTATAGGAGAACTCCTAGTAATTGCCGGGGCTATATCCTGGGCAATTTCCAATATTTGGGTAAAAAAAAGAATGGGTGGAGAGAATATCTATATGGTAAGCACTCTTCAGCTTTCTATCGGAGCCGTTGGTCTAGCGCTCTTTGCAATTCCCACTGAAGGGTTGTTAGTTATCGACTGGAATGCGCATTCAATTTACATATTGCTATTCACAGGTTTGATAGCCTCTGCCGTGGACTTCACGATATGGTTTTATCTGCTTAAAAACCTGGATATCAAGATTACGACTTTCTCCTCTATGCTGGTCCCAGTGTTCGGGCTTATATTCGACTGGGCAATCCTTGGAAACAGATTAGATGGAGGTGTCATTGTAGGCGGAGCGCTAATACTTATCGGAATATATAAAGTCTCCAAAAAGTAATCATCGCATAGAACTATTAAATTCATATGATTTAAAAAACCTCTAAGGTATAATAATTCCGTAATGTTAATAGTTCGGCAGTTTAGCATCATTCTTGCACAAAATAATATCTGTGAGCTTAGTGTTAAATTCCCAACAATCTAAATTATGCGTAAAAAGATCCTAGCATCCATCGGAATTTTCTTCATTCTTATAATTTTAGCTTTAGTAGGCTTATTGTTTTTATCCCAAACGCAATATTTCAGAAACTTCGTAAGAAGCACCGCAGAGAGCATTGTAAGCTCTACAACCGGTCAGACTTTCACAATAGGAGAGCTTGAAGGAAACTTCTTTAACAGCATCAAATTATCAAACGTTTCATTCATCATTGAAGGTGAAAACTTTGTATCGGTAAAAGAAATTACAGTTGACTATGCGCTTTTACAGATGCTCAATAGCACAACACTATTTAGCAAAGTAGTACCGATAGATGATCTCCTTATAACGGGCCTTGATGTAAACCTTATAAAATATTCAGACGGCACCTCGAATTATGAAAAGATTGGTGGAAATGGGGATAAGACAGAAGAGGATAAACAGAAGAGTCCACCTAATTGGAGCATAATACTTTCAAAGTTCTTACTAACTGATGCTCAAGTAACCATGGATAACAGGGCTGAGAGTAAGGTTTCAAAATATAAAATTCCTGAAGTGGATCTATCTATCAAACTTATAGACATTTACAGAGAAATAGATCTCGACCTAAAAAACGCCGAATTGAATGCTACGGATCAAAATATATCTATTTCAGGATTATCTACAAAAGTATTTTATTCAAACAATAAGGTATCTATAGATAATTTTAAGTTCCTATTCAACGATGCGGAGATTAAACTAGACGCAGAAGCCGAAAACCTGACAGATAAACCTAAATTTTCATTCAATGCCTCAGCCAATAATTTTGTGATTGAAAACATCGGGACTGTAAATCTGGAGACTGAGGGCAGTGGGGAATATATAAGCTCAAACGATATTAGAGCAAAAGCTACTATTAAAATCCCTGAATCTGAAATACTTCACAAAAAGATTTCCGGCGCATTGGAAGAAATCTCTATGTCTGGCACAACTATCAAGATATCTGGGGGCAACTTTGATAGCGAACTGGGAATAATAAAACTGGACGGGGATATTGATCTAAACAGGATAATATCTAAAGAAGGCAACAATAATTTTGATATTACGCTCTCATTAAATGACATTAAGACAACTGAAATATTCACTTTACTCGAAGCGGCAACGGAAACACCTTCTGATCTACCCATAGATACTCAACTGGGAGCTGTACTTAACTCAGAGATTAATGCAATAGGAAACTGGGAAGAGTTTTCAGACCTGGGAGTTAAAGCAGACATAAAGAGATTTGAAATTAAGGGCGAGCAGGCAGGCGATTTGCAACTTAGCGGTTCAGCGAATTATTCGAGTAGCGAGGCATTGGTCGATATCAACTTGAATCTGGATGAGGTTAATCTGGGATCAATACTCGCAGATCAAAATTATTTTAGCAAAATAACATCGGAATTTACTGTAAAAAGCAGCATACCCCTTCAGGGAAATTTACTCGAGAATCTCTCTGCTGATATAGATGGAACTATTGAGCCTTCAAGCATTTTTGGAATCAATCTCACTGACGGGTCTGTAGATGTTTCATATGAGAATCAAATACTTGATATAAAATCGCTATCTCTTAATGCAGACAAAAACAAGTTGATAGTTTCAGGCAAGAGTCCTGAGCCATTAGGAGCGGATTTCAAGTATGATATAGAGCTTCAGAATCTAAGCTTTATTTCAGGTATATCACCGGATCTTGCCTTATCCGGTTCCTTAAAAGCAGCTGGAGATGTCACCGGAAGTCTTAACAACCCACAGATCACAATAGACGGAGAAGTTTTGGATTTTGCAATGGACGAAAAGTACAGCGCCAAGTCAATTAAGATAGACGGATCTGGAACAGTGAGCAATGAAGATCCTGACTTAAAAGCCAAAGTGGACATCGACGCACTAGCAATTAATAAAAAAGAAATCCGTGAAATCATACTTGATGTTGCAAGTGAAGGAACGGTCATAAATGCCGATCTAAACATTATTGAAGATGATCAATTCAATTATGAAATGAAAGCGTCTCTTCTTGATTTGAGCAGTACTCAAAAAGATATAGAGATCTCTGAACTAGTACTAAAACTTGAAGATACTACGCTTGATAATAGAGAGAATATCCTAATAACAATAGCTCCTAGTAGCTTTGTGCTCCAAAATTTTAATCTATATCATAACGACAGTTCAGCCCTTGCGAACGCAAATATTACTTATAACGGCAATATAGACGGTGACGTGAAAATAACGAACTTAAGCCTTGATGACATTACCAAAGCTATCGAGTTTCAAACAGCTTTACAAGGAACTATAAATAGCAGTATAGACTTTCAGGGCACGATGCAAAATCCTACTATTAGCGCAAATATACAAACTCAGAATTTACAGTATAACGATTTTAACAACGACAATATCCTTTTTAGTCTAAATTATTTGAATCAAAATCTTGATCTCAATTTTGTGATTTCCAATGACTCAGTTGACATTCTCAGCGCAAAAGGAAATTCAAATATTAACCTCAACCTAAATGAAATTGGTGATAGTATAGAAAACGCTAGCATTAATCTAAGTATCGATTCAAGCGGTCTTAATCTAAGTCCGCTTTCTAGCTTAATTGATGATGTAGTAAAATCAGAAGGCAGCCTGATTATAGATCTAACTGCTTCCGGTAAACTCAAAAACCCTACTTTAAATGGTCAAATAGAACTAGAAGAAGCCTTATTACAGACTAAAACTATAAGAAATGAAATTGGTATACCCAAAGCTCTTATAGTAATGACAGGCCAAAAAGCTGTCTTACAAACTTTGGAACTAACAACTAGTAACGGGAATGCTGCTTTTCAGGGAGAATTGGATATCCCAACCCTATCTTACACCTTGACGGGTAATATGGACAATCTTTTAATAAAACCAGAGAGAATCTCAACCACATTAACAGGCGATCTAAATATTCAGGGAGAAGGTGAACAGGTAAAGATTGCAGGAAAAATTGAAGTCGCAAAGACAAGAGTTACATTACCCGATAAAGAACAAAAAAAATTACCGGAAATTCAATTCGTCAACGTTGAACAAGATGAATTTGTAGTAGGTAGCGAGGATGAAGAAAACTACTTTGATAAGAATGTTGCTCTCGATTTGCAGGTAACAATGCGAAACAATAACTGGGTAAGGGGTCAGGGAGCGAATATTGAATTACGTGGCGACCTGGATATAAAGAAGAATTACCATCAGTCTTTAAGAATTATCGGAAATATCAGTGTTGTAAGAGGAACATATGAAAATTTCGGAAAAGTCTTCAGAATTGAAGATGGTAACGTCAGCTTTTCAGGTGGGCAAGAGATAGATCCGTTCCTAGATATTACAGCACTTTACAGGGTTTCAAATATTAATGTTTATATCAATATTGGGGGCCGAGCGTCAGAGCCTGAGATAAAACTAACCAGCGATCCTGCGATGTCAGAGACAGACATAGTCTCTTATCTGGTATTCGGGGCATCTTCTACAGATATAAGCTCCGGAGAAAGATCAGCTATCGGGGGTGTAGCCACAGGATTAGCGGGTGGAATCGCAGCGGCACAGTTGGAAAGACTTTTGGGTAGCGCCGTATCACTTGATGTGGTAAGCATAGCGGGTACAAATCTTGAAGTAGGTAAATACCTCACTGAGGACCTTTACATAGCATACGAAAGAGGTACCACGGATTCAATTATAGACTCGACCAATATTATATATAATAAAGTGATTGTTGAATATCAGATATTCAAAAATGTCACAATCGATGCTGATGTAGGTGGAGAAAATCCTGGAGCTGATCTATTCTATAATTTCAATTTCTAGCCGTTACCATAATAATTTATTGCAAAACTTCAGTAGATGAAACATTTCCTTTAGGAGCGGGTATTGGAGATGCATGGTGCAATGCCAAAAGCCACTTGTCTCCAGCGAACTTGAAGATATTTGTAGACTGCGCAAATCCGTGCTGGATTTTACCCTTAATTTTGTAACTAACCTTCTCAATACAAATTACCCAGGCTGAATCTCCTGAAGTTTCAGGGTGTATAGCTTGAAGCTCAATATCAAGTGGACCTCCCGTTTCGAATATATTCTTCCAGCTCTCACTAACAGCTTCCCAGCCATGGAGCATAGGCCAGCCGGGATGAACACATTTTACGGTATCATCATTGGCCCATATACTTTCCATTCTATCAAAATCTGCACTTTTCATGGCAAGATAAAAGTTTTCATTGGCTTTCATTACTTCCTTAATTTTTTCAGTCATAAGCACCTGTGTTTTCGTATTGATGATAACAGATAGTGTAACAAAGGATCATGTTGACTACCAGTTGATAAAATGCGCGCCTTAAATGGAACTCAGAATGTTATCAATCTCATCATTAACCATGGGATTATTTTCCATGCTTCTATGGCTTATCAGCATTTCTTTAGATAGAACCCCCTCTATTTTCCACAATGCCCAGATAGCATGCGCTCTGATAAGAGGCTCTTCATCCTTTAAACATTCTGTAATATAAGGGATAAAATCTTTCTCGCCGGAGTTCCCCATAGCTATCATTACATTTCTGAGTAGACCTCTTCTTTTAGTTCTTTTTATTGGGCTTCCTTTAAACTGCGTTCTAAATTCATCCACGCTCAGTATAGACAAATAGGACAAATCCGGATTGAGCAAGTCTGCCCTTGGTTCAAATTCAGGTTTATCTGAAATGTGAGCTCGCCTATTCCACGGACACACATCCTGGCATATATCACAGCCATAAACGTTATTATCGATCCCCTCTCTAAGCTCAAGAGGGATTGTATCCTTAAGCTCTATAGTTAAATAAGAGATGCATAGCCTCGAGTCAAGCACGTAAGGCTCTATTATTGCCTCAGTTGGGCAGGCGTCTATACACCTTGTACACGTGCCGCATCTATCAGGTACTGGTATATCATAATCAAGTTCAACGTTGATTATGATTTCTCCAAGAAAAATCCATGATCCTATTTCCTGGTTTATTAAACAGGTGTTTTTACCAACCCATCCAACTCCTGCGTATTTTCCATATGTCTTTTCTAACACCGGTCCTGTATCAACGTACAATTTGCTCTTAACTTCATCTGAAGATTCAGAACTTATATAATTTATTAGGATCTGTAGTTTATCTTTAATAGTATCGTGGTAATCATCACCCCAGGCATAACGTGATATCCACCCCTTAGTTTTATCAGTTTTTTCAATAGAGTAAGGATAATCGGTGTTGTAATTCATAGCGCAGGATATAACTGATTTCGCTCCTGGCAAGATGTTTTGTATATCTTCCCTTTTTTCAGGATTTCTCTCCAAGTATGTCATCTCGCCTGAAAACCCCTTATCTAACCATTCTTTAAAGAACTGATTTTCAGGAAAAGAATCTATAGGTGAAATACCTATCAGATTAAAACCTAAACCCAAAGCCTTATCTTTAATTGCTATTGTAAAACTGGCTCTATCCATCAAAGCCTATTTTATCATATATATGAAAGTGAATGTAAATTGGGAAAATAAAACTACTCGGACCAACCGTCAGGATATCTCTTTGACTTTATAATTAACTCTGCTATTTCCCCTACTGCATAACCTCCGTGATTATAAGTAGGATAATAGGATTTGGATTTCACTTCTAAAGGCGCATCCGCCGTAGCCGCTGTAAAGGAAACTCTCTTCATAATTTTGAGGTCAGCGTCATCTCTGCATATTATGGCAATTTCATTATCCAATAAGGAAAGTTCTGATTTCATTTTGGAATAGAATTCTGTTTTATCAGATACTAACTCGTGAAGCGCTATTCCTAAACTCTCAGCTACTGATGAAATTTCTTGTGACTTCGTAGCTGAAAAGGCTATGCATTCAACGCCTTCATCTCTTAAAAACTCTACGCTATTCCCATTTAGACCCAATTTTTTTGAAAAGCCTGCGCCATTTACGCTAAACCCATCAGCGTTGACTAGCAAAAGTCTTATAGGGCTAAGTTCTTTAATCAGGTCTGATCTAAGTTTCTGAAACATAATATTGGAGCCTCTAGAGAACGCCTAGCAGTTTAAGTGCAAATGAATCCTATTTCAAGTCAATATCTCATCTTTCATAGAGCTTTCATATTGTTGCGCTATAAATCTAAAACATATACAAAAACTTTAAAGCTATCTAATGGTATGTATAATCTTAGCAGCTAATGTCTAATCTAAACACAGGTAAGATTTTATCTTCCTTCCCAATTGTCAATCTAACGCTTATTGCACTAAATATTCTGATATTTATTCATGAAGCGTCACTCGGAGAAGCCATATACCCATTTATACATAATTATGGACTTATCCCGGCTAAAGTCTTCTCATTATCGACTAATATTGATCTTACAGAGCGGTTTTTCCCATTTTTATCCTCAATGTTTATTCATGGAGATTGGGTACATATCATCGGGAACTTGATCTTCTTATACATATTCGGAGCCCGAGTAGAAGTTAAGATGGGGCATCTCAAATACCTGGTTTTTTATATATTATGCGGATTAGCCGCAGCTTTATTCCATGTATTAACTAATCTTGGATCATTAATCCCTATGTTAGGAGCCAGTGGCGCAATTTCAGGAGTTCTGGGAGCTTATATTACTTATTTTCCAATTTCTGAGTTCAAAAATCCAGTTTCAATATTGTTTTTAAAGAATATCAGATATGTCCCTGCTGCTGCTATAATTTTCTTATGGCTGGTGATTCAATTCTTAAACGGCATAGGAACTATAGATCAATCCGTTGATACTGGTGGAGTTGCATTCTGGGCACATATTGGCGGGTTTGTCTCTGGATTAATACTGGCACGTTTCTTTCATGATAATAAGTATGATTTCAAAGAAAGACCAGGAAGATATTATCATTAAAAAAGAAATAATATTCTGAGGAGCAATTTAGTATGGTTCAGTTAAAAAAGAAGAAAAACCAAGTCATCGCAATCCTGACAGGTGGGGGAGACGTGCCGGGGTTAAACCCGGCAATAAGAGCTGTCACCATTAGGGCAATCAGGGAAGGCTACAAGGTAATCGGTATTCGCCGGGGCTGGGCCGGTGCAATGGAGCTGATACGAGATAAAAAAGCCGACAATAGTAACAATTATCAAGTCCTTACTGAAGAAACCGTCAGTAAGGCAGGTAGGACTGGGGGGACTTTCCTGCACAGCGCCCGTACCCGTCCTAGCTATGTTAAAAAAACTGATGTTCCCGAGCACTTCAGGAATATCTACAACGATGAGATCAACGATCTCACCCCCGAGGTGCTGAAGAATCTGGATTACTTGGGTGTCGATTACCTTATTCCCATAGGGGGAGACGATACCCTCAGCTACGGAGCCCGTTTAAGTTTGGAAGGGATAAAGGTCATTGCAATCCCGAAAACAATGGATAACGACGTTCCAGGAACTGACTACTGTATAGGATTCAGCACATGTATATCGAGAACCATCATGATGATTAACAGCTTACGGACATCCGCGGGCTCCCATGAAAGATTTCTTGTGCTTGAGATTTTCGGACGTTATGCGGGTTTTACAGCTATGCTGCCGGCAATGGCGGGTGCGGCAAACCGCTGTGTTATTCCTGAACACAAGTTTGACATGGAAACACTTACAGAGCTGCTGGTAGAAGACCGTTACAAAAATCCTAGCAAATACTCGGTCGTTCTCGTCTCCGAAGGGGCTATGTTTGAAGGCGGCGAGATGATGTTTCAGGATGGAGCCAAAGACGGTTTCGGACATGCAAAACTCGGAGGAATTGGTAACTTGGTGTCGATGAAATTAAAAGCTCTTTCTTCCAAGTACAATAAAGGCAAAACTATAGAAGTCATTGATCAGAAGCTGGGCTACCTGGTACGCTGTGGCGATCCTGACGCCATCGATTCGATTGTGCCTATGGCATACGGAAATTTGGCGCTCGATTTGATCCTCGAAGGAATTTACGGACGACTTGTGGTGCTCAAAAACGGACGGTACGACAATGTGCCAATTGAAGTGGTCACGAGCTCAAAGAAAATTGTCGATGTGGAAAAGTATTACAATAAGGAGCGGCTGCGTCCTTACTTTAAGAACATCGAAATGATGCCCATGTTCATAATGACAAGCGAGTGAGTGCTCGAGGAACAGCTGCTGGAAAACTCCTCGGGAGAACAGTGCTTTGGTGACCTTAGTTATAAAATTGGTAAAATAATACTCAAACATGCCAGTGACTATGAAAACAAACAAAAATAAGCTTGCCATTCTCGTGGGAGGCGGGCCCGCACCCGGTATTAACGGAGTGATAAGTGCAGCTACAATCGAAGCAATAAATCGAGGAATAGAGGTAATTGGAATAAAGGACGGCTTTAAATGGATATCCGAAGGTAATGCCAATCACATTGATAGGCTCACAATAGAAAATACATCTAGAATTCATAATACTGGGGGATCAATAATCGGAATTTCTAGAGTTAGCCCTTTATCAAGCCCAAAAGGCTTAAAAAATACAATCAGGTGCTTAAAAAAATTGCAGGTCAAATACCTTATCACTATCGGGGGAGACGGAACTCTATATTTAGCTAGCAGGCTGTGCAAAGAATTAAAAGGTAAAATACAGGTTGTCCATGTTCCAAAAACAATCGACAATAATATGCCTATTCCCGGACACATTCCGACATTCGGTTATGAAACTGCTCGTCATATAGGTACGGAACTTGTTCATCACCTGATTGAAGATGCGAGAACTACAAAAAGGTGGTATTTCGTGGTGACTATGGGGAGAAAAACAGGCCACCTTGCTCTTGGAATAGGCAAAGCCTCCGGTGCAACACTAACCTTAATCCCTGAAGAATTCCGAGAGAAGAAGATATCTCTGAAAAAAATAATAACCATACTTGAAGGAGCCATAATAAAAAGAAAGTTAATGGGCCGAGAAGACGGTGTAGCAATCCTGGCAGAGGGAATTACCAATAAGCTAAATGATGATGAACTCAAGAATTTAAATGATTTAAGTATGGACGAACATGGAAGAATACGGCTGTCGGAAGTCGATTTAGGACAGCTATTAAAACAACAAACACTAACATCCCTAAAAGAGAAAGGAGTCGATGCAAGAATAGTTGATACAACTATAGGTTATGAACTCAGATCTGCCCCACCTATACCTTTTGACTCCAGTTATACGAGAAATTTAGGATATAGTGCCGTGAAATTTCTTCTTAGCGGCGGATCAGATGCTTTGATCACTATTCAAAAAAACAAGAAAATTCCTATACCTTTTGATAAGGTTATAAACCCTAAAACCGACAGCACCGATGTCAGGTTTGTAGATATAAATACAGAATCTTTCGAAGTTGCTCAGAAATACATGATAAAGCTTACGCAAGAAGATCTTAAAAACCGGCAAGAACTGAAAAATTTGGCGGCTTTAACAAATATGAAACCGAGTGAATTTAAAGCATATTTCAGTGCTATATGATACAAACTATGCTTTTTTAAGGTAAATACTTAATTTTGAACCCAAAAATATTGACTTCTAAGCCAAATTATGATAAATAATGATCAATGTTTTATAGGTATTTTCTAACTTCAGTCACCTTTTTGCTGCTATTCACAATTGGATGCGGCAATAAAAACCATTCGCCAAAATCATCCCAATCCACGATACCGGGTATACACACGGATGATTATAATAACTCGGACATTATAATGGTTGATGGAGACACAGACTACTACGCTCGAAATTATAGAAACCAAGAGAACATAAAACCTAGCTTCTTCTTTTTAAATCCCCACATTCAGGCTTGGAAAACTTATTATCATTTTGAGAATATCTTCATAGAACTCCCTGACGTAGCCCCGGATGACGAAAAGGAAATCCCGGTAGTATTAAACGACAGGGTCATGCACTACATGACTTATTTCCAGAATCGCGGACGTAAATCATTTAGCATCTGGTTAGCTAGATCTGGAAAATATATACCTAATATGAAAGCAATCTTGCAGCAGCGCGGGATGCCTACTGATTTAGTCTATCTAGCTATGATTGAAAGTGGATTCAATGTAAAAGCAAGATCCCATGCTGCAGCTGTAGGGCCTTGGCAGTTCATTAAACCCACAGCTAAACGTTACGGACTTAGGGTGGATTCTTGGGTAGACGAGAGAATGGATCCTAAGAAATCAACAGAAGCTGCTGCCAATTACTTAAGCGATCTGTACGCCATGTTTCAGAATTGGGAACTTGCAGCGGCAGGATATAACTGTGGTGAAGATCGAGTACAGAATGCTATAGATAAATATCAGATAAATGATTTCTGGCAAATCTCAGAATTCACACTTCCGAAAGAAACTAAAAATTACGTTCCAAAACTAATGGCGGCTCTCATAATCGCAAGGGACCCTGCTAAATACGGTTTTATTGGAATTAGTTATCATGAGCCCGTCCCTTTTGAAACAATAAGAGTTGCTCCTCAAAAGAACTTGAGTGATATTGCAAGAGTCATAGGGATTAGTCAGATAAAGTTAAAGGAGCTAAATCCTGCATTAATACATGACTCAACACCACCCGGAACTCCTTACCCCATTCATGTACCTCTTGGATACGCCTCAATAGTTGCACAGAAGCAGCATCAGATTGCTTCTCTCAAAAATGTCAATCCACAAGTTGCCCAAAGAAGCGGCACATATAGACATAAGGTAAGACGCGGCGATTCGTTGGGCAAATTAGCTTCAAAATACGGTACTAGCGTATCTAAAATTAAGAGGGCGAATGGTCTTAAGAGCTCAACAATAAGAGTGGGACAAAGATTAAAAATTCCGGGCCGCTACACTAAGACAACATACGCATCATCCAAAAATGCTACATCTACAGTTAAGTATAAAGTTAAATCAGGCGACACCCTAGGAGCCATAGCAGCTAGACACAGGGTTAGCGCTTCTTCCATAAGGAGAGCAAATGGTATCAAAGGCTCACTCATAAGATCAGGTCAAGTAATCACTATTCCGGCAGCTTCAGGACGATATTACGCTGATGACACAAGCGTTGTGAAAAGCACTAAAATTGCAAAATACAAAGTTAAATCTGGCGATACTTTAGGCGGAATCGCGGCCAGACACAGAGTCAGCATTACTACAATAAAAAGAGCTAATAGCATTAAAGGTTCAAGTATTAGAGCTGGTCAAACTTTAAATATTCCTCAGATCACAAATGGAACTTATGCAAGCTCAAGCAGCAAAACAACAAGTACAAGAAGTTCTTCTACATATAAAGTTAAGTCAGGCGACACACTTGGAAGCATTGCTCAAAAACATGGAGTAAGGCTTGCATCAATTAAAAGCGCCAATAACATAAGCGGTTCTACAATTAGAGTGGGACAAACTCTGACAATTCCAGGCGCTAATGGCTCTTACGCCAGTTCAAGCGCTTCCTCAAGCAACGGAAGCTCAAGCAAGTACAAAGTTAGATCAGGCGACACACTTGGAAGCATTGCTCAAAAACATGGAGTCAGACTAGCGTCAATAAAAAGTGCAAACAATATAAGCGGTTCAAAGATTAGAGTCGGTCAAACACTTACAATACCGGGTTCAAACGGCTCATATTCAAGCTCAAGCAGCTCTTCCAGTAACGGCAAACCATCCAAATACAAAGTCAGATCAGGAGATACACTTGGTGGCGTTGCGCAGAAACATGGAGTCAGACTAGCGTCAATTAAAAGCGCAAACAATATTTCAGGATCTTCAATCAGAGTAGGACAAACTTTGGTCATACCAAATGGGAACTATAGCTCTAATAGTTCATCCTCTAACGGAGGCCCTGTAAGTTATAAAGTAAGGTCAGGTGATACTCTCTGGGAGATTGCCAATAAACATGATGTTACAGTTGCCAATATTAAAAAATGGAACAATCTACAATCTAATAATCTTTCACCAGGCAAAAAATTAACAATTTACAAATAATTTCTTCGCCATCTTTTCTAATTCAACTCCATATCTAAAAATGAAGAATAGCTCTCACAATCTGAAGCTAGCCTATATAGAGAAGAGGGCAGAAATCAGAAAAAGATTAGATGATTTCAGTCAAATTATAAATTCTGCCGATGACAATCAATTATTTGAAGAGCTTGCATTCTGCATCTGCACCGCAGGCGCAAGCGCAAAGATGGGTCTTAAATCAGTCGATGCAATGAGGGATGCACTCCCCACCGGTAGTTTAAATAAACTTAGAAAACGGCTAGACGGCGTGCATAGATATCCTAATACTAGACCTGCTTACATAGTTCACACAAGAGAGTATTTAAAGAATAAACACGATTTTAAGATTAAGGAATTACTCATATCATTTAATGATGCTATTGAAAGAAGAGATTTCTTTGCTATGAACAAAAATATCAAAGGTATTGGCTATAAGGAGTCGAGCCACTTTTTAAGAAATATAGGATTTTCAGGTTACGCAATACTTGATAAACATATTCTGAACACACTCTATGAATTAAATGTAACTAAAAGTCCAAAACCTCCCACGACTAGAGATAAGTATTTGTATACTGAGAAGAAGCTAAAAGAATTTGCAACTAACTTAGGTATCCATATAGATGAATTAGACCTTCTTCTCTGGAGTGAAAAAACCGGAGAAATTCTCAAGTAATCATACATTTCTTTGGACCTTCCTCTATAATCTATAACTATTCCCCTATCTCTTGTGGACCTTTTCTACCTCGCCAATCGTCCTCTATTTTCTCAAGACTCTGTCCACTGGTTTCAGGGATTAGGAAGTAAAAAAGCAGCAAAGTAAGTATTGCAAAAAATCCATAGAACCAGAATGCTCCTGTCTTTCCTATAAGACCTACAAGCGGCAAGAAAGTTAGTGTAGCAAGCCATGTTATGCCCCAGTTTGTAAGAGAGCCAAGACTCATTGCCTTACCTCGGACTTTTGTAGGATATATCTCGGAAATTAATAACCAGAATACAGGCCTCGGTCCCACCGACCAGGCGCCAATATAAATCAGCAAGCTCGCAAGCGCAATCCATTTCACATATTGGCTCATTCCATCAAACATGAAGGTGATCCCCATTGCTATAAGACTTATCGTAACGCCAATCAATCCAACTATCATTAATGGTCGACGCCCCACTCTGTCAATTAGGGCAATAGCTACCAAAGTCATAATTGCATTTACAACTCCTATACTCACTGTGGCTAGTATAGCGAGTGAGACTATCTTGAATCCCGAAAGCTCTAAAATTGTAGGGGAGTACCCGTAGAGAATTATGCTGAATCCTGCAAGACCTCTACAGAAAGCAAGACCCACCCCCAATAAAACAGCGCGTCTCACAGAAGCTCTAAGCAGCTCAGTCCAGTTGCTTCCGTGCTTGCCTAAGCTTGATTCAATTGAGCTTAGTTCTTGGATTACATCTATCTTGCCTCTAATATGCTGCAAGACGCTCTTTGCTTTGTCTTCTAGAGAATGAATGGCAAGCCACCGAGGGGTCTCTGACAAAAACAGCATGCCGACTATAAGGGTAAATGCTGGCAAGGCTTCTAATCCAAACATCCACCTCCAATCCCCGTCATGTGAAAAAATATAATTTACTATAAAGGCAAGGAGAGTACCGAAGGTTATTCCAAGGGTATTAAAAGTTACCATTTTCCCTCGATTTGAAGCGGTCGACAATTCTGAAATATAAAGAGGTGAAATAATTGATACCGTCCCCAAGGATAAACCGGCGATTACTCGTCCCAGAATTAGTATAGGAATATTAGGAGCAAACGCCATCATCAATGAGCCTACTAAAAAAAGCAGGCCTGCAATAATTAGAGCTTTTCTTCTACCTATTTTATCGGCAATCGTACCGCCTAAAGGAGCTCCCGCCATAGCACTCAGAAAAAGTGAGCTAATAATCACCCCTTCAAGAAAAGGAGAAACTAGAAATTGTTTTTTAATAAATAAGATGGCGCCAGAAATTACGGCTGTATCATAGCCTAATAAAAACCCGCCCATAGAAGCAATTAGTACAGAGACATGAAAATAGAAGTTGTGACCTGTTAGATAGTTTAGTTTATTGGTTTGTACCATATAGAATTATCTCTGATCACAAACTAAATGATTATGTAACTGCCTTAGGCTTGCGTTCCCTAAGATTCTCGATGACTACATAAAACACAGGTACAACAATTAAGCTGAGCAAGGTGGATAGTATCATACCGCCAAACACTGCGGTACCAAGGGAATGTCTACTTTGAGCTCCGGCGCCGCTTGCTATGACTAAAGGGAAAACACCAAGAATAAATGCAAACGCAGTCATTAAAATGGGGCGTAATCTTATCATAGCAGCCTGCATTGCTGCCTCTATTACGGGAAGCCCCTCTTCTCTTCTCTGTTTCGCGAATTCAACTATCAATATTGCATTCTTGCTTGCTAGACCAATCAACATAACCAGTCCAATCTGGCAATAAACATCATTTGTTAAGCCTCTTAAATACTGTGCTAGCATAGCTCCCATTAACGCAAGAGGCACAGCTAGCATTACCATAAACGGCATAGCCCAGCTCTCATAAAGAGCCGCCAAAAAGAGAAATACGAACACAATTGAAAGAGCGAAAATCAATGGAGCTAGGTTGCCTGCTTTAATTTCCTGATAGGATGTGCCTGACCACTCGTATCCCATACCCTCAGGCAGTACTTTTTCAGCTAGCTTCTCCATGGCTTGAATTGCCTGCCCGGAGCTGTAGCCGGAAGCCGGGCCCCCGTCGATCTCAGTTGAGCGGTAGAGGTTGTAGTGAGTGATAGTTTCGGGACCCACAATCTCTTTTACATCGATCAATGTACTCAACGGAACCATGCCGCCTGTCTCCGTTCGAACATAAAGCCTGGATATGTCCTCAACTTGGGTACGGTAGCTATCCTCTGCCTGCATAAATACTCTATACACACGGCCGAATTTATTGAAATCATTTACATATAGAGCGCCCAGGTAAGCTTGAAGAGTATCAAATACGTCTGATACGGCAACGCCCTGAGTTTTCGCTTTAGTCCTGTCAAGCTCGATGTAGAGTCCGGGCACATCAGCAGTAAACGAGCTGAAGAGCCCAACTAGCTCGGGGCTTTCATTTCCTTTCTCAATCATCTCTTGTGTTACATTGGCAAGAGTCTGAATACCAAGACTGCTTTTGTCTTCAAGCTCAAACTGAAAACCGCCCGTTGAGCTTAATCCTTGTATGGGAGGAGCGTTAAACGGAACCACCACAGCGCCCTGAATACCGGCAAACTCTTTTCTGACCCTGTCTATAAGGCCAAATACGCTGAGCGCATAGGTCTTTCTCTTACCCCATGGCTCTAAAACTGCGAACATTGCTCCAGTGTTTGAATCGGACGCTGATGTTAAAAAATTAAGCCCCGCAATTGCCACCACATGAGCGACACCAGGTGTGTTAACAAGAATGTCATATACTTCTTTCATAGTCTCTTCAGTGCGTTCAAGAGAGGAGCCTTCGGGACCCTGAACATTAATAATGAAATAACCCTGGTCTTCTTCGGGCACGAACCCGGTAGGAACTATAGTGAACAAGAAATAAGTGCACACCATGAGTACTGCGAAAACGCCTACTACAATTTTCCATCTATCTGTTAGAGTTGCAACCAAGCCGTGATATCTATCTTTAAACCAGACAAATCCCTGATCGAACTTTTTAAAGAACCAGAATTTCTCTCCCGTTTCCTTCTTTAAAAAAAGAGCGCAAAGAGCGGGGCTCAGAGTAAGTGCGTTAATAGTAGATATGGCAACCGAGCAAGCTATGGTGAGCGCAAACTGTCTGTAGAGCTGACCTGTAATACCCGGCATAAAAGATACGGGAACAAAAACAGCCATAAGAACAAGCGATGTGGCGACAATCGGCCCCGTCACTTCCTTCATGGCTGCGCTCGTTGCCTCTCGGGAAGAAACCCCCTTCTCCTGAATTAGTCGTGAGGCATTTTCTACAACAACAATCGCATCGTCCACAACCAGTCCTATTGCGAGAACAAGTCCGAACAATGTAAGCGTGTTAATTGAAAAACCCAAAGCATTAATTAGCGCGAATGTGCCAATTAGTGAAACCGGGATAGTAATAGCAGGAATAAGTGTAGCTCTAAAATTCTGAAGGAATATAAAAACTACAATGAATACAAGTATGAATGCTTCAAAGAGTGTTATCACAACCTCTTTTATTGACTCTGTTACAAATTTGGTTGTATCATAAATAATGGCGTAATCCACTCCGGAGGGAAAATCTTCCTTAAGCAATTCCATTGCTGCCCTAATTTCCTTTGCAAGGTCAAGAGCGTTTGCGCCAGGAAGCTGATAAGTACCTATGCCAACCGTATTACCACCGTCCAAAGTAGCTTTGGTTGTATAAGTCTCCGCCCCTAGATCAACTGTAGCCACATCCTTTATTCGAACTACTGAGCCATCAGGATTAGCTCTTATAATTATGTCTTCAAACTCTTCAACGTTTTCTAATCTACCCAGCGTTGTAATTGTAAATTGGAATTGCTGCCCTTTGGGAATCGGCGGCTGTCCTATAGAACCCGCTGCTACCTGGACATTTTGCTCCTCTATGGCGTTTGCAACATCTGTGGTGGTTATAGCTAAACTGGCAAGTTTATCAGGGTTAAGCCAAATTCGCATTGAGTATTCCCTCTCACCCCAAATGGTGAGATTGCCCACACCTGGAATTCGCTTTAGTACATCTGATATGTGTATATCAATATAATTGCTTAGAAAAAGGTCGTCTCTGCTTCCATCTGGAGAAATGAGGTTGACAGCAAGAATAAGACTTGTGGATTGCTTATTTACAGATATTCCGTATTTACTTACCTCTTCAGGAACCCTTGGGGTAGCAAGCTGGACCCTGTTCTGTACATCCACCGCTGCGATGTCGAGATCATACCCTATCTCAAAAGTAACGTTGATAGACATAGTACCATCGTTAGAGCTGTCTGAGGATATATAGGTCATGCCCTCAACTCCGTTTATCTGTTCTTCAATCGGAGTTGTGACGGTTTCTTCAACAACCTCAGAACTAGCGCCGGTAAATGTTGCTGCTACGTTTACGGTGGGTGGGCTAATTTCAGGAAACTGCGCTATTGGCAATATGGGAATTGATATTCCGCCAATAAGAGTTATCAGAATCGCAAGAACCGTAGCTAAAACTGGGCGATTAATAAAAAAATCAACCAATCTTTATTTCTCCTGTAGTTATTGATAGAGCTTACTTATCTTTTTTGCCCGTCGGTTTAGGCGAGGCTACGGCCTTTTTCTTTGCCTCGGCTTCCGCTTGTGTTTCAGTTTTTACAGTAATACCCGGTTTAACTTTTTGAAGCCCGTTCACAATTACTTTTTCGCCTGCTTTTAAACCCTTTTCAACAATTCTCAGTTCACCATAACTCCCGCCGGCTGTAACGTTTCTAAATACCACTTTATTATCTTCCCCTACTACATATACATACGTATCTCCCTGCTGCTCACCGATTGCCTGCGAGGGGACAACTATTGTGTTAGGCTGCTCCTCCAAGAGAAGCTGCACTTTTGCGTATTGTCCCGGCAAAAGTGTTTTTGATGTATTGGGAACAATACCTCTTAAAGTTATAGTTCCTGTAGTAACATCTACTTGGTTATCTACAAAATCGATTGTTCCATCTTCAGGATGCTTGCTTTCATCAGGGAGAACTATACTAAAAGTTAAAGGTTTAATATTCTGCTGCTTAAGTATCTGAGGTATATCGCGCTCAGCTACATTAAAGTAAATATATATAGGATCAAGCTGAACAATAGTTGCAAGTAAGGTAGCCTCCCCACCCGCGCCTACTAGATTCCCCACATCAACCATACGCCTACCTATTCGCCCATCAAAAGGGGCAAACATTGTACAGTAACTTAAATCAAGTTCAGCTTGGACTACATTCGCGCGGTCGGCTTCGACAACAGCCTGAGCTTCAATAGCTTGAGTTCGATATTCATCGTAGGCATCTCTTGTAATATAGTCTTTTTCTACCAGTGGCTTGTAACGTGTAACCTGCTCTCTTGCGTAGGACAATGCAGCCAAATCTTCCGCTAGCTGGGCTTTGGCAGCTATAAGTGCGGCTTCAAATGGTCTTGGGTCTATAACAAATAGTAAATCCCCTTGGTTTACATCAGCTCCGTCTTTAAAGGCTCTTTCTACTAAAAACCCCTCGACTCTGGCATTTATATCGACTGATTCAATTGATTGGAGAGTGCCGACATAATCCAGATATAAAGGAACCGTTTCAGACTTTACTTCAGCTATTGTAACGGTCATTTCCGGAGTAGTACTATCTTTATCGCTCTTGCCGCAGCTTGTTAAATTAATTGAAAATAAAGCCGCTGTTGCCAAAACAATAACAAAACATATTGAAGAGATATTAGTTTTCATTTTCTTCATTTATTTACTCCTCTCCACCTTCTGAATCGATAACTACTTCCTCCTCGATTACTATCTCTTCAGGAGAAGGTATTTCGGTCCCCATTGCGTTGATCAAATCAGCATAGGATGTAAATATGTCTGTGGTTGTTTGCACCTCCTCCGCTCTTGCTTCTGCAAGAGTAGTTTGTGCTGTTAGAAGTTCAATTATATCACCCACTCCATTACGGTAAAGCTCTAGTGAAGCATTGTATGATTCTATGGAACTTTCAAGCAGAACATTAGCTGCCTCTAGTGATTGTACTGCGGTTCTAAAGTTGTAGTATGCTGCCCAGACCTCATCAATAACAATTTGTTCCTGAAGTCTAAGAGCTGCTTTGGCAGATTCAAGCTCTGCACTTGCTGCACGGACGGAGTTTATGATTGTAAAACCCTGAAAAATCGGGACTTGAAGCTGTAGACCCAATAGGTAGTTTGTAAAGTATTCGCTTGCTTCTCCATCAGGCCTTACCCAGAATCTAAATACTTGTGCTGTTGCGGAAATTTCAGGGAAAAATTCAGACTTTGCTTCTCTCAGTACTGCCTGTGCCTCCCTTACATTAGCCTGAACTGCAGCAAGGTCTGGTCTGTTCTCCATAGCCACATCTATCAGATCGTTCACATTATCTGCGAGAGCATCAAGGGGAAGCTCATCAATCGGATCCGATACATCAAATTCTGTATTGGAGGGCCAGCCAACTGACGTTGCCAGTTCTCCACGAAATATTTCCACATTTCCTCTATCTTCAACCAGGTCAAGTTGAACTTGCGCTAAAGTAGCTCTTGCCTGTAGTACATCTGGCAGAGTCCCGACTCCTGCTTCCAGTCTTAGATCGGCTGCTTCAAGACTCGTCTCAGCCTCTTCAAGATTAGTTTCATCTGCTAATACGAGTGCTTTGCTGCCTATGTAAGTATAAAAGTTAACTGCGACTTCATTTAAGACGTTTTGGATTGCCTGATTCTGATTCCAGTTAGCATTAACTAGCGCAAGCCTGGCAGCATCTATCTCAGCTTCTCGTCCTCCAAAATCCAATAAAAGGTAGTTTAATGTAAGTCCGATATTCCCGTATTGTTCTCTAAATGCATCTCCACCTGCTGAAGAGCCACCGTCTCTTGCATAAAAATACCCCGCAGATCCAGAAATCTGAGGATAATACAATCCTCGTGCTTCCGCCCAGGCTGCAGCAGCAGCCCTAGCATCTTCCCAAGCTATCTGTGTCGTCGGATTGTTTGCAAGGGCAATATCCACTAATTGTGACAGTGACATGCTGCCTGCTTCAGCTTCTAACTCTTGAGGAATAGTAGGCAGTTCTTCTAGTTCAAAAGCTTTTTCCTGTTCTTTCTCTGTCGGAACCCACTCTTCTCCTGGAGCGGGCGAGGCCTCTTTGTAAGGATCAAATTCAGGAGCTCCATGTGAGCAGGATATCAAGAAGAAAGTAAATAAGATTGCGCAGTATTGGTAGACAGATATTGATTTAATCAAATTGAGTCTCCACCCCGTTAGAATGCCTAAGAATTATTAGAACATCGAGCTTACGCCCAGTGTAAGAAATATAATAATAACTGGAAATAATAATATCCTACTCAAACTATTGCAAGATAACCAGTACTAATTAAGCTAGAAACAGTTGAGTTTTCAGAACACAAATCAAGATTTTCTATAATTGCTGGACTCAATAAGTTCTTTTAATTTCTGGCCGGGATTGGGGGCTTTAATAAAAGTTTCGCCAATCAAAAATACATGCACTCCTTGGGCTCTTAATCTATCTATATCTTCAATAGAGCTTATACCGCTTTCGGCGATAACGATTTTATCTTCAGGAACCTTTTTGGAAAGTTTTATTGATACATTTAGATCGACATCAAAAGTTCTCAAGTCTCTGTTATTAATACCTATTATTCTAGCATCAGCATCGAGCGCTCTATCCAATTCGTGCTCATCATGCACTTCAACAATAGCATTCATATGAAGTGAATGTGCTAGCTCAAGAAGCTTTTTTAGATTCAGTTGATCCAACGCAGCTACAATTAACAAGATAGCATCAGCCCCAAATAACCTGGCTTCATAAACCTGATAGGGATCTACAATAAAATCCTTTCTAAGAAGAGGGATATCAACCTCTGCTCTTATATTCTTAAGAAATGAAAGACTACCTCTGAAATATTTCTCATCTGTCAGAACCGATATTGCCGATGCACCGCCCATGTTATAACTCTTAGCTATTTCTACAGGGTCAAAATCTTCTCTCAATACTCCTTTTGAGGGAGATGCGTGCTTAACCTCTGAGATTATTTTTAGCTCGCCGTTTGGATTAATTGCATCAAAGAAATTTCTTGGGGGAAAAGCGTCTTTCAATTGCTCAATTATTAATTCTAAAGGAAGGGAGTTTTTCGACTCTTTAATTTCTGCGGCTTTATTTTGAATTATTTCATCTAAAATCATTTTCAAGAATTATCCCCGCATAAGCAATGTCTACTGTTTTGTAAATTCAATAAATTCATTTAATTTCAAAAGCGCTTTGCCCGAATCCAAAGACTCTACCGCTTTCTCAAATGATTGGTTAAAATCAGAGTCTGCATCTGAAACATAGATTGCAGCTGCGGCATTAAGAAGTACAATATCCCTCTTTGCCTCTTTTTCTTCACCTTTAAATATAGACAATATAATTTGAGCATTTTCTTTAGAATTTTGGCCGCCTTTTAATTCATCCAATTGTCTTTTCTTTAATCCGAGTTCTGAGGGATCAAACTGATACTTCTTCACCATACCGTCTCTAAGCTCTGCAACTACAGTTTTACCTGTTACAGTAAATTCGTCCATTGCATCAGAGCCGTGAACAACCATCGCATTTGTATGCCCCAGATTTCTTAATACTTTTATAATTGGATCTAATAAAGCTTCAGAGTACACACCCATGACCTGATGTTTAACCCTGGCGGGATTCGAGATGGGACCTAAGATATTAAAAATAGTTCTGATACCGATTTCTTTTCTTGGCACAGCAACATTTTTCATTGCGGGGTGGTATAGCGGGGCAAAGAGGAACACAATTCCCACTTTTTCCAAACATCTCTCTGCCTGCTCAATTGAGTAGTCGATATTGGCTCCCAAAGCCTCAAGCACGTCTGCACTACCAACTGGACTTGAAACAGAACGGTTACCGTGCTTTGCTACTGAGACTCCAGCGCCAGCTACGATAAAAGATGCTGCAGTTGAGACATTGAAAGTCCCGTGATGATCTCCTCCAGTCCCACAGAGATCAACTACAACATCACTAGAGGTTTCAATTCTATTTGCTTTATCAAGCATTACTTTGGCAGCTCCGGTAATTTCCGAAACTGCCTCACCCTTCATCCTGAGCGCTGTTAAGAAAGACGATATCTGGCTTGGCGTTGCTCCGCCTTCCATTATTTGTTCAATAACTTCAGCCATTTCATCTTCTTCAAGGTCTATACGTTCAACTACCTTATTAATGGCTTCATTTATCATATTAAATGTCCCCTTTCTCCTTAGCCTCTCTTATCTTATCCAGTATCCCATTTATAAAAGAGCCCGATTCTTCAGTACCAAATCTCTTACCCAGCTCCACGGCCTCGTTTATGGTAACGGGAGGTGGGATATTACTCAAGTACAGTATTTCATAGATTGCAATCCTGAATATGTTTCTATCAATTGTGGACATTCTCTTAAGACGCCAGTGCTCAGAATAAGTGGTTATTATTTCGTCAATTCTAGGCAAGTTAGAGCATGATCCTCTGATAAGAATCGAAGAAAATTCTTTGGTATCATCACTGCAGGGAATATCATTCCTATCCCAAAAAAAAGATAACAACTTCTCTAAATCTTCTGAATCAGCAGAAGACTCTTTCAATGAATCATATTGATAAAGGAACTGGAGCGCAAGCTCCCTAGCCTGTCTCCGTGTACCCATATAGTAGGTTTTTACCTTTTTTTGGAAAGTGATTTAGCAAGATTAGACATCTCAATTGCGGAATATGCTGCTTCTCCACCTCTGTTTCCAGCTTTAGACCCTGCTCTCTCTATCGCCTGCTCAAGTGTTTCAGTAGTAAGAACACCAGAGGAAACCGGTATATTGTAATCGAGTCCTATAGTAGCAAGCTGACTAATAACGGTAGAAGACAAGAAATCAAAATGCGAAGTTTGCCCTCTAATAATTGCACCTAGCGCTATTATAGCATCATATTTTTTTGATTCTGCTGCTTTTTTTACGGCAAATAATATCTCATAAGACCCTGGAACATTAATTACATCAATATCTTTGTCAGAAGCATTATGTCTTTTGAGAACATCTATAGCTCCGGTCATGAGCCTTTCTGTTATGAAATCGTTAAATCTGCTTACTACTATCGCAAACTTAAGCCCTTTTGCATCTAGCTTACCTTCATATATCTGAGGCATAAAAACCTCCTTTCTAGTCAACCATAGACAGAAGGTGACCGAGTTTATCTTTTTTAACTTTTAAATATTTTGAATTTCTACCATTTGGCGGAATCTCAATAGGAACTCTTTCTACTATTTGAAGACCAAAGCCTTCAAGCCCTTTTATCTTTTTAGGATTATTAGTAAGCAGTCTCATCTTCCTGACACCTAGATCACTGAGTATCTGAGCGCCTATGCCATAATCCCTAAGATCGGGTTTAAATCCAAGCTTTTCATTGGCTTCGACCGTATCAAAACCGTCATCTTGAAGCGCATAGGCCTTAATCTTATTTACAAGCCCAATACCTCTACCCTCTTGTCTCATATAAAGAATAACCCCTGAACCTTCTTCTTCTATGATCTTCATAGCCTGCTTTACCTGAGAACCACAGTCGCATCTGAGTGATCCGAAGACGTCACTTGTAAGACACTCTGAATGTACTCTCACAAGAACACCATCCTCAGAGGATATCTCACCTTTTACGAAGGCTACGTGATGTTGGGGGTCGATATCACTTTCGTAAACAATTGTCTGAAATTCTCCGTACTCTGTGGGAATAATTGCCGAAGCCGCTCTTCTTACAAGACTTTCAGCTCTAAGCCTATAACTAATTAAATCCGCAATAGAAGCAATCTTGATTTTATGAGTATCCGCAAATTTTTCTAAATCGGGGAGCCTTGCCATATCTCCGTCATCATTCATTATCTCGCAAATCACAGCAGCAGGTCTTAGGCTAGCAAGCCGAGCAAGATCGACAGAGCCTTCGGTATGTCCCGCTCTAACCAACACTCCCCCAGGTCTTGAGATCAAAGGAAATACATGCCCAGGACGTATGAAATCTTCTGGTTTCGCATCTAGAGATATTGCCAAATTCACTGTAGAAGCCCGGTCAAAAGCTGATATACCGGTAGTAACCCCTCCCTGAACAGCATCTATAGATATTGTAAAAGCAGTATGTTGAGGTACAGAATTATATTCGGGTTTAATGGGCTGAAGCCCTATTTGGTCCGCGTTATTCTTAGTTAAAGCTAAACATATTAAGCCTCTACCGTGTGTAGCCATAAAATTTATGGTCTCAGCGCTAGCAAATTCAGCGGCAACAACTAAATCACCTTCATTTTCTCTATCCTTGTCATCAACAAGGATCACCATTTTCCCTTCTTGTATATCGGTAATGGCTTCTTCTATTGTACAAATGGGCATTATACTTTTTCACCCCTTAAATTATTACCCGGAGTCAATACTCCGGATTATGAATAAGCCCCTTAAATTGGGGCTATCCAACGTAGAATATAAGCAACGAACTAATTTTGTCAAATAAAGGAAAGGTTTCTTTGTTGGTTTAAAAAACCCTGATAAGAATCTAATTTAACTCTGAAACTGGATCAGGTTAAATCTATTTTGAGTTATCTCCTAGTACCCTGAGATTGCCAACGAACTTTGCAAAAGCATCATTATAGTAAATGTTTTTATCAGGAAAAACTATGAAGACGCCAATTTCATCATGACTATTTAGAAATTCAAAAGCCTTATCTTTACCCATTATAAATAGCGCTGTAGCATACGCATCGGCTAGTGTACTACTGTCCTCCATCACTACAGTTAGACTTAAGAAGTCACTTCCTGGTCTTCCACTCTTGGGAATAATCAGATGATGATAGACTTCCCCGTCTACATTCACAGATCTTTCATAACTACCGCTAGTGGAAATTGCCAAATCATGACTTCCCGTAGTAAAAGTTGCTATTGAGCCCTGATTATCAGGATTCTGTATAGCGATCTCAACTTGATCTCCAAAAACTTTAATATCTCCCGAAAGAGATACTACACCGCTAGAAACGCCTCTATTTTTGAGCACGCTCACTGCTTGTTCAACGGCATATCCTTTCCCTATTCCTCCAAGATCAATCATCATGCCTTTATTTTTTAGATAAACATTGTCACTTTCTATGATTAGATCTTGGTAATTTACTAATGATTTCGCCTTATCTATGTCGCTAAGATTGGGTTCAGCGTCCATCTCTCTCCCGAACATATATACTCCTATAGTCAATGCCCCTATAGTGGGATCAAAAGCTCCATCTGTCGCCGATGCTACTTTGTTTGCTATCTCTAATACTTGGATTACCTGAAGATCAACTTTAACTGGCGTTACTCCTGCCATTTTGTTAATTTCCGAAATCTGGCTATTGGGATTATAGTCGGAAAGCAAATTATCAAGCTCCTTGATCTTGGCGAAAGCGACATCTATATCCTCATTTTTTCCACCATATATTTGAACCCTTCCATAAGTCCCCATTTGGTACTGCACCCTTTCAAGAGGTTCTAAATTAGGCTGCGAACTTACGCAAGAGCCAAAAGTAATTATAGCAATAGCAAGTATATAGATTTTGAGATATCTCATATAGTATAGAATTATACTTCAAATCGTTTGAATTAGTATTGACTTAACTTAAAGAAACCTATAGTTTTTTCAATAGCGGAAACGCTGTAATAAGTTTATATTATTGTTGTTTTCACTTGGAGAAAAATCTGGAAATGGTAATTCAGTGTGAGAATTGCAGACGTAAATACAGACTAGATGATTCTAGAATAGAACCGCCAGGAAGCAGCGTTAGATGCTCAAAATGCGGGCATATATTCTTTATTTCTAAAGCAGTAGATTCACATGACGAAGAGAAGTTTGGCCTGTCTCAAGAAACGCCTTTATCTGAAGACTTGAAGGAAGAGATCACCGGAGATGAAAAAAGTAATGAGAGTCTCGAAATGCAAGAAGCCGTTTCTGAGACTTCATCCGACCTAGCTCAGGGCGAACTGACTATAAACGAAGAAAATAATGAAACAGAAAATGATATGGTTGATTTACCAACCGAACACGAAGACAATCTAGAAGATTTTATAGATAAAGATATAACCGAAAATACGGCAGCGGATATCCAATCAGAAGAGTTGCTAATTAAAGAAGAAGAAATAGATAATAAGACAGAAACATCTGATATGGAAGAAAACGATGAATCTATACAAAATTCACCTGAATTATTTGATATTGACGATAATGATAATATGAATGCGGATATCGGCGAAGCTTATACGGACCAAAGTTTTGAAGAAGATTATACAGATGAATTAACAACTCAAAATATTGACAGTATTTCTTTAGATAAAGAAACTCCGATAATTGAAAATATTAATCAAGAAGATTTTGATGGGAGAGAAAAAGAAATCTCTGAGAATACATCAAACGGGAAAATAACAAAATCAAGCACTGGTATTGTTGCAAGGTTTATTTATACGCTAGTAACTATAGCTGCTCTATTTGTAATATTTATTGCAAGTCTAGTCATATTAATTAATGCTGAAATTCTTCCCAAGGGGACCTTGTCCAGCCTTACCACCTTTGTTGAAGCGCTTGTCCCTTTAGAATTGAACAAAAATGAAAGTCCAAAGATCATTATCTCAGAACATAAAGCTAGATGGATGAACACCGTAAATGGTCCTGTTTATATTGTTTCCGGACTAATAACAAATGAATCTCAGGCACCCGTACACTATGTAAAATTAAGGAGTGAATATATAGCAGCTGAGAAAAAACAGTTTGAAGATACCTTTTATGCAGGAAACACATTCACAGACTTGGAGCTTAAGGTTTCTCCAATAGAAAAGACACTCTCTAAATTAGACCAAAAAAATGGGGATATCAATGTGAACAACTCCAGAAAGCTCGCAGGGCTTAACTATAATATACAGCCTGGGGAATCCATACCTTTTTTCACTGTATTCCCAGCAGATGGCAGAGTGCTTGGTCTGAGATATAATCTGGAAGTTATAGATTATAAAGAAGCATCCTCAAATTGACCCTAAACATACCAACACTCCCTAACTGACAGTAAATAACTAGATTTTGCTTGCTAAGTCATAATCATTCAAGTAAAGTAGATAGGATAATAGTAAATATTTTGGTGTTGCCACTCGCTCAGATTTGTAAATATTATTAACATTTTATATTTTATAGAGAGGGTAGTTCATTTAAATATTAAAAGCTATATTTTATATAAAATAAGGTGAGGGAAAATATGAAATCCACCCTTCTAAAAATCAGCGTAAGCCAGGATGGTCTCCTTCCTCAAGAAACGGCGGAAATTGCAACTTTAGAGTTTCCAACTCTACCAAAAAAGCTGCTTAAGGCTCTGGGATTTGAACGAGTTGATGCCAAAACCTATGTAGGTGTGCTTCCGGTATTTATTAATCTTGGAGAGAAAGAGCAAGAAATAGAGATTGAACTTGGTGTAACGCTTCCGGAAATGAGGAAGAAAATAATAGAAATTGTTAAAACGCCGGCGAGGCTAATTGCTGTTGCAAACGAAAAAAAGGCAGCTGCACCTAAAGAGGTTACTGCTAAGGTTAAAGAAGAAATCGTTACCGCTAAAAAGACCCCTGTTAAAAAAGCGCCTGCGGCTATTAAAAAGGGTGCGGCTATTAAAAAGCCTGCGGCTATTAAAAAAGCTGCGGCAATTAAAAAACCTGCGGCAAAAAAGGCTTCACCAGTAAAACCAAAAGCAGCGCCTAAAACAGCTGCGAAAACGAAGAAAACAGCTGTAAAAACAACTACAAAAAAAGCACCAGCTGCAAAAACAACTGCTACAAAGGCCAAAAAAGCAAAAAAGGGATAATTCGGAATGAACAATAAAGAAGTTCTAGAATGTTTGACATTCGATGATGTTCTTTTAGTACCCGCATATTCTGAGATTTTGCCCAACGATGTTGATATATCCACTCAGTTAACACCAAATATTAAACTTAATATCCCTATAGTTAGCGCAGCTATGGATACAGTTACCGAATCCAAATCATCTATAGCGCTTGCTCAGGAAGGCGGGATTGGTATTATTCATAGGAATCTGGACATTGCGGGACAGACTGCCGAAGTAAAGAAAGTAAAGAAATATGAAAGCGGTATGATCGTCAATCCCCTCACCGTTCGTCCTAATCACACTGTTAAAGATGCACTGGACATAATGCTAAATCAGAACATTACTGGTCTACCGGTTACAAAGGAAGATGAAACACTTCTCGGAATAGTAACTTTCAGAGATTTGAGATTTGAAAAGAATCTAGACTTTAAAGTAAAACAAATTATGACTCCCAAAAAGAAGCTGGTTACTGTAAGGGAGGGTACAAATTTAGAAGAAGCAAAAGAATTACTCCATAAATTCAGAATTGAAAAACTTCCTGTAGTTAATGAAGAATTTAGGCTCCGCGGCCTAATTACAATGAAAGACATAGAGAAGATAGAGATGTACCCAACTGCATCCAAAGACAGCTTGGGAAGACTTAGATGCGGAGCCGCTGTAGGGGTTGGACCTGATTGCGAAGAAAGAATTGATTCTCTGCTTAAAGTAGGTTGTGATGTAATCATAATAGATACGGCTCACGGACATTCAAAGAGAGTAATTGATACAATGAAATCAACGAAAGCAAACTTTTCCGGCATTGAATTGATAGCCGGCAATGTAGGTACTACAGAAGGAGCAGAAGCAGTTATTAAAGCTGGCGCTGATGCTGTTAAGGTTGGAGTTGGGCCCGGATCTATATGCACAACGAGAATTATTGCCGGTATTGGCGTTCCTCAAATTTCAGCTATTCAAGATGTTAGCAAAACATCTAAAAAACATGACATACCAGTGATAGCTGACGGCGGCATCAAGTTCTCGGGTGACGTGGCTAAGGCTATAGCGGCAGGAGCAAATTCGGTAATGATAGGCAACTTATTTGCAGGAACTGACGAAGCCCCCGGAGAAGTGATACTATTTCAAGGTAGGACCTACAAAGTGTACCGCGGAATGGGATCAATTGAGTCTATGAAGCAGGGAAGCAGAGACAGGTACGCGCAAAACATAGGAGATGAAATGATAGACTCCAAACTTGTGCCGGAAGGAATTGAAGGAAGAATTCCCATCAGAGGTTCTATCGGCAGTGTTATTTATCAGCTAGTAGGCGGGCTCAGAGCAGGTATGGGATACACTGGATGCAAAACTATTAATGAGTTACGAACTAAGGCTAAATTCATAAAAGTCACTAACGCCGGGCTTAGAGAAGGCCATGTTCACGATGTAATAATAACAAAAGAAGCCCCTAATTACAGAATTGAGTGATAGTCTCGTTTTAACTTTGCTTATAAATAGTAAAATTAATCTCATCTAAAACAAAAAATGCGCGATAAAATACTTGTTCTTGATTTTGGCTCTCAATACACGCAGCTTATTGCAAGAAGGACACGGGAACTCGGTGTTTATTCTGAAATTAAGCCTTTTAATACATCGCTTGAAGATATTAAGAAAGCTGATCCTCAAGCAATAATATTTTCAGGTGGTCCCGCTAGCGTATGGGACGAAGATTCTCCCACTATCGATCCAGAAATATTCAAACTAAACATACCTATTTTAGGTATTTGTTACGGGATGCAGATCACCGTTCGTCTTCTTGGAGGCAAAGTCGAGCGTTCCGAAAAGAGAGAATTTGGTCCTGCGAAGCTCCAAATATTGGACAATACTGACCTGCTGCATGGCATACCAGACAAAAGTGATATATGGATGTCGCATGGAGACCGTGTTCTGGAACTCCCGGAGGGTTTTACTGCTATTGCCGCGAGCGAAAATTCACCTGTAGCTGCTGTTAGAAATGAAAAACTTAATATGTACTGTACGCAGTTCCACCCTGAGGTAGTTCACACCAAATTCGGCAAGGAAATATTGTCTAATTTCCTATTCAATATCGCAGGATGCAAAAACACATGGACTTCTAAATCTTTTGCCGAAACTACTATTCGAAAAATTAGAGAAAGAGTAGGTTCCTCAAAAGTAATCTGTGGACTTTCAGGCGGCGTGGATTCTGCAGTTGCAGCAGTGATCATTCAGCGCGCTATAATGGAGAATCTCTACTGCATATTTGTAGACACAGGACTTATGAGATTTAATGAGGCAGCTGAAGTTGTCGACTCCTTTAGAGATATGGGTCTCAACTTAATCCATGTTGATGCCACTGAAAGGTTTTTTAAAAAATTAAGCGGAGTGTCTGATCCGGAAAAAAAGAGAAAGATAATCGGAGAAGAATTTATTAATGTGTTTGATGAAGAAGCCTCAAAAATAAGTGGCGCAGAATTTCTTGCTCAAGGGACTCTTTACCCCGATGTAATAGAAAGTGTGAGCGTTAAAGGACCTTCTGCTACTATTAAATCGCATCATAACGTTGGCGGGCTTCCTGAAAAAATGAATCTTAAACTGGTTGAACCATTAAGGGAGCTTTTTAAAGATGAGGTAAGAGAAGTTGGCTTTGAACTTGGAGTTCCTGAGAAGATACTTAACCGTCACCCATTTCCGGGACCGGGGCTCGGGATTAGAATCATGGGTGAAATCACCCTGGAGCGTGTTGAGATTTTAAGACTTGCTGATCATATTTTTATTGATGAAATCAAAAAGGGCGGTATATATGACGATATTTGGCAGGCATTTTGCGTCTACCTGCCCGTTAAGACTGTTGGTGTTATGGGTGATGAAAGAACTTATGAAGATGTTGTTGCACTCAGGGCAGTTACCAGCTTAGATGGAATGACCGCAAACTGGTCACGTATTCCATATGATATTTTAGAAAAAACCTCGGTAAGAATAATAAATGAAGTAAAAGGAATTAACCGAGTTGTTTACGATATATCAACCAAACCACCAAGCACTATAGAATGGGAATAAGATTTCTCACTGATTCTAAATTAATTTGCCAGCTTTTTAAATATCCCAAATTCCCCAGTTATTGAAACTAATTCCCAAGAGTCTTTACCCAGATCATTGAGCGCTTTTTCCATTCCTTCTCCGGCGGTTAACCGTCTTGCGCTAGCAGCCTCTTTGGATACCGCAATGTCATGATCATTGCTACCTTGGAATAATGTATCTACTGAAACAACTTTATAATCCCATTTCATTCAGTCTCGTCCTCTTCTACTGATTCAAGCTCAACTTCAGCTACAACTTCGTCTTCTTCTATGATAAGTGGCTCTCCCTTTTCTTCTACATCAGGAAGGCCCTTCAAATGCTTCTCATAATCCTTCTTGGAAAGCGCGCCGTCCTTGATATGCTTTTCAGCTATTCTTACGTCATATAAAAAATCTTCTTTTTTGCTCATTTTAAAACCTCCGGGATGTCTAAGGATACCCAATGAACTTTGTTAGGCAATTAGAACAAATTAAGTTTTAGTCTATTTATCCTTTAATATCTAAGGTCAATTTAATCATTGTGAGTTAGAATTCAATATCATTTCTTTGAATCTATATTAAACCAGTTCCAGGTTTTTTGTATGCCGTCTGCCAAATTCACATTTGGTTTCCATCCTAAAATCTTTTCAGCTTTTGTTACTTCCAGGCTTATACTCTGAACTTCCCCCGGTCTTTCTTCACCATAATCAACTTCAAAATCTGTTCCTGAAGATATTTTTAGTTGTGAAATCAAATCATTCACTGATGTTTCAATCCCCGTTCCGATATTATAGCTGCCAACAGGCGCATTAAGACTCTGCAGATTAGCCTTCGCTATATCTTCTACGTAAACATAATCCCTTGTTTGGCCTCCGTCTCCAAAAACAGTACAAGACGCTCCTGAAAGAATGCGGCTGCAGAAAATAGCAATTACCCCTGCTTCACCATGAGGGTTTTGACGAGGGCCATAAACATTAGCATATCTTAGCGCAACATAATCAAAATCGTGGACATAGTTGTAGTAACCGAGATATTTCTCTACTGCGTATTTAGAAGTTCCATAGGGAGAGATAGGAAACGGGTCAGTTTTTTCGTCTGCCGGAATTATCTCGGGCTCACCATATATTGCACCGCCTGTTGAGGCAAAAATGAATTTTTTAACGCCGTGCCGTAAGGATGATTCTATTAGATGTAGAGTACCTACGATGTTGATCTCGGCATCGTGCATTGGATTATCTACAGATTTACGCACGTCTATCTGTGCGGCATGATGGTCTATTATATCAGGCTTAAAATCAGAAATGATTTTTTCAACATTATCAAAATTCCTAATATCACAATTTATAAATTCCGCATCTTCTGGAAGATTTTCTTTTTTGCCGGTAGATAAATCATCAATAATGACAACTTCATGGCCTTTTTCAAGAAAAGCATCCGATACCCAAGAACCTATAAATCCTGCCCCGCCTGTTACAAGTATTTTCATTTATTAATTCTCCGTAATCTAAATAGTCCAATACAATTTAGAACCTGTTACTGCCTTAAATGTAAAGCTAATATTCTCTCCAATTGTATTTATTGTCAATTTTGCGGCGCAAGACCCTCAATAGTTTGTCTCACCAATTCGCGTGAGGCTTTTGGAGGGAAAAGAATAATAGGCAAATCAGCACCATTATCAATATATTGAGTTATCTTTGATTGCCCGGACTCAGCGTTCCCGCAGATCGAAAACGACTCCAACATTTCTTGAGACACACTTTCAATTGCCCCGCTCTTATCTCCCTTACCCCATGCCTCTACAATCTTATCAGCCTCGGTCATAAATCCATAACGAACCATGGCTTGATGATAGAATGTCCCCATACCCCCCACATAATATGCGATGTACTCTTTAATTACATCTTTTGCAATACTCTCGTCTAAAGAGACCGCTGCCGGTATATAGGGGCTCACTACAATCTGATCGAGAGCCTTCCCTACCTTTTCTGCACCAGCTTTAAGTTCTTTTTTACCATTCTCGAGATGCTCCGGTGGAACTAAGAATGGTATCCACCCATCTGCAACCTCGCCTGTAAGTTGTATGTTCTTTGAACCCATAGCAGCTACAAAGATTGGGATGTTTTTATTAATCGGTTTAAATTGAAGGCGGAAATTCTTTAATTTAAAAACATCTCCTTCATAATTGACCCGTTCACTATTTAGAATCATACGTATTATTTCGACATATTCTCTAGTTCTCTGAAGTGGTTTTTCATAAGGCGCTCCATGCCAGTTCTCAATAACTACGGGTCCGCTTGTACCTAGACCTAGCATCATACGGCCATCTGATATTTCATCCAAAGTAGCAATAGTCTGAGCAATAATTGCAGGGGATCTGCTGTATACCGGGATTATTCCAGTGGCAAGTTTAATTTTCTTTGTATGGGTAGCTAGTAACCCTAAAATAGAGAATGCATCCCTACCCCACATCTCAGGAACCCAAATTGAGTCATAGCCGAGATCTTCTGCAAGACGAGCAATTTCTATAAATTCTTCCTTTGTGATGTTGTTCCAATAAGGCGTAACTAAACCAATCCTAAGCACTGGATCCTCCTTAGAAATACCATCTAAGTTTAGAATTATATAATCTTACAAGAACTGGCAAGATAGGGCATATTATAATATTGCTGACAATAAGCACAAGGATTATAGAAAATCGGAGGCACTATAATGGATCAATTAAAGAAAGCTGCAGAAATTGCGCTAAGGGACTGCATGTCTGTAAAAGAGGGAGAAAGGGTTCTCATAATAACCGACGAACCGGCGAGAGAAATAGGACGGGCTCTTTGGGAAGGTGCTAAAGAATTGGGAGCAGAGGCCATATTTACTGAAATTATGACACCAAAATCTAATGGGGAAGAGCCGCCAGAGCCGGTTGCTGAACTAATGAAGTTGGTAGATGTAATACTAATCCCTACTTCAAAATCCTTGAGCCATACAGACTCCAGGAGAGAAGCAAGCAAGTCTGGTGTTCGAATAGCTACCCTGCCGGGAATTACTGAAGATATGATGACTAGAACATTAAATGCCGACTATAAAGAAATAGCAAAAAAGAGCGATATCCTAGCAGATATTATTAGCAAAGCATCAAATATAAGAATTACTTCAGAAAAAGGCACTGATATTAATCTCGCTGTAGAAGGAAGAGAGGGACACTCAGACACCGGCTTAAATCATAATCCCGGGGATTTCAGCAATCTACCTGCTGGAGAGGCATATGTAGCTCCGATGGAGGGGAAATCAGAAGGAACAATAGTGTTTGATGGCTCTATGGCAGGTGTCGGAATTCTTAAGGATGAAGTTATTAATGTTAAAGTCGAAGATGGCTATGCTACTGAAATAACAGGAGGGGTCTCGGGAGAAAAACTGTATTCCATTATGGAGCCATTTGGGAAACTAGCTTTTAATCTTGCGGAGCTTGGCATCGGCACTCACGATAAAGCCATAATAACAGGAGAAGTGCTTGAAGACGAGAAAGTAATCGGAACAGTGCATATAGCATTTGGCGACAATAAAAGTATGGGCGGTATTATACGTGTAGCGAGCCACCTTGACGGCGTGATTATGGAACCAACAGTAATTGTAGACGGCAAGACTATAATGGATAAGGGTAAATTTTTAATACTATAAAATCACAAAAGTCAGACACAGTGTGGTAAATTTATCATAATGGAGACTGCAATAAACCATTTTGTGTTACTTAATCCTCCAAGCATTCTTGAAGGAATCTTATTTTTCATTTTATTGGTATTCGTACTTTATGGTTCATACCGAAGCACTAAGTATTTAGCCAGTTCTAAAAAGAAAGCTGTTATTGTTTCACTTCACTTATTATCATTCCTATTAATAATTTTCATTTTATTCAATCCTGCATACAGGGCAGAAAACTATAAAGAAGACAAAAAGAATTTAGCAATTATAGTTGATAATTCATGGAGCATGAATCTCCCTGGAAATGCTGAAGGCGGTATAAGAAATGAAAGTGTAAAAAGTTACTTAGAAAAACATAACAAATTCCTCTCTCAAATCGAAAAGGATTTCTATGTTGAATACTATTTGTTTAACCAAAAATTAAAAGCAACCTCTTTCAATTCAATTCTCAATAATGACCCCAATGGTTCTGTCACTAATATCGGTGAAGTATTAGAAGGAATAATACAAAAAAACAACAATAATGAACTCGACACTGCAATAATTATCTCTGATGGCGCTGACAAGGAAGAATCTTTAGACAGCTTAGAGGAGACATTGGGAAGCGTAGATTTCCCAATCAATACTATAAACCCGGTTACAGAAGAGGATATCTACGATGTCTGGATAGACGATATAGAATCAAGTGAAGTAACTTTTCTTAGATATCCTTTTTCGATTGATGTCTCAATTAAATCAAGCATAGAAGATAGTTTTGAAATTCCGGTTTCACTCTACCAAGAAGACAAATTAATAGCGATCAAAGAGGCTTCTGTAGATAAGGATTCAAAAGAGGTTAAAGTGAAATTTGAAGTAAATCCATTATCATTAGGAAGAAAAATTTATGCAGTATCAATCCCAGTATTATCTGGAGAGCTGATTACTGAGAACAATCAGAAATCATTCTTTACAGACGTTATTATAAATAAAATACGGGTACTGCATGTTGCAGGAAGACCTTCATGGGATGTTAAGTTCTTAAGGAAAGCGCTCAAAAGAAACCCAAACGTTGACCTGGTATCATTTTTTATTTTAAGAGACCCATCAGATCTAGTATTTGCTTCAGAAAGAGAATTGAGCTTAATTCCATTTCCTGTTAATGAAATATTCAGCAACGAACTGGACACTTTTGATGTTGTTATATTTCAGGATTTCCATTTCCAACCCTACGGAATTTTTGGATTTCATTTAAACAATCTAAAGGACTATGTTTCCAGAGACGGCGGGGCATTTTTGATGATTGGCGGAAGCAATAGTTTTAATAGCGGTAATTATGGTAGAACCTCAGTTTCAGACATACTGCCGGTTGAGCTTGACTATACGCCCAAGACATTATCTGAGACTATTAGTAACCAAAAATTTCACTCTGAACTCACCGACATAGGAAAAAGCCACCCAATTATGAGAATTATCCCAAATAAAGATGAAAATGAAAGACACTGGAGTGAAATGCCGGAGCTTGAGGGCTTAAATGTCGTCCAGGGAATAAACAAATCCGCCATGTCCTTATTATCAACGGCGGATGGCCAGCCGATATTTGCGGTTGAGAGTATAGACGCGGGAAAGGTTGCAGCGTTTATGTCAGATTCATCCTGGAAGTGGAATTTTGCCCAAGCGAGTGAGGGCAATGTATCGCCTCACTATGAGAAATTTTGGAACAGGCTATTTTTATGGTTCGTCAATGACCCCGAGTTAAGGGATGTAAAAATAAACACCGACAAGCCGATTTATAATCCCGAAGAAACTGCTAAGACAGAAATCACAACATTAGCCCCTGAGAATATAAACAAAAACAGCTTACCTATAATAACTTTGCCAAATGATCAGGAACAGAAAATAGAATTAGAGAGCATATCTCAAAACAGATATAGCGGAGAATTTAAAGTACAAGAAAATGGTATCTATAAAATTTCTGTAGTGCCGGACGGTGAATCAGCACAGTATAGAGACCTTAATAAAAGTGAGACTATCTTTATTGTTGAACCCCCAGAAAATGAAGTTAGGGGTCCTACCTCAAATCAGGAAATTCTTAAATTAATCGCTGAGAAATCTGGGGGCAAATATATAACTACCAACGAGGGTCCAGAAAAGCTCAAGATCGATACATCTAAGAAAAAAACCATCACAGGTTACAAAACCAAAAAATTATGGGATAATCCGTTTATCTTTTTATTGCTCATAGGCATGTTATCATCTGAGTGGCTGCTTAGAAGAAGATGGGGACTAAAGTAGTCAATAATAACCTGGTAACATATTGCTATAATTCATATAATCACTGGAGAGATTGGGATGTTGTTAGCAGTAGACATAGGGAATACAAATATAGTTTTTGGCCTATTCGAAGGGGATGAAATAGAAAGTCACTGGAGAATAAGCAGTGATAAATCTAGAACCTCCGACGAATACGGCGTTCTATTTAAAAAGCTGATAGATATTAAAGATATAGACACCCAACGAATAAAAGGCGCTGCGATTTCATGTGTTGTACCCACACTTCTTGAAACCATACTGGAGGCAATTAACACTTACTTTGAAGTAGACCCGATAATAGTGGGCCCGGGAGTAAAGACCGGGATGCCCATTCTGTATCACAACCCAAAGGAAGTGGGCGCTGACAGGATTGTAAACGGAGTGGGAGCATACGAGAAATACCACAAGAGCGTAATAGTTGTAGATTTCGGTACTGCCACTACTTTTGACTGCATATCTGAGAAGGGAGAATATTTGGGGGGAGTCATTACAACGGGACTGCACGTTTCTGCTGAAGCGCTTTACCAAAAAGCTTCCAAGCTTCCCAGGGTTGAATTTATCAAGCCTGATAATGTAATTGGGAAAACCACCGTTGAGAGTATTCAATCAGGGCTTGTGCATGGATACGCCGGATTAGTGGACGGTATAGTAAAAAAGATTAAAACCGAATTAAAAACCGATCCCAATGTTATAGCTACGGGTGGATCCGCTGAACTAATAGCAAACGAGAGTGAATCGATTGAATTCGTAGATAACTTTCTCACACTTAAGGGATTAAAACTGATTTATGAACGAAACCTATAATTTCCTTATCCACAAACACGAAACCCCCCACCCTCACTATGACTTTTACCTCCAAATAGGAGAGGAATTAAAATCGTGGATTATCCCAAACGGTATTCCTGATAACAGTAAAGGAAAGAAAGTAGCGGTTGAGAATGATGTCCTTAACGAATCCATAGAGATTATCGCAACTCAAGAGGTATTTGAGGATTCCTATGGCGCCGGAAAAACTAAGCTCTGGGACAAGGGCACATATTCTCTAGAAACCAATAAGAAGATTAAAATTATAATCGAAGCCCAAGGTAATAAACTTAACGGCAAGTACTTATTGCACGTACCCAACTGGGGCAGATGGACAAAGAAAAGACTTTGGACGCTTGAGAAAATTGGTTAGGAAATAAAAGATGAGACCCTGAAGCAGGTTCAGGGTGACAGAAATACAAATCCATCCTAACCTTCCTTTCCCAAAGGAAGGAACTAAAAAGGCTTAACTATTCTGTCTTTATGTAATACAATCATGACCTAAATGAATAAAACTCTTATTATATTGCTGAGCGGGCTGATATCGATTGGGATTTATATGTTTCTGCCTGCCGATAAGAACGTGCTTAAAGGCCTTGCGATATTATTCTTTATTGCAGCCTTATGGATTACTGAATCGCTCCCAGTAACCGTAACAGCACTACTCGTGCCGATTGTGGCAGTGATGACTGGAATCTTTAACGTAAAAGACGCGCTTAGCTATTTTGCCCATCCGATAATATTTTTATTCTTAGGTGGGTTTGCGCTGGCGGCGGCTCTGCATAAATATAGTCTTGATGAGCTATTCGCGGGATACATAATGAAAGCCGCTGGCTCCAAAATGATATTCTCGGTTTTTAGCTTGTTTATAGCAACTGCACTATTAAGCATGTGGATAAGTAATACGGCGACTACCGCTATAATGCTCCCTGTAGCGCTCGGATTGATATCCAAATTAAAAGAACGGAGCCATACAACTGAAGTTTTTATTCTGCTTGGTGTAGCGTACTCCGCTAATATAGGCGGCATCGGGACAGTAATCGGAAGCCCGCCAAATGCTATAGCGGCCGCGAATCTAGGGCTTAGCTTTACAGATTGGCTTGAATTTGGAATTCCCTTTATGCTGATACTACTTCCCGTAATGATGGTCGTTCTTTATGTTTTGCTGAAACCAAAATTTCCGGATATGACAGCGATTTATACAATTAAAACTCAAGATGTATTCTGTAACAAGAATAGTTATATAGTGTGCGCTATATTCGCCTTCACAGTAATTTTATGGCTGCTCAGCAAACCCATATCCACCATGCTTGGAATAGAAAGTGGTTTTGATTCAATGATCGCAGTATTTGCAATTGTGCTATTGGTACTCTTCCGTACAATGAAATGGAAGGAGATTGAGAATTTTGCCGACTGGGGGGTTCTCCTCCTTTTTGGAGGGGGCTTAGTTTTAAGCGGGGTGTTATCAGAGACAGGGGCCAGTGCATACTTAGCCAGATTAGTTGAAACACATCTGGTAAATTATGGACCGTTCTTATTAATATTGGGATCTGTAACTCTTATGATCTTTTTGACAGAGGTCGCAAGCAATACTGCTAGCGCTGCGATACTGGTGCCAATTTTTCTTGTGCTCGGCCAGGAAATTGGTCATGAACCACCATTTGAACTTGCTATAACTGTGGGGATAGCGGCTTCGTGCGCATTTATGCTGCCCGTTGCAACACCGCCGAATGCTCTAGTATTTGGAACTGAGAGAATAAAGCTCAGAGAGATGATGAAGGTGGGATTCGTCTTAAATATTATAAGCGCAATTGTGATAAGTCTTGCCGCTTATTTAATTTTTTGAGGATGTCGCTTTTGCCAATTTATAGGGGTGGCGGTTTGGGCATTTTTTATCACTGCATCTGTCCGGGATTGTTTTTGTTCCCTCTACCATCAATGAACCGCAGGGTTTGCCGTCCCTTATGTATTTGCATTTCTTTCCTGTTGGACGGGTTTCAAGCCAGAACTTACATTTCTTCTCAGTGCACTTATATATTGGGCCAAAACGTCCACGGGCTGGGTCTAATTCTCCCTTTTTGCATTCAGGACATTTAATCCCTGTGGGTTTTAAATCGCTAAATTG